>JAABUV010000878.1_pt1 | contig 45014 bp, 1 predicted proteins | sample 5559971 | NCBI WGS metagenome assembly JAABUV01 (sample SAMN10711881, study PRJNA513362) | rock metagenome | isolation source: Antarctica rocks | place: Antarctica: Victoria Land, Knobhead nord | collected 2015-12-19 | reverse complement strand
TATTAATAGTATAATTAAAGAAATCGGGCTAGATCTAGATATTAATTAGCTAATTATTTAAATTATATTAACTATCCCCTAACTATTATCTAAATAATTTAGAACTATTTATAACTAAGCGGATTTAGGTCTAGAAAATAACTAGGAAAATATATTAAATAGTCTTACCTATATCTATTTTATATAAAATTAATGTCTTATTACTCGCTAAGACCTACTACGACCTTAAGGTATAAACTCGCCGGTAATATACTAGTCTAGTTCCTACTTAGGGTTACTACCCTCTTCCTACTCTAGCTTATTATCGCTACTAATTCAGGTATACTAGGCGAGCGTACTAGCGATATAGTTCTATTATAATATATATAGTAGATAGTCGCCTAGAAGCTAATAGCCGGCTAATAGGAGACGGTTATACTATAACTATTTACTAAATAGAAATAGGAGCGGATATTAGAGGGCTATATAGGAAGGATATTAATTAGGGATTAATATAAGGCCCCCCTTAATAGTTTTAATATAGATATCCCGCTTAATCTAGCTTCTTATAGCGTTATTAGAAGTTATTATAATACGGGCGACTTCTATAAAGGTAGGGCGATTATAGGTACCCTTATCCTATTATTTAGGATTTAGCTATTAAATATAGACGCTTATAGTATTAATAGGATATTATAGTTAATCCTCCTTAAGGCGGTTATAGTAGGATTTAAACCCATAGACGTATAGGTTAATAGACTAGAGGGTATACTAAGCGGAAGTAAGGGTATCTTAATTTAAATTATTAAATTATTAATAGCGAATATCTAGTTACTTCTACGTACTATCTAGTATATAGATCTAGGCGAATTTTAGCCTAAGGCTGTTATTAGTAATAAGAGGACCTATTAGATAATAAATAGACCCCTAGATGTAGAAGGTAGTTTAACTAATATAGGTATTAATATTAGTTATACCCTCGCTAGTAAAGGAGAGATAATTATTATAGCTAATAATATTATCTAAAAATTCTTTACTACGTATAGTCCTCCTTCTTATAGAGTATCTATTAATAATAATATTATCTACGTCGCTAAGTAATTTATTAATAAATTATACCCTAACCTTAGCCTCCTTTTAAGGCCCCTTAGGTAATAAGTTAATATCGGCTAGCTTATATAATTAGTTAGGGGATAGCTAATTATTCTTCCTACTATTATAATATAGCTATTATAAGTCCCCTAAGTTACTATATTAATTTTTCTATAATAGTACGTTATAATAGGGGTATTTATTACTAGTAATATTAAATAATCCTAGTAAAGCTCTATATATCTTATTATATAGGGATTCCTATATACTTAATATCCCTAGCCTAGCGTCTGCCCCTAATATATATTATTCTACCGCCGGTATAAGCCTCGTTAAATAGGGGGTTAGTACTTAGTATTATCGCCTTAATTAGCCTACCAGTAGGCGTACTAGCGACGCGTTTCTAGATGAAATTTAGGAGCTAGAGGAGGAGTAATTTCTCGGGGGGTCTCTTTAAAGATAGGGGGAGTAGATTATTACGAGTTCCTAGGGGGAATAACTACTTAAATAGTAGAATAGGAAGGTAGGATAGAGGCTAATAATCCTATATTAGCGTAGTTAGGGCGATACTAGGGGTATAGAAGGCGAGGGATAGGTAGTATAAGTGGTAAAGATAAAGAAGAGGGTATAGTAAAGTCTATATAGTAGTAGGTTAAAGAAAGAGGATAATATAGATAGTAGGGAAATATTTATTAATAAAGTAGGGGCGGAGAAAATATACTAAGAAATAGTATTCTTAGTAGGAAAATCTATTTATTTAGATATATCTTCTTAACTACTAACCTAATTATTATAATTTTAATAGCGTTAAGTTCCTTAGAAGAGGCCGAAAAAATTTAATTAATTTAAAAATTATAAAAAGGGTAGGTATATAGTTAGCTAGAATATAAAGAATATTATAACTTTAATATTCTTCGTAAAAGTAAGCTAAACTAAAAATGGTTAAATAGGGGTATAAAGCGATAAATCTATTAGATAAGAGGTCTAAGAGATCTTTAGGATTTAAAATTAGGGATATTCTATTATAGTAAGAAGATTAATAATTTTTAAAGTATTAAGTATATTAAAATAGGTTATATAACTTTATTTAATTAGAAAATAATATAGAGTATAGGTATAGATATAAGTAGTAAGCGAAGAATTATAAGAGTTCTAATATTCGCGCTAGTCTAGGAAAGGAATCTAGGGTACTTATTAACTAACTAATAGGCTGCGATAAGCTTAGGGTCCTAAATTACAGATATTCTATTATAGTAAGAAGATATTAAGTACTTAATAATACTCTCTAGCTCGTATATCTTTATAAGGATAATAGAAGTTATTATATACCCTAACTTATAACTAGCTAGGAGATATATCCCTAATTAGTACTAGGGTATATAATAAATTTATTAATATTTAAATATACTAGAATAATATTTATCTTTAAATATAAATATTATAATAGCGTATTTATATTTAAATATTTAACTAAATATATTTAAATACCTATTTAAATATCTTACTTAAAATAGTAATTTCTTTATATTTATATTATATTTATAGATATTATTAAAAAAATCGCTTAGTAATATAAATAATATACTTATATTATATCTAATTATAACTAAGTTTTTATAGTACCTTTACTTTTATTAACCTTATAATAATATCAAGTATTTAAGAAAAGTATAGTTAGACTAACTATTAAGTTAGAATTTAGTACTAAGATTTTATACTAACTAAATACTTAGATTAGAATCTTAGTACTAACTTAAATACTTAGTACTAGCTTCTAGTACTAACTTACTAAGGTCTTAATACCTTAGTAATCTAAGTTAGATTAATTTAAGTTACTAAGATATTACTAAGATACTAAGCCCCTAATAAATTAAATAAGAAGGCCTACTTCTTTTCTAAAATTAATACTATTCTAAAATTAAATAAATTTATAATTATAATTTTAATAGCCCTATTTATTCTCTAGGAATATATATTACCTTCTTATATTACCTTATTTACTTTTAAGTATTACCTAGGTAATAATAATAATAATAATACTTAGTAATATAGTAGTTAATTATATATATATTAATTATTCCTTATAAAGTAAATATTACATGTAAATATAAATAGTAGGTAAAAGATATATTCTCTATATATAAGAAATCCGCCTTTATAGAAAGAACGGACGCTAGGCCTATTTAGGTATCGCTCCAATGCAAATAGTATGCAAATACATAGTAATCGCAATAAATACTAATAATAAAATAAAAGCTATCGCCCTGATAGCATTTACTACTATTAGTTATAAATGTATTATAATTCCTAACTAATTAGACGTTATATAGACGTCGTCCGGTAGCCAAATGTATGCCGCAAGTAATGTTGAATACAAATCTATATAGCAACCCCCAATTCCCATAGCGGCTACACCACAGCGGCGAGATCTAGTACGGCCTGATGGGGGTATGAAGGACGTTGTTTGGTAGATGATAGATGTGAGGGTGACTGTCGCCGTGTCGTGTAGGGAGTTTATCACGCCATTTGTCTGATTGCGTATAGTTGCTAGTAACTACAGGACGTGGATCCCCGTTGCCTATAGTGATATGAATAAGTGGAACGGTAGGAGGGATAGTAGGACTATTAGTCGCTATCGAGGTCCTTATTAATAGGGCCTTTGCGGAAGGCTTCTATAGTACCCTATTAATAACCTAGATAGGTATTAGATAGTTAACGTCTAAAGTAATTAATAAATAGGATTTTCCGCTATTAATTATAGGGGAAATTAATAATATTAGTTAGGGTATATCTTTATAAATAGAGACTCTAGTAGGCGGCTAAGTAGTCTTAGCTAGCGTCTTATTTTCATATATAGTTAGCTAAGGAATATCTTTCTAAATAGTAACTCTATTAGGCTAAGTAGTCTTAGCTAGTAGGGGCGTACTAAGGACCTTATTATAGGTATATAAGGATATTATATCTGTAATAGGAATAGTATAGTCTTACTAATAGACTAGTATATTAAATAAAGGTAGTATAAATAGCTAAAGGTATAGATTCTCGCTATTAGTATTTAATATTCTAATAAACTTATTTAGGTTAAATAGCTATAACTATAGCTCTAGCTGTAGTTATATAGTTATAAGTAATAAGGACCTTAATAAGTTATAGAAATATTCCTTAAGTAAGTAATACTATTTAATAATACCGTTCGGAGTATATTATAGACCGTATTTACTTAAGTTAGGTAGGCTAGTATATAATAAATAGTTAGTAGAATAGTTAATTATCTAGCTATAGATACGTTAGCTATTTATAGTCTATACTAAGTATATAGGGCTAATACTAATATCCAATACTCCCCTTTAGTAGAAAGACCTTATATACTCTCCTAAGACCCTAAGGGCGTGTATATAGCTCCTTATAACTCCTGTAGTATAGCTCCTTTAACTTAGTATAACTACCCTATTAACGGCGTAGCTCCCCTTAAGCTATATTCCTTATTAAATGTCCTACTTTAGAGCCTTATTAAACCCGTAAACCTCCGCTTAATTCGCTCGTTCTAGCGTAGAGGGAAATCGGGAAGAGTACCTTATAGACGTTATTATAAGGTATTATTACTCCTATTTCCTTCTCTTTATTTAAGTATCGTAGCCCTTATTTCCTTCCCCTATATATATAGGATACTCTGTTAAGAGGGCTCTAGTACGCTTCTACTTATTCTATCCTAGTACTCCTAGCTAATAAGGTACCCCTAGACTTTCCCGTTCTAGCTATATAGCTCTGCGGCGTCGTAGTCGATAGTTTTTCGTAGGAGGGAGGTACTATTAAAGACGCGTAATTACCGTATTAATATTAATAAATAATCCTAGGAATAATACTTCTAGGGCTATAACGTATATACGACTTAGGCGGATATTAGTTATTACGACGTAAGGATAATAATCCTTATAAAGGAACTATTCCTAGGTATAATAGTACTTAGCTAGGCTTATAACCTAATAAATAGTTAGTAGAACGGTTAATTATCTAGCTATAGATATATTAGCTATTTATAGTCTATACTAAGTATATAGGGCTAATACTAATATCTAATAATATACTAATCCTTAGTAGTACTAAGTAAGTAAGAGTTAATATTAAGTCTTATAATATCCGTATCTATACTATTAGCCTTAAGACGTAGATAATTAGTAAAGCTGAAAGTATTATAATAGATATTCTTGTTATTCGCTTATAGACTAGGACTAAAATAGCTAACGTCTTTAGGCTAGAAGATACGACGAGCTACCTAAGTCTTATTAAAGATCTTTATAACTTAGGTAATTATATTAGATATTTTAATACGTTAATTATCTAAAAAGCCTGGAGCGTCTATAACGTTATAGATAAAGGATTTTCGCTAATATCGTTGATACGTAATAGGGATTCTCGCCTATTACCTAGGCTATTTTCTCCGAATAATAGAAGGAGCGGTGAATAAGAATTCTCAGACAGTACCTGACTATCTAACTACTAAGGGGTGTAGTATTTCTAAAGGTAACAAGGACCTTGTTAATGTCTGGTTCTAGTATCTAACAGGCCTGCTATCGCTGAATAGAATTTGTAGGAAGGCCTGCTTCTCCTTCCGAGTCAATAATCCCTACACTATTAGATAGTAGTAATAGGTGACGAAGAAGGCCCTTATTGGAAACAAGTCTTCTAAGGGTGTTTATAAAGGTATCTAATACTCCGAAAGGCTTCTATAACGGCCTAGTCTAGGACTAAATAGACTGGAGTAGGTGCGGAGCGCTAAATAAGAGGACCTAGTACTCTAGGAGCTAGTACTAATATAGCTGGTAGTACTTATAAAGCTGACGCTAGTATAGCTAATAGACGTCTTACTAATAGCTTCTAATTAACTAATAGGCCTGCTATTATAGCTAATAGACTAATATTACTATAGAAGGCTTTATAAGGGGGGAGGACTAGTACTCTAGGAGCTAGTACTAATATAGCTAGTATATAATCTCGATATACTAAAATAATTAATAGTACCTAGTAGAAGCTAGAAGGTAGTACTACTATTTATTACGTGTAAATATAAATAGTAGGTAAAAGATATATTCTCTATATATAAGAAATCCGCCTTTATAGAAAGAATAGACGCTAGGCCTATTTAGGTATTACTCTAATATAAATAGTATATAAATATATAGTAATTATAATAGTAAATATTAATCTTAAGGCTATTAAGATTTATATTACTTTTATACTACTTACTAGATCTTATAATATTAATTAGTATTTTTAAAGATCTAAATATCTTATTTATTAAAGCTAGAGGAATAGCTATTATATTATTCTTCCTAGTAAGTATAAGAAGAATATTAAAGTTATAAATTTATTAATTTACTTTCTTATTATATATCTCCTTTAATTTATTTATATACTTATAAATAACTATAATATTAACTTAGCTTTTATAAAGATTAATAATAATATTATCTTTATTAAATATAAGTATAAATAATAGTAGATATTTCTTTTACTCTTTCTATATAAGGCTTTTACCTAGGTTAAGAGTATTTGAAAGGAGGATAATTTTAATAGGCTTTAAGAAGTTAAGTAGTAAGTACTAAAATTTATAATTAGTTATAAAAGTATATTAAAGTAAGGCGTTTATATTAAGTAATATTATATAAATACTTAAGTATAATTTTAAGAAGGATTAGTAGTTAATATATATTTCTAACTTAAGAGAAGGAGGGGTATTAAAGCTAAGTATTACTAGCTTAATATAATAAAGCTAGTAGGTTTAAGAATTCCTTATAAAATTTAATAGGTTATAATACTACTTAAAGAATATTATTTACTTTAACTATTTAAATATCTACTTTATATATTTATAATTTAATATCTATCTAATATCCTACTATACTTAATAAGTATTTAATACTAGTAAGATAGAATAAAAAATAAATAAAACTATTAATTAAAAAGATAACTCCTCTCTTAAACTACTAGTAACTCTAGTAAATAAGGATAGCTTTAGAAATAAAATACTAGCCCTAATACTTAATAAGGGAGATATCTTAATTAATAGAATAAGTCTATTATTTATTTAAGTTAGCTTTAAGATAATATCTTTTAATTTAATTACTATCTAAAGAGCTAGATAGATATTAGTAGAGACTAAGTTCTCCTAATTTATAATACTAGTAATACTCTCTATATAAATATTTTAAATAGTATAAATACTCTAAAAATTAAAATTAAAATTAAAGTAATTATTTAAGTACTCTTTAAAAAGGACTAAGAGCTATTTATAACTTATATAAGAGAGCTTAAGCTAGAAGTAGAGATCCTTAATACTCTACTAGTACTAACTCTACCTTAAGAGACTAGAGTAGTAATAATATTAAATACTACCCTAGTCCTAACTAGCCTTATAAAGGCTAGAGTTATAGAGATACTAGTTATATTAATAGTCCTTACTAGCTTTATAAAGGCTAGAGTTATAAAGATACTAGGTATCTTTATAGTACTAAAAATACTTTAATATATTAGTAAGATCTTAACTCGCCCTTATACCCTTAATAAAGGTATTATACCTATAGGCCTAAGGCCGACCCTAGGGGCCCTAGGGCTACTCTAGGCTTTAAGGGTAGTATTATATAACTACTAACTAAGTAATATTTCTAAAATCTATTAGTTTATAGATTTTAGGAAGTTATATAACTAATTACTAAGTAAATCTATATTACGTAACTAATTACTAAGTAGAACTTTAAAAGTTTTAATATTCTATAATTAACGGGGGACTTAGGTAGTATACCCTAGAGCTACCCCTAACGCTACCTTAAAAGCGACCCCGGAATCGATTAATTCAGCCGATTTCTACGCGGGGGTAATACGCTAGGGTAGGCTGTAGTAGGGGTTAATAGTATAGTAGTTATATTAACTAAGGGTTTAATCTTCTTACTATAATAGAATATCTGGATATTAGGACCCTAAGCTTATTACAGCTTATTAGTTAGTTAATAAGTACCCTAATTACCCCTCTAGGACTAGCGTAAATATTTATCGGCAAACTAGAAACTAGTATAGAAAATCTAAAGCTGGAAAATCCGTTAAAAGCGTATTTTCCAGGTAATATACTAGAAATAAATAGGAAAATTATAGGTTTTTTTTATTCTAGCTTAAAAGTCCTAAACATAGAAAATCTAGATTTAAGGCCTTAAATCCGTGATTTTCCTCTAGCGCCGGGAAGAAACGGGAAGCTCGCTAGAGTTATAACGGCTACGTCGTTAACGCTAGTATAATATAGGTTTTGAATTCAGTTAATTCATATAATTTATATACGCGTAGAGTACCCCCCCTAGCCTAGCCCTATATTCTATACTTATATTACGCTTACTATTAATTCTTACTAAGTACTACTACTAGTAATTATTAATAAGACTTAGTTACTTATTATAATTACCTAGTTAGTACTAGCTCTATATAGTTATTATATTATAGCTAATTAGTAGGACTTATCCCCTATTAGTCCTATTACCTTATATTTCTAAAAGTTACTAAATATATATTTAGTAACTTATAGTATTATTCCCAGCCCTAGGGCTACTATATAAGCGCGCCTGTTATATATAGAAAATACGCATTTTTCTATATTATTCCACCTTCCTAGTTTACTAATATTAGAACTCTAATATTTCTTCGCATTCTACCTATATACGTACCAACGCTCTGTAATATTTTCTACTTAAATTAAGTTATATAGCTTACTTTAAGGTATCTAAAGCTTTAAGAATAATTAAAATTAGTCTAGTAGTTTAAAAGATATATTAGAATAAGTAGATTTACCTACTAAGTTCTATATACTAATAGCTAGAATAATTAGATTAATAATAAAAATCCTATTATTATTTATAAATTACTTATTTTACTATATTACCTACTAACGTATCTAATATTAGTCTAAATAGGGGTAGATATCTATCTTATTACTAGGTATATAATACTATTAGAATAATCTATATTAGTCTATTAGTATATTAACTACTTGCTATAAGTATTTTCTTATTATTACTATTATTAAATAGCGCCGTTTACCTAGCGCGCCTTCCTTACGGAAGGCTTCCGCACCTTACGTACTTAGATAGAATTCCTATATATAGAGAAGGCATCTTCTTTCTATATTATAAATTAGTTATAATATATAGTAGTAATACTATAAATCTTATTCTAATATTACTAAGTACTATAACTATATTAATAAGAACTACTAGCTCTAGTAGTACTAGCCTTATAGTACTAGTCCTTAATAGCCTTCCGCTCCCCGCTATTATATCCCTACTATTAGATAAAGGCTACTAGTCTATTAGCTCCTAAGCTAAGTCTATTAGCTATTGAAGTAAATAACGAGGTATTAAGGCCCTCGTTACTAGAAATACTATATCTAGGTATATTTACTTATTCCTTATCCCCTACTATTACCTTTACTACTTCTCCTCTAAAGTAAAAGGTAACGTCTACTACTTACTATTATTCTACCTTACTAGTAGTATATAATCGATAAGCTAGCTCCTAATCTAGTACTCCTTAATTAAGTAATCTATTAGTTATACGAGATTAATTTATTTCTTAAGAGTAGTAGCCCTACTACTAATAAGCTTATAGTAAAGTCTTAGAGAGTACTTAAGTTCTTTACTATATATTACTTATAGCTAGAAGACTTACCTCCTAACCCTAAGGATAATAATACCCTAGAGTTATCTACTACGTCCGCTACCTTACGCCGTACTAGGTAAGTATTATTACCTACTACTATAGTACGCTTCCCGCCTAAGTAGGTAGTTAATAAATATAAATTTAATATTAATATTTAAGTCTAGTATATTAAGCTTAAGAGGGTAAATATTCTCCTTATACGCTTCAAACTTATACTAATACTACCGCCGTCTAAGATACTAATACTAGTACTAAATATAGCTACCGCTACCTTCTTAGAGGCCTAATAAACTAAAATAGCTAGTATTATTACCTAAGCTATATATATATTTAATTAGATATAACTAGGTAATCTATAACCTACTATAGTAGGTCTTTAATAAGAACCTCGTTCCGCCTCTATCTTTAGGCCCTAGGATATAAGATACTTTAATCCCGACTTATAGGTAATACCTATTAAAGTAAAAGATAATTATAATATCTATTATAATATCTTTAGTTTTATTAACTACCTCTAAGTTAAGGTAGCTAATATAGATCCTACTATCTTAAGGTAGAATATAGATTCCTATTTACTTAGTACTACTAATAAGTAGTATACTAACTAGCTTAATAAACTCGGCCGCTCTAGCTTATATAATAATGCTAATAGTATTAATTAATAGTATAAGAGTCTTAAAGTAAGATTCTATAACTCCCTAGGTAAGTTACTAGCTCTACTTAAATCTATCTAATATATAATTAAAGATATAAGGAATTATTATAATCCGGCTACTTACATTAATACTATTATTCTTAATAGTAAAAATACTAGCTTTACTTCTATAAAAGAGGTATAGGTTAGGTTAGTATATAAATATATAAATAGAGAATTATAATAGACCTTACCTTATCTAACTAAGAAGTCTACTATTAGTAGCCTTTTTATAGAGCTTTGTTATAAGAAAGATATCTAGTTTAATATATATAAGAAGCCTTCTATAGACGTAATAAGGTCCTCGTTATAAGTAAATAAGTAATAGCTATCAGGTAGTAAATAAGGTTAGTAGAATTCTAATTTTAATCGCCCTCCTTTTAATTTAAATCCCTATTAGTAAAATAGCTAATATAGTAATAATTTTAGACCTTATAATAACCCGTTAAATCCTTATAGAAACAGGCTATTTAGTAATCCTTTTTATAACTTATAGAACCGTAGTAATAATAATTAATAGTAACTATAAAATATCTAAGTAAGGATTTTACCTAGAGGTCGCTAATAGTTATAAATTACTAGCGGAAACGTAAATGTAATAGCTAGGATATAGTAGAATAATATTAATAATAAAAATCCCTACTATAAGCTACCTTTTTAAAATAAGCCTTTCTAAGTAAATACCCCGCGTCCGTATAATAACTAGGTATACTAAGTAACTACTAAGGATAAGGAAGGTGATAATAATAAGGTCCTTAATAAATAGGAATAATATAACGCGTATGAAGAAGGCTACTATTAAGGTATTAATTAGTCTTAAGTAGATTAATAGGTAGACTAAGACTAGGCTCTACTAGAGCCTTTAAGCTCTACTACTATTAATAAATTAGGTATTAACGATATAGTAGAAAACTACTTTATAAATCTAAAATTACCTAAACTAATATACTATTCGTATACCTCTATATTTAAATTAAATAATGCCTTATATAGATATATCCGTTCCGGCTATATCTTATTAAAGCCGAAGCCTTCTATAATATCTACCTCCTTTAGTAAATTAAGTAAACTATTAGTTAAATCCTCTATTATTTACTCTAATTCTAATAATATTATCGTTAAAGGATATAGCTTTTAGGGGTATTATTATATTACGGTACCTATTACCTTCTCCTCTAGCGGCGTTAAATATTATATCTATACTAATACTAGTACTTAAGTAAGTCTAATTAATCGAGGCTTCTTACTTACTAGGTTTCTATAGGCCTTAATAGAAAAGATACCTATACCTATAATAGTAAGGGGTATTAGCGATAAAAAACACGACGCTAGTAAACTTACTAAAATCCCTATATTCTTAAAAAGCCCTAATAGAATAGTTACTTTAGTAGAATATAAGTTCTATATTATAAATAATCTATTAGCGAAGGTACTTATTACTATAAATATCTTAAAGCCTAAGCGAATAGTTATTAACTTTAGTAATAACTTAATAAAGATTAGATCCTATTAGAATATAAGTATACCTATTATAGTTATTAATTAGGGTCCCTGTATTATTACCTTAGTATTTACTAAAAAATAAATAACTATCCTAGTACCTTATAGTAATTTTATAATACTAATTTCTAGTTCTTAATAATAGTTATTAAAATTACCTTAGGACTAGGATTTGATTTTTAAACCTAATACTTTAAATAATCTTTTACTATATACTTATATTATTAATATAGTAATATCTTATATATTTATCTATAATAGTACTAATAGCCCTATCGTACTTACGCGTAACTAGGCCCTTAGTAAGGTAGTAGAGTATAAATTAATAGGTTATTTTCCTATTAACTCTAATAATAAAGCTCTTGTAAGTAAACCTTCTACTAAGATAACTAGCTAGGTAAGGTTTAGTATACGCGGTCTACTTACTATTATAGTAGCCTTTATAACTATAATAAGTACTCCTTAGGTAAATAAGGCCCTTAATACCTTACCCCTAATTAAAGTATATTATCCTACTAGAGTTATAATCTATAATAGCGTACCTTAAGTAGCTACTTTAATTACTACCGTAGTTAATAAATTTCCTAATCTTTAGAAAGATACTAATAACGTTATAAGCGTTCCTAAGTCTTAATATATAGAAATTCCCTTACTTAATAATTAGGAAGATGTATATAAACTAGGTTAAGCACGCGTATACCCTCTTAGTTAGAGGGATAAAGAAGTACTTAATATAGAATTTAATAAACTTCATTCTTAGGGAAGGTTAGAATAGATAAATATATCTACGCCATTCTTATTCCCCTACTTTATTATCTAGAAAAATACTTCTAACAGCCTAAAGGGCTAAGTTACTATTAATATTAAAGCGTTAAATAAAATTATAATACCTAATACCTACCCTATTCCTCTCTAATCGGAGATACTTACCTTACTACGAAATACTCTATATATTTTAATAATTAATATAGTAAGCTTCTTCTACTAATAGTAGGTAAAGTAGGACTATAAGTGTTATCTTATAATAGCCTCTTATAAAGGCTAGGAGATATTTAATATCCCTATTATAGGTTTTAAGGTATATATCTAGCGAATAATTAATATTATACTTTAAGAGTTTTAGTATTTTTACCGTATATATATAGATAATATAGTGATTTTCTCCACCTCTTTAAATAAGTATCTTAGGCACCTTTATAAAGTCTTTAGTAAACTAGATAAATATAATATTTATCTACCCCTAAAGAAGTTATTTCTTAGATACTCCTCTATCTATTTACTTAGATAGAGAGTTAATACCCTTAGTCTCTTAATAGCGGCTAAGAAACTTACCGCTATTACTATACTAGTATTCCTAGATATACTAGGTTAGCTTAAGAAATACCTTAGTATAATAGGATATAATAGGTAATATATAGCGTTCTACGCTACTATTATAAAGCCTTTACTACGACGTAAAACTTTACTTATAAAGTTAATTAGCGTTAGGGGTAATATATATAAGAAAATAGCTAGTATACTAAAGGTCTTAATCCCTACTCCTAAAGAGTTAAATACTTTCTATTATCTATAAAAGCTTTTTACCTCCCTAAGTATCCTTTACTACTTTAATAAGTAGCGTTAACTATTTATTAATCTAGATATAAGTAAGAAATTTAGTTTTAGAGCTATTATCTATTATACTATTAGGGACGCTTATAAATAAGGCCCTTCTTCTATAACTATAATAGTAGATTTACTTAAGTTCTCTAACTAAATTTTTTAGTAACCTATCTTATTTCTTAGTTATTATAAATGGAAGGAGTAGCTAATAGCTCTAACTACTTATATTAGCCCTAATATATATATCTTAGTCTATAATAATTAATAATAATATAACCTAATATAATATACCTTAGGCGAGCTAATAATATAGAACTATTATATTAATTCTTTATAATAGGAGCCTAGCCTATAATCTTATTAATTAGGGCCTAAGGACCCGTAATATTTAAGATATAGTATAACGTAGACCTACTTAAGAAATAGCTAGCATGCTATCCTTATTACTTATATGCTAAGGAGATTATAACTTTAGAGGTTTAGACGCTATTAGTCCTAAGACGGCTTAATAGCTATTTAACTAAATAGCTATCCTTAAGGCTAAAGTAGTAGAGTCCTAACGCGATACTATTAGTACGGCCTTATAAAGGGGAAGAGGCCTAATAGATCTATTAGGGCTTACTATAAGGCGTAGTATAGCTCCTTCTACGCACGTACCTCTAATAGGAGCCGTAATAACGGCGATAGTAATAAATTAGGATTATAAGAGAGTAAAATATAATAAACCCCTAATATTTACTAGCCCTCTTATAAACGTCCGTTCATAGATTATTAATTATAATAACTTCTTTAACTTCTAGATTATTAAGGGCTCTAATACTTAAGTATCTATAGCGTGTACCTACCTTAGACCTAAAATTAGAATAAGGATGTAACTTATAAGACTATTAGGCCTCTAAGAGACCTTTAAAGACTAGGATAAGCTATAGGTATAGCTATTAGAGAATTACTCTATTAGGGATATTAGGTTAGACGTAGAGTTAAAAAAGACTATATATATATAGAAAATAGGAAGTTAATATAAAATTTTATTAATAGATTTAAAACCCTAGTAATAGATCTATTATAGAATAATTCGGCGATTTATTATACTTTTAAGAAAAAGCTATCAGCTAAAATCCTAGATTATATCTACTAGTCACGATAGTAACTACTAGATATATTTACAGGATTTAAGACCGTAGTATAATAAGCCGAAAATTATATTAGAGTTAAGAAGTAGACCCTAGAAGACTATAAGGAGGTAGAATAGGGTTAATAAAAAAGGGTATAATTTATTAATAACTATCCTAATAAAGAAGGTAGAGGACGCTCTCTCTTATATAATAAATTAAATAATATAAACTTTAAACTATTAGGGTTAAATAGTAAGAAGAGGGCTAATATTTATAATAACTATTAAAAGGCTTAAAGAGACTAAGAGGCATATATATATTATAGATAGAAGAAATATTAGGCTAAAGACTATACTAATAGACCTATTAACTACCCCTATCTAAAAAATAATCGCCCGTAATACCTAAGATAGCGTCGCGGGTTATACTAGTCTTAGAGGAGTGCCTTATAACCTAGGAATTACCCCCTTTAAGGTAGGCTAGGCGTAACTTAGAATATTAGTTATAAAAGCTATAATATACCCTTAAAAAGGAGTTCCTACGCCTTACTTTATTAGATATATCTAATAAGGTCTATAATAAGGACTATATCTTAATACCTATATAGATATAGAAAAACTATTCTAACTTATACTATTAATATATAAAATTAACCCTATAAGCTTTAATTAACTATAGCGCCACGGTAAGTTTTATTAATTAAGACTAGGTCTAAATATTAGGCCTTACGCCCCTAAATATTAAGGTAGCCTAGGATATTAATATCAATAGAAGGATGATTAGTCCTACCTTATTATAAGCGCTATTTCGTATTAAAATTAGCGCTCTAAGTAGATACTACTCTTATTATACTTTTAGAGCTATTCCTATATAAGGTTATTAGATAATTCTAGGCCTACTATAACTTTAATAAATTAATCCTATTATAGATTAAGCTAAGGGGAAGGTTAGTATACCTAATAATATTAGGGTATTAAATTAAATAGACTTTAATAATAAGGTAGAGGGATAGACTATCTATACCTATTACTCTATAATTAAGGAAGCTAACTAATTAGCCCTAAGGGTCCTAATAATAAAGTACTTAAAATACTTAGACGTTTTTAATAAGGAGGTAGGAAGCGAGTTACTACCCTATTATAATAAACTTAATTATACTATTAACCTTTAGCTAAGAATTATACTACCTTTTAGCCTACTTTATAACCTATTAGAGACTAAGTTAGGCGTCTTAAAGGCGTATATTAAATAGAATCTTAAATTAGGCTTTATTAGACGCTTAAAATTAATAGCTAGGGTACTAATCCTATTTATAAAGAAAAAGGACGGAGGCTTACGCCTCTATATAGATTACTAAGGCCTTAATATAATAATAGTAAGAGATTAATATCTAATCCCTCTAGTCTTAAATACTCTAAACTAACTAAGGAGAGCTAAAATATATATAAAAATTAACCTATAAGGGGCTTATAACCTAATTCAAGGTAAAAGAAGGCGATAAATAGAAAATAGCTTTCTGTACTTATTATAAGCTATTTAAATACTACGTTATACCTTTTAAACTAGCTAACGCCCCCTTAATATTCTAATTATATATTAATAAGGCGCTACTATACCTTATAAATATTATAGTTATTATATACCTTGATAATATCCTTATCTACTCTAATAATCCTACTAACTATAACTATTATATTAAGGAGGTTTTAATAGCGCTAAGGAAGTATAGTCTATTTATTAAGCTAGAAAAATATAAATTTAATATTAATACTATAGAATTCTTAGGGTTTATTATTAGCCCTAAGGGTATTATAATAGACCTAATATAAGTCTTAACTATTACGGATTAGCCTACTCCTATAATAATAAAGTAAGTCTAATCCTTCTTAAGATTTTATAACTTCTATCGTCGATTTATGAAGGAATATAGCTAAATTATAAGGGAACTAATAGAGTTAACGAAGCTAATAGTTACTTTTTAGTAGTTATAATAGGCCGAATTAACGTTTAGAGAGCTTAAAGAGGCGTTTATTAAGGTACTACTACTAATATATTATAATCCTAACCTACCTTTATAAATAGAAATAGATATAAGTATATATATACTATTAGGGGTATATTCTTAGAGGAAGGATAATACTTATACCTATCTAATTATATTTTATAGCCGTAAATTTAACCTAGCTAAAATAAACTATAGTACCCTAGATTAGGAATTATTAGCTATTATTATATCCTTTTAAGTATAATAGAAATACCTTAAAGGAGCCTAATACTATATTATAGTTATTATAGACTACTATAACCTTAAATTATTCCTTACTACTAAGATACTAAGTCGACGCTAGGCCTATTAGGTAGAGTTTCTTTTAGCGTTTAACTTTAAAATCTAATACTAGTATAGGAAGAGGAACCCCGCTAATATACCCTCCTAGAGGGCTAATTATAACGAGCCTAATACTACTTATACTATAGTCCCTTTCTTTAAGTTAGCGCTTATAGTTATTAAGGAAGGGCGAGATACGGCCTACTAGGTAATAACGGACCTAGAATTAATAGAATAGGAAGATAATTAGACCTCTAAGCTCTTATAAACTATCCTTAAAGAAATCTTAGAGAAACTTAAGACTAATAGTAGAGCTATTAGGGCTAAAGGACTAAGCTATAAATAGCTATTAGGCCTTTTATATTTTTAAGGTAATTATTTCTACGTACCTAAGGATATAGATCTAAAAGTCTATATTATATAAAATTTCTATAATTCCCTAATAGTAGGCTACCTTAGTTACGACTAGACTATTTTAACTATCTGCTATTAGTTCTACTAGCCGTCGCTAAGTAACGACGTAGTTAATTATATAAAAATATATAATGCCTACTAAAGAACTAAAGCTTCAAAATACCTATTATATAGGGAATTAGTACCTATTCTAATTCCTAATATACTATAGAGATCTATTATAGTAGACTTTATTACGGACCTCTTAAATAGTAAAAGCCCCGTTAATAATATTACTTATAACTATATTATAGTAATAATAGACTATTTTAGTAAGATATACTACTATATTATATATTATAAATCTATAACCTCTAAATAGTTCGTAGTATTATTCCTACGAGACGTATTTTAGCTATACGGGATACCTAATATAATTATTAGCGACTAGGATACCTTCTTTACCTTATACTTTTAATAACCCCTTATAAAAGGCCTTAGTATAAACTATAGGCTTTTAATAGTATATTATTAATAAATAGATAGCCTAATAGAGTAGTAAAATTAAGTTATTAAATAATACTTATAAGTCTTTATAAATTATTAATAGGATAACTAGGTTACTCTACTTAGCCTTAGAGAATATACCTATAATAATAGTATCTATAGTACTATATATTAAAGCCTATTCTTTATTTCTAGTAGTAGAGAGCCTAAACTATTCTAGTTAGTAGACGCTCCTAGCTATATTAGCCCTAGCGTAACCGCCTAGGAAATAGTAAAAGAACTAGAATACCTTAATATAATCCTTAAGAAAGAGCTTACTATAGCCTAAAATACCTAGGCTTAGTACTATAATAAAGGAAGAAAGCCCCTAACCCTCTAACTAGGAGACCGCGTTATACTATATAATATTAATATCTTATTATAGAGACCCTATAAAAAGCTAGACTATAAAAAAATCGGCCCCTTTCTAGTAGTAGCAGCTATTATACCTAATACTTATAAGATTAAGTTACCTTTATAAATAAAGGTATACCTAGTATTTTATATATATCTAATAGAACCCTATTATACTAATATAATTAAGGGCTATATCGCGCTACTACTACCCCTAATTAGCGAAATTACGGAGTATAGTAATAAGAGAGAGTATAAGGTAGATAAGATCCTAGACTCTAGACTCTACTATTATAAACTATAATATCTCGTAGCCTAGAAGGGGTATAAACTAAAGGAAAATTTATAGGAGTTAGTAAAGGATATATAAAATATATTAGACCTAGTTTAATAATTCTATTAAAACTATCCTTTTAAAGTATTACTATAGTAGTATAAGTATAAAGCCTTAGAGGTATAAAGCCTTAAGGTATAAAGCTATTAGTTAGACCTTTTAAGTTATTTTAGAATATAGGTATAAAGCTATTTTTTTTATATTTAGGAAGTATAAAGCTATTATAGTACGTAGTTTTAGGGTATAAAGCCATTTCTTATATATTTATAACGTAGAGCTATTATAATTATATAGTTTTAGGGTATAAAGCTATCTTATAGAAAATAAACTATTTAGCCTTAACTATTAAGTTTATAATTATAGTAACGAGCCTATTAAGTAGAATTAGGTTAGCGCTTTATACTCTACGGGATTTACTACACTATACTCTTAAAAAATCTCTAACTTAATTATATCCTCCCTTAGCTTAATAGTCTATTAGCTTTATATTACTACTTAAGATAATAACTTCTATATAACCCTATATAATTTAAGCTCGTATTAGGCCTATAAAATTAAAGAGGGTCTTATTAGTACTATTATTATATCGGGAAATTCTAATTATTAGATATTTAATAAGGCTATTAATATTATAGATCGAGTACTCTAGGAGGCCTACTATAACTATAGACTAGAAGATAAACTATACTTAGAGTACCTATTTTTTAACCCTATAATAGAAGATATTAACTATCTATTAGAGGTCCTTACTCTTAATAGTATTATAAGTAGACTTAGCGGGGACGTATTACCTAAATATATAAAGCTATTAGACTCTACTATAAGTCTTATTATTCTTAAGGGTATCCCTATTACTAGCGTTAAGGCCTAGTAGCCTCTAGATTTTAATACTATAAGATTTACTATCTTAAAGCCTCTTAGAATCTATTAAGGTAATATATTTAGTATTAAGTTTAATAATAAGTATAGTACGTTTAATTAATTTAATAAGGATAAATACTATATATATATTCTTTATAGTTAGGAAGACTATAACCTAAAAATATACTATACTACTACCTTATAACGAGTAAACTTAAAGGCCGCTAAAGCCTAGGCTAAGGAATTAACTATTAGAGTTAGCTCTTATAGGCCTAAGTCTTCTCCTAGGCCTCTATAGAGTACTAGTATACCTATCCTATATTAATTATATACACCTCTATTAGTACCCTTATACTTAAAACTTTTCCCTAACCTCCTAGATAAATTCACCTATACGCCTTACTAGTTATTAGATATAAGGGCTAGCAAGTCTAGAGAGGTTTATATAAGTAGTACTACTAGTCCTATCTAACCTCGTCGCCGCGATATAACGGAAATAGAGGAATCCTCTATCTAACCTTATAGCCGCGATATAACGGAAATAGAGGCTACGCCTCCCCTAATACCTAGTACTAGGAATCTTTAAGGGGCCTTCGCTAATCTAATTAAGTAATACGTTTATATAGTTACTATTATAAAGCGCCTAGATAGTACCCTACTTATTTAGATAGATATAATAATACTTACTAGGAAAGCTATTAAGGATATTATACCCTTAGTTAGGGCTATTATTATAAAGGATAAGAAAGCCTTTAATATAACTAAGAGTAATATTACCCCTAGGATATATTAAATACTTTATTAGGGTAATAAGACCTTAAAGACCTTATAAGCTAAAGTAAAATAAATCCGCGATAAGGCTAGATAGCTAACTACTCCTATTATAGCCTATTATCTAGATATTAATTATATTATAAACTACGAAGGCCCGCCTTATTATAATACCCTAGATATACTCCTATAATATATTAAATTAGGTTATACTATAGCTAATCCACTTACGTAGTTTATTAAAGAATAACCCGCTCCTATAAAGCTAGAAGACTTAGGGCCTAAAGATTAGGACTTAGAGTAGGATATTAATAGGGGACTTAAAGGCTAATAGTAGGGTATTAGGCCTTATAAAGGCTATAAGGTATAAGGGGGGGACTATAAATAGAAGGAGTAGCTAATAGCTCTAACTACTTATATTAGCCCTAATATATATATCTTAGTCTATAAGAATTAATAATAATATAACCTAATATAATATACCCTAGGCGAGCTAACGACACGGAACTATTATAGTCGTTTACTTACTAACGCTAAGACTAGGTATTAGCCTACCGAACTTAAAGTCGAAGGGTTAGTATAGGTTATTAAGAAGGTCCGTTATATAATTAAAGCGACGTGAAAGCCTATTATAATTATCTATATAGATTACTTAGCTACGGTATTAATATTAAGGTAGACGAGTCTAAATACGGTATTAACTAAAAAACTTAATCTCCGCCTTATTAGAGTATTAGAATATCTCTAACGGTTTCACTTAGACGTTTATTATAAACTAGGTAAAGTAAATATAGTACCTAATATCTTATTAAGGCTAGTAAGTCGTAAATATTATCTATAATAAGACGCGGAAGGCGAGTTAGATACCTTATCTATAAAATACTTCCTAGTTAGCTTAGTAGAAATAAGCGAACCCTTTTATAATTAACTTATTACCAGCTATTATAAGCCTTAATAGGTAATGGTTATCTAAATAGTTAAATAAAATAAGGACCTTAATAATAATACTATAACCCTATTATACGAGCTCGTTAATTAGATTTTATATTTTAAAGATAATAAACGGGGGCTACGTCTATATATCCCTTCTACTATAGAAGTAGAAGTATTTAAGCTAGTATATAATAAATTAGGATCCCTAGGCTACGCCCGTATATATAAAAGGCTAATAGAGGGTTTATATATTTATAACTTATCTAAGAAGCTTTATAAATTCATCTACTATTACCCTTAATATTAGTATAACTAGATACTATAGTATAAGCCGTACGGGTTACTATAACCTATCCTAACACCTACTTAGCCGTTCTATACTATTACTATTAACTTTATCCTAATGCTTCCCTTAACTATAGAAGGCTTTAATAGTATCTTAATAGTTATATATAAGTTTTCTAAAGTAATTACCCTTATTTTAAGTAAGATAACTTAGATAGTAAAGGATTAAGTAGTAAGGTTACTTAATAGATTAGCTAATATAAATTAGGGCTTACCTTAAGTAATAATCTTAGATTATAATTAGAAATTCATTATATAGCTATAGTAAAGTATCTTTTACTATCTAAAAGTTAATTTACTCTACTTAGCTACCTAGTACCCCTAGATAGACGGTTAATTTTAAAAATTAAATTAAACTACTAAAATAGCCCTTTAGTACTATATAGCTACTATTAAACACGATTCTCTATAGCTATCTATTCTTCTATAGATAATAGCTACTCTTAATAATTCTACTAAGTACACGTCTACTAATAGAACTCCTACTAAAGTACTCTATAGATTTTAAATAAGGGAGGCTTTAGATCTACTAAAGCCTAAGGCAGACTATATATAGCTAGAAATAATAACTACCTTACTAATAAGGCCCTTATTACCTATTATAAAAGCGACGCTATTAACTATAAAAGCGCCCCGATTACCTATTATTATAATAGAGTATAGACTATCTTATATTAATATAAAAGATACTATTACTTTTACCTCCTTTAGTATAAAAGACTACTATAATTCTAAATATAGCTAAGTTTTTTAAGATTAGTAATCTTATTAACCTCCGCCTCTACTAAGGTTATAAGGTTCCTAGTATTATATTAAAGAAGCTTAGCTAATAGTATATTAGCCCCTTTAAGGTCTTTAGTTAAGTAGGCCGTCTCGCCTATAAGTTAGAGTTACTAGATGTAATACGTATTTATAATATTATCTTAATAGCCTATCTTAAACCTACTACTAATCTAGTAGATAACCCTTATTACTACTACTAGCTTCCTACCCCGCCTATTATCGTTAATAGAGACGTCGAATATAAAATTAAACGGCTCTTATAAAAGCGCTATATTCGTTAAGGTTAGGGTTAGTCTACCTAGTACCTAGCTAGATAGCTAGGCTATAGACCGGAAGATAACTAATAGATACCGGATTATTACCTATTAAATACTCCGGAGCTTATCTAGGTATATAAGGAGGTAAATAGTCCTAAGGTAGGAGCTAAGGGATAAGTTAGTAATAATAGTAGTATATAAGTAAAATTCCTTACCTTATATAGTTATCTCTTTCTTTTACTTTAAGCGCTTCTAATTAAGGTAATTTCGGCTTATACCTAATATATATATTATTAGGACGATAGCTTTATTTATTATAGGTATTTACTATAGGCATTTACTTATTATCGCTATTATTAAATAGCGCCGTTTACCTAGCGCGCCTTCCTTACGGAAGGCTTCTATACCTTACGTACTTAGATAGAATTCCTGTATATAGAGAAGGCATCTTCTTTCTATATTATAAATTAGTTATAATACTACTACTATATATATAAGCTACCTACCTACTAATATACTCCCTACTATTTATATTACCTACTAACGTGTCTAATATTAGTCTAAATAGGGGTAGATATCCGTCTTATTACTAGGTATAGAACGCTATTAGAATAGGTATATATATATAATATAGCTAATACTATTATATATATAAGCTACCTACCTACCTACTAATATATCTAATTTACTTCCTACTATTTACGTTACCTACTAACGTGTCTAATATCAGTCTAAATAGGGGTAGATATCTAACTTATTACTAGGTATAAAACGCTGTTAGAATAATCTATATTAGTCTATTAGTATAATAGCTAATACTATCGTATTTATAAGCTACCTACCTACTAAAATATCTAATATACTCCCTACTATTCATGTTACCTACTAACGTATCTGATATTAGTTTAAATAGAGGGTAATATCTAACTTATTACTAGGTATAAAACGCTGTTAGAATAATCTATATTACTATAAAGGTGTATAGGCTAATACTATTATATTTTACAGGCTAGCTACCTACTAATATACTCCTTACTATTTACGTTACCTACTAACGTGTCTAATATTAGTCTAAATAGGAGGTAATTTATATTACCTACTAATATATCTAATACGTATCTAATATTAGTCTGAATAGGGGGAAATATCCGTCTTATTACTAGGTATAGAATGCTATTAGAATAGATATATATATCTAATATACTCCCTACTATTTACCTTCCCTACTAAATGCTAGGTAGTAGGGGTTTTTTTAACGTAAAAATCTTGAATTTTAACAGGTATTTTCTAGTAATATAATAGTATTACTATTCCAGGTACCTTAATACTATTCCCTAGCACCTAGAAACCTAATTATAGCGTATTATAATGCTATTACTTAGCGCCTAAAAGCTTAATCTTACTATACCCCTTAAGGTCCTAGTATTATAAGTGAATTAAACGGGTCTTATAATATATATAGTAAGAGTATATCTTATTATAGTAATATAGATTAGTTAGAAGAGCTATCTAAGCTACCAAGTAGATTAGATAGGTTAGATACTAGATTCATATAAATTATACCTCTTAGTAAGATTTCCTATCTAGATAGAAGCTTTATATTTAACTTATATTATTATATAGATATATCTCCTAGATACTAAATATTACTCTTTACCTTTAGACTAGTTTAATATAAAACCTACTTATCTAGTCCTTAATACTCTACTTTATAAGATCTACCTAGGCCTATTAACTCTAGAGATAACTAGGTTATAATACTTTAAGTACCCTTAAGATAAATACCTTAGAATAAGAATCTATCTTAAGCTAGGTTAGTTATAGACGTTTAATAGTAGATAATATAAATAAAAGATTAGTTAAGGTTATATAACTAGATCTCTATTATAAAGAAAGAGATAAACTTAAAAATTAGCTTATATAACTTAAATTTTATATTAAATTTTAAAAAATAGAACTTTTAATTAAAAAATAAATAACCTTTAGAATTGCCTATATATAAAGACGGGTATAGAAATAAATTAGATTATTTTAAAAGAAGTATAAAGATAATAATAATAATAATAATAATAATAAAGTATAATTTAAAAGCTTTACTAGGTTTAAAGGAGAGATTTAAAGAGTCTTTAAACTATTTAATAAGAATAAAGTAGTGATATATATTATCTAATATCTTTTATAAAAGAAGTTAGTTATAAAGTACTCTACTTAATTCTAATAGTACTTAATATAAATAGATTAGGATAATTATACTCTTATAATAATATATTACTAAGAACTAAAAGATAATATTAAAGATAAACTTATAAAGACTAAATTAATTATAAATACCTTAGATAACCTTATAAAGGAAGCTATTAACTTAATAATAAATTATTTAAATAAATAATAAAAAAATGGTATAATAGAGGTACTAGAGGATTTAAATAATCAAGGTATTTTATAAAACCCTATTAACTAGCTTATAAAGAAAGAGATCCTTATAGACTTATACTAATAGAACTTAAATTTATAAAGAAAGTAAAGAAGGAGGTATTTAAAGGTAAGGAATAGTAAAGTAGGGGTAAGAAGGTAATTATTTATTATAATTATAATAAGCTAGGCTATATAACTAGAGAGTATAAGTTAAAAAATATAGTATAATAACTATAACTTAATATACTAGAAAAGGTACCTATTAAGAATAATAGACTTATAAAAGGTCTACTTAAATTAGAGTCTAGTAATAAAGAAGTTAATATAATTATAATAGATTTACTTACTTACTTTAATTAATTAATAGTAAATATCTAAGAAACTTAGTATTGTTATTATAAGCTTTAAGAGGAAGTTATAAAAAGAAGCTAAAATATTAGATAAATTAATAAGCGTCTTAAAGAAATCTAAAGTAGATTATAAGAGCTTAAGGTAGAAGATAATTATAAGGCTTATAAGGAAAAGTATAAGTAAGGATAAAGAATAAAAATAGATAATTTAAGATAGAGTAATTTAGTAGCTAATAATAATAAGTTAATTAAACCCTAGATAAATCTAAACTTTATCCCTTAATATCTAAGGATTAAAAAGAAGAAATATAAAGTAGCTTAAATGAAAAGTCTAAGCTTAAAGAGTATAAAATAAAGTATAATAATATATTATTAAAAATTAAGTATTATAATAACCTAAATTATTTAAAATATAGTATTATATACTAGATAGTATATATAGAATATTATTACTAGTATTATTATATAATAAAGATATAACTAGGTAATATAATAGTAGTTCCTATATATAAGTATAAAACTTAGAAATATTATAAACTAATAGGTTACTACTAATACCTTAGAACTTAAAGATATAGAAAGTAGTTCCTAGGTTATAACTAGAGGTAGTATAGTATTCTCTATATATATATCTTAAATATAATAAAAATACTAGAGAGTATTACTTAATAGAATAATACGTATATTTCTATAATACTTATAAAAAATATATATAATAAAAGAAGCTTACTAGATTCCTCCTATTATTAAGAAAAAGGTAATCCCTTATATTAATTAATTAATAAGTTATACTCGCGTCTATCTAAATTATTAAAAGATAATTGCAGGGGCCTACGGGTATATTACAGTTACTATTATAGTAGCCGACTTATAAGGGAAACTATATACCTATACCTTATAAAGGCCTAGGTAAAAACCCTTACTATTCCTACCTCCTTATAACTTCTAGTCCGTTTCTCTTTATATTATATTCGGCTCTCTATACTTAGTACCTATATTTATTACCTTATTATCCTAGCTCCCTAGGGCTAGATTATATATTATAGTAACGGGTATTATTCTAATAGTAAGGACTTATACCTTAGCTTAGTCCTAATATAGCTACGTTATTATAAGTAAGAACTAGCCTAGTATACTAGTTTAAATTATCTATTTTACTACCCGCTTTACCCCCTTCGCGCTTATAAGTATCTTATAGGTATTTAATATACCTAAGGTATCCCTTAGCTCCTAGTAGTAGTTATAAAACCTAGGGTAGTTAATAAGGATATATTTTATATCCTAACTACGCTAGCTATACTTATAGCCTGCGGATATAACGCTAGGGACTCTATACTAATATAAGAAGGCGGCTAGCCCTATCTTCTCTATTCTTATCTACGTAAGGGCGGAGCTCTTAGCCTTTTAAAGGCCCTTATAAAGGGCCCTCCTACTAGTCTATAAGCCCCTAAGCTAGGCGGGGGGATAGTCCCTAGCCCTTAGTCCTACCTAGTATTCTTTTTATATTACCTCCTAGGAGGACTTCTATTAATAGTATATCTTCTTCCTAATCCCCTAGGGGTATTAGGTTACCTCCCTAGTTATAGCCGCGTTCTAGTTATTTAAGTATAGGGAGCGTAGAGCCTACTTATTCTTCTCCTTTATAGGGGACTCCGCTACCTTTCTCCTCTTCCCTCTCTTAACCCTAAGCTTCCTCTAGATATATCTATTCCCTATTACCGTTACTAGGTAAATTCCTTTTAACGTATACCGGCGGAGAACTAAGTAGTTTAATATTAGCTATATAGGGGCTATCCCTACCTCTACCTCTAGTATTCGCGTTAAGGTAGCTTTATATACCCCTGATACGCGTCTTAAGTAGCTATTCTAGATAACTTTAAGCTTCCTTATATATATCTTCTTTATTTCTCTTAGGCTAATCCCTTATATTAAGGAGAAGTATAAGGAGATAAATATATTAACCCTTATATAATATTTATATATATCTTAGTATAATATATATATAAATATACTAGTAAATATTAATAGTTAAAGGACTATTATAATAATAGATTCTAGATTAACTAAGAACTTTATCTCTTAAGAGATAGTATAGTTAATAGGCCTACCTATATATAAGAAGAAGTATTAGTATAATTTATAAGGAGTTAATAGACTAAAATTATTAGAAAGAGTAGATAAGGAGATAACCTTACTACCTATTATTATTTAATACTATTATAATAAGCTTTCCTTTAATATTATTATAATAGTTATATATTATATTATTCTAGGAATACCTTAGTTAAAGGAATATAATTCTATTATAAATTAGTAAGAAGGAGTACTTATATTTTAATAAACTAAAGATATTACTAGGATTTAACCTATATATTAATAGAGGATAATAATAGATAAGAAGTAGAATTATAAACTAATTAAGGTATATATAATCTTAACTTTTTAAAAAAGGATAACCTTTAAAAGAAAGGATCTAACTTAATATATATTAATAGAGGTTAGCTAGGTAAATAAAACAGAGAAATTAAAGGGAAAGATAAACCTTTTATAATCATTTATTAATATAAAAAGTAGAAGTAGCTTTTTAAGAAAAGAATAGTTATAAAAATATTACCTAAATATTAATTATAAGATTATAAGATTAAACTTAAACCTAGTAAAGAGCTAATATTTAGATTAATATATATACTTTTAGAAAAGGAACTCTTAGTACTTCGCAGGTATATAGAGGAGAATTTAAAGAAGGAATTTATTTAAGAATCTAAATTATTAGTAGGATATCTAATCCTCTTTATATTAAAGAAGGATAGAAAGTTAAGATTATATATTAATTTTTAAAAATTAAATAATATTATAATTAAGAGTAGGTACCCTTAATTAAATATTAATAAGTTATAAGACTAACTTAGTAAAGTAAATGTATCTATTAAATTAGATCTTTAAAGAGCTTATAACTTAATCTAGATATAAGAAGGTAAAGAATAGAAAATAATATTATAAGTATATTACAAGTATTATAAATATTTAGTAATACTATTTAAACTTATTAATATATTAGTAATCTACTAGGTATTAATTTATAGTATATTAAGGGCGTACTTAGATTAAATAATAATTACTTACCTTAATAATATTTTAATATATACTAAGGAAGAGGATACTTATATTTAGTATATATAAGAAGTTTTATTATATTTTATAAATATTAAACTATTCTTTAACCTAGATAAATATAAATTTTATAAGGAATTAATTAAATTCCTAGGATTTATAATTAATATAAAAGGTATTTAAATAAGCCCTAAAAAGGTTAAGGTAATACTTAAATAGCTAGTACTTATAAATATTAAAGAAGTTTAAAGTTTCCTTAGATTTATAAACTTTAATTATAGATTTATTTAAGACTATTTTAAGAAAGCTATTCCGTTAATTAATATTATAAAGAAAGATATAAGGTTTAAATAAGATATAACTTAGAAGAAAGTATTTAAGATCTTAAAGTAATCTTATATAAATCTATTAGTACTTAGAACCTTCTAAGCTATTAAACTAGTATAAATAGAAATTAATATATTAGATCTAGTAATTAGAGCTTACTTATATTAGATAATAAAAGGAAAGTAGTATCTAATAGCCTACTTCTCTAAGAAAATAATACTAGTAGAGTAGAATTATAATATATATAATAAAGAGCTACTTATTATAATATATATACTATAATACTAGTAAGTATATATTAAGAGCTACTTAAACTTAGATATTATTATAGATTATAAGAATTTAGTTAATTTTATTATAATAAAGGAGTTAAATTTATAATAATTTTATTAGTTAGAATTACTTAAATAGTATAAATTTAAAATAGTATATATACCTAGAAAAGATAATAGTTAAGTAGATACTCTTAATAAGAGGTTAGATTATATAAAAACTAAGAATATAATAATAAGATTAATTCTAAATATAAAGGATAATATTTTATTAGTATTAATATAAATATTAGTAGTAATTATATATATCTAAGTCCTAGGAATTTTAGAGATTATCTAGAAGGGATATAAGACTAATAACTTAGTAAAGGAATTAAGGAGTTAGTAACTAGGAGATTAGACTAACCGCGTCGGGTCGGTACTTCGAACTCGAGTCGAGTACCCGACTCGACTCTTGGCGAGTTAATACTAAATTCCTAGCCCGAGTATTCGGGTTAGTACTAATAGTTAGTACCGAGTATTCGAGTTAATACTAAGGGGTAGTACCGAGTATTAACCCGAAGTATTAACCCGACTCGCCAAGACTTTTTTCCCTAGTAATATTTTCTATTTTTAGTAGTATTTCTTACTATATTTTCTAATTTTTTTCTAATTATTATTATTATTATTACCTAGGGAATTCTTAAAAGTAATATATATCCTTATAAAGATAAAGACTATAATATTAGTAATATTTTCTATTTATAGTAGTATTTCTTACTATATATAGGATTTACTATTATATTATTAATTATTATTATTATTATTACCTAGGTAATTCTGAAAAGTAAATAAGGTAATATAAAAAGGTAATGCATATCCCTAGGGAATTAAGGGGGGTATTAAAATTCTAATTAAAAAAAATTCTATTTTTAGTATAGGGGTAATTCCAGAAAAACTCTGGTGTCTCCTACTATTTTTTTGAGGCTTGGCGTCTTGGCGATACCTTGGCGAGTCGGGTTGGTACCGGAAGTAGGTACCGAGTATTCGGGTCGGTACCTAAACAGGTACCGAGTATTCGGGTCGGTACCTAAACAGGTACCGAGTATTCGGGTCGGTACTAATTCATGGTACTGAAACCCGACTCGACGGTCAGTCTATAGGAGATAAATACTTAAAGTATAAAAATAAGCTTTACTTACTAGAATTATATACTAATAAAATAGTAAGGGATTATTATAATAACCTGTTATAAGGATATCTAGGAGTTACTAAAATAGTTAAGCTTATTAGAAGGATATATATTATATTAAAGTTATAAGTAAAAGTTAAGAGATATATTAAGAGATATATCTAATATTAATAAAATAAACTAATATATTATATAAAATATAAGTAAATCAAGTTTATACTAGTACTAGACTTATTATAAAAAGATATTATAATAAACTTTATAATTAAACTACCTAAGTTAAGAGATCTAATTATAAAGGAGATTTATAACTTAATAATAGTTATTATAAATAAATTAATAAAGTATATAATTATAATACTATTTAAAGATATTTATACTATTAAGTAGCTAGGGTTTATTATCCTTTAATAGGTTAGTAGGAGACTATAGTATACCTAAGTCTATTATATCTAATAGAGATAATCTCTTTATATTAAATTACTAGAAGATATTAATAATAGTATTTAGGATAAAGCTAAGAATATTAATAGCTTATTACCTATAAATAGATAGATAGATAGAGTATATAAACTAGATAATAGAGATATACTTAAGATATTATATTAATACTAAATAAAATAATTAGGTAATATTATTTAATAATAAGTAGTTAGATATAATAAAGCTATCTCTATTCTTTATAAATTATAGAAGATAGGTAAATATATTCTTAGACCTAAGGCCTAGTCTAGAAGCTAATAAAGTAATAGTTCTTATATTAAAAATAAAGTAATTATATAAGGATATATAAGGTATAATCTATAAGGTAAATAATAGAATAGTAAGGTATATTAATAAAAAGAAGAAAAACATATCCTTAATTAAAAGAGGGGGATAAAGTCTACCTCCTTATAAAAGATTTTAAAATAAAGAAACTAAGTAAAGAACTAGATTATATTGAGGTTAGACTATTATTATAATTACTATACATTTACAAGCTATTTATATTTAAACGATACCTAAATAGGCTTAGCGTCCTTTCTTAGTAGAAAGGCGAACTTCTTATATATAGAGAATATATCTTTTACCTACTATTTATATTCTAACGTAATAAATAGTAGTACTACCTTCTAGCTTCTACTAGGTACTATTAATTATTCTAGTATATTAAGATTATATACTAGCTGTATTAGTACTAGCTCCTAGAGTATTAGTCCTCCCCCCCTATAAAGCCTTCTATAGTAATATTAGTCTATTAGCTATAATAGTAGGCCTATTAGTTAATTAGAAGCTATTAGTAAGATATCTATTAGCTATATTAGTATTAGCTTTATAAGTACTACCAGTTATATTAGTACTAGCTTCTAGAGTACTAGATCCCCTTATAAGTCTATTTATTACCCGACTAGGCTATTATAGAAGTCTTTAAGAGTATTAGATATATCTTTTATAATACTATTTAACTTATTAGTAAACGGGAGCCTTCTTCTTTATTACCCTGCTATTATCTAATAGTATTAGGATTAATAACTTGGAAGAAGAAGTAGGCCTTCCTATACATTCTATTTAGTAATAGTAGGCTTATTAGATATTATAGATAAGATATTAATAAGGTCTTTATTACCTTTAGAAATACTATACCCCTTAGTAATTATAGTTAGATACTATCTAAGAGTTCTTAGTTACTACTCCTTCTATTTATTTAGAGAAAATAGCCTAGATAATATGTAAGAATCCCTATTACAGTTTTTAACAATATTAGTAAAAGTCTCTACTATATTAAAATCCCTTATCTATAATAATATAAATACTCTAGGCTTTTTAGATATATAATATATTAAAATATCTAATATAATAGTCTAGGTTATAAAGATCTTTAATAAGACTTAAGTAGCTCGTCGTATCTTCTAGCTTAAAGATATTAGCTATTTTAGTCCTAATTTATAAGCGGATAACGAGAATATCTATTATAATATATTTAGCTTTACTAATTATCTACGCTTTAAAGCTAATAGTATAGATACAGACGTTATAAGATAGAATATTAACGCTTACTTACTTAGTACTATAAAAGACCAGTATAATAATAAACTAGACCGCTTAAGTAAATCCGGTCTATAATATACTCTAAAAGGTATTATTAAATAGTATTACTTACTTAAAGAATATTTCTATAACTTATTAAGACCCTTATTACCTACGAATATAGAGCCGTAGCTATTTAACCTAAATAAGTTTATTGGAATATTAAAAACCTAGTAAGATTATACTAATCCTGTTACAGATATAATATCCTTATATACCTATAATAAGGTCCTTAGTACGCCCCTACTATATAAGACTACTTAGCCTACTAGAGTCATTACTACAGTCCTATAAAAGACTTCTTTAGAGCTACTACTACTACTAAAGAATCCGCCTACTAGAGTTACTATTAACGAAGAAATATTATTAATACCCCCTATATTTAATAGTAGATATTCCTATTTAGAATTACTAACTACCCTAGATTATAATAGTCTAATATCTATCTAGTCTATTAATAATATTATTTATAAGGCCCTGTAATAGCCTTCTATAAAGGCTCTATTAATAAGGACCTTAATAGCGACTAATAGTCCTACTATCCCTTATAAAGTTTAGTATATTCCTATAATATATATTACTATAGGTAACGGGGATCCGCGTACTATAATTACTAGTAACTATATGAAATTAGATAAATAGCGTAATAAAACCTCCTATTATAACGAGATAGCATGGTAATCGTTACCCTCTTATCTACCCTCTCCTCTATTATCTACTAAACGAGATCCTTTATACCCTAGCTACCTACGTACCGGATCTAATACATAGCTAATAGGAATTAGGGGTTACTAATAAGTATATAATTCTAATTAGTATTACTTATAATATATATTTAACTACTAGACGACGTCTATAAGATATTCTAATTAGTTAGGTATTATAATATATTTATAACTAATAGTAGCTTATACTATTAGGGCGATAGCTTTTATTTTATTATTAGTATTTATTATAATTACTATATATCTATAAGCTATTTATATTAAAGTAATACCTAAATAGGCTTAGCGTCCTTTCTTAATAGAAAAGCGAACTTCTTATATATAGAGAATATATCTTTTACCTACTATTTATATTCTAACGTAATAACTATTTTCTATTTAAAAGATAAAAGATAAAAGAACTAGTTAATTATAAATTAAACCTTCTACCTAATATTAAAGTATACCTAGTATTCTATATTTTTAAGTTAAAACTAGGAGATTTAAATATACCCTTATAAGAAATATTTTATTATATAATTAAAGAAGAAACTAAGTTTAAAGTAAAGAAAATTCTAGTAAAGAAGGGTTAATAATACCTTATAAAATAGAAAGGATATAAAGACTTTAAAAGTACTTAAGAGCTAATTATAAACCTTATAAACTACTAAATCCTTTTATAATAATTCTACTAATACTTATAAAATTAGACTAATTAAAATCTATAAGGATTTTAACCTACTTAGAAGAAGTATTAAAGAGGAAGTTATTAAAACTAAGAGTTATAATTTACTCTTCTTATTCTAATTCCTTAATATTTTAAATTTTGCCTTCTACTATTTCTAACTTCCTTTTCTTTAAAACCTTAACTTTAGTATAAAGGTAATTTAACTTAGTTAAAGTCTCTTTTACTTCTCTAGCCTTAAATATCTATTATTACTTAATCTAGGCCTACTTAATAGGTAAGAAAGACGTAGGGTTATAATTATATCTAAGACGGGCGTATTTAATATAGTAATTAAATAAACTACTAACCTTATATTTCTTAGAATAGTTAGCTTTAAAATAGTTTTAGTATATATATATTACTACAGATAGGGTATTAATAGACTTAATTAACTAATAATAATAGTATAATAAGGGAAGTTAATATCTATTAGCTAGGATAATTAGAGATAAGAGCTTTTTAAATAAAAGCTAAGGGAGGGGGACCTAATATTATAAGTAAATTAAATAGGTCTTATAATATATATAGTAAGAGTATATCTTATTATAATAATATAGATTAATTAGAAGATCTACTTAAGCTATTAAGTAGATTAGATAGGTTAGATACTAGATCTATATAAATTATACCTCTTAGTAGGATTTTTTTATAATTATATAAATAGTATAAATTTCTATCTAGATAGAAGCTTTATACTTAACTTATATTATTATATAAATACTAGAAAATACCTGTAAAAAATTCAAGATTTTTACTTAGGAAAAGTATACTTAAAAGTATAATTCTTTTATTTATTAGTAAGTAATAATAGTTATAAGGTAAATTTAAGTCTAAATATAATAGATATTTATACGAACTTTTATAAATACTAAGACCCTCCTTAAGTATTATAAGGGTTATAAGGTAAGTATTACTAAAAATATTAATTTTAAATTAAAGGGATTATTTATAATAGTTACCTAGTACTAGAGTATTAATAAATAGTTATTAGGCCTACTTATATTATAACTCTATTATAATATTACTATTTAGGAGTAATAGAGTATAACTAAGTATACTATTATTAAATAACTTATTATATTAGTTATATTTATATTTATATTTATATTTTATACTCTACTATCTAGCTACTTAGAGCTAATAATAGCGGTTTATATCTAGCTTACTAGAGGAAACTATAATTTATAAAAGAAAACTTTATCTCCTATCCTATTTATTATTATACTTCTAGAACTCTAGATATTATATATTACCTTATCTTATACTCTTTATACTATCTTATCTCTTCTTTTATTAGGGTTACCTACCCCTTTACCTTTTAATTAGAGCCTATCCGCCCCTATATAACCCCCTAAGTTATTCCCTTATTAGTATAAACTAGCTAAGTATACCTTATTAGATAACCTACTTAATTACTACCTTTAACCCCTTTAAGGTTAATACTATCTAGCGGAAGTTATTTAACCCCGCCCTTTAAAATATCTACCTCCTCCCTTTTATATAATTAGGGTAGAATATAAGTATATACTTAGCGTCTTAATACCTTTATTTATATTTATAATTAGTACTATTAACCCCTAGTACCCTTCTTTTATATAGGAAGGCGCGTAGTCCTATCTTCTCTATATATAATTAGATACCTACGGAGCTCTTAGCTTTAAAAAGCCCTATATAAAGACTAGCCCTTATCTCTTAGATCTTACCCCTTTATACTACTATCCTAGTATAGCTAGGGATACCCTCCTAATATCCTTACTACCTCTCTTTCTACTTTTCCTTTACCTACCTCCTAATTTCTTTAAGGGTAAGCTAGGCTATTATCCTAGTATCCCCTCCCCCTACTACTACCTAGAGGGCTCCCCTTACTTAGGACTACTTCTCCTCTATTAGAGTCTTTATAACCCTTTTCTCCCTTCCCCTTTTCCCTTTTAGCTTACGGCGGATCTTTATATTCCCTTCCTTAATTAATAAGTAGATCTCCCGCGCCGCTAATATATATAATATTAACTAGTTAAGGCTTATCCTTATTAATAAGACCCCTAATTCTACCTCTAATACTTATATACTAATTACCTTAAAGGCCCTAAGTACTATCCTTAAGTACCTATTTTATATAATTTCTAGCGCTATAATATTAGCCTTCTTTACCTCTAGTATCCCTTTTAGGCTATATTATATCTCCGCCGCATAGGTTATTATTAGTTAGATTATAATATTATAATCCTATTTTATCCTATTAAGTATAGCGCCTTATATTAAGCTAGTAATAATTAATAAGGCTAGCTTTTATATCTTTATCCTTAATCTTACCCTATTAATATATAGGCCCTACCTTAGTTTACTATTAATATAGAGTTTAAGGACTCTTATTAATATCTCTAGGTATACTACTACTACTTTAAGGTTTATTATTACCTTTATATTAAACCTCTTTAAGCTCCTTAATAAGTAGACTAACTTATACTTATAAGGGGTAAAGGTTACTTTATATATATTTACCTAATAAAGGTATACCTTATATACTTTAACTAGGATTTTATAATTCTCCTTAGTACTTTTATTATATATTATTAGGTAGATATTATTAATAAAGCTTTTAATTTATACTTAGAGTTTTATCTTTATATACTCTTTTATAAGCGGGGAGTTAAAAAATAGAAATAAAATAGGTAATATTAGGGATCCTTAAGGGATCCTAGTTTCTACTATCTTTATCTTATTTATCTCCTAACTTAGCGGCTTATAAGAATACTAATTATAATATTAGAAGTATAAAAACGGCCTAATATTATACTTAGTTATATAGTTATATCTTTATATTAGACTATAATACTAGACTTTCTAATAATAAAAATAAGTTATTCTACTATTTAATTTATTAAATACCGCTAGTTAAACTTTAAAGGGCTAGATAAATACTAGGCTATACTAACTCTTATATTTAATAGATTCCTTTATATTAACGTAATAAATCTAGTAGGACTATTAATAGTTATTATAAGAGTATAAAAGATATATTATAATATAAGGGGTATAATAATTTAAGAATTATATTAAATAGTCTAGTAGTATAGAAGTTATTAATAAAATAGAATATTACTATACTAGATATCTTATAGTTAATTAGGTACCTAGTAGATAGTATTAGTCTTTTAATACTTCTATCTTAATAATAACTAATATAATAGATTAATTAATATACTAGATAATAAAAAAAGATAAAAAAATAAGCCTTAATAAATTTACTTAGACGTATGGTAAGACAAGTCCTAATATCGGGATATAGTATTAGGGGAGGAGTTATAAGTAGTAGTAGTAGTAGTAGTAGTAGAGGCGGTAGATTAGGAAGTAGAGGGGAGATACTCTTACGGGGCTAGGGAGCCTAGTAGAGGGGAAAGAATTAAAAGATAAGGGAATATATATTAGGAGGATATTAATAAAGGCCCTAGAAGCTATTATAGCTATATAAGACGCGTTAAAGGGTATAATAACGCGTAAAATAGGAAGGATAATAGGGGTAGGGCTTAAATATATAAAGGAGTTTATTATAAAGGTAGACTAATAGCTTAAGGAGGTATATAAGTTTAAGAGGGTAGTAGAAGAATAGTCCTAGGGGGGGAAGATATAAGGGGGTAGAAGGAGCTAGGCGTAGATAGCTAGCTAGAGCCTAATAGGTATAAGAATAGGTAATATAAGCCCTAGGGGGACGTTTATTATAGCGCTAATAGGTAATATTATAAGGAAGGGATCTAGAGTAATAAATAATAGGAAGGTTAGGACCTTAATAGTCTAGATTAATAATAGAACTAAGAGGGAGGTAGTAAGGGCGCTTACTAGGGAGTAGTTAGTTAAGAGATTTAGGATAATTATATTTCTAAGGATATAAGAGATTATAGTAGTAAGGTATCTAATTAGAGGCGACCTAATACTATTTATAATAGAGATAGAAGTAAGGGAGGAGCTAGAGGAGAATAATAACTAGGTAAGGAAGGTATATAAGTTAATAAGGGTACTAAGATAGACCTTCCTAATTATAATATATAAAGTACTAAAGAAGGTAATAGATATATTAAAATAGAAAGAGGTTAAAGAGATAATTATCTAATAGAATAAGAAGAACCTCCTAGGGCTAAAGATTATAAGGGTAGCCTAGCCGTAGGTAGTTACGCGGGAGAGGAGAGAGGGAGAGGTAGTAAAAGAGAGGGCCTTACTACTACTAGAGCTCCTTATACTAAAGATAATAGATAAAGTAATTAAGAAGGGCTTAATAAAGGGGTATAACCTCTTAAAGTATAAGAGGTAGAAGAGGAATAGGGTTATAATATAATACTTTAACTACTAGTAGTACGTGTATATAATAGGATATTATAAGAGCTTAGTATAATATAAGATCTACGCCGGCGGGTATAACTTAAGGGAGTACTTTACTAAGATATTTATAGTATATTCTTATATTATCTTATATAGTATACCTTTAATATACTATATTTTAAAGTAAAGAGTTATAAGTCTAATATCTTTAATTAAGGCTTTACTTATCCCTTTAATAGTATAATTTATATACGCGCCTTCTTTAACTCTATTAAATATAATTATTATAAGTATCTTAATATTAAGTATAAATAGGAAATCCCTACCTCTTTTTACTAGTCTTATACTTACCTTTTATAGGCCTTAGATATTATAACTACTTTAAATACTAACTCTAACCTCCTTTACCTTACTAGATTCTAGTAAACCTTTAATAGGCTTATTTACTAGTACTATTACTACCTCTACTACGCCTCTACCCCCTCTACTACTACTACCTTAGTAGGTATAGACCCCGCCGTTATTAGCTATATTATAAATACCTTTAAGGGTATTCTTAATATCCTCTACTAATATATATATATTATTTTATATTCCCTTCTAAAGCCTTATTAATATATTATAAAAGTACCTCCCTCCTATTATAAAGGATAAAGATAAAGATAAAAAGGAGGATTCTATTAATATTAATAATAAGGGTAATAGGCCTAGTATTATTACTAATATAATATAATAGCCCTTTAGTATAATACTTTTAATAGCCTTAAATATCTTTTCTTTTTTATTAATAATAATTAAAATCTCTTTCCCTCTTATATAATATAAACTTTATATTAAGGTAATCTTACTTAAATCTTTTTAATATATTTAATATATAAACTAAGTCCTATTTATATAATTATTAACTATAATTATAAGATTAACCCTTCTACTTTATTAAATACTAAGGTTTATTATAAGAGATTTCATAATTAAGAATAACTTTAACCTCTTATTCATCTTTATTATTTATAAGCTTTACTTATATAACTTATATAATACTCTAATTATTACCTTTATATAACTTTATAAGTAAGATATAAAAGATATTATATATATATAAGGTATTAGGTAGTTATAACTTATATACTTAACTACTAATATAATTAAAGACTCTAAAAGGCCTTAGATAATATTATAATAGTTTTTTAATTATTTCTATTAATCTAATATATTTTATACTTAATAAGATATAATTACTTATATTATATTATCTTTACTTTTCCTATTTATTTATATACTCTACTTATATAGCTTATACTTAATATAAGTACTACTTTAAACCTTTCCTTTATTTTTAAAGTAACTTAACCCTTTCTTATACTAATAGGATTTCTCTTAATAATAGCTTTAAAAACTTTATATCTAGCTTTAATAAATAATTATAAAGCGCCTTATATAAAGGTAGCCTAATATTAGTATACTTTATATAATTATATATCAATTTTTTTAGATAAAGTAACTCTACCTAGTTATTTTATCTCTAGGTAGAATAGTAGTATAAATATTATTTAAGTATATTATTCTATCTCTCTATTTACCTATTTATTTAGGGATAGAAAGTAGTATTAAGCTTTCTTTTAATATTAATATAATAATATATAACTACCTAGAAGCTACTTAGAAATACTATTCCTTAATTACTAATAACACCTTTAAGCTAACTAAATTTTAGAAAGATTTTATAATATAATTGATTAATAATATTAATAGTATTAATTATTTTAATAATTAGTAAATACTTAACTACCTTAGTATAATAGTTTATAACTACTAGAATTATATTATAAATACTACCCTTCTATTTACTTAAAGGGAGATTTATAATAAAATCTATTACAATTTCTTAAAAAGATCTTATAAGTATTAGTAATAGTAATAGTATATTATTAATAGTATACCTACGCGGCTTTATTAATTAGTAGGTTAAGTATTTATATATATAATTATAAATATCTTACCCTATTAATTTCTAATAGAACTTCCGCTTAATAAGCTCTTATATATACTTTTATAAGTAGTAGCTAGTATAAGGATTATTATAATAAAGCTTTAAAATTTCTTATCTAATTACTTTATTATTAAGTATAAAAGTTATACTACCCTTATAAAGGACCCTTATTTTATCTATTAATAGAGATATATTAATAGTCTTTTTATAGCCTTAAGACTTTAATAATTATTTCTTATTATAAATATCCTTATCTCCTTTTTAAAGATATTAGAGTATCTTTAATATTAAGCTATTATATTTATTTTATACGCGCTCTATTATTAATATAAATATAATATACCTTCTAGGTATTATTTAATTAATATTAAACTATCTTATAATAGAGTTTAAGCTATTACCTACGCTACTTTATATCCTTAAAACCGCGTTACTCTCTCCTATTTTTAGGGTATAAGGCTTTCTAAGCCCTATCTCTAACCTTTTATACTATTTATAATTATAGGCCTTATTATCTTATAAACCTTTATAAATACTATATATATAATACCTATTAAAAGGAATATACTTAATATTTTTTAACTTATTTTATAATATTAATAGATAAGTATCTTCTTTATCTACTATTAATATATAATCTAGCCGCTTTAATAGGGCGTTAACTAGGTTTTAAGTACTTATATAATAATATATCTTAAAGTTATATATTATAAACTTTATTACTAAACGCGCTTATCTCTTTATTAATAATAATATTATTTAGAAATACCTTAAATTATTATAATTAATAATTATTATAATTAGATATAAGCTACCTTCTAAGAAGTACTATTATACCTAGAATACCTTAATAATTATAAGTAGTTCTTAATTATAAGTCTTATATCTAGTTTCTACTAAATATAGCTTATAAGAATAAAAAGTAATTAAATATAGACTAACTATCAAGTCGGGTTTTAGTACTATAAATTAGTACTAACCCGAATACTTAGTACTAGTTTAGGTACCGACCCGAATACTTAGTACCTACTTCCGGTACCGACCCGAAAAGCCCTCGGTACCTTGGCGAGTCGGGTTAGACCGACCCGACTCGCCAAGGTATCGCCAAGACGCCAAGCCCCTAATAAAATAGTAAGGGACACTGATTTTTTTTCTAGAATTACCCCTATTCTAAAATTAGATTTTTTTCAATTAGAATTTAAATACCCCCCTTGATTCCCTAGGGATATGTATTACCTTTTTGCATTACCTTATTTACTTTTTAGAATTACCTAGGTAATAATAATAATAATAACTAATAATATAGTCGTAAATCCTATATATAGTAAGAAATACTACTATAAATAGAAAATATTACTAATATTATAGTCTTTATTTCTCTAGGGATATATATTACCTTTTTATATTACCTTAAAGAATTACCTAGGTAATAATAATAATAATAATAATTAATAATATAGTAGTAAATCCTATATATAGTAAGAAATACTACTATAAATAGAAAATATTACTAATATTATAGTCTTTATTTTTATAGGGATATATATTACTTTTTTGCATTACCTTATTTACTTCTAAAGAATGACGTAGGTAATAATAATAATAATAATAGAAAAAAAATAGAAAATATAGTAAGAAATACTACTAAAAATAGAAAATATTACTAGAGAAAAAAGTCTTAGCGAGTCGGGTTAATACTTTGGTACTAATACTCGGTACTACCCTATAGTATTAACTCGAATACTCGGTACTAACTCTTAGTACCGACCTGAATACTCGGGCTAGGAATTTAGTATTAACTCGCTAAGAGTTAAGTCGGGAACCCGACTCGAGTTTAAAGTACCGACCCGACGCGGTTAGTCTAATTAAATACTACTCTACCTTTATCCCTTCTTTATTAATTAGGAACTTTTATAATAAAATAGTTATAATAGTTAGTATTAAAGTTTTAATCTCTAATTAGATTTCTCTTATAAGATTAAAATATATAAATAATAATACCTTTTAAAAGAGTTACTTTAAGTACTTAAATACTACTCTTATAATATTACCTAATATTAACTTTCTATTTTTAATATATAAATAATTATTTCTTAGATAGTCTATTAATAACGCGGTAATAGAGGAATAGTACTTAATAAAATAATAGTAGAAATTAGTAAATCTTAAAAAGATTTAAATATCTTTAATACTCCTAGATTCTAGCTATTTTATTATAATATTTACTCTACGCGGATTTATATATATACTATTATAATTAATAATAAAGTTAAGGAATTCTACTTCTACTATTATAAATTTATATTTCTTTAAGCTAATATAAAGTTTGAATTTATAAAGATATTATAATATAGCCTTTATAACTCTAATATAAGACTCTTTATCCTAGGAATAGATAAGAATATTATTTAGATAAATAATATATATAATATTAAGTAGTCCTACTAGGGCCTTATAAATATATATTTAGAATAAGGTAGGTATATTAATAAGTTTAAAAGGTATAATTATATATTTAAAATAGTTATACTTTATCTTCTTACTATAATAGAATATATAGAATTTTAAACCTTAAAGATCTCCTAGACCCCTTATCTAATAAATTATTTGCTTTATACCCCTATTTAACTACTTTTAATTTAGCTTCCTATCGCGAAGAATATTAAAGTCCTAACTTCCTTTATATTCTACCTACTTATATACCTACGCTTCTTATAATTTTTAAATTATATAAAGTTATTTAGCTCCTTTTAAGGAATTTAATACTATTAAAATTATTAAAATCTATATAATAGTCTAAAAGATATATTATAATAAATAGATTTACCTACTAGGAATTCTATTTCTTAGTATATTTTTTTTATATTAGCTTTATTAATATTTTTTTCCTATCCTTTTATCTTATCCTCTTTCTTTAACCTACTACCTTATAATATCTAATACCCTATTTAATATATTATAGCCTCTTCTACTTATTACTTACCTTCTAAACCCCTAGTATTACCTTAATTATATTAGGCTACGCTTATTACCCTCCCCTTTATTTTTAATTAAATAATACCCCCTTTTTAATATTAATCCTAATATTATAAGTAATAAACGCCGGTAACTATATAGAAGTAAGGGTATAAGGTATATTAAGTAGTTAAGAAACTTATTTATAATATCTTTAATTAATATTATCTATATTTTATATCTTTTCTTTTTACCCTAATATTAATAGATTTTTTATAAAACTTCTTATATCCCCCTTAGTTTTAACGCCCTCCTATTATCTAGTAATTAATTCTACCTTCCTATTCTACTATTTAAGTTATTATTCCCCCTTAGAATTAATAATAACCTACTCCCCTAGTTTTTAAAGAAGCCCTTAAAGAATCCGCTCCCTAGCTACCCTTTAAGTATTATAATTAGACCCGTCGCTAGTATACCCGCTAGTAACCTAATATAGAAGATAATATTAAGTATTAACCTCCGTATTAGTAAGGCTTATACTAGTAGTAAAATAATATATATAGGGGGTAGATACTAAGCTAGGGATATTAAGTATATAAGGATCCCTATATAATAAGAGATATAATACTCTACTAGGTTAATAGATTATTTAACCTCCTTACTAATAGATATTTATACTATAACGTACTATCCTAGAAAAGTAAATATAGTAGTTTAGGGGGTAGTTAATAGCTATATTATAATAGTAGGAAGAATAACTAGCTATCCCCTAACTAGTTATATAAGCCGGCTAATATTAACTTATTACCTAAAGGGCTAGGAAAGGAGGCTAAGGTTAAGGTATAATTTATTAATAAATTACTTAGTAATATAAATAATATTATTATTAATAGATAATTTATAAGAAGGAGGACTATATATAGTAAAGAATTTTTAGATAATATTATTAGTTATAATAATTATCTCTCCTTTACTAGTAAGGATATAACTAATATTAATACCTATATTAGTTAAATTACCTTCTAGATCTAGGGGTCTATTTATTATCTAATAGGTCCTCTTATTATTAATAATAGCCTTAGGCTAAAATTCGCCTAGATTTATATACTAGATAGTATATAGGAGTAACTAGATATTTACTATTAATATTTTAATAATTTAAATTAAGATACCCTTACTTCTACTTAGTATATCCTCTAGTCTATTAACTTATATATCTAGGGGTTTAAATCCTACTATAACCGCCTTAAGGAGGATAAATTATAATATCCTATTAATATTATAAGCGTCTATATCTAATAGTTAAACCCTAAATAATAGGATAAAAGTACTTATAATTAGCCTACCTTTATAGAAGTCGCTTATATTATAATAACTCCTAATAATATTATAAGAGGCTAGATTAAGTAGGATATCTATATTAAAACTATTAAGGGGGGCCTTATATTAATCCCTAATTAATATCCTTCTTATATAGCCCTTTAATATCCGCTCTTATTTCTATTTAATAAATAGTTATAGTATAACTACCTCCTATTAGCTAGCTATTAGCTTCTAGGTAACTATCTACTATATATATTATAATGGAACTATATTACTAGTAGGCTCGCCTAGTATACCTAAATTAATAGCGATAATAAACTAGAGTAGGAAGATAGTAGTAACCCTAAGTAGGAACTAGACTAGTACGTCGCCAGCGAGTATATACCTTAGGGTTATAGTAGGTCTTAGTATGTAATAAGATAATAATTTTATATAAAATAAATATAAGTAAGACTATTTAATATATTTCCCTAGTTATTTTCTAGATCTAAATCCGCTTAGTTATAAATAGTTCTAAATAATTTAGATATTAGTTAGGGGATAGTTAATATAATTTAAATAGTTAGCTAATTAATATCTAGATCTAGCCTAATTTCTTTAATTATACTATTAATAGTAGATATCTATTTAGCTATTAGGCTACTAATATCTAGATATTAATAGAGCTTAATAACCTAAATTAGTATTATTAGAATTAATAGACTATTTA
>JAABUV010000877.1_pt1 | contig 45034 bp, 34 predicted proteins | sample 5559971 | NCBI WGS metagenome assembly JAABUV01 (sample SAMN10711881, study PRJNA513362) | rock metagenome | isolation source: Antarctica rocks | place: Antarctica: Victoria Land, Knobhead nord | collected 2015-12-19 | reverse complement strand
GCTTGACGTCCACGCACTCGTACTCGTGCCCCGGGAGCGCCTCCCAGATCCAGACGCTCTTGTCGCGGCTGCAGGTGGCGAGCAGGGTGCCGCAGGGCGCCCAGGCCACGCCCTTGACCTCGCTCTCGTGGCCCTCCAGCAGCGCGACCTGTTCCCACACGCCCGCCTGCGCCCGCCCCCGGCCAGGCGGCCGTCAGCGCGCCGCGGAGAGAGGGCGGGCGCCCCGACACGCGGCGCCGACCAGCTCGCGCAGCGCGGGCGGCGCCCCGGGCGGCTTCGCGCTTTGGAGGCCGCCTCGGGCCAGGAGAGCCACCACCGGCAGGCCGCTGCCAAGCGAGCGTGCGAGCGCGGCGCCCGCGCCGCGCGCCTGCACGGCCCAGACGGCGGTGGTCGCGTCGAAGCTGGCGGTCGCCAGGCAGCGCCCGTCCGGCGACCAGGCGCAGCAGCGGATGGTGCGCGTCTGCGCCTCCTCCAGTATCGCGCTGCAGCTCCAGGCCTCGCTGCCGGCCTGCTGCCGCGCCCAGACGCGCACGGTGCGGTCGCCGCTGCAGCTGGCCAGCAGGCTGCCTGCGCGCCAGGCCTGCGTCACCGCCAGCCGCTGCCCGACACGGATGGCAGGGCTTGCGCGACGGGGGGCGTGCCTGACGGCGACCATGCCACACACCACACGCGGTCTGTATGGCCCTCCAGCACCTGCACCTCCTCCAGCGCGGCCGTCGGCTTGCACAACGTATCCATAATGTTGACTCAGTGCATTGATGCGCGCATGCCCGACGCCTTGCGGCCGAGCTCCGAGCAGCAGGGCGCTGACCTGTGGCCACACCCGTCAGTGGCAGGCACGTAGAGCGTTGAGCGACTGCTCATTGAGGGCACTGCCTTGGGGAGGGTGCCGGGGTAGGGTAGCCTTCCTGAAGTGGCCTACTTGAAGTGGCCTGCCCAAATTTTCCACAACCTGCTATACAGCAATACCGGCAACATTTTCAATCCCGTAGGCAAGGCACCAGGTCCGATGCGCGTGGTGCCGGCCGCCTGCGCGGTCCTGGCGCTGGCCGCCTGCGCGCATGCGTGGAGCCCATTCCTGGACCGCCTGCTGCGCCCCGGGGCGGCCGGCGAGCGCCGGGCGGGGTACAGCGCCCAGGCCGAGCTCGACGCAGTCCACCACCTGCCGGGCTGGGGTAAGCCGGCGCACGGCCTGTTCAGCGGGTGCGGCCGCGCTCGCTTTGTCCATGTCCTCGTGGTGGCGACCGCCGCCTGCGGCGACGTGCTGCGCCTCGCCGAGCGCCATGCGGCCGGCCGAGCAGCGCGCCCGGGCCGCGCAGGTACGTCACGGTGAACGAGACCGCCGGCCGCGCCCTGTTCTACATATTTGCGGAGGCCGCGGAGGCCGCGTCGCTGCCGCTCGTGCTGTGGCTCAAGTGCGCGCCCGCCCCGCGCGCGCCGGCTGCTGGTGGCGCGCGCTGGGGCCGCTGACCGGGCGCGCGCCGCGCGCCGGCAGCGGCGGGCCGGGCTGCAGCAGCCTGGCCGGCGGCTTCCTGAGCGAGCTGGGGCCCTACTACCCGACCAACCAGCCGGGCCGCCTGCAGCGCAACGACTTCACCTGGACCCAGGCGGCCAACATCATCTTCCTGGAGAGCCCCGCCTTTGTGGGCTGGAGCTACAGCAACACGTCCGCCGACGCGGTCGTCGGTGCGCCGCCCCAGCCCGCTCAACCCCCAGGCGCCCGCGGCGGCCGCCGGGCGGGGCTGCGGGCGCGAGCGGGCGCGGCGCCCGCGCAGGCGACGCGCGCACCGCCGCCGACACGTACGCGTTCCTGGAAATGTTCGTGGACCGCTTCCCCGCATATGCGGGCCGCCCGCTCTGGGTGGCGGGCGAGTCCTACGGCGGCCACTACGTGCGCCCGCTGCCGCGGCCCGCCTGGCGTGCGCTCTCTCCTACAGGCCGCGGGCCGCGAGCGCGCCGGCGCGCGGCGCGCAGGTGCCCAACCTGGCGCTCGAGATCGTGCGGCGCCAGCGCGGCGCGCGCGGCGGCCCGCGGCGCCTCAACCTGCAGGGCTTCCTCGTGGGTGCGCCGGCGGCGGCCCCGCCGGCGCGCCGCGCCCGCGCAGCTCGGCGCGCGCTGAGCGGCGCGGCTGCCGGGCAGGCAATGCGTGGACGGACGCCGCGGTCGACAACGGCGGCGCGGTCGACTTCTGGTGGAGCCACGCCATGATCTCTGACGTGCGCGCCCGGCCGCGCCCGCGGCGCGCGCGCAGCCCCTCCCGCGAGTCCGACCAGCGCGGCGTGCGCGCAGGAGACGCGCGCGGGCGCGCACAAGACGTGCAATTTCAGCAGCATCGGGCCGCTGCGCGGCGAGCACGGGCGTGACGTCGACGCCAAGGCGCGCGGCGGCCCGCACGCGGCCTGGCCGGGCTCCTCGTTGCGCCCCGGCGCTGCCGCATGTGAGCCGCTGCGTCTCGCCACGCGAGGCTTCCGGCGCAGGCGTGCGCCAAGTACGTCGCCCGCGCCACGGAGGAGATGGGCGCGATCAACATCTACGAGATCTACGCCGATGTGTGCCGCGACTGGCGCGCCGACGCGGACGGCCGGCAGCTGCTGCGCGCCCTCGCGGGCCCCGATGCCGTGCTGCGCCAAGGTGCCGCGCACGTGGGCCGCATGCTCTCACGCTCGCATCAAAGTCGTGTATGTGAGATGAGGCGGGGCATGGGCGAGCCCATGCCGGCTGCTGCGACAGCGGCGCTCGCGTGCGCGCTGCGGCAGGCCAGTACGACCCGTGCATCGACAACGAGGTGCAGGCCTACTTCAACCGGCCCGACGTCCAGGCGGCCCTGCACGCCAACCGTTCGCAGCACGCGCTGCCCTACGGCCCGTGGCAGGGCTGCTCCACCATCGTGAAGTACTTGCAGTGCGCCGCCCGCAGCCGGCGCGCGCCACCCGCCCGCGTCGCGGCAGGGCGCTGATGGGGCGCGCGCGCGTGCGCGGCGCAGGGACGACCTCTTCAGCAGTATGCTGACCGTGTACCGTGAGCTGCTGGCGGCCGAGCCGCGCCTGGCCATGCTCGTCTTCTCGGGCGACGTGGACGGCATCGTGCCCGTGCTGGGCACGCGGCGCTGGATCCGGGCCCTGGAGCTGCCGCTCGCGGCGCCCTGGCGCCCCTGGACGTCCGCCACCGGTGGGGCCGGCGCGCGCGGGGCTGCTGCGCGCTGTGCTCCTCGCCGTGCCTGCGCCCCTCTGAGCTGAGCCGCGGGCCGGCCGTGCCATATGACACACGTTGGGCCGGGGTCCAAGGGTTCTGGCCGCTCGGCAGGGCAAGTCGGCGGCTACGTGGAGCGCTACCGCGGGCTTACGTTTGCCACCGTGCGCAACGCCGGCCACATGGTGAGGCCACTCGCGCCTGCCCGCCCGCCCCCGGCGCGCTGCAAGCGGTGGCGCGGCGGCCTCACAAGCGTCCGCCGCGCGCAGGTGCCCTACACGCAGGCCGAGCGCAGCTACTACCTGTTCAGCAGGTGGCTGAACGCCGCCCACTCCGACGCCAGCGCGGACCTCTTCTGATCGCTTTGGCATCTGGTTGGAGGTCGCCATGTGTGCTGAATTCTTTTGCGGTTCAACGCATGCGTGAGCGAGCTTGCTCGGGTGCGAGCTATGTGTGCGCGACGCCTCTGCTGCTGTTCGGAACGGCGCGCCCGGCTGCCCTCCAGGCACATGCAAGCCAGAGTGAGGGGCCGCACCGTGCCGCATTTTATGCAGCTGCCAGGCCAGGCGGCACGGCAGCGCAGGCGCGTTCACTCAGTAGGCCTGTATATGTAGGGAGGCAGCATGTAAAACACCAGAGTGTAACAAGTGTGCCGAGCCAGCCGGGATGGCATGCAGCCCGTCGTCCAGCATGCCTTAGAGGTGAGCTCACGGGCGCGTGCACCACCGGCACGCCGCACCCTGCAGCCGTGGCCGGTGCCGAGCGGCCCGCGCGCCCGCTGCTCTGCGTGAATGCGGCCATGCGTTGTGCAGTGCCTCGCACCGCTCGGGCAACGATGTGGCCATTTGCAGACCCCCAGCGGCTTGCAGCGCGAGGTAATTGCATGTGTCTGCCTACACAGCTCTCCAGCGCAAGCAGGCGGGTGGCGCGAGTTGTGGGGCTGCCGGCCTCCTGCCCAGGCATGACGCTTGAGCTGGTTGATACGCACAAATGCGTGCGCCAGTGTACGGCGCATGTTCTGCTATGCTGTGCTTGGTTGTTGATGAGCGGTGAGAGCGTGCACAATGTGCATGCTCTCTGTGCACTGCACATGACTGACGAGCTGCGGCGCAACATCTGCTGCTCGAGTTGTGCCCGTTGTGCTGATATGGGCTCCCCCTACGTACGCAAAGGGCGTGACCCGGTGTGCGCGAGTTTGTGGGCGAACATGCTCAGCTGAGCATAGGCAGATGGTTTACATATACACAGCTGTATACATCTGCATGCTGATGTCAGAGCTGACTACATTTTGCCGCCCAATGGAGGCCCGATGCACACATGCATGCGGGGCCTGTGCCTGGCAGCCATCACAGCCAGCCTCCTCCCGGGTCGAGCTGCGCGGTGAGGCCTGCAGCACACCCACCACACGCCCTTCACATCCCACAGACGGCGTGATCGGCTGCACCTGCGGACGCGCGTGCGCTCCCTGCTCCGCCAGCACCGCACGCCACTGCGAGCCATGGCCGCGCGCACGCCTAACGCCAGTGCAACGGCCGGGCCTGCAGCAAGACGCCTGGACGAGCTCCCCGCAGAGGTACGTGCTGAGCAGCTCTGCGCGCTGCCTGCCGCCGCAGGAGCAGCAGCCTGTGCACGCCGGCATCCTGCCGCACCGCCGCCAGCTGCGGCCTGGCCTGTGCAGGTGCTGCAGGCGTGCGTACACCATCTTACTCTGTTCTCCCTCTACGCGGCGCCAAACTTTGAACAGCGGGCTTTCTCGCTGCGGACGGTCTGCAGGTGCGCGCTGCCTGCCGGTGCGCAGGAAGCGGCCAGGTGCCTGCAGGAGCTGCGCTGAGCAGCTGTGCGGGCGACAGGCGGTTCAAGGAGGCGCTGGACAAGCCGTTCTGGACTGTGCTGCACGTGCGCCTGGCTGCCAGGCTGTGGCAGGTCCTGGGGCAAGCCGGTGCGCGCCTCGCGCCGCCCGTGGCCCCAACGAGCTCGGTGTGCTGGTGTTTTTTGAAAACAGACCTGGCGCTTGCGCGCCGTGGTCCCTTTCAAATCAGCCCATCTCGATGCTCCGGCATGCAGGCCACACCGATGCAGCAGGTGTTCTTTACCGTGGCAAGGTGCTGAATGATGCCCTTGGCTGGCGCAGGTACGCCCGAGGAGGCGAGCGCCCGGCGGTGGCTCGAGGTGCAGGGCCTCGCCATCAAGCGCGTCCACCGCTTGGACGTGCTCGACATGGACGCCGAGCTGCTCTCCACCTTGCTGGCTAGCCTGCCCGCGCTGAGCTCCATCTCGTGCCTGCGGCTGCGTGCGCTCCCCGGCGCCGCTCCGGCAGCCACCCGGGCCTTTCTGGCTGGGGCCGCGCGCGCCATTGGGTGCTGCCGGTGCCTGCAGCACTTGGAGCTGCACGTTCACCTTGTGGGCGGCCTGGCAAACCAGCTCCCTGACGCGCTGGGGCGGCTGCTGGCTGAAGCGCGCTCGCTGGAGGAGGTCAGTCTCAGCCTGACGTCGTTCACGGTCGGAGGGCGCGAGTGTGAGCCGCCCGCTGCAAATGCGTCCCACCTGTTTACCGGCTTTGCTGGCCTGCCGCGGCTGCGCGCGCTGAGCCTGTCACTGGACGCCGTGCACATGGAGCCTGCGCTGCCCGCCTGTGTGTCGCGCCTGGCGCAGCTGACCTCGCTGAGCCTGCACGGCTTTGCCGGCCTCCGCTGCGAGCCCGGCTGGGCGCGCCTGCCGGCGCGCGTGCGCCTGGACTTTGAGGACTGCTCGTTCCGCTCGGGCGACGGCGAGGCCGCGCTGCCCGGCATGGACGCGCTGGCGGCCCTGACCAGCCTCAGTGTCTGGAACTGCCCCGGCCTGCGCACGCTCCCCGCCTCGCTGTGGCGGCTGCCGCAGCTGCGCCGCCTCCGGCACGCAGCCAGCCAGTGGGAGCCGCGCGCGCCGCGCGCCGCGCTGCCGACCGCGGGAGTGCCGGCGGGCGCGCCCTGCTCTGCCTCTCTGACAAGCCTCGGCCTGGTGGGATGCAACCTGGGGGCCCTCCCGCTCGGCATCCTGGCCATGACCCGCTTGACGCAGCTCGACCTGTCCCAGAGCTGCCTCGGGCGGCTGCCCGAGGGCGTGAGCGCGCTGGCCGCCCTCGAGGCGCTGCATCTCGGGCGGCACAAGAGCAACAAGGCGACCTGGGGCACGTTTGACGCCCGGGCCCTGGGCAGCCTGGCCAGCTTCCCGCACCTGCGCAGCCTGAGCTTTTCTCACTGCGCCGTGCTGTTCAGCTCGGACTTTCAGGCCGCGGCTGCGCACCCCCGCCTGCGGCACCTGCGGCTGGACACCTCATTTCCTGCACGTGGCCCGTCGTGCGCGGCATTCCTGGGCTTTGTGCATGCCCTGCTGCAGCAGCGCCGCCCGGGTGTGCTTGAGATGGGTCTCCTGTTTGTGGATGGCGCGGGGGGCACGGCGGCGACAACTTCCACGCCGCCCTGCGGGCCGTGGGGGACCCGCTGCACTGTGATGCCGTCTACTCTTATGTCAGTGAAGTTGAGATCAGTGATGACGACGAGGACAGCAGCGAAGGCGGCGATGAGGAGGGCGCTGGGAGCGGCGGTGAGGGCGGCGGTTGGAATGACAATGACGGGGAGTAGGCTGTGTGTTCAAGGGATGTTTAGCACAGGGTGGGCTGCATGGACTGTGCTTGGTCCCAGTTGCCGCGCATGCTGCTGCCCAGGGCAGTCTGTAAAGTCAGGGCGGCCTTTACAATTGTAAATAAACCTTTCGCCCCCTCACTCGTCAGCCCGCCGCGGGACGCGCACGCGCAGAGTAGGGCTAGGTCTCGTCGACCACCACGCTGCGCAACGCGCCTGCGCGCAGCGCGCCGCCGCGGGTGTCAGCCGTGGTGCCCGGTGGCGGCGGCCCTGCGCAAGCTGGACAGGCGCCGCCAGCGCGCGGAGGTCCATGCGTTGGCGCGCGCAGCACACCATGCACGCCAGCGGCGCAAGGCAGACGCGCGGCAGCGGGCGACAGCGAGCAGCACGGCTGCAGGGTACCTATATATTACCTTGCTCGGGTCGGCGGAGTCCGCGCTCCGCTCCACGCCGGAGTCTGCGCTCCGCTCCACGGCGGCCGCTGCTCCTGCGGGCGCCGCCGCCTGGTGCGGCGGCTCGGGGCGGCCCTGCACGCGCGCTCAGGCTCAGCACTCCCAGGCCGGGTCACAGCTGTTACGGAAATCAGAGCACCGCGCTGCTTCACGTGTAAGAAAAGCACAGGCACACTTGTCAGGCTCAAGGGCCCAGGCAGGGAGCTGACCTGCCCACCGCAGCCTGTGGCCTGCAGAGCTCGTACACGCTGCTCCTCCGCCACGATGCCAAAGAACATGTCCTGTATGTGGATGAGCTTGTGCACAAGCCCAAGCATGTCTCCAGACGCGGCGGCGACCCCAGCGGGCGCGACCGGGCCCGCAGTCCGGTCGCAGCCCGCAGCACCTGGCAGCACTGGGCCCGCAGCACCTGGCAGCACCTGGCAGCACCTGGCAGCACCTGGCAGCACCGGGCCCGCAGCCTGGTCGCTGCCCGCAGCACCTGGCGTCCGTCCGCTCGCTGGACTCTGCGCGCCACCGGCCTGCCGTCAGCCTGCACGTCACAATGTATGCGTGCCTGGCCTCCCCCTCGCATGCGGCGTGGCGCCCGGGCGCAACGGCCTCCGGGCTTGGCCGCGAACGGTTAGGGCTGACCCGGGTACAAGCTAAGACCACGCTTGGATGGAGGTGCCAGGCGCTACGGCGCGCACCGCTCCGCGCGACCACGGTCCTCCTGCGTCGCATCGTCCTCTGCCTTGCGCTTCCGCCTTTTTTTTACCGTCAAAAGTATGAGGCGCCGGTGCGCGGCGGCCCGCGCCCAGCGGCCTCGACTGATGTGCCCGCCACCCCAGTCGCCATCCTTGCGCTCAAGCACAAGCCGCTTCAAGCTGCTGCCCGCTTGAAAAGAAGGGTCGTACTGACCCTCTGCCTTGCTAGCTGCCTTGGTAGTGCGGTAGTGGCGAAGAGCTACTGCCTTATATATGTAGGTAAAAACACCAGATATCAAAGTAAGTGTATGTTATTGAGCGCTGTCAACGCTGCAGCCGTCTGAGGCTGTGAAAGAGTCTCGTGCATGACTTGCACACACACGCACATTGTCACATAACCAGGCGGCCACAGTCCTCTGCGGCGCACAGGGGCTTGGCCATGTCACAGACTGGCTCGTCACGCAACCCAACCGCACCGAAGGGCGCTGGCGCTGCTGCCACCGGGAAGGCAAGAATGCCGAGACTTCGCCCAGGCCTCGTCGCCAGCGTCCGTACCAAGCTCGCCGCCGCTGCAAGCTCGCCTGCTGTGCGCCGGTCGCAGGCGGGCTACTACATGCACTTCCATGGCGCCGCGCTAAACCACCGCAACCACACGCCGTTCGCAGAGGGCGCCACAGTCGGCTCCGTGGTGAGCTACGCGGACAAGTTCCAGGCCGAGGTCTGCTCCCCGCCTGCGCCCGAGCTGCCGCTGCCAGCGTGTGGACCCTCGGCGCGAGCGCGCGCGCCCTCCCGCCCTCGCCCAGGCGCTGCGGGGGTCCTGGGAGGCTCGCCTCGAGCTGCCCCTGGACGACGGGTCGCGCGAGAGGCTGCTGCACTACACGGACGGGCCCGACATGACGCTGGACGACTACCGCGACGTCCTGACCCTCTCCCGCCCGGGCGAGCGAGTCTACAACCGGGTGTTTTGCACCTGTGCGCCCTGGCCCACCCCGCGCCGGGCGGCCCGCAGCTGGCGCGCAGCCGCGGTCATCGTGCCCCGCTCCGCGCAGTCGTGCAAGCGGCTCTGGGCCGCGGCGCTGTACCCAAGGGCCACGCGGGCGGGCGCGGCGCGAGCGGGCAGCCTGAGGAGCACGCCTGCGGCGCGCGCGACGCGGGCGCGCGGAAAGGTGAGCACGGCTGGCCTGCGCGCGTGCGGCCGGGGCAGGCACGCCCGGGGTGTCTGGGGCCTGACTAGGCCGCTCGCCGCGCGCGTCGGTCGGGGGGTGTCGCATCGGTGCAGCTGCGCCGCCACGCAACACCCGCGCGCCGGCTGCGCGGCAGGCGCGGCCCCGAAGGCGCCCCCGCCGCAGCGTCTCGCCGCCGCGGAGGTGGCCGCGCAGCTGGAGCGCAGGATAGCGCTCGAGGCCGCGCTGCAGGCAGCGCAGGCGGCCACGGCCTCCGCGCAGTCCGAGCTGCAGGCGGCGCGCGCGGACGCCGCCGACGCCGAGGTTGTGTGTCAAGAGGTGTCTGCGGCCCTGGCCGTGGAGCGCCGGCGCGCCGACGCGGCCGAGGCAGCGCTGCGTGCGGTCACCGCCGCCGCCGAGAGGGAGCTGCAGGACGCCAAGCGGGCCATTGACCGGGGGCTGGCGGCGGTCGGCAAACGGCGGCGACAGGCCTGAGCGGCCGGGTCTGCGCGCTGCGGCGGGCGCGGTCGTATGCGCGGCAGCGCGAGGCCTGGCCTGGTGTGCGCGCTCTCACCATAAAACAGGAGCGGCGCACCGCGCGCGCGCCTGCCAGCCTGTGCATGTCAGGGGGCGTGGTGGTGCAGCGCTTGCACAGTTGCTTGACGCTCTAGCGCACCACGGCCAGGAGGTCGCTTTTGACGCCTGCCGCCGTGCTGTAGTAACTGTCTCTTACACGCTCGCAGCGCCCAAACAAATACACGCGGCGCAACATCGCGAGCTACTGCCACAATCAAACAGCGCCTGGCTGCGCTTGCGCGAAGCCCGACCACGTGGCCACACACAGCATGGTCGGCTGCGCAGGAGCGCCGGCGCTGGCGCTCACACAGGGCGTACCATCAACCCTGACCCAGCCCACAAACATGGGCGGCGCGCTCGGCCGCGCAGCCTCTCCCGCCTATGCGCCAGCGCGCCCTGCGCGCGCGCGGCGCCTCGCGACAACCCAGGCGGCAGCAGCACCGCCCCGGCAGTAGGACCGAGCGGCGCACCTCGGCGCGCGCCCTACTGGGCGGCGGCCGCGCCTGCGGCAGGCCCCGTGCCGCGCGCCGCGCCGCGCTCCGCGGCGGGTGCCGGCCCCTGCGCCCCAGTGCGGTGCTCAGCCGCGCCCGGGCCGCCGGCGCGCCCTGCGAGCACGCCCCGGCTCGCGCGCGACGCTGCAGCTCGGCAGCAGCCCCGCGAGCACCCGCTCGGCGCACCTCGGCTGCCGCCGCGCGACGGCCCTGCGGCGCCTCGCCTCGCGCCTCTGGCTGCCGGCCGACCTGCGAGCGCGCCCAGGCTGCGTCGCAGCGGCCCAGAGGCGGGTGCTGCCAGGCCTGCCGGAAACAGGCTGCGAGGCGGGCGCGCGCGCGCTGCGGGGGGCCTGCTACGCACCGCACGCAGCGCGCGCGATGGCCAATGAAGCCGCAACAGAGTGTCCAGGCGCCGCTCCGCACGCTTGGTCTCGTGCCGGTCGCACTTGAGGATGAGGCAAATGCCAAAGCGCGCCGTCAGCGGGCTGGGCAGCGCGTCCAGCCACAGCTGCACTCGCTGCTGGCTCAGCTCCTCTGTCCGCTCAAAGTGCCGGATGACCTGCAAGCGCGCCCAGGCTGCGTCGCAGTGTTCGGACGGCGGGTGCTGCCAGGCCTGCCGGGCAAACAGGTTGCGAGGCGGGCTCGGGCGCGCTGCAGGGGGCCTGTGACGCACCGCTCGCAGCGCGTGCGCGCGCGCTGGCTGCGGAAGCCGCAACAGAGCGTCCAGGCACCGCTCGAGACGCTGGAGCTCGCACCGCTCGGACTCGCGGAGCAACGGGGAACGGCAGCGCGCTCCGTCAGCGGGCTGGGCAGCGCGGCCAGCGACAACTGCAGCTGCTGCAGGCTCTGCTCCTCTGTCCGCTCAAAGTGCCGCAGCAGCCTTTTGACAGGGTCGGCGCCTGGTGCGGGCATAGCCGGGGGCGCACTGCGCGCGGCGCCGTCCGGGGCAGGGCGCCGGCGCTCGGGAGCCGCACCCGCGTCCACCCCCGCCGGCCCGGCGGGGGCAGGGCGCCAGCCCTCGGGAGGGGCACCGGCGTCCTCCCTCGCGGCGCCGTCGGGGGCAGGGCGCCGGCGCACGGGAGCCGCACCCGCGTCCCGCCCCCGCCGGCCCTGCCTTGCGCTTGCGGGAGCGGAGATTGTATGCATGCGCAGCAGCGAACGGCGCGTTTGGGTCCAGCCGCAGGGCCGCGCGCGCTGCTAGCTTGGCGCGATAGCGCCTCTGAGCCGCCCTGCGCGCGCGCGGCGCGTCAGCAGCCGCATTCGGCGCAGGAGGGGTTTGACAACCGGCCGGCCTGCGGGCACGACAGCCATGCAAGCAGAAGGAGGCGCCGGGCGTCGGCGCGCGCGCCTCTGCGCCTCCCTCCTCTGCGCGTCCGTCCTGGCCACCGCGGTCTGCCCCTCAGGCGTCGCTGCCACATTGCGCTGCATTGTGCGGCAGCTGGGCCGGGCGGCACCGGACCACAGGTGGTAGATCTATGTTGCCCTTGCAAAGCACCCACCCGTCCTGCTGATGCACGTTGGCTGAACCTATCCCTTTTGAATTTTGTAATTTGGAATGATAGCCTGGCAGCCAGATGGCCTCGTTGATGTCTTGAAGCTGAGGCAGGCCAGCGCGTGCAGGCCAGCTGCGCCCGATGAAACGCGGGCTACCTGGTGCCGGCGTGCAGGTGCGGCAGCACAGCGGCTGATGTCTGTCGCCTGCGTCTGTAGGCATCGCCTGCCTGTGTAGCTGGCTCTCCTCCTGCATGCCACGGCCTTTTTTGTCTGAGGTTGCAAGAGCTCGCGCGGCGACGCGTCCAGCGTGAACCCACTGAGTGGCCGCGCCCCGCGCGCGCCCCGCTCCAGGGCCGGAGGTGCAGCGCTGCTGATGGGGAGGGCGGCTTCTGCTCGCTTGGGCGTGAGCACGGCAGCACGCCCGTGCGCCGCGTGCGGCCGAGGCCTGGGCACGGACACCATGGCCGCGCGGAGCCTGCACAAGAGGAGTGCCCTGCGGTGCTGGTAGGCTGCTCGCGCCTAGCACTTGGCCATGCTTCAGCAGGCTGCAATTGCGCTGTGGGCTGCATCCGAGTTCCGCAACTCGACGTCCGGTCCGGGACCAGGACAGTGTCTGGGAGTGTGGGGGCACCTGCTGCGCTGGGTGGGGTGCTGGCAGGTCGCGGCTGTGCTGCATAAGACGGTCGCGGGTGTGCCTGACTCAGAGATGTCTAGAGCCAGTAGAGCGTCAGCGAGAGCTGCTGCGCAGGAGCGGGCCGCGGTGGCGTTGGCGACCCTGCTCAAGGGCAACAGCCAGGACAGCGTCATCGCGTTTGGGGGCGCGGCGGCGCTGGTCGGGCTGCTGGCGCGCGGCTGGACCGACGCCGTGCACGAGCAGGCCGCTGCGGCGCTGCACAGCCTGTGCTCAGACAACGTGATGAACAAAGAGTTCGTGAGGGCGTGCGGGGGTGTCGAGGCGCTGGTCGTGCTGCTGGCGCCCGGCGGCTCTGCTGCCGTGCAGGCGCGAGCCGCCGCGTTGTTGCGGAACCTGTGCGTTGACAACGCCCAGATCAGGGACAGCGTCACAGATTGCGGGGGCGCTGCGGCCCTGGTCGCACTGCTGGCGCCTGGCGGCTCCGCGGTCGTGCATAGGGAGGCGGCCGGGGCGCTACAGAATCTCTGCCGTACTAATTCCCAGAAGAGTCAGGACAGCGTGAGAGCGTGTGGGGGCGTCACGGCGCTGGTCGGGCTGCTGGCGCCCGGCGGCCCTGCTGCTGTACAGCAGCGGGCCGCCGCGGCGCTGCGGAGCTTGTGCTGGGACAGCACGCAGAACAGCGACAGCGTGAGGGAGTGCGGGGGCGTCGCGGCGCTGGTTGGGCTGCTGGCGCCCGGCGGCTCTGCAGATTTACATGAGCAGGCGGCTTGTGCGCTCCGGAGTGTGTGCATGAACAATGCCCAGAACGCGGTCTGCGTGCGGTGGTGCGGGGGTATCGCTCTGCTGGTGGGGCTGCTGGCGCCTGATAGCCCTGCTGCCGTGCAGAAGCAGGCTGCTGCAGCGCTGAGGAACATGTGCATGAACAGCACGGAGAACAAGGATAGCGTCAGAGCATGCGGGGGCATCGCGGCTCTGGTAGGGCTGCTGGCGCCTACGTGTCCTGCTGATGTGCGTGAGAAGGCCGTCGGCGCGCTCGTCGCCTTGACCAGCGAGAATGCGCAAATCCGGGAAGCAGTCAGGGCATGCGGGGGGGTTGCAGCCCTGCAGGGTGCGCTCGCATGCGCCAGCTCGGCAGCAGCGCACAGGGGGGCGGCGGCGGCGCTGCGCAACCTGGCGCATGTTCAGCAGGGTGTGAAGCAGGAGCCGCACTAGTGCCGGCGCCGCGCCCGCAAGCACAGCGCGCACTTACGGCTTGCGCTGTGCGGCGCGCACTTGAGCCAACTTGCTGGTGGCCCAGTGTGTTTATCCATGTGATGTCTTGCTCAATGAGTGGGCAGCACATGGACTCTTTCCCTAAATGGCAGCTTTGTCAGTGCACCTTGCCCGAAGCGCTAATTGGCCATTTGCTCTGTGCTTCAAGGTCTCTGCTCAGTTGTTCTGCAGGTGTAAAGTCCCGCTTCAGCACAGGCTCCACACTATCCAGATACAGACACGGCGCCGGCCAGGCACACACCAATCGATCTGGCCAGACACACAGCTGCGCGCAAGCTTCAGCCGGCTGCACCGCCCGCTGTCGCTGAGCACTGGCAGAAGGTGCACGCCCAGGGTGGGCGTGCTGTGCATGTCCACTGCTGCTGCACTGTACCAAGCCCCGATACGCTGGGCTGGAGCGACAAAGCTCATCTTTCACATGGCGCACGGCGCAGACTGCCATCTGCAGTATCTTGTGATACACACAGCGCAAAAATCGCGCCCTAATGAAACCGGCAGGCCCTGCTGCGCGGCCTTCGCGCTTGTGTGTGTATGCCTTAACGCACTTCTGGCCTGCTTACTTGCTGAGGTTGCACGCGCTTCGTCTGGTGCAGCGTTTACAGCGCATTACGGCCCCTCTGTGCTTGCCAGGTGCCGCTGGCCCTCGTGTCGACATCAATCAGTACACTGGTAGCTGGTGGCACAGGTTTATAGCTACGCACATGCGGCGCGGCGTGCTGCCTGTACGCAGCGCGCGTGCGCGTTGCATGGGCGCGGCCCGTGCTAGCACAGCGCGCTGAGCCCCTTGTCAGCGCTCCGCACCTCGCCCAACCTTGCGCCGCTGCCCAGGAGGCCATCTCCAAGCCACCACACCCGCATCATCGAGCCGCATGTCCTGACAGGCTGCTCCTGCTGCTGCTTCCACCCGCACTCACCTCCGCAGGCAGGTCGTCACAAGGTACTTGGCACAGCAACGCCTCGTATGCAAGGCCGTGCACGCAGATGCGAGCCCCCTGCGCCCAGCCGCGCGAGTTGTCCTGCGCGACAAAAAGTCCTGGCTGCAGCGGCCACTTTCTTCAGACTGGCAGTCTGCTGGCACACCAGCGCAGACTGCTTCGCTAGCTCTGGTTGTTGATGGGACCTCTGTCCACAGGAAGGTTGAGCGCGCGGCTGAATACAGCAGGGCAGGTCGGTCTATTGGCTGCACCTCAGCAGCCTGTGGCGCCGTGCGAGACCACGGCGCTCCTCCACTTGGCTCACGCACAGTGCTGTGCAGTTTGAGCCAGACTGTGTGCACTCGCTGTGTCAGCCAGGACTTTGCTGCAGAGAAACAGGCTATGTGAGCCCCTCACCGGAGTCCGGACAGACCGACCGTCTCAATCGTGCCTTGGACCGGGTGCGTGCTCTTGCTTACGACCAGGTGAGACCGGGCATGGCGCTCAGACGCCGGCGCGCTGCGTCATCACAAAGTCCAAGGCGGTGCGCCTGGCGATGGCGGCAAACCTCCAGCCTGTGAGCTTGTTGCTGCGTGCTGCGTGCTGCGTGCTGCCACAGCGGCGACCAAGGTGCCGCGGCGGTCTGCGTGTGCAGCGCCATGACATGCGCGCGCGCACGCGGGGCGCGCAGGAGCCCACAAGGTGGGCGCGCGGCCTCGACAAGCAGGCTGCGGGCCGCACGCCACAGGCTTTGCAGTGCGTGCTTTGGAGCCCTGCTTGCGTTGGTGGTGAGCCGTGCCTTGTGCGCAGCGGCCTGTGCACGCATACCTTGTCCACCCTCCTGCCGCACAGGCTGCTGCAGCATGTTGGCTGATGGACGCCTGGGTGCCCATGTGCTGCTGATGAGGCTGCATGCAAGGCCAGAAGCTGCATGCTGCGCACCGGCTGCGCGGTGACTGTGCATGGAAAAACTCGGTGCTGACGCCCATGGCCTTCTTCCAGCATGCTCTGGCAAGGAAGCCAGGCCGTCCGCTCGCACACAGTCAGCATGTGTCCCACAAAGCGCGAACGCGCTGAGCGCGTCTGACAGGTGAGCGGTGCATGCCCTGTGCGCCGCAGGAGCAGGGACGCGGCCACGATGGCGAGAGCTGGCGCGCGCGCTCGCGTCGCCGCACTGGTCAGGCGCCTGGCGCCTGGCGGCTCTGCCGCGGCGCAAGTGGATGCTGCGCACGCGCTGCACTGCCTGTGCTTCGACGAGCGCCGGGTCAGGGAGTATGTGAGGGCATGCGGGGGCATTGCGGCGCTGGTCGGGCTGCTCGCGCCCGGCGGCCCGCCAGCCGTGCTGGAGCAGGCCGCCGCGGCGCTGGCATGCCTGTGCCACATGGACACGCAGAACCAGGACAGCATGCGCGAGTGCGGCGGCGTCGCCGCGCTGGTCGCGCTGCTGGCGCCGGGCGGCTCCGCTGACGTGCAGACGCAGGCCGCCGCGGCGCTGGCAAACCTGTGCATGGGGAGCGCTGAGAGCCAGAATGCAGACAGCCAGGACGCCGTGCGGGAGTGCGGGGGCGTCGCCGCGCTGGTCGCGCTGCTGGCGCCCGGCGCCGCGCCTGCCGTGCGCGCGCGGGCCGCGGCGGCGCTGGGAAACCTGGGCATCATGAACGCCGGGTGCCAGGACAGCGTGCGGGCGGCCGGGGGCGTCGCGGCGCTGGTCGCGCTGCTGGCGCCCGGCGGGACGGATGCCGTGCATGAGCACGCTGCGGCCGCGCTGGGGAACCTGTGCTTTGAGAGCATCGAGAACAAGGACTGCGTGCGGGAGGCCGGGGGCGTCCCGGCGCTGGTCGGGTTGCTGGCGCCCGGCCGCTCTGACGCCGTGCGCGAACATGCCGCCGGGGCGCTGTGCGAAGCGTGCACGGACAACCCCCGCAATCAGGACCGCGTGAGGGCCTGCGGTGGCGTCGCGGCGCTGGTGCACCTGCTGGCGCCCGGCCGCGCGGCCGCCGCGCAGGAGCGGGCCGCGGCCGCGCTGGCCACCCTGTGCACTGACAACGCGCGGAACGGCAAGAGCGTGCGGGAGTGCGGCGGCGTCGCCGCGCTGGTGGGGCTGCTCGCGCGCGGCGGCCCGGATGACGTGTGCGGTATGGCCTCCAGCGCGCTGCAGAGCCTGTGCTGCGAGGACAGCGAGCAGGGCGAGGGCGGCGCGCGGGACGTGGCGGCGGCGCTGGTCGGGCTGCTGGCGCCCAGTGGCTCTGCGGCTGCGCACGAGCAGGCCGCGCAGGCGCTGCTGGAGCTGTGCATTGACAGCGCGCAGACCAAGGACGCGGTGAGGGAGTGCGGGGGCGTCGCCGCGCTCGTCGCGCTGCTGGCGCCCGGCCGCTCTGCGGCCGTGCTCGAGCGGGCCGCCGGCGCGCTGTGCAACCTGTGCGCTGGCAGCGCTCTGAACAATGACTGCGTGCGGGAGTGCGGGGGCATCGCGGCGCTGCTGGCGCTGCTGGCGCCCGCATATCCTGTCGCTGTGCACGAGAGCGCGGCCGCCGCACTCACAAACCTGACCCGCGAGTGTCAGCCCAGCCGCGATGCCGTCCGGGCATGCGGGGGAGTTGCAGCCCTGGAGGGTTTGCTTGCATGCACCAGCTCGGCTACCGCCCGCGAGCGGGCGGCAGCGGCGCTGTACAACCTGGAGCGTTCCCTGCGTGTGGCGAGTGAGATGGGCTGAAGGACGCGCTCTGCGGTCGAGTCATGGTAACAGCGGTGGTGGCATTGGTAGCTCGTGTTGTCATGTCTTGCGTGTGGTGCTATGCACCCTGTGCTGGGACTGTGTGCTAGTGTGCTAGTATCTGCTGTCATGCTGTGCCGAAGCATTTTCGTCAGGGTGTGCATTGCCAGAAGTGTGGACGGGCGCGCCCGACGACGCATAGTAGCCTACTTCATACTGCCAGCGGTAAGCAGGAGAGTGCCTGAATATGTAGATGCTGCACTTGAATGCAGCGTACATCTGTAACCTGCAGCTGCTTGATCACATGCTGCATTCAGCCACCTGGGGCAGCTTCAGGGGTGATCAAGCAATGCAGGCAGCAGGCAGGGTTGCTCAAGAGAGTGTTGAGGCCCTCAGGCATCAACACTGAGGCTATGTCCGCCAAGCAGGCGCCAGGCTAGGCTGCTGCATCCCCTGGCGCCCAATCAGTTTCAGCACGTCCAGTTACTGCCACACATGAGAGTATGGGCGTGGTTGTCACGGACTGGCCTGCTGACACGGCTACACCGCATGCAGCCCCTTCTCAGCATATATATTAACTCTCAGAGGCCTTCCTGTCAGTGCCTTGCATTGCACTAGGGGCTTGCATGCAGAGCGTCACGTGCGCGCGCTGGGACACGCATTGCTGCTTCCACCATGACAGCGCTCTGCATGCATGCATGCCCCTGGGAACATGCGCCGCTTACACACTATGTACGCAAACTGCGGGCCTGCAGGTTCTGATCACAGACTGCAAGCGCAGCCGCAGCACCTCTGTACCTCCATGCCATGCTGCCCTGTTACTTGTTACACCCACATGCACCAGCACAGTCACTTCTCTGTTGAAGCAATCCTGACAGGCAAGCTGCACTTTATTATTTGGGTAGGCAGGCGTACATGCATCAAAGTTCTTGGTGTCCTGTTAGTTATTGCGCCCACATGCACAAGCACTTACAGCCCCTTTTCTGTTGAAGCACTCCTGACAAGCAAGCTACACTTCAAAGCTGGGAGGCAGGCCTACTTGCATAAAAATGTTCTAGCTGTCCTGTTACTTGTTACACCCTGCGCACCAGCATCGTGAGCCACAAAATCAGCGGTGTTACACAGCAGCAGGTGCCAGCACATACGGGAGCTAGCTCTGAAGCGCTTGTGCGGCGCAGGGCTGGGAGCGTCACCCTGCGGGCTACCAGGAGCAGCTACACGGCGCATGCATCCCATCGTGCAGCGCGGGGCGCAGCGCGCGGACATGCCAGCGTGCACGGAGCGGCCACGCTGGACGCGGTGCTGCGCTGCTGCGCGCCGGCGCATGTCCATGCGGGCGCAGCGCGGGCGCTCGCCAGCTCCGAGCAGTGCGCGAGCCCGCGTGTGCAGTAGCAGGGTCGGCGGCCGGCGACGCGCCTATCAGGCGCGTGCTTGCAGGCGCTGGCACGCGCCCCTGTGGCCCGCGCGCCAGGCCGCCTTCTGGCACGCGGTCGAGCAGTAGCGCGCGACGTTGCAGCCGGAGCACACCTGCGTACGCAGCCCTGCCTCCGACGCGCCGGACAGGTTGCCGCACCTGCGCGCGCGCGGCCCGCTCAAGAGTCAGGGATCCTGCAAAACGTCAACGCGCTTCTGCTGGCGGCACGGGGCGAGAGCGGCGCGCACCCCGTGCACCAGCAGCCCACAGGGCGGAGCGCGGGCGTGCGCAGGCGCAGGTCCTCCAGGCCGGCCTCCGGCTGGGCCTCCTCCGCCACCTCTTCTGCGGTGCTGTGCTCATAAAGCGCCGCAAACGCCGCCATGTCCGCCAGCTGGTCCACCGCGCTCGCGCGTGGACCCGAGGGCACCAAGCCGCACGCCGCTGCGGCCGCGGCGGCGCCCCGCCCAAGAGGGCCCTGCATGCGCGCGCACGCCGGTCTGCGGGCGGCGCAATGCGGACCGCGCGCGGCGCCACAGCCGCATTTGAAGCGCACGCTAGGGCTTGTCGCCGCAGACACTTGGGGCGTCCGGCAGCAGGGCAGCCTGGCGACCGCGCGCACCTGCGGCGAGAAAAACACGCTGGCGCGCGGCAAGCCGGCAAGGCAGCTCACTGCACGGCAAGCCCTGTCCTCGCGCTCGCGCGGCCCGCGCGCATCCGCAAATTGCTGCGCCAGCCGCGCCGCCGCGCTCATCGCGCCGGCGCTCGCGAGCGCCTGGGCCAGGGCGAGCGAGGCCCGGTACAGCGCGTCAAAGCCAGCCAGCGCGTCCGTGACCACCGCGTCCGATTCTGCGGCCCAGGCCGTGTGCGGGCTGCCTGTGTCGTCGCCGCCGGCCGCGGAGCGGCCCGGCGCGCTCGCCTGACGGGGTCCCCCCTGCGAGCGCGCCGGGCAGGCGTGACATCCGCACGCGCAGGCTGCGCCTGCAGGCACTGGAGCTGGGCAGCCCGCACGCCCACAGAAGCCGCATGCTCGGCGCCGCGCGCCGCGCTCTGCCCGTCATGCTCGGGCGCGCATGCGCGCACCAGCCGCCTGCTGCTCAGCCCGCCCCTCCCAGCGGGTGCAGCCACAGGCGGGGCCCCCGTGTCCACGCCAGAAAACATGCTGAGGGCACCGGGCAGCACGCACAGCTCTCGGCCAGCGTGCGCAGCGCCGCCACGATGAAGGGCACCAGGCCTTCGCACGCGCGCACGGCCGCCTGGCACTCGCCGCAGCCGCCGGGCGCCACGAGCCGGCCGCAGACGCCCTGCGCGGCCGCACAGGCAGGTGAGTGCCGGGTCCCGGCAGCAGCGCCGCGAGCGCACAGGGCGGCCGGTCACGGGGACATGCCGCGCGCTCACCACCACCTCCGAAAGGAAGACCGACACTTCGTCGGCGCAGCCTGGCGGGCTGCACACGCGCTGGAGCTCCAGCGCGCGCACGCGCTCTGGCGGTAGGAGCAGCAGGGGCAGCAGCAGCGCGGCCGCGCACGGCAGCAGCTCCGCCGGAAGCGCGCATGCGGCGGCGCCCATGCCCGCGGCCGGGCGCAGCAGGCGCGGAGCCCCGTGTATGAGCCCCTCCTGCCGCACGCCCATTATGCGCCGGGTCATGGGCGCGCGGGAGCTCGCACGCCCAGCAACCCCACATGCACGCAGCTCATTCGGCGCCACGGCCGCTGCGATGGCGCAGGCACCGGGCGGCGCACCCACAGCCCGTCGCGCATGGCGGAGCCGGGCGCGTGCGCCATCGCGAGCAGCTTTGCCAGCGTCGCGAGCAGCGCCCTCGCGGCCGGCAGGGGGGGGGCAGCCAGGGCCCCCGGACATCAGCAGCTCCACCGCGTGGCCCACCGCCTGCGCGCGCCGGCGACAGCGCCGAGGGTCACACGGCCGCGCCTGCCGCCCTCGCGCTCGCAGTCTTTGCTTTGCTAGGGAGGCAGCTGCATGACAGCCCGTGCAGCCAGCAGAGCTCGCTGGCATGGGCCCGCGCCCTGGGCGCGCCTGTCGTGCAGCAAGACGAGTGGTTTCTGGAGCCCACTCGTCTGCGGCATCCGGCATGCGCCTCAGCGCGGCCTCCACGGCCGGCAGGGCGAGCGGCAGCAGGCCCCTGCCTCGCTCGGCGTGCTCGTGGAGCGGCCCCGAAGCAGCCTGCGCAGGCAAGAGCACGGCCGCTGGTCGGTACGAGGCGCCGTCCGGCTGCCTGCACCGGCACGAAGCCCTCCCGCCCGGCGGCGCAAACGCTCCGGCTGCAGCGCCGGCTCGCTATATAAACACGCGCATGCGGCCTCCTGCGAGCATGGCAGGCCGCGATGGCAGCAAGCGGCGCGGCCCCCCGCATGCGCGCCCCGCAACTGGGCCCCGGCCGGGGACGCACCAGCAGCGACCAGGGCACATGGCAGCGCACGACGGCCTGCAGCGTCTTCTGCAGCAGGGCCGGGTGCCCGCTGCCCAGCGACGCGTCGACGTGCGCGCCCGCCTCGCGCGCGTCCTGCGCCGCGCAAGTGCAGTGATGCGCGCGCCTTCCGACGGCGGCCCAGGCCGGGCTGCAGGCCTGGCTGCTGTGCATGCAGGCGGCCGGGGCTGCGGGCGTCGCCGGGCAGTGCGGGTGCTGATGCCTCCCTGGCGCATGTCTGGCTTCGGGCGGCGGGAACGCGCGGCGCGGCCCCGGCACGCCGCGCCTCCTTCCGTGGGCGCACCAGCTCCGCAAGGCGCCGCGACGTCCACTGCAGCAGCGCGTACAGGTGGCGCATGGCGCGGATGCGCTCCTTCCCGGGCACGCGCATGCACACCGCCTGGACGCAGGTTGCCCAGCAAGCAGCCGCCCTGGCACGCGGTGCCGTCCGGGACGCGCCGCTCGCCTGCGGCGCGCGGCGCCGCCCTGAGCTGCGCCGGCCCCATGGACGAGGGAGCGCGCCGGAGCGCCGCGCCGGCGCGCGCCGGGCTGCGTGCATGCGCGTGCCTCGACTCAGGAGCGACCATGCGGACAGCATGCCCCGGACAGAGGGCGAGCCGGTGGTCGCCAGCGCCCCAACCCGCAGCGCCGGAGCGGGCGGCTGGCGCAGATGCGCAGCATCGCGAGCTGGCGATGCACCGTGGAGCCAGCCGTGGGCCGCGGACCGGGCGCCGCGCACCGGCCTTCCACAGCTGCAGGCAGCGCAGCAGCAGCGGGGCCACGCGGCCGGCCAGCAGGGCCTGCAGCCGCCGCTCCACCTCTGGCTCGACCCGCTCCGCGCCCTCCTCGAGCGTCTCAGTGTACGCCCGGGTCGCGCACTCGATGCCATGCACAGTCGTCCCCCAGAGCATGGGCTCCCGAGTGGGGCCGCCTGCGGCCCGCGCGCCGGCGCGCCTCAGCGCGAGCGCTTCCAGCGGCGCGGCGGCCGCCCCGCCTGCCGAGCCCTGACAGGCGCGCACCGCGGCCGCCCAGCAGCGCCTGCTCCATGACGGTGACCAGGAGGTCGCCCGAGGCGGCGCCGCAGAAGGCCGCCAGGTACGCGGCGTGCGGCGCCTCGCCCGCGGCGACCAGCGCGTAGTACAGCAGCGCTGCGGCGCACAGGTGCTGCGGCGCGCGGTGCGGGGCGCGGTCGGCGCTCGCGGCCGGGGCTGCAGGCATCGGGAGGTTGCGTGGGCCGCGCGCGCCTGGGCGGCATCCCCGAGCATCGTCTCGCGGTTCGTCAAGTGCGCCGCCTCTGTCACGAGCGCGCGGGGCGGCAGCGGCTGCGGCGCGCTGGTCAGCCACAGGAACACCGCCGACATGCCGGAGTGGTACTGCGTCAGGAGGGCCGCCCCAGGTGCTGCGGCGCCGCCCCACGCCTCCGGTGCGCCTTTCAGGGACCACAGCGCAACCACCTGCTCGGCGCGCCGCCCGCTGGGGCGCAGCCCGCGCGGACCGGCTTGCCGCAGGACGCGGGCGCAGGAGCGCACCCGTTACAGGGCGGGCGCGCAGTCGGCGAGCAGAGCATGGGTCAGACAGTGCTCCACCCTGGCCGGGGTGCTCGCCGCCAGGGCCGCCCACGACGTGGCCAGGCCGGCGGCCAGGCCGTATATATCGTGCCGCGCATACCTGCGCGCGCACAGACGCGGTGGAGGGGCCCGGGGCGGCGGGGAGACCGACGGCTGCTGGCCGCGGGGCACAGTGCCTGTGCCACGCACCGTTCTGCGGCCTCGCGAACGGCCGTGCGGCGGTCGGGGCCGGCGTCGACCGAGAATGGGGTTGCCAACAGGCCGCAGAGCGCCTGCAGAACCTCCTGCCCAGGCACTAGGCGCCCCAGTATGCGGCCCGACGCGGGGTGGCTCGCGGCTAGTGGGCCGCGCCACATGATGCGCCTTGCGAGGCTGATCAGCAGCGCTACGGCCGTGTCGGTGTCCTCGCCGACCACCCTGGCTTCCCGCAGAGTGACGCCTGCTGCCTGCTGCGATGCACAGCGCGCGACCAGCTTCAGCAGGTCCGCCAGGTCGGGCTGCACCAGGTCGGCCGGGCACAGAGGGCACGTGGCCGCGGCTGCCAGCGCTGGCGCCCGCGCCTCGACCCTCCTGACCAGCACAGCAGCCTGCGCGGTGGTCCTGGCCGGCGGCCTTGCCCGTGCGCACATCGCGTGCCTCCGTCCGATTGGCTCAAACCAGCGGGGCAGACGGCTGTGAGCCTACTGGCCGAGCTCTGCTCTCAGCCGCAGCTGCCGCTGGAGGTGCTTGGCTGCCAGGCCGTGCTGGGAGCGCGCTGTGAGCAGTGCACGCACCTCGCTGTGAGCAGTGCACGCACCGTCGGCAGGACTGCACGCCCCGCGGTCAGTGCGCACTCTGCTCAAACCATGTGCAGTCCGAGGTGGACATCCAGCCGGACATCAGTCATCAGAGCTCGAGTCAAGTAGCACTCAGCAGCATGGGCAAGCTCGAGTTCCTTCTCCTCAAAGGAGCGGCACTCTGTCGCACGGAGCAACATCTCAGACGCGCCGCCAAGCCATGCAACTCCCACGCCTCTGATTGCGCGTTGGTCTTCCGCGCCTGGCTCTGGGGCCTCCCGGCAACCAGTGGTGCGCTGCTCCCGCAGCTAGTTGTGTGGACGCTTCCAATGCGCCGCGGCCTATTGTGCCTGTGTGCCCGCAGAAGGTTGCAAAAGATGAAAAGACAGTCGCAAGGGCCTCGCTTAGCATGGTTTGGTGCTTGTGCACAGCTTGGGTGCGCGCTGAGAGTGTGCAGAGTGTGCACCAGCGCTTGCGCGTGCTGTGGTGGTCACGCCGACTGCTGTTTTGCTCAGCCCTAGCCAGTTGCACGCTGCGCAGGCGGTCGGCTGAGACGGCAAGCTGCTGAAGGCCGCTGACAGCACGCCCAGGGAGGGCGCGCCGTGCGCGCCGGTGCGCGTGGAGCAGGCGTGCCCCTGGTTTCACTACAGCTGTGTCAAGCGCCGCAGGGGGAGCCGCCTTGCTGATTACGGTTCACTTGTGTCTCGTCAGAGCCGCGCGATGCGATTGAGCTGCTGCGGAGTGTGGCTGGTGGAGCTGCATGCACAGTGCCTTGCGTTTTAAAAGACGGGCCTGGTGCTGCACTGTGACGCCCGTTGTGCGCAGGGGGGCCGCTTGCCACTGCTGTACCCCAGACCTCCTCTGCACCGCGGGCAGGTCTCCGCATGGCGTACCCCGAGGCTCGTGATCAAGGCGCCGCGGGGGTGAGGCACTCCTGCGCTGAAGACGCGCGCTGCACAAGTCCTGGCGCTCCAGCCCGGCAGTGCACGACGACGCCTGATGCCGCAGAGCAGGGTGCTTGACAGCCAGCCCGGGGCTGCGCCGGCGCTCGCTGCACGCCGTGCCCTGCCTGGCTGAAGCGTAGACGCGCGCGGCGGCCCTGGTGGGGGCTACGGGCGCCTCAGCAGCCCCAGAGTAGAGCTCTGTCAGCAGAGTGCATTGCGCATGTGCACGGCCACTCCCTGAAGCCAAGCTGGTGCAGCCTTGCTGTGCGCTCCATGGGCTCGCATGGTGTCGCAGAGGTGGTGCTGCCCTCTGCTGCGCTGCAGAGCCGCAGGTGGAAAGCCCCGGCAGTGCCTGCTTGGCTGCTCGCGCAACAAGGCTGCAGAGCCTCACCGCTGCCCCGAGCGTGTGTGCCGCGCTCAGGCGCGCTGCTGGCCGCGCAGGCGTCCCTGATCGCGCTGCCCAATGAGCTGCTGGGCGGCATCCTGCGGCGCGCCTGGGCGGTCAGGCCGCCGCGCCCCGCGGCGGAGGAGGTGCGCGCCGCGGCCGGCCTAGCGCTCGTGTGCCGCCGCGTGCGCGCGCTGCTGCGCGCGCGGCCGCTGCCGCTGGCGCTCGACCTCAGCGCGGCGCGCCTGAGCGCGGCCCAGCGCCGCTGGCTGCTCGACCGGGCGCAGGCCGGCCGCGTGGAGCCGTCAGCTTTGACTTGCATGGTCTCGATCACCTGCCGCTCCTCAGCAAGGTCCTGGCCCTGCACGGCCGCACGCTGCTGCGGCTCTCCGGCGTGCCGCTGCGGCTGGCGGCGCGCGTGAGCCGAAAGAAGCGGCCTGCCCTGGACCTGAGCGGCCTGCGCCTGACCAAGCTGGGCGTCGACTGCAGCGAACAGCGTGACATGGTGCCGGACGAGCATGCATGGGATAAGCAAAACTGGATGTGGCCCGAGCGCCTGCCGGGCGCCCTGGAGGAGCTGGAGCTGCTCGGCATCTACATGTTGGACTGGCAGGAGAAGCTGGCGTGTGCGCCGCGCTCAGGCGCACGCTTGGCAGGGCGGCTGCCGCGCCTGCACACCCTCCGCTTGACCAGCAGTGACAATCATGCCCTGTTATCTGCTGAAGACATCCCCCTGCTGAATGGCTTCAGCAGCCCGCCGCATTTTCAAGCCAACACGATCGGGCTCGAGTCGGACATTGGTGTAGGCACCAAAGTGCTCGACCGGGTCAGGTCTGTGCGCATACGGGCTGGCAACAGCCGCGTGTTCCTGCGGGATGACCAGGAGGATGGCGCCATGGTCGTGGAGCGCCTCTGCCGCCTGGAGGCTGCTGAGCTGCATGCGGAGCGGTGTTCTATTGGGGTGGGCCCCGATGACGGCCGACTCACGCGTGTGAGCGCGCGGGAGATGGTTGGCAGGCGTGGGGACTGCTTTGCGGTTGATGTGGGAGTCATCGCAACGCCTTATTATGGGGGCTATGACCACAAGGCCAGGCTGTACCGCCTGGCCTGGCGCCGCTGGCCTGCCCCCGGCGCGCCCGACCTGCCGGCGGCCAGCCGCGCATGAGCGCGCCCGCGCATGGGCGGCGGCGGGGGGCCAGGATGATTATGAGAGCGATGAAGAGGAGGATAGTTGGGGTGAGGGGTAGGGCGACGATGCGTATGATTGATGTTTAAATTAGGTGGGCGGGACATGCATTGGCGCACTCAGTGTCAGTGAAGCTCGGGCAGCGCATGCGTCTCAGTGTTATATTGTGAGTTTGCTCAAAATCATGCGCAACGCAGCACCTTGCATGCTGCAGGGCCCTCCTCTTTGAAACACCGACACAACACACGCCACACAACACACGCTACCGCGCAACCCCACACACCTCTCCACTGCTGCTCAGAACTGCAACCTCATACATGCGACCGCCTCTGCCAAACCTCTTGCAGCGTCGCCCCAGGCCGGGTAGGCCGCTCCGCGAGCAAGTCCGTTGTCACTGCCGGCGCCGACCCATCTTCTGCCACCGGTGTCTCCTTCACACTCTGGCAATCCCAAGCTCAGCGGTGCCGCCTGCATCACAGCACTTTGTGCGCCGGCATGCCTGCCCTTCAGGCTCGGAACAGGAGCTACCAGGTGTCACCCGCTCTAGCAGACTGCAGGTGGAGGGCACCTCCAGTGCAGGGCACCTGGCCCGGCCGCTCTCCATAAAAAAGTCGCCATCGCGCACCAGCATCGCGAGCTGACACCGCAGCAGGTGCCAGCAAAAGGGTAGGGCGCGCAGGCGCGAGCTCGCAAGCGCCCGTGCGGCGCACGGCCACCAGCGTCACCGTGCCGGCGACCAGGAGGAGACGCGAGATGCGCCTGTCCCATCGAGCAGCGCGGGGCGAGCGCGCGGACAGGCCAGCCTGCGCGGAACTCCCACGCTGGGCGCGCCGCTGCGCTGCTGCGCGCTGGCGCATGTCCACATGGGCAGCGCCGAGCAGAGCGCGAGCCTGCATGCGCCGGAGCAGGGTCGGCGGCTGGGCGGCCGCGCCTGTCAGGCGCGCGCTCGCAGGCGCTGGCACGCGCCCTTGTGGCCTGCGCGCCAGGCCGTCTTCTGGCACGCGGCCGAGCAGTAGCGCGCGACGTTGCAGCCGGAGCACAGCTGCGTCCGCAGGCCCGCCTCCGACGCGCCGGACAGGTCGCCGCACCTGCGCGCGCCCAGCGCGCTCGCGAGCCGGAGCATGTGTGACAGCAGGCTCCTGCCAGCATGCTGCGTGCCGCGGGGCGCCGCACCCCGTGCACCAGCAGCCCACGGGGCGCAGCGTGGGCGTGCGCAGGCGCAGGTCCTCCAGGCCGGCCTCCGGCTGGGCCTCCGCGGCGACACACGGCGCGACCTCGGCCTCAAAGCGCGTGACAGCAGCCGCCACGGCGGCCACCAGCTGCTGACCGGCCGCGCTCGACCGCCCTGACGGGACGGCATCGCTCGCGTCCCAGCTCGCATGGCCCGCCTGCGCAGGCGGCCGGCGCGAGCAGCTCGTCAGGCCCCAGGCGCGCATGCAGGGTGCTGGGAGCGTGCTTCCCAGCCCCAGCCTGCGCAGGTGCGTGTCATGCATGCATGCGCATGCAGGAGCGGCCTGATGCGGCAAGCTGGAGCATGCTGAGCTGCATGCACGCGGGGCGCACGCTGCATTTCAAGTCTTCTACTTCATCCAGCAGCGGGGCGGCCTGCCGCAGCGCCCGCACCACTTGGCACCCCAGCCCCCGCCAGCATGACACGCGGAGCAGGGAGTGCTGCAGGGCGTGCACACCTCCGGCACGTGCCGCCCGACGACTCGCAGCATCTGCAGCATGTGCCCCGCCGCAAGGGCTGCCCTCACCTCGCGCTTGCGCTCGTCCTCGTGTGCGAGCACAAAGCGCCGCACCAGGCTCATCGCCGCGCCCAGCGCCCCGGCGCGCACGAGCGCCGCAGCCAGGGCGCGCGACGCGCCGGCCAGGCTCGCGGTGCTGCCCAGCGCGTCCATGAGCATCATGTCCGTGCGCATGACCCAGCCGATGTACAGGCTGAGTTCATGCGGGCTGCCTCCGTCGGCGTCGCCATCGCTGGCCGGTCCGCAGCCTGGTGCGCGCGCGCCTGGCGGGGCCGCGCCTGCGTGCAGGTGTGCCGGCTGTCAGTCTCATGTCTACAACCCTTGGAGTGTAACCTCAATGCGCATGACATCAGAGCCCGGCATGCATGCGCGCCCGCAGCGCCTTGGTGGGAGCCGCCTGCCATCATCTGTCAAGGTGCGATTGCCCCTGCAAGTGCTGGCCCCAGGAGGTGCAGGCGTGTGCCGAACGCACTGCTGTTCGACATGACGCTTGCCGCCATGCAACCAAGCACGCAAGTGCCTCGGAAGCCCGACAAGCTCCCAGCCCACAGGGAGGCGCGCACATCGCTCGGCGAGCGTGCGCAGCGCCTCCACGACAAATGGCACCAGGCCCGGGCACGCCAGCACGAGCGCATGGCACTCCTCCGGGCACGCCAGCCCGAGCGCCTTGCACTCCTCCGGGGGTGCCATGAGCTGCCTGACGTCGCCCTGCACGTCCACAGAGCCGGGCGCGCGCTCATTCCCGCCACCCTCGGCGGCCGGGCTCAGCTGCTCCTCTGAGCGCGGTGCTGAGGGAAGCGGAGTGCGCACCACCGTCCCCGAAAGGAAGTATGACACCTGGTCGGCGGCGGCCGCGGGCGGGAGGTGCGCGAGGTCCAGCGCGCGCACGCGCTCAGGCGGCAGGAGCAGCAGGGGCAGCAGCAGCGCCGCCGCGTACGGGAGCAGCTCCGCCGGCAGGGCGCGCCCGATCACCCGCAGCCTTGCATTTGTGTGCAGCAGCTTTGGAACGCAGGTCATGAGCGCATCCTGCCGCGCGCCACACGCTGGGTCGCAGGCAGGCGCTCCGCATTGACAGAGCCCTCACGCAGTCTCGTGCCGCCTCTGGCCGCCGCAGCGGCTGCAGCGCTGCGGAAACCGATGCGGCTCACCTTGAGCCCTGCTTCCAGGGCGGCGCCGGGCGCGTGCGCCGCCGCGAGCAGCTTGGCCAGCGTCGCGAGCAGCGCCTTGGCAGCCAGCGGAACAGGCTGGACGGCGCCCACGGCCAGCAATACATCCACAGCGTGTATCACCGCCTGCGCGCTGGCGGCCATGTCGATGTCGAGCGGTCCCTGCGCCGTCGCCGCGCTGCACAAGCGGCCGGACGCGCAGCTGCCAGGGTGCAGCCCTGTGCGCACAGAGCTTGTGGACAAGAGGATGCGCGCCTGACGAGCATATACGTCAGCGGCGCGCCGGTCCAACGCGGCCAAAGCATCTGGCGCGCGCCTGAGCGCCGCCTCCATGGCGGCCAGGGCGAGCTGTAGCAGACCTTGGCGCCGCCTGGCGCCCCTGTGAAAGTCCGGCTCCTTCACCTGTGCAAGCAACAAACTGCGCTGCACACCACCGCCCGCATGTGATCCCTGGACGACGCACAGGCGGCTGCCTACCACGGCGCAGAGTGCTCTGCTTGGCCACACATACGCCCGGGCTCATGTGCTCCCTGCCAGAGTACGCAAGCACCTCATGCGCTCTTGCAGCCATGCCACGGGCGGAATGCGCCTCTTGCGTGCAAGCACTGCAGCAAGGGCGCCGACTGGGGTCGCACCATGCACGACCAGGGCAGGCAGCTGCAAGCATGGTCCCGGAATGTCTCAAGCAGCAGGTGCGCGTCACAGCCGGCTGGCGCTGCGTCGGTGGGCAAGCCCGCATCCATCGTGTCCTGCGTTGTGCGGCCGCGCTGACGCATGCGACCGCCGACAGGCTGCAAGCGCTGTTGCCAGACGAGCAAGTCAACCCGGAGGTGCAGGCGTGACGAGGATGTGCAGGAGACTTGTCCTAGGCACTATCGGCAGGCGCGTCAAACGCAGACACTGATGCGCTCATCACACTTGACGCGAACCGCGAGCCAAAACAAGACTCCCACAGACCTTGCGTGCGCGGCGGCGGCCAGGGGCGCGGCGCAGGCTGGCGGCCGGCTCAGAGGCACCTGCCTCTGCTCAAGCATGCAGGGCACTGCTCTGGATGAGTGCGCACCGTCTCCGGGATGCGCTGCGAGATCCACTGCAGGCTGGTGTACACGTAGCGCATGCAGCGTGCGCGCTCCTTCCCGGGCACGCGCTCGCACATGTGCCTCCAGCTCATCATCCGTGCCACCAGTCCGCTGCACAGGCAAGCGGTGGCGTCGGGGATCCGCCGCGGGTCTGCGGCGCGCAGGCCGGTCAGCGCACAGCTCCTGCAGCTCCCCGACCTGCTCTTGTGAAGGAATGAGTAGCCACCAGGGCACGCCGCCGCGCTGGCAGGCACCTGTGCATGCCTGTGGCGCAGCTCGGCGGCAGCAGCCGGCACGCCCAGTGGCGTGCCCGGGCCTGGCAGCAGGCGCCAAAGCCCAGCCAGCTAGCCAGAGCAGGGCATCTGCACAGGACAGGAGGCGCTGCGCACCGTCCTCCCACACCTGCAGGCAGCGCAGCAGCAGCGGGGCCACGCGGTCGACCAGCAGGGCCTGCAGCCGCTGCGCCACCTCCGGATCAAGCGGGGTTGCTGCGACCGCGTGCAGCGTGCAGTACGCCAGCACTGCGCGGTCCACGCTGCGCAGAGCGGCTTCAAAGGGCTCCCTGTCGCCTGCGGTGCCATGAGGCAGCCTCGTTCAACCAAACACACGTACGACTTTCTTGGTGCGAGGCAGGTCTCGCGTTGCAAGTGTACTTGAGGGCGCCACACTGCGCACCGCAGCTTGCCAGCAACCCCTGCTCCATGACACCCACCACGAGCTCGCCTCCGGCAGTGCTGCAAACCGCCTTCAGGTATGCGGCATGTGGCCCCTTGCCAACCTTGCACAGCGTATCGTACAGCAGCGCCGCAAAGCGCAGGTGCTGCAACAGGCCAGGAAGCGAGTCGGCAGACGCTCAGTGCGACAAGTGCTGGCAACGGGACACGCGGCGTGCGCACTCGGGAGGCGGCGCAGAGGGTGCTTTTGCGCTTGACGTCTCTGCTCGCTGACGAGCGCGCAGTGCCATCCGCCGGCGTGCTGTCTACAGCGCCGGTCAGCCAGACGAGCACAGCCGACATGCTGGATTGGTACTGCGCCAAGCAGGCTATCCGGGGCGCAGCAGCCTCGCAGCCCCACGCCTCAGGCTCGTACGCGCCACACCAGGTCTCTACCACCTGCATGCAGGGCGCGCAGCCTTGGTTTTCGTAAAAGCCAGGCACAGGGCGGCAGTTGCAAGGCGGGGGCACGAGTCACCTGCTGTAGCAAGGGTGCGCACACGACGAGCAAAGAGTGGGTCCCGAGTATCTGCAGCGTGTCTGTGCTGCTCGCCGCCAGGACCGCCCACGACGTCGCCAGGCCTGCAGCCAGGCCGCACACGTCGCAGCCCGCGTACCTGCTCGCAGCGGTGCGGCGCGTGAGCTGCGCCGACAGGCGTGTGCACGAGCGGCAGACAACGGCGCCTGTGTCGCTGCACGCTCACCTCGCAGCAGCTTCGCGGACGGCGGCGCTCCGGTCAGGGCCCTCGTTCGTCATGAACGGGCATATCAGGATGTCGCTCAGCGTCTTGAAGACGCGAACCAGCAGCTGAGACAGAGCTTGCTCTTTGGCTCCTCGGCCCGCCGAGGCCTTCCGCTGCGCAGCAAGCAGGTCGCGCCACACAACGCGCCGGACCAAGCCCGCCAGCGTGCTGGCCACGGCCGCGCCGGCGCCCTCATAGATGAGCCTGGCCTCGTGCAGAGTGATGCCACTCTCGAGTGGTGCGGTCTGGAAGAGGGCTGGCACCAGAAGCGGCGTCAGCAGGTCCGCTGCAGCCAGCACGTCGTCCAGCCGCAACGGGCATGTGGCCGCGGATGCCAGCGCTGGCGCCCCAGCCTCGAGCGCCCCGAGCCCCGCGGCGGCCCTGGCCGGCAGGCCTGCCAGGGCGCACATTCTCACCTTTTGCTGGCCATGCAGTTGGCAGAGCTCCTGCACGTTGACATGGCTGGGCCCCCGCCGGGGCTAGGGCTGGTGGGCAGGCCACATTCTGCTCTGCAAAACAATTCACAAGGAAAGCGGGCCAAGAGATCAGGCACATTCGCATTATGCATGCGCATGATTTGCCGGCGGCGGCCAGCAGAGGCTGCTTGCATGGAGGCACACGCGTCTCGTTATCTGCTATGACACAATTGAAGCGTAAATAGCACGGAGGTGAGCGTCAGGCAGAGAGCGGAGCTGCTGTTGCAGCAATGTACAGAAATTATATATACAGTGATACGTCGGCAGGTGTTGCTGCTGCCACACTTGCAGACGTGAGGACGGCTCATTCTTAATGTGCTGATTTGTTTTACCAGCGGCTCCATGGGGCCGCATTGGCCTGACTCCCTGGAACGGGCCATGGTCCAGGCCTGTTCTGGAGAGACACCGGGCGCCAGCACCGCCGCCAGCGCCGCGACGCCCCTGCTCTCTTGTCACAGCCCCGATCCAGGATGTGGGGAGGGCACAGGCTGTGCAGTGCGCCGGCAGCCACGTGCCCCAGAGCAGCAGAGATCCGCCAGGAGCGCAACCAGCGCGGCGACTTTGTTCCCCGCTCTGCGCTTGGCGCTGTCCTGATTCTGGGTGTGCTGCGCGCGCAGCTTTTCCCGCAGCACAGCAGCTCTGGAATGCATGGCGGCAGAGCCCCGGGGCGCCAGCAGCGCAACCGGCACGGCTATGCTTCCGCACTCCTTGGCGCTGTCCTGGTTGCGAGCGTGACTTGCCAGCAATCTAGCTCCGCGAAAATGCATGGCCACAGAGCTGCCAGGCGCCAGCAGCCTGTCCACCGCCGCAACCCACACTCTCCTGTGCTGCCCTGGTTCTCAGGATGTTGTTGCAAAGACACTACTGTCCCAGCGCCCGAGCAGCCGCTGCCGGCTCCATCGCGTTCGCCGACCTTGGCAGATAGGGCCCTATGCCCATGGTAGCCACATGTGCGTGTCTGCAGAGCTGGCACCCGCGGCGTGCAGCCCCGCCCTTCCTGCACACAGAGCACGGCCTGTGGGACTCTGCACCTGCGCGCACGCGCGCTTCCAGGATGCTGAGCCTCATACGGTGTGCTCGAGCGCGGCCCGCTGTGCGCTGCGCTGGGCAGCTCAGTGCTTTTGACCAGGCCTCACGCTATCGACCAGATGCGAGCTGCTGACGGCCGTAAAAAATTTTAGCACGCCTGGAAGAAAAGCGCCGTGCGCCGTGCACGGAGCAGCTGTGCACCTGTCTGCGCCTCAGAGTCTCGCCGCCTTGCTGCTCACGGTCCTTGTTGCTTGTCAAGCGGCAAAAGCAGCTGTGCACCATGTGCAAGGCTGTGGCTGATGTCATCTGCATGCGCGTTGCGCTGGGAGTCCCGCAGCGCTCGCATGCTGGCGGCCCAGGCTTGGGAGGAAAGAGCCGCATGCAGCACAGTCGCGAGCACGCATGCGCGCGCGCAGCGTGTGGGAGCCGGATAGCTGTCAAGCGGCGGGAGCGCCAGGCCCGCCCCCTGCGCGTGCGGCGGCATCGGGCGGGTGCGGCCCGCTGCAACGCCGCGCCCTGCCAGGCGCCCAGAACTTGTGCTGCTTGTGCCGCAGTGCCGTCAAGTAACATGCAAGCTGTGTGAGAACATGCAAGCTGACAACATGCAAGCTGTAGCATTGAGGACACAACTGCAGCGCATGCTTGATGTGAACAATGCTTCAAAGCATACATGCACCAGCATGCGGCATGGGCGAGTGCAGGACAGGCTGAGCCGGGCCCGAGGTTGCTGTGCGATGCGAACCCGCTTTCATCAAGCAATCAGGTGCTGTCAGCAGTGGCGCATGCAGGGTGCTGTGTCAGGCAACCTAGCTTGCCCCCGGATGCAGCCTGCTGCACGGTTGCTGCCGAGGGGCCTGCGCACAGTCGACGCAGCCCAACTCTGGCACGCACATGCTCGACCCGGCGCACGCGACCTACTCGGGATCAAATTATACAGTATCAGCATCGCTGTCGTCCTCATGCAGCGCAAAGCCCGTGGCCTGCAAGGCGCCCCTGAAGTTCTGGCCATCCTGCTGGCCCGCACCCTGCACGACGCTGTTCTCCAGGCGCAGCACGCCCGCGCGCCCCTGCTTCAGCAGGGCGACGACAAAGGCCAGGAATGCCCCGCACGACGGGCCAGGGGCAGGGTATGAGGTGACCAGCACCAGCTCCCTCAGGCAGGGGTGGCCGGCCGCGGCATGGAACTCTGCATCAAAGAGCACGCTGCAGTCATGGAACTGTAGGCTGTGCAGGTTCGGGAAGCGCGCCAGGCTGCCCAGGGCGCGGGCGTCAAGGGTGCCCCCGATCTCTGTCAGGCCCACAGATATCCGCCCGAGGTACAGCGCCTCGAGAGCGGTGAGCACGCTCACTGCGTCGGGCAGCTGCTCAAAGCAGTTGTCGCTCAGGTCGAGAGACACCAAGCTTGTCATGGCCGTGATGCATGCAGGAAAGCTGAGCAGCGCGTGGCGCTGCAGGCAAAGATCGGTCAGGGACGCAAAGCAGGGGGCGCTGGCGGGCAGGCCCACGGCCGGCGGCTCATTGCACACAGCGTTCAGCCAGTGGGTGACTTTGCGCAGGCGCGTGAGCCGCCACAGGGATGCGGGGAGCGTGCGCAGGCTGGGGCAGGCCATCACCAGGCTGGTCAGGGACGCCAGCGCATCCATACCCGGCAGCGCGTCCTCGCCTTCAGCCGCAAACTCGCAAAAGCGAAAGTCCAGACACTCGAGCGCCGGCAGGCGCGCCCAGCCGGGCGCGCAGCGCAGGCCGCTGATGTCGTGCAGAGTCAGGGACGTCAGTGCAACCAGGCGCAATATGCAGGCAGGCAGCGTGGCGACCCCGCTGATGCCCAGTGTCAGGGCCAGCGTGCGCAGCCGCGACAGGCCAGCCAAGCCTGCTATCAAGTGTGATACGCTTACAGTGGCCGACCAGTCTTGCGCGTGCAATTTGCAAGCAGTGATGGTCAGACTGAGGTCCTTGAGCGCGCGCGCCTCAGCCAGGTGCTGCCAGAACTTCGCTGAAACCCGGTCCTCCAGCCTGTTGGCCAGTGTGACATGCAGATCCAGGCGCCGCAGGCACGAGCAGCGCCCTATGGCGCGTGCGGCCCCAGCCAGGAAGTCCTGGGTGGCTGCCACAGCAGCGCCGGAACGCGCTTGCAGACTGAGCCCGTCAGCTGCGCCGAGCCCGTCGATGGACACCAGCGCGGGCAGCTTTTGCCAGAAAGGATGCGAGCCGGCCGGCGTCCGCGTCGACGACCAGGCCGCAGATGAGCGTCACGGCGACGCCCTGCCTCTGGAGCCAGCGCCAGGCGCGCGCGCCGGCAGGCGTGCCTGCGGCAGGCATGGGGTGTCACTGTTTGAGAGGAGGACCCGCTTCAGTGCAGGTTGTGGTGTAGAGACGCGGTGACAGTACACTGGGAGCAGTGCAGCGCGTTCGGGCCATGCTTGACTGCACAGCAGACACGCTCACACCAAGGCAATGCAAGCAGCGCACCGGGTTGTCCCAGCGCCCGCCACAGCCTGCCCGTGATGTCAGGTTGCAGCGTCGTGCAGAAGGGCGCCTCGAGCGCCTGCTTGAACTGCCTGTCGCTCGGGGCACGCGACCAGCTCAGCTCCGCTGGGCTGTCAACTGCTCAACCGCGTGTCGACGTGCAGTGCGCGCCTGCAGACTGTCACCAGCGTGAAGGCCTGTGTCCAGCCGTCGTGCACATGGGCAGACTGCTGCATTACTTGGAGCGCGCACGCCTGCAGGACCTGCACGGGCCGACCAGCGCCTCTCAGGGAGTGCGTTGTGTTCCAAGCGTGCGTAGCGGTGCTGGTCCTGCAGCGATGCCCAACAGAGTGCCTCGGCATACCTGCGCAGGGAGCTCGTCCAGGCGAACAGCGCTTGGCCGCGCTGCCAGACTGGGTGTGCGCGCACTCATGCTGCGCTGCAGCGTGTGACTATAGGCGGCGGCTTTAGTTGCACAAGGCTGCAATCAGCACGCTACTGTGGTTTCAGAGAGCAAAGCTTGTTGCTTGCTTGCGCCAACGCTAGTGTGCAGCCTGGCTCAGCCCCACACGGGCTGCTTGGCGCACTGCGTCTCGGACCAACCTCAAGAGGGGAGGTACTTTAGTTTCAGGCTGTGGTTGAGTCAGACCTTCTCTACTAGTATTAGTAACTGCTTCATCAGGGCTCACCTGAGTTAGCGTAACGTTTCCTTACTGTGCGGTGCCGCGGCAGTCCCACAACTGTGCAGCCTGAGCTTACTTGGTGAAGACCTGCACATTGTCCATCATCGAGCGGCCACAACGTTGGGTTTGTTCCCTGCAACACGCGCACACTTTCTTAGCACCAAGCGCCACGGCATGGGCGCGCGCGAGTTCAGTGCCGACGGCGCAGCTGGGCCTTCAGCCATACGCCTGGACCAGCTACCTGCAGAGGTATGTGCAGGGCAGCCTGCGCCCTGCCTGTCGCTCGCAGGGGCCGCGGCGCCCTGCGTGCTGCGGTGTCGCTGCGCCAGTGACGTGTGAGCCTGTGGTCTGTGCAGGCCCTGCAGGCGTGCGCGGCCCACCTTGCCATGGACTGCTGGTGCCGCAACTGCCCAGACTTGACACGGGTTTTTATGCTGCCGACAGTCTGCAGGTGCGCACGCTCGTCTGGTTGGACAGAAAGCAGCCGCAGCCCCGCAGCAGCTGTGCCTGCGACCCGATGCGCACGCCAGGCGGTTCAAGGAGGCGCTCGAGCAGCCGTACTGGAGGCTGCTGGACGGAGACGTTGTTCACAGGCTGTGGCGGGCGCTGGGCCGGCCCGGTGCGCCCCTACCTCGGTGACAAACGTGAAAGACTTTGGTCGTGCGGTGGGCCTCGAGGGTGCACGAGGGCGCGGCCGGTGGCCGCCCTCCGCCTGCCCTGTCGTCGCGCCTCAATTGTGTGTTCCGAAGCTGGACCCGCGCGGTGCGTGCAACCAGCGCTCCCTGGGCGCCGCAGGTACGCCCGAGGAAGCGAGCGCGTGGCGGTGGCTCCAGGTACAACGCTATGCTGTCAGACGCATGAGCGGCTTGGTCGTCGGAGAGGAACCAGAGGAGGGTGTGCCTGGACGCGACCCGGACGCCGGGCGGCTGTCGGCCCTGCTGGCCAGCCTGCCCGCGCTGATGTCCATCAGCGCGATGGACCTGCGCGCCGACCTGCACCGCAGACCCTCCGCGCCAGCCGTCCGGGCCTTCCTGGCCGGGGCCGCGCGCGCCATAGCGCGCTGCTCGTGCCTGTGGCACCTGTCTCTGTATATTACCCTGCTTGGCGGGCTGGCGGACCAGCTCCCGGAGGCGCTCACGCGGGAGCTGGCCAGCGTGCGCTTTCTGGAAGAGCTCACCCTCAGCTTTGCGGCCCGCGGTGCCGCCAGGCCCGACTGGCCGGCCACTTTCAGCCTGGCACGCGTGGTGGCAGATTTGGCCCGCTTGTCGCGGCTGCGCGGTCTGAGCCTGACGGTGCGGAATGTCAGCATGGAGGCCACGCTGCCTGCCTGCGTGTCGCGCCTGACGCAGCTGACCTCACTCAGCCTGCACGGGTTTGACGGCCTGCGCTGCGAGCCCGGCTGGGCGCGCCTGCCGGCGCTTGTGCGTCTCCGCCTCGAGGCATGCGTGTTTGCGTGCGACGGCGAGGCCGCGCTGCCGCGCATGGACACGCTGGTATCCCTGACCAGCCTGGACATCATGGTGTGCCCCGGCCTGCGGCTGCTCCCCGCATCGCTGTGGCGTGGATCGCAGCTGCGCCGCCTCATGCACTGGACACGTAAGTGGGACCTGACCGGCGCGCCGCGCGGTGCGCTGCCGCTCGCGGGCCTGCATGCGGGCGGCGCGCCCTGCTTTGCGTCGTTGGCGCACCTGAACCTGATGGGGCACAACCTTGCAACCTTCCCGCCGGCCATCCTGACCGCGACGCGTATGACGCACCTTGACCTCTCCTACTGCTGCTTTGAGCACCTGCCCGAGGGCGTGACCGTGCTCACCGCACTCACGGAGCTGCAATCTGGGCGACACTTTGTTCGCGGGGAGGGCGAGATCGGGGGCGCCCTCGACGCTCGGGCCCTGGGGAGCCTGGCCGGCTTCCCGCACCTGCGCCACCTGAGCTTCAACAACTGCAGCATGCTGGTAGGCTCAGATTTCCAGGCCGCGGCCGCGCACCCCTGCCTGGGGTGGCTGGTGCTGCGCGCCTCGTATCCCGCCCTTGGCCCGTCGTGCGGGGCATTCCTGGGCTTTGTGCTTGCTCTGCTGCAGCAGCGCCGCCCAGACGTGCTCGGTATGTTTGACAGCATCATCACAGGCGCGGGGCGGCAGGACAGCCTATGCTTTCGGGCCGCCCTGCGGGCCGTGGGGTATCCGCTGCACGACGAAGACGTCCTGGACCTTCTGTAGGCTGCGGGCTGGCGTGCGCCAGGGTCGGGCTGGTGGTGGTGTAGTCCAGGCGCATGCTGCTGTCCAGGTTGTCTTGGTTCAAGGCCGCCTGCAAACGTGTGTCGGGAGTGCCTGCTGAGTGTACTGTTGAGAGTGTTTGTTTGCTTTCATGCGTCTGTGACACCAAAGTCAGGGCAGGCACCGCCAGAGTGCGCGGTGTGCGCGGGCGCGCCAGATGCGTTGTAAGCCTCAGTGCTCGTGCCAACGCTGGTGAGCAGGAACACAAGGGTGCTGCCTGAAGCTGCTAGTGCCCATGTGTGTGAACATGACCCCAGTTGCAAGGCAATGCAGTGCCTGCAGCAAGCATGTGGGTGAAGACCTGGGCTAGAGCACGGCGTCCTGCAACCTCCACCAGCTCCATGCGCACTTTGCCTTGGGCATGAAGTGAGCGAGCACGCAGCAGGCACTTCCCTGACGCGCTGCTCGCATCGCAGCGCGCCGTCAGGGCGCACACAGTCTCGGGCACACAGGCGGGTTGACAAGTGCGGCAATGAGAGACAAGCCTTTGGCGCCTGTGGAGCAGAAAACCATGGCGGCGCCCGGCAGGCTTCTGACGGGCGACGCTCACGAGTGCGGCTGCCGCACACTGCCTCCGGGCGCGCCGCTCGCGGCTGAGCAGACGTTGCGGCGCGAGGGCCTTGACTCTGAGACTGTGATGGTCAGGCGCTCAGCCCCGGGTCGGCCTGCGGTCTTGCATGGGGCTGGGTGTTTTGTTGCACGTTCACACTTGGGAGCCACTTGGAACCACCGAGCAGCGCTTGGAGCAATATGGCAACTATCACTCGAGACAAGAAGACAAAGAGCACCCAGCCCCTGGCGCGCAACTGCTGTCCGCTCCCTGAGCGGTGCCGAGGGCTTGCTGATAGGCGTTCCTGCCTAGCTGGCAAGGCCATGGAGTAGCTCTTGGTACCGCCGGCGGCAACGCATAGCCAGGTGGTCGACCTGGCAGCTGTGGGCGTGCTGAAGCAAGGTACCTGTGCCGTCTGACCAAGCTCGCACGGCTGCGTTGGCCTGCCTTTGTTGTCTCAGCCAGGCAACTGAGGACCGAACAACCTTCACAGGCTTTATGCGCCGTGCACCAGCAGCTGTTGAACAGGTGAGGTTCGCAGCGGGCAGCCTCGATACATCCACTTGAGCAACCCCACCCAACTCGCCGCTTCTGAAAACGGAAACAGCAAGTGCGCTTCACCGCAGCCAGCGGTGGCAGGACCCGGAAGCCCCCCCAATGCAGGGTCTAATCGGGAAGCAGGCAGAGTGGACTTGTTTTAATGAGCACAGTGTGTGCACCTGAGCTCTACGCCGCAGCGGCACTTTCGCTGTGGAGGCTGTCCGCCTGAGGAGCCCGAGCTTGGCTGGTGAAGTCTTCCATGTTGTGTGCGTCATCATCATAACTCTTAGCCACAGGCGGCGTATGTGTCACCGGCTCTGTGTGGTGAACCTCAGCAACGTACGCCACGGCGCAGCATGGCCGCGCGCGAGTCCAACGCCGACGCACCCGCTGGGCCTTCAGCTCTACGCCTGGACCAGCTCCCCGCAGAGGCACGTGCAGGGGAGCTTGCGGCCTGCCTGTCGATGCCGGGGCCGCGATGCCCTGCGCGTTGGGGTGTCGCTGCGCTTCGAACAACAAGTGCTGCCTGGTCGCCGCAGGTCTTACAGGCGTGCGTGGGCCACCTTGCCGAGCAGCGCTGGAACAAGCCACACGCCTTGAAACACGCTTTCCTGCTGCCGACGGTCTGCAGGTGCGCGCTGTCTGCTTACCGGCAAACGGACAAGCCAGAACCCCGCAGGATCTGTGCTCGGTACTCACCATGAGCAACAGGCGCTTCAAGGAGGCGCTCGAGCAGCCGTTCTGGAGCTTGCTGGAGTGGGAGCTCGTCGCCAGGCTGTGGCAGGCGCTTGGACGGCCCGGTGCGCCACGTCCTTTGAAAGGTGTCTCTGTGCGTGTGATCGCACGGTGCCCGCACACTGGGCACCCCACCTGCTCTGTTGACGGGGCGGATTATTTTTGTGTACGCACTGGCAGGCCCTCTTTGGTGCACTTGGTCACTGTGCACTGCATGGCCGCCGCAGGTACGCCCGACGAAGCCCGCGCCCGGCGGTGGCTCAACGTGCAGGGCGGCACTGTCCAGCGCCTGCGCGGCTTGCACGTCGATTTCGAAAGCGGAGAGGGTGCGGATGGCCGCGACATGGTCGTCGGGCGGCTGTCGGCCATGCTGGCCAGCCTGCCTGCGCTGACGTACATTGACTTGAATCTGAACGCGGCCCCGCACCGCAGACCTGCAGCAGCCGTCCGGGCTTTTCTGGCCGGGGCGGCGCGCGCCATTTGGCGCTGCTCGAGCCTGCAGACCCTGTGTCTGCACATCCACCTGCTTGGTGGGCTGGCAGACCAGCTCCCCGAGGCGTTGGTGCGGGAGCTGGCCAGTGTGCGCTCGTTGGAAAGAGTGACCCTCAGCTTCGACGCCCACCAGGCCAACAGGCTGGGCTGGCCGGCCATCCCGAGCGTAGCAGACCTGACGGCAGACTTGGCCGGCCTGCCGCGGCTGCGCGCGCTGACGCTGGCAGTGCGGAACGCGCGCGTGGAGGCCACGCTGCCCGTCAGCATGTCGCGCCTGGCGCAGCTGACCTCGCTGAGCCTGCGCGGGTTTCACGGCCTGCGCGGCGCGCGCGGCTGGGCGCGCCTGCGGGCGCTCGCGCTCCTGGACTTTGAGGACTGCGTGTTTGCGGGCGACGGCGAGGACGCGCTGCCGGGCTTGGATGCGCTGGGCGCCCTGACCAGCTTTGAGCTGTGGAACTGCCCCAGCATGCGGGTGCTCCCCGCGTCGCTGTGGCGGCTGCCGCAGCTGTGCTGCATTCACCACCTGGCTGACAAGGGCCCGGTGACCGGCGCGGCGCGCAACGCGCTGCCGGTCGCGGGCCTGCCCCAGAGCGCGCCCTGCATTGCTTCCATGCTTGGCTTGAGCCTGGTCGGGCACAACTTGCCGGCCTTTCCTGTGGGCATTTTGTCCATGGCGCGCTTGGCGCACCTTGACCTGACCTACAGCTGCTCCTGGCAACTGCCCGAGGGCGTGAGCGCGCTCACCGCACTCACGGAGCTGCGCCTCGGGCGGCAAGCTGCCGGCGAATGCGAGGTCGGGGGCGCGCTGGACGCCCGCGCCCTGGGCAGCCTGGCCGGCTTCCCGAACCTGTGCGAGCTGGGCTTTTCTTGCTGCGTGCTGATCTGCCCTAGCTTCCAGGCCTCGGCCGCGCACCCCCGCCTGAAGCGGCTGCAGCTGGACACCTCGTACCCCGCCCCCGGCCCGTCGTGCATGGCGTTCCTGGGCTTTGTGTATGACCTGCTGCAGCAGGGGCGCCCGGGAGTGCTCGAGCTGATTGACGGCGTTGAAGGCGCGGGGCGGCAGGACAGCCGCGACTTTCGGGGCGCCCTGCGGGCTGTGGGGTATCCACTGAACGACGCAGATGCTGCCGACCTGGTGTAGGCAGCCGGTGTGATAATGTTGAGGCGGCGGCGGCGGCGGGCCCGAGCGCATGCTGCTGTCCAGGTCTTTTGTGTCCAAAGCCGGCCTGCAACCAGGGTAGGCAAGCAAACAACCCCCGAGCGCACGCCACTCACCACTATCATAGGATGGGCGCCAACGCACGCAGTTAGCAGCCATTCCGTTCGAGCAGGTGCGCTGACGCTGGCGCCGCGTTCCAGGTCTGGTGAGGCGCAGCGCGGTGCGAAGCCTCCCTGCCTGCGGCACGTTTGCACCGCTTGGCCGGTCTAGCGCCCGTCACCTTGTCCCTGTTGCCCTCTGGGCCGTCGTACACAGCATCCCTGTTGCTGCTCCAGTAGTGTGCAGCGCGCAAGTGCCATACCTATTGGGGGCACGCATGTGCATTGTCTCAGGTTGGTGTGCTGCCACCTGCGTGAGGGAAAAGCGCCTCGGGCCCTGCATCACAAACATGTCTGACCCGGAATGGCACCCGGCTTGCAGACCACCGGTGCACGGTGTTGGTCTCTGGCCAGGGCGTCACGCAGCTGCGCAGTGCTTGTGCGCAGCGACGCGGGGACGCCTGTGTCCTGGTGTTGCCAGGCGAACCGTGTTTGCGAGGACACCTGTTTTGCGCCGTTCTGCCAACCGCCTGCAGCCCTGATGTGCGTGTGCGCTGTGCCCGCTGGTTTCGCGGCCGCTGAAGCAAGGTCGGTTACGAAGTGACTAAGCCCTCGCGGGGCTGCCCGCGCAGGTGCCCAGCAGAAGCTGCCCTCTTATGTGCGCGACCGTAGCCTCGCACCACGAGGAATGGGCTCCAGTGACGCTGCAGGATGTGCAGCGTGCAGTGCCGAGCCGCAGCCAGCAGATCAGGCGCGGCCTTCATACAGCGTTAAGCAGGAACGCGGCTGCATCTGCCACACACATGAGTGCGTTTGCCTCGCTCACGCGCGCTGCCGGTCGCGCAGGTGTCGCTCATCACGCTGCCCGACGAGCTGCTGGGCGGCATCCTGCAGCGCGCCTGGGCGGACAGGCCGCCATGTGACGCAAGGGAGGAAGTACACACCGCGGCCGGCCTGGCGAGCGTATGCCGCCGCTGGCGCGCGCTGCTGCGCGCGCCGCCGCTGCCGCTGGCGCTCGTCTTCAGCGCGGTGCCTTTGAGCGCGGCCCAGCGCCGCTGGCTGCTGGACCCCGCGCAGGCCGGCCGCGTGGAGGCCGCCAGCTTTCACGTCGCGGACGCCCTGTGGGAGCGGTCGCTGGTCGATCGCTTCCTGGCGCTGCACGGCGCCACGCTGCTGCGGCTCTCCGGCGTGCCGCTGCAGCTGGTGGCCTGCGCGAGCCAGGAAGAGTGGCCCGCTCTGGACCTGAGCGGCCTGCGCCTGACCAGGCTGGGCGTTGACTGCGGTGATTTTGCAGACCTGTACCCTATGGACAGCAACCCGTGGGCAGGCCATGTGTGTTTCTGTCCCGAGCGCCTGCCAGGCACCCTGGAGGAGCTGGAGCTGCTCGGCCTGCACGGCTTTTGCCTGGAGCACATAACTTGGGCGCCGCAACCAGAGGCAGGCTTGGCCGGGCGGCTGCCGCAGCTGCACACCCTGCGCATTAGTTGCACAGGGCAAGAACGGTCGCACACTGACAGGATCCCCCTCCTGGAAGGCTTCCCTGTCCTGCCAGCTTTGCAAATGGACAGCTCGGAGGCGGACATTGATGTGAACGCTGACCTGTTTGGCCGAGTCAGGTCTTTGCGCATTGTGGCTGGGGACGAAGTGCGCCTGTGGGAAGACAGCGCAGATGTGGCCACATTTGTTGACCGCCTCTGCCCCGCTGGCCTGCAGGGTGCAGAGCTGTGCGCTAAGCAATGCATTGCCCTCCCCAGTAACTGCTTGTTCGTTCGCGAGGTTGTGCGCGAGATGACAAGCAGGTTTGGCGACCGCTTTGCGGTCGAGGTGGGCGTTCCTGAACAGTCTAGCGATGCTGAACCGTCTAGTGATGATGAACATGAGCAGTATTGGAACCATACCATTCTGCGCCGCCTGGCCTGGCGCCGCTGGCCCGCCCCTGGCGCGCCCGGCCTGCAGGCGGCCAGGGCAGCGCACAAGCGCGCCCGCGCATGGGCTCTTGAGGCTGAGCGGTAGGGAGCGGAGAGTTGGCAACTTGAGCATGCGGTCTGGACGAACGGACTAGCTGTGGTGCCAGCAATGCACTAGACCTTGGTGCTGAGAGCGGCCGGGCGCTGCAAAGGCAGTGCACTAGCATACTCAGCGTTTCGTGTATCCTGTTACGCGCCTATGGATGGAGGCGGGCTCAGAGCAAGAAGATGGGTGGGACTATTTATTCCATTTTGGTGCCAGTCGCTGCCCGTTTGCATCACTGTACGCCGATCATGTCAGTGTGTAAATAGACTCCACTCGCGCACGCTCGCAAGAACACTATGCTTAGCCTGATTTGCTTGTGGTACCATAAGTGTACGATACGGCCCACCCAGCGCTTGAAAGACCAACACACTGCCCAGAAGGCAGCTAGGAGCGGCGCTCCAGACGCGCTGCCTGCTGACGCAGGCCGGGCTGCTGCGGCGGCCTCAGCGGCTAGCTCAGCCGTGCGTCTGGCGCTCCAGGGCCTCCCCTCCATAAAGTCAGCGGGATCGTTTGCTGGGCCTTGATTAAGCCATCAAGCTCTCTCCAGTCAATATATATCAGCAGACAACCCCAGCTTGAAATCGAGGTGCGCCTCGGAAGGTCGAGTCTATCAGGTTCAGTGTCACTTGCCGTGGAGGAGCAGCCCGCTGTCGCAAGAAGCGCGCCTGAAGCAACGCGCTGCCAAGCCACGCGACGCTCACGCGCTCTGTACGCCTGACTTACCTTGGACGCGCCTGCCTCTGGGGCCTGTCGGTAGCCAGAGGTGCGCTGCCCCCGCTGCCTGCCCGCTCCCTTCTAACTCAGCACACCAGGGCCTGTTGATGCCACCGTGCGCACACCAACATCCAGGAGAAGCATGCCACTGAGACTCGCCAGGAGTGAGCCTCATACCACGTGCTCTTGTTCCTGCCTCTTGCAAAGCCTCAAGCACTTTTCCATGGGCATATAGGACGCACGGGGGCACGCATATATAGGGTTAGGGTAGGTAGGGTATAGGGTTAGGGTTAGGGTAGGTAGGGTAGGTAGGGTAGGGTAGGTAGGGTAGGTAGGGTTAGGGTAGGGATAGGGTAGGGTATAGGGTAGGGTAGGTATAGGGTAGGGTAGGGTATAGGGTTAGGGTAGGGTTAGGGTTAGGGTAGGGTATAGGGTAGGGTTAGGGTATAGGGTAG
>JAABUV010000875.1_pt1 | contig 45144 bp, 62 predicted proteins | sample 5559971 | NCBI WGS metagenome assembly JAABUV01 (sample SAMN10711881, study PRJNA513362) | rock metagenome | isolation source: Antarctica rocks | place: Antarctica: Victoria Land, Knobhead nord | collected 2015-12-19 | reverse complement strand
GCCGCGCAGCCTGCTGCTGCCGGCCGCACTGAGCGCTGCCGAGTCTGAGCGCAGGCTCACACGAGCCCGCAGCTCAAGCAGCCAAGATGTGGGATGCGGGTGGCAGCAAGCCGCTTGAGGCGCCCCTAAGTGCGGCCGGCAGCAGCAGGCTGCGCCTGCGGCCACAGCCCGCCGCACACGTGGCACCAAAGGGACCGCATGGCTGGTCTGCAATCGTTGAGCCTGCCGATCAGCCCGCCAGCATGCAGTGCCATGTTGAGGTACGAGCACTTGGCTCGGGCGCCTGTGCTTGGCAGTGACTTTGCCGTGTGTGCGGCGCGGCGGCAGGCGCCGGCCGCCGCGCCCAAGGCGGCGGCCGTGCAGGAGGTCGTTGCGGCCGCCGGGCCGCCCGACCTGTACCAGCAGACGCGCTCCGCGGCGACTGGCACGGCCGCGGGCCTGGCGGGGCTGCTGGCGCTGGGCGCTGCCTCGCCGGGCAGCGCATTCAGCGGCCAGGTCGCCAAATTTGGCCTGGCCTCCATCTGCGGGTACCAGACGGTGCGGCGCCGCGGCCTCTGCTCGCTCCGTCACCCCGTGGCATGCCACTACCCCTGACCCTACCCTAGACCGATCCCTACCCTCAAGGTAAACTCTGTGTTGAGACATGGTGCAACGCGCAGTGCATGCACAGCAAGCATGGCACCCTGGTTCTCTGCTCTAGTCCCCTGCCGCAGGCTCGCTGGCCGAGAGCAGCGGGGCGGCGCCCGCCCGCTGCGCGCTGCACGCGGCACGCGGCGCGGCGCAGGTGTGGGGCGTGACGCCGGCGCTGCACTCGCCGCTGATGTCCGTGACCAACGCCATCAGCGGGCTGACGGCCGTCGGCGGCATGCTGCTCATGGGCGGCGGCCTCCTGCCCGACACGACGTCCCAGGCGCGCCGCGGTTTTGGGTATATGGTAGGGTTAGGGCCCAGGCGTGCCCGGCTGCGCGCGCTGCGCGCGGCGCCCTGCGGCGGGGAGCCGCAGGGGACCTGTCCGGATGTTGGTGCAGCCAGAAGGGCCGCCGCTGGTGCTGCGGCGGCTGCCGCAAACGCCGCGCTGGCGGATGGTCCGCCTGGCCTGGCTGCTGCGGCAGTTCGGTGCTGCTCAGGCAACTTAGCGGCGCTGCGACATGGCAAATCGACTGCTCGACAGTTTGGTACTAGGTCATGGGTGCTTGGATGCGCTTCGCATGTGTGAGCATTGTTAGGGTATTTTTCAGGGTGACCATAGCCCTGCTGGATTATATGCGCCCCGACAGTCGCGCAGCAGCGGCGCGGGCGAGCGCTGCGAGCTGGAACCAGGCTGCGCTGGGTGACGCTGCAGCGCTGTGCCGCGTGCTGCGCCGCAGGCGCTGGCGGCCGCGGCGGTGCTGATGTCGGCCGTCAACATCGGCGGCGGGCGCGCACACGCACACAGCTCACTGTCTTGCCGCAGCGGCCCTGCGCACGCCTGAAGGGCGCAGCCTGTGGCCTGTAAGACTTATCACAGATTTGCGTCTGCAAGCAGGCCTGCGAGTGCTAACAGGAGCTGCAGCGCTGTTCAGGCCTGTCCGCGCCGGACCGCATTCAACACACATGGTCTGGTGCCGTGCGGACTCGCCGAGCGGTGCATGGTGCATGGTGCATTAGTATGGTTAGGTTAGGGTTAAACTTAGGGCTATGGCGGCGCGCACGCCAGGTTCACGATCACCAAGCGCATGCTGGACATGTTCCGGCGGCCGGGCGACCCCGACGAGCACCACGGCCTGTACGCCATCCCCGCCGCCGCGCTCGTCGGCGGCTGCCTGGCCGGCCAGCTGGCAGGTGCCGCGGCCCGCGGCCGGCGCGGCGGGGCGCCCGGCCTGTTCGCTGCGGGGGCTGGCTGCGGACCCAGCGAGGCGGCTGGGTGCAGGCGCTCAAGGCGCCCGCTGGTCCCGCTGTTCTATCTGCTGCAGCAGCTGGCAGATAAAGTGCTGGATGGACATGCACTGGCGCCAAGTTTAACATTGAATCTTTTGGGTAACCGACATCTGCAGCGGCGTCAGTGAGCACAACATAAGCAAGCGACCACTATCCAGCGGCCGCGGCGCCGGCGACAGTACGCAAGTGCGCCCGCGCGCGTGCGCGCGCAGGCTACCCCGAGACCACCACGATGGCGTACCTGGCCAGCTCGGGCCTGTGCATCGGCGCGATCGGCTGCCTGTCCTCGCAGAAGACCGCGCGCCTGGGCAACACGCTCGGCCTGCTGGGCGTCGGCGGCGGCGTGGCCGCCTGCCTGGGCGCCATGGGCGGCGACCCCGCGCTGCTCGCGCAGACCGTCGGCGCGCGCCCCGCCCACGGCCTGCCCGTTCCTGGCCGGCGCGGGATGCGGGCGTCCGCTGCACGCAGCCTGCGGGCTGCTGCCTGGTCCCCGTGGCCTGGGCACGACCTGACGCCCTGGCGGCGCCCGCCAAGCCTCAGGTCAGTGGGCGGCCGGTCAATTGTTCGCGCACAGTGCAGCAGGCGCGGGGCGGGGCGGCAGGCTGCCTGGGCGCGGGCGCGCTGGCCGGGCGCGCGCTCGCGCAGCGCATGAAGATCACCGAGCTGCCGCAGACCGTCGCTGCCTTCCATTCCCTGGTGCGCGCCCGGCCCGGGGCGGCGGTCGTGGGACAGGGTGGGTAGGGGTGGGGCAGGGCAGGGTAGCACAGACCTGCGTGCGGCCTTGCCTGCAGAGCGCCTGAGGCCGCTCCGCGCCGGCTCGGCTGCAGTGCGACGCCTGCATTGAATCTGTGCTGCACTCCACAGTGTGCAGTGCAGTGCCCGCCATGCGGCAACGCGGATCTATCTGCCGATTGTTCATTCTCTTGTTATCATTTGAAAGCTCATTTAGGTGGCGACCTGCGACAGCAGAGCACTCACGGAGCCAGGGATGGTGTATTGCAGGTCGGCGGCGCGGCGGTGTGCACGAGCATCGCGGCATACATGGCGCACCCCGAGCTCGCAGACCCGGTGCACCTGGGCGCCACCTGGTTCGGCACATTCATCGGCGCCGTGACGCTGACAGGCGCGCCGCGGCCCTCTCCTGCATGCATGCATCGCTTCTCTGTGGTGGCCTGCTTGTTGCTGCGCTGCACGCAGTGACCTGCCCCTCTTGCCACGGCCACATCACCCGTTTTGTGCTTGTGGTGAGTTTACAGGACGCTCGTTCTTACAATCTCGAAAACTTCTATTCATGGTGCCCTTGCTAGGCTCCCAGCCCGGCGCTTGCTCGCATGCGTCTCAGCCGCTGCTGCGGCCAACACAGCGCGCGGGCGCGTGCGCCAGGCAGCGCGGTCGCGTTCGGCAAGCTGCACGGCCTGCTGAACAGCAAGGCGCTGAGCCTGCCGGGCAAGAATGTGGCCAACCTCGCAATGGCGGGCGGCAGCCTGGCGGGCGCGGCCGCGCTGTTCACGACGGGCGAGCCGGCGGCGGGCGTGGCCGCGCTGGGCGCGACCACCGCGCTGGGCGGCGCCATGGGCGCCCACATGACCGCCTCCATTGGCGGTGCGCGCCCGCCGCGCTGCCGCAGGCGTCACTGTTCACTCGCTTGTGCTCTTGTGAGGTCGACATATGCGCTGCATGAAGTAATGTAAAGCGCCTGTTTTGATGTGGTGCACCTGGAAATGGAGTTCAGTGGTGCCGGCTGTGCAGTGGGTATGGCGTGAGGCGCCTGCTGCCGCGCGGCCTCCCCAGTGCTCGCCTGTCGTGAGAGCGGGCGTGGGGCGCGGGCCGGCAGGCGCGGACATGCCGGTCGTCATCACGCTGCTCAACTCGTACAGCGGCTACGCGCTGGCGGCCGAGGGCTTCATGCTGCAGAACGACCTGCTCACCACCGTTGGTGCGGCCAGCCAGCTGGGCCGCTGTGCATGTGAATGAGAGCAGAGTGTTTGCACGCTTCTGAGCACTACCCAATAGCACTTCGGTGGTAAGGCTCTTGAGCCTTGCGCCTAGAGTAAAAAGCCAATTAATGTTGTGGTTGTTGCTGCAGCATGGCCCAGCTTGCACCTCTTGTGGTGACGACTTTCTGAGGAGATACAGACAGATCGGCTGCCCACTACCCATGCATGTATGAGCTTATCTCAGCGCTGCATCCTCGCTGAGCTGGAGGCGGAGAGAGGGGCTTGGGGTGCCTGGCTGCAGGCGCGCTCATTGGCAGCAGCGGCGCCATCCTGTCCTACATCATGTGCAAGGTGGGCTGGGCAGCACTTCGGCCTGCCTTACGGTCATTACGCTGTGGCCGGGCCTCGCTGTGCCCTCCTGTCGCTCAAGACCTTGCGCTTAGACACCGGGTCTACCCAGGCGTGCGGGAAGACTCATCATGGTACACACTGTTCACTTGAATGAGCCCAACGCAGTGGTCGACCCTGGCTCCGCATTGCTCTGTGTGTGCTTTTCACAGCCGTATGCCATGTCGGTAGGGGTGCGCCCTGGCAACACCCTGGGGCCGCGCGCGCAGGCGATGAATCGCTCGCTAGCCAACGTCATCCTTGGCGGCTACACGCAGACGGGCAAGGCCGCGCTGGTAGAGGGCACGGCCGTGGAGACGACCGTGGAGAGCACCGTCGAGGCGCTCACGCAGGCCCGCTCCGTCATCATCGTGCCCGGGTGCGGCCCCGCGCGCGGCGCGCGCAGACCGGCACCTGACGCGGACTAGTGCTGACGGCCGAGCGATGTCACATGGCGCTGGCTGGAACCCATGTGCACGCTGCATGAGGAGTACAGCTCGGAAATAACCACATCAGAAAGGCAGCAGGGCTTTGTGGCAGCACTGCAGCTACGTAAGCGTCCTCATGGTGCAAGCAAGTTTTCTTGAAGCGTGGAGATTTTATCCGCAAAAGTTTGCCGCTCCACGCTTTCGCATCAGCCGTGTGGTGCCGAGCCCCGCGCGCGGGGCAGGTACGGGCTAGCGGTCGCGGGCGCGCAGTACGACATCGCCGAGCTGGTCAAGGCGCTGCGCGGCCGGGGCGTCAACGTGCGCTTCGGCATCCACCCCGTCGCCGGCCGCCTGCCCGGCCAGGCGCGCGCCCCGCCACGCGCTGCCATGCGCATCGCGGCGGCCGCGCGTGCTGCGCGCACGCGGGCGCGCACCGACACGCCTCAGGCGGCAGCCGCCGCGCGCAGCTACTGACCGAACATGACCGGCCCAGGCTGCGTGCACAGGCAGGCCTGCGCTTGTGCGTCGCACGCCAGGCTTGGCGAGGGGCACGTCGCTTGTTGACTGTCTTAAAGGGGGTGTGGTGCACCACCCGCCACCAAGAGACGGTTGCTTGCATGGGAGTCACGATCAGGGCGGCTGGACCTAGCACGCAGTTGCTCCAGGAGCAAAGCTGGACACCGGTGCTCAGCGCGCGGCAGCGCGGCCCTGCTGGCGCGCGCGGGCATGAGAGAGGTGCCCGGCATGAGCCCCGCCCAAACGCCCGCCCGCGTGCAGCCCTGCTCGAGCCCCGGCCTAAGCCCCGCTTGAGCCATGGTACGAGCCCCGCCTCGCGCGGCTGAGTGAGATGCCTGCGTGCGCGCGCAGCTGAACGTGCTGCTGGCGGAGGCGGGCGTGCCGTACGACATCGTGGAGGAGATGGAGGACATTAACGCGGACTTTCCGTCCTGCGACGTGGCGCTCGTGATTGGCGCCAACGGTGCGCCGCCGCTGCTGCACGGGGTAGGGTAGGGTATTAGCCTATCCCTGTGCCTGCACAGCGGCTCCCGCCTGGTGGTCTGACACTAGGACTTCAGAGGCGGGAGAGGGGCGCGCCTGAGCGGCGCTGCGCATGCGCGGCAGACACGGTGAACTCGGCGGCGCTGGAGGACCCCAACTCGACCATCGCCGGCATGCCCGTGCTGGAGGTGCGGCCCCGCCTGGCCGTGCGCGCGCGGGCTGCCAGCCGCCGAGAATCCTTAAGCGGCAATGTTGAGCTTGGCACAGCGCTACAGCATGCCTGCACTCTCGCAGGCGCTGTTGAGCTTTGCGAGCAGCACAGCGGTGGCAGAAACCTCGGCAAGGCGTGTTCCTGCGCGGCATGCTGTTGAAAACTGCCAGCAGAGCCGCGCCGGCGGCGCGGGCCGCCCGTGCATGCAGCGCGGCTGGCGCGCCCCGCGCGGCCGGCCCGTGGGAGGCAGGCGGGCGCCGGGCGCGCCCCTCGCACATCCGTGCGGGGCAGGGCGACGCGCGAACGCGCGGCGCGGCCGCGCGCAGGTCTGGAAGGCCAAGCAGTGCATCGTGCTGAAGCGCACGCTGGGCGTGGGCTACGCGGGCGCGGACAACCCCGTATTCTACAAGCCGGGCACGCTCATGCTGCTGGGCGACGCCAAGGCCACCTGCGCCGCGCTCAAGGCCAAGGTGGCCGAGGCGCTGGGGTCGTGAGCGCGCGCGCGCGCGCGCGTCGCCAACGCCTGCAGGCGTAGGGTTCTACCCTACGCTTGCTACCCTACCTACTATGGTAGAGTAGCCCGCCGGCGCGCCTGGTTGTCCTGGGCTGGCGGAGCAGGGGCGGCCGGCGGGAGCGCCTCGCGCTGCGGCGCTCCGGGGTGCGGCGGGCGAGGCGGCGCGCGCCCGAAACCGCTTGGCCGCGGGCCATGCGCGGCCTGTATGCGCCGGCGCCTGGGGACTTGGGGAGGGGGCTCGGGCGCGGGTTTTGCCATTTTTTATTGTGCGAGCGCTTGACGCCCGGCATATCTGGGGTGCAGGGCACACGGAAGGCCTGCCTATGCGCAGGACTGAGTCCGGTGCTGTGCCTTGGCTCTCGCGCAGGCATGCATGGCGGCCATTGTTGCGAGCGTCCAAATGCGCGCTAGGGTAGGCGGCGGCGGCGGCGGCGGCCTCACCTCCTGCCCTGGATTGATTTTGACTTTGTCTCGTTGCGCCGTGACAGAAATGAGGTGCAGTGTGACGCGGGATGGACTCCTTACATCAACGCTGGGTTTCCTTCTGGGTGCGACTGCAGGCCCAACTCTGCAAGCAGTATAAGCAAGGGAAACCAAGTCATTGCAGCGCGTGCGCAAGGGCGCCCCGCACACTCTGTGCCTGCAGTCGCCCCCCGCGGCCCACAACAGCAAGAATTGACGCTCTGGCCCAGTGTCAGCGCCACATGAGATCGTGCCCAGCAAACCCAGGCCGCTGCGCAGCCGCCGCCGCGCCCGCAGCCCGCGCTCGGCGTCCGCAGCTGCGCTACGACGAGTCCAGGCCCGCGCGCATCTCCGCCAGGAGCGCGGACAGCTCCGGCAGCGTCGCGCGCTGCGCCGGGTCCGGGTGCTCGGCGCGCGCGACCAGCCGCTCCAGGTCCGGCCCGTAGTGCGACACGGCCTGCGCGGCATGCCCCGCCGCTCGCGTCAGCACGGCTGCGCGCTCACGTTGTGGAACTGGGCGCTGGCAGGGTCAGCACATCCACATGTTGGCGGGGACCAGCGAGATGGCAAGCCCGTTACAGGGCACGCTGCAAGCCGGGGGGGCTTGTCGCGATGGCCCCCGGTGCTCAAGAGTCACCAGCGCGTGCAGCACTGCGGACACCCCGGCACCCCCCGCACTGCATCGGCACGCAGGGCGCTGGCTGCACCATGTCTAGGTCCGCCGCCACGCCCGGCGCGGCCCAACCCACAGCGCCCCAATCGTGACGGGCCGGCCGCTGGCAGGCTCAGCTTCGGCCGTGCGCCCTTCGCGCTCGCCGCTCTGACCAACAACCTGGACCTGCCTGGCGACGAGCCAGAAGGCTTATGTAGGGTAGGGTCTAGCCCCCCACGTCAGGGTAGGGTAGGGTCAGGTACAAGTTTCCCCAGCACACCGGCAGCGCGTCGTCCGGCAGGTCCAGGTTGTTGGTCAGCGCGGCGAGCGCGTGGACCGTGCGGCCGAAGCTGAACACGTCGGCGGCCGCGCCGACGCGCTCGGGCGCCGCGGCCATGGCCGGGCAGCGGAAGCCGCGCGTGCCGCGCGGGTGCATCTTTGCGCCGTGGGGCAGCGCCACGGCGCCGTCGGCGCCGAGCGGCACCGCGAGGCCGAAGTCCGCCAGGTAGCAGCAGACGGCGCTGCTGTGCACCACCGCCAGCACGTTGCCGGGCTTCTGCGGCGCCGCGCGGCCCCGGCGCGCCGTCAGCGCCGCGGCGGCGCCAAGGCTGCCGCGCGGCGCGCCTCCTGATGCGCTCTCCAGGCGGGCGAGCGCGCTAGGGTGCCTTGGACAGGGTAGGGTAGGGGTAGGTTAGGGTGGTCATCTATGCGTGGACGGCCGCCAGCGACCTTGACAGGGCTGCCTCCCTGAGACGGCGGGGACCGGTGTGCTTCATCAGGGCCTTGCAGCATGGCGGCGGCGCACCAGGTCCGCATGCAAAATGCGCGAGGCCGACAGGTGCTCCAGCGCCGCCAGGATCTGCCCGGCGATGTCGAGCAGCTGCCACGGCGGGATGTCCGTCCCCGCGTTGCGGTACCTGCGCGCCCCGCACGAACAGGCGTCGGGAGCGCTCGGGGGCCGCGGCGCGCGGCGGCCGTGGCAGCGCGGATCCCAGCGCCGCGAGCAGCGGCGGGGCAAGCGGCGGCATGCGCGTGGCGGCTGATCGACCGGGCGGGCGCAGCGGGCGGGCGGCGCACGAGTCGATCACGTTGGCGAGCGTGATGCCGCAGCCCACGCGGGGAAACGCGACCGCCCAGTCGCCCCGGCCGGGGGCGGACTCGTCCACCAGCGCGCATGCCTGCGCCAGCGCGCGCGCGGACGCTCACGGCGCTGCACGGCCCGCGCGGCGCGAACGCCAGCAGGCAGGAGCGGGCTCCGGCGGACCGGCGGCCGTGCACACGCCAGGGTCCCCGCCTGACCTTCCCTACGTCCCGCCAGTGGCCCCAGCGCCCGCTGCGGCGCAGGCGGCGCCCGGCGTCACACGCAGCCCGCCGGCAAGCCCCCGCCACCGGTCCGGACCTGCCAGCGAGGACAGCTTCGCAGCCTGACCGGCGGGAGCGGGGGCGCGCGCCGTAACGATGTAGGGGCAGTGCGCCAGCGCGGCCGCGACCCGCGCCTCCGTCGCGAGGAACTCGAGCGCGTGCTTGCAGCGCGCCGCGTCGCGGCAGTATGCCGCGCACTCGCCGGGCGCCGCGGCGCGCCCCGGCGCGGCGGGCGCGCTGACGCGCTTGACGGCCAGTGCGCCGATCTCCGCGTGCTCGGCCGCCGTGACGCTGCCGTAGGCGCCCGCGCCCAGCTGCTCGCCAACCCGCAGCTCGCCCTGCGCGTCGCAGCGAGCGTGTGTCACGCCTGCAGCAAACGGCAGAGCGCCTGAAAAGCACTGGCGCGCTCTGTGGAGCCGTCGCAGCCAGCTGCGAGAGCGCCAGCCGCAAGTGCGCCATATCAGAGCTGTGCAGGGGCGGGGGGGGGCGCGCGGCGGCAGCGGGGCCCGCGCCTGCGCCACCACCAGCAGGCGTGTCCAGGCGCGCACGTCGCTGTACCAGTGCAGCTGCCTCAGGTGCAGGGCGGCCACAGCCTTGCTCGCATGCGCGCGGGCCAGCTCCTCGCGCAGCGCGCAGCACTTGCGCTCGGCCTCGCCCAGGCCCTGGCGCAGCGCGGCGCGCTCGGCGGCGGCCTCGCCCAGCCCCTGGCGCAGCGCGGCGCGCTCGGCGTCGGCCTCGCCGAGGCCCTGGCGCAGCGCGGCGCGCTCGGCGTCGGCGGCGGCCAGGCCCTGGCACAGCGCGGCGCGCTCGGCGTCGACGGCGGCCAGCTGCTGCTGCACCATGCGAAGTTGCCGGTTCAGCGCGCGGTTGCAGACGCCGCACTGGTCGATGGCAGCCACGAACGCGGTGGAAGGCCCGGTGGCCTGCGGGGTTGCGGCGGCCGGCGCTAAATGCTGCGCTGCGCCGGCGCGCAGCGCCGCCGCAGGGCCCATGCGCGGGCTTCGGGGGGTCTTGGCCTCCTTGGCGCGCCCCTTGCGCTTCACGGCCTGCCGCAGGCTCAGCCTTGTCTGCACAGGAGCTTGCTGCCCAGCAGGTGGAGCTCAGCACCCCAGATTCGCCGGGGGTGGGCTTGCACAAGCACGGGTGCACAGCCAGGGGCCACATCGCAGGCAACAAGCGCAAGTGGGCCGCACCAGGGTGACCCGCAGCCGCATCTCGCTGTGCGACGGGCCTGCGGGAGCAGCAACGGTGCATCGGGTCAGGGATACAGCACACACAGTGGCAGCACGTGCCCAGGATCTCTAGCAGAACGATGGCAGCCCGGCCGCACTCACCGAGGACCGCGGTCGCGCAGCTCGCCAGGCTAGGCCAGAGGAGCGACTGGCCTCCTGCATCCCCACACAACGCGCCGTTCAGGGTAGCCTGCCCGTGGCCGCAGCGGACCGGGCCGGCATGCCCGTGAGGCACCATGCAGTGCTCCGGAGCAAATGCCCAATTGCCCGTCAAACGTCCCCTTGGGCTCTTGTGCTCACCAATGTTCAACACTTCCACGGCCAGACAGGCAGCCACCCCGCCGAGGACGGCTTGCATGCCTTAGACTCGGGCCAAGCTGCCAAGCTGTGAGGCAGGCCAGCTGCAAATAGTGGTGGTATTTGTCTTGGTGAGAGCAGGGGCGTCAGCACGCACAACAGCAAGGCAGGCATGCCTGTCTGTGTCGAGCTGACACAGGTATTCGTAGTGAGCATTGCAGGGTTGTGGACCCTCAAAGCCAGGCCAAGTGCACCAAAGCATTGTGCGCATCGCAGCAGGACAGCAGGACAGCAGAAGGGCTGCTACCTGTAGCTAATACGCCCCGCAGCAGTGGTGAGCTGCAGGGCGTCACGAGGCATCACGTTAGCCTCTCCGCGGCACGACAGTGCTCCTTCCTGGTGAAAAAACAGAGCTCCTTCCTGCACAAACAGGTGCAACAGCTCAGGCAGACAGCTCTGAGCCCATGCTCTGCACAGCATGTGCACTACAGAGGCCAGGGACCCAAAGCGCTTAGACAAGAACACGCATGGAAGAAACAGCATCGTACACTGAGAGATAAAGTGCCACCAAAGGACCTACCAGGAGGCGCCAGTGCAGAACGGACGCAGTTGCGCTTTCCCGAGGCAGCAGGCTTGGCGCACGGTGCACGTGCTGCGCAGGCACGCAGCGCACGAGGGCACACGCGCAAAGCAGCGGTTCTCCCGCTGCTGCTGCTCACTGAAGCAGCTGCCGCGCCTCGCTGCAAGCGGTCAAATGCCAGGTTGCTTAAGGTGCAGTGCGCGGCTTGCCAGTCAGGCAGCATGCTGTGCGCTGCCGTGTCAGAGCTGCACTGACGGGCTGCGCTTGGCAAGCGGCTTTGTCGTGGCTGGTGCTTTTGCAATGTTTGAGGCGCGAGGCTGCTCGCGTGGGGAGCAGTTGCTGAGCCGGAAGCATACATGTCTTCTGGCTCAGCACCGGTGCTGCCTAGTGGCTACCCCTGGCCGCAAAGCAAGCGCTGCGCTGGCCAGCAAGCAACAAAGTGCACGGAGAGGCTGCTGTTGGTGCAGGTATGTTGGTGCAGCTATATGCGCATAACGCAGGCCTGCCTCCAGGTCGGGGCAGATATAAGGGTAGCCTGTCTAGACCCAATAAAGGCAAACATATTTTCTTCGCTCAAAATATTTGTTGAGACCATCCTTGCAGTTGCGATGAGCAGATGCATGAAGCTGCAGCTGAAGGTCAGCTTGCAAGAGCTTCTTCCTCCGCACTGCTCTGAAGGCTGCAGCTCTTGCACTCCTGCACCGTTGCTTTTCAGACTTGTGCTGCGCTGGTGCGTGCATGCTCCGCCGCCGCCTGCCCTGCTGCAGCTGCCGCCTCCAAGGCCAGCTCTGTGTTTCGTCTGTTTGGCAGAGAGCCGCAATGGGAAGCGTCCTGACGCGCCTGCGACGCCGGTGACCAAGCAGTGAGCAGGGCAGGCCCTGTTGCCGGCCGGCCAGCTCAGCAGCGCGTCCCAAGGCCTGGTGCTCTCCTGTCAGTTGTCAACCACTGACATGAGCGCAGTTGCGCGCGGCCACAGTCGGTCTGGTTGCATTCAAGGCAGTCTTATGCCCCTTGCGTGTAGCGAGGATATTGGGCCCATCTGTTGCTTCCGCGGTGCTCGTGTGCTCCTAACGCCTCCACCGCAGCCTACTCTGCGAGAGGGAACAACTTCTAGGCCAGCTTTGCTGCATGAGGGGAGCAGCTCGTAGGCCCGCTTTGCTCTACGAGAGGGAGCAACCCGCAGGCCAGCTTTCTTCTATGAGAGGGAGCTCCCAGGCCAGCTCTGCTGAGTCTGCTTGGCAGAGAGCGCCTAAAGCGCGGCGACCCCGTGCGCGCCGCACTTGACGCAGCAGCGGGCCTGCTTGCCCTAGACTGGCGACGCAGGCAGGTCGCGGGCGCGCTGGAACCGGCACCGGAGGCGCTGGCGCGCGCAGCTGCAGCTGTGTGGGCAACGCCGTGGGCGCTGGTCAGCAGGCTGCCGCGCCCGCCGCACCCATGCTGCTGGGCGCGTGCCGCTCTGCGCGCGGCCAGTGCTGCGAGGGTGCGCGCGGCCAGCCGGGAGGCAGATGCGACTCCACAGCCACGCGGTCCGGGCCGTGCACCTTCGAGGGCAGCCAACAGGGCGCGGGCGCGCATGCCAAGGCATTCTCAAAGCGCCCACCGGCGCTGGGCGCCGGGCGCCGAGGTGGCGCCAACGCTCAGCGCCGACTCCCCTAGGCTCATCGACGTCAGCGCGGTCGGCGCCGAGGTGCACCCGGCCGAGGTCAGCGTCGCGCCTGCACCGTGCCGGGCCGCGCCGCCGCGAGGCCCGGAGAGGCGCGCACCGGCGCTGACGACACGCTGACCTCCGCGGACACGCGTCGGCGCCCGCCGCGCTGACGTTGGTGAGGCTTGGGGAGACGTCGATGAGCGTCTGCGCGGCCTTGGCGCCCGTCCCGCCTAGCGCCAGGCCGGTGGGCAGCGCGCACGCCGTTGGCGCGCGCGCCCGCCCTCCGCGCCGCCCTCAAAGGTGCACGGCCCGAGGCGCGCGGCTGTGCGTCTCATTTGTGCCTCCCGGCTGAGCGCATGCGCTCTGGCCGCTGGCGTGTGTGTAAGGTCGGCGGCGCCATTTGCCACGACCTGACCTGCCTGGAGCCGGAGCGCCGCGCCGAGGCGCTGGCGCCGCGCGCATAAGCTGTCGCGCGGCGCGGCAGCGGCTCTCAGGAGAGAGTTGGGCATCTTTGGCTTGTCTGAGAGCGGCGCACCACACGCGTGTGTAACCATGCACAATACCAAGCCGCTGCGAGGCGCTGCAAGCGCTGCACATGAGCCTGGGCCCACAAAGAGTGCAGCTGTCACCAGGGTCTGTGCGAGAAGCCTCGCCACGCGTGCACCACGTTGCAGCGCAGGACAGGCGGGCCCGCACCTGCTCAGCCAGCTGCACACCATGGCGCATCAGGGCAGCCGCGCGCGCGCGCGCGCGCGCGCGCTGCAACCATCTCCGCGCCTCCAGCCTGACAGGCAGCAGCAGAATTGAGGGACTTGATACTTCATAAGGCCTCTTTGCAAACTGGAGAGGAGGCGTGGTGCAGCCTGTCGTTGTTTGTCTGTTTGCAGCAGGGGCCAGCACGCCTTGCTGCAGGGCGCAGCCACGGGAGTGCCTGCCGCCCCGGCGGCCCCGGGGCGCCGTCGCGCGTGGCTGTATCCGCCGGTGCCGGTCCGAGGCGCGCCCACCTGGGTGGCGCTTTGGCTCAGCAAATTGCTTATGCGCCATGTCCCGGGGGGGGGTTGAGCCACAACGTCGGACCCTTGAAGGGTCAGCCGGGGCTTCACCAGCTCGCAGGTCGGCAGAGTTCAGGCACACTTGCCTCTCTTATTCGTCTGCTGCGTGCCGTGAGTTGCTCAGCTTACAAGCCAGCCACCGCCTGCACTCCCTGCCAGGACCAAGCTCACCGCCGGCTGTGCTCGGCAGACTCGCGACAATGAGGTGCGTCCCGGCCCGTCTCTGCCAGTGTCGACGATATACAGAGCACAGCCTGCCCTGCCGCCGGCCGGCCTGCTCAGTAGCGCGCTCTGCGCCCGCCGGTGCCTTGATCACTCACATAAGCAAAGATGTCCGCGAGGCCGCATCTCGGACGGGTTGCCTGCGGGGCAGCCTTGCGGCCCCCTTGCGTGCAAGAACATCTTGGGCCGATCCACCGCCTGCACTGCCCTGCGGGCCAGCGCCTTCCAGGCTGGTCGCGTGCCTGAGGCATCGGCCGCGGCAAACCTCCCACACTTACAGCCATGGGGGCGGTCCACGCGGCAGGTGCTCTATGGCGTTCGCCCTGCTGTTGGCAGCGCTGTAACTGCTGGCCGCGCCGCCGGCCGCGAGCGGCGCCGGCGCGCCGCGCCGCGCCCTGCGCGCCGCGGCCGACGCGCCGCAGGCCGGCTCGCCGCCGGCCCGCTGGGCGGCGTGGGCGCTGCGGCCCGCGCCGCCGCAGGGCGCGCCGCCCAGGCAGTGGCTGCGCGTGGCTGACCCCGCGCAGCCCGCGCCCGGCCCGCAGCGCACCGCACCCGCGCCCGCGCCCGCGCCCGCCGACGGCCTGCCGGACCTCATCGTCCCCAACAGCCCGGGGAGCCTGGCCACATGGTTCCGCTCCGGCGTCGACATGCGGCCGTCCGGCACCCCGGTGCGCGCGCCAGCAGCGCCCGGCGGCCGGCGCGGGCGGCTCCGTACGTGCAGCTGATGCGCGCGGGTGCGCGCCGGCGCAGGGCGACGACGTGACGAACCTGTTGTACAGGCGCGTGGCGCTCTTCCTCGACGCGCTGCAGCAGCCGCCCGAGGCCTGGCAGCAGCTGACGGCCGTCGTCGACACGGTCGGCGAGACGATCAAGCAGGCGCGCGCGCGCGCGCGCGCCCGCCCGTGGCCCTGCAGCGCCCGCCTGCGCGGCTGCGCTGGCCAGCGCCGGGGCTGACACGCGCGGCTGCCGGCAGGAGATTGAGAAGCTCAGCCCGGCGCTGGGGGACCTGATTCACCTCCACGAGCCGGAATGGGTGAAGGTCCACGGCACGTCGGTGGCGATCCACCACCATCTCGCGGGCGTGGGCGCGACCGGGCTTGAGGTGCAGCCGTGCCTGGTCCGCCTGGGCGCCGCCGGTGCGCCGCCCGCGCGCTGAGCGTGTGTTGCTGCGGGCAGGGCAGGGCAGGGCAGGGCGCGCGCTGCCCAGGGCGCAGCGCGCGCTGCTGCGCGCCATGCTCTGAGCTGTCCGCCCTCCTTGCGCGCCGCCCGCGCGCGCCCTCTCACTCACGCGCCCGGGCTGGGCGGCAGGCGCCGTTGTTGCGCCCAGCCTGATTGACGTGTCGCCCACGGCCGTGTCGGTCGGCGCGACGGGCGCTTCGGTCAGCCCGGCGCTCATCTCCGTGGGGTGCGTCCCCGCCCCTGACCTGACCTGCAGCGGCAGCACTGGTCCGCGCCGTGCGCGCCCGCCTGACCGCATAGCGCGCCCGGCCCGGCCGCAGCGCGCTGCTGGCGGCGCCCTGGCACGGCCTGCCTCCGAGCGACTCGCTGCAGCGCCTGCACAGCTGGCCAGCAGGCGACCTGGGCTTGCGTGCGGCGCGCGCAGGCCGAAGCTCATTAGCGTCGGCGCGTCCAGCGGGCCCGGGATGCCGAACCACGTCGAGTTCAATCCGACGCTGATCAAGATCGCGCCCACCTGGGAGGTCCTGCCAGCGGAGGCCGGCGTCGGCCCCGTGCTGCAGCCGGACGCAGTCAAGATTGACCCCACGCCCGGGCGCGTGGTCGTCACGCCGCCCGTGGCGCCAGGCGCCTTTGCGGCGGACCGCGCGGCCGTGCAGGCGGCCGCGCGCGCGCGCGCGCAGCCGGCGCCCTGAGCCGCGGCGGCGCGCGGGCCGGTGTACTTTGAACGTCAGCGACGTGCGCTTAGGACCTGTCTGCAGCCGATGCCAGCGCGCCCGTGCGCGCTGTCTGGGAGTAGGTGGGCTTGCTGTTGGCCGTGTTATGAGCTGTGCACACGCGTGTCTGGTGATGGAGCAGCTGGTGCTGGGCTGAAAGGGCGCGTCTGCACCATGGGCAACATATACCTCCAGGCAAAGGCACTGGGGAAGCAATTACTTTTTTCCTGTTTTTCCTTTTTTCCTGTTACTTTTTTTAAGCACTGTAAAGAGAAGCCCGCGACGCGCGCAGCACAAGCCTCCTCCACACTTCTGGCAAAGGCAAAGGGCAGGCATCAAAGCGCACCTCCCTGCTCTGTTCCGATGAAGACAGTGCAGCGACAGGCCAGAGGCACAGTGTTGGACAATGGCTTTCGCCCAGAGGAAGCAGGCAGCGGCACCCCGGGCGCTGCGCGCAAGCACTCATGGCTACTCTCGCTCGCTCCTGGCAGCGCGTGTGCTATGATGCTGCGCAATGCCAGGGAACTCAGAAGGCGCAGCCAGTCCTCTGCATTGGTTTATACGCTGCAGCTCTTTCAGCTTGCAAGGTCATGTCCATGCGTAAGGTCCGTGTTGCCAAAGGCAGCGCCCTGCCGTAATCACTCGGCAATACCCTGCCATAACTCACTCGGCCACGCAAAGACGCGCCGCTTGGGCGCCGGGCGCCAGCCACACGCCAGCATGCCGCGCAACCCTCTACCGCTTTGCAGTGCTCAGCCCCGCTCGCCATGCGGCCCCAGCCACGCTGGCGTGCGCTGCTGGTAGGCCGCATACGCCGCCCTGCGCTCGGGCTCGCGCAGCATGCGCCGCTCCACCAGCCGCGACACCTCCACCATGACCTGCGCCCTGCAGGCCGGGTTGCACCGCCTGCACACGATGCTGCAGCCCAGCCAGGCTGTGCGTGGCAGCGGCGAATGCATGCGCCGCTGAGGCAAGGCGCAGGTGGGCTGTTGTGGCAGGCACATTGCCGTGCGCCCGCCGGGCACGCCATGGCCCATGCAGGGCCCCGCTTGCGCGGCAGGCAGCGCACTTATGGCAGCAACTTGGCACAGCGGGTGGCCGGTTTACGCTCATGCTGGCACACATCAGGGTCATGTGCCAAGCAAGGCAGTCTGTGCCCAGCAGCAACATGGCATCAGTGACAGCAGTGCCCACAGCGCACCACTCCATCACGGTGGCCATGACTGCCCCGCACTGCCCAAGCGCCGCGCACCAGGCTATTAAAGGCCGCGCCCGCCAGGGGCCAGAGCGCGCCGGCCGCGCTTGCGCCCGCCAGCGCGACGCCCCACCACCAGAGCTGCTCGCCGACGTGGTTGGGGTGCCGGCTGTGCCGCCACAGGCCTGGCGCGTGCGGCAGGGCGCTGGCGCACGTTCGCGCATGGCGCTGGCACAGCGCGCGCATGCTGCAGCGGCCTCCGGCTGGCGCTGGCTGGAGGCGCTGCGCTGGGAACCATTGAATTATCAGCCAATCCAGGGTAGGGGTAGGGTTAGGGTAGAGTTAAAAGCCCAATCAGCCAATTCAGAAAAGGGGTAGGGCAGGGTGGGCCTGAGATGGGCAAGCCCCATCAATGACACAGACTGGGTCACGCCAGGACTCTTGCCGAGCGCTTTTTGTGACAGGTAGGTGTTGCTGAGCGCTCCATTGGCTACCCCATGAAGCCGGGGCTAGGGGATAGGCGCGCCTGTGTCCAGGACCAGCTTCGGCGACACGCCCTGCCGCGCGCGCGCCTCGTTCGCCGCGCAGAAGGCGTGCAGCTGCGTGTCCGCCGCGGCCGCGGTGACCAGGCCTGAGGGCGCCGGGGCAGGCCGGCCCTCAGTCACCCTGCAGCACTGACCAAACGCACCGTACAGTACTACCCATCAGTAAGGAATGTGCACTTCAATGCCCAGACTTGCACGGGGCAACCGGGCCGCTGTCGTTTTGGAGGCGGCCGCAGCACCACCGTTCACACGATTGCCCAAACACGATGCTCTGCTGACATGTACACTCACCATGTGGTATTTCACCACATTGCATGCCATGACTTGCAAATCTTCACAATTCCAAGCGGCAGCGCACCAGTGATGCAAAGCAGCAGGGCTAGGCCGTCCAGCGCCCGCCAGGCACACGCGTGGAAGTGCACTGCATGCAGCGGGGCTGTGATGCCGATGAGCATGACCTCCTGCGAGCGCCATACCATCAGGCTGTGCTGCAGGCCCTCCCAGCTGCACGCGCGCAGGGCAGCTGACGCGCACATTCGTTGAGGTGTCGCTTGCGGCTCACCGCTGTCAGAGGGGCGCGCTGGCCTGTGCATGGGCCGGTAAAGCGAGCAGCGCTCTGCTCATCGGGCACGCACAACCTGACAGGTGTGTCTATTACCTATATGTGAACATGCATCACTGAGCCGCAGCTACCCATGAGCAAGCAGTCCCCCGCCAGCGCAGGCTGCCCAGTAAGCAGGCGCGCCTGGATCAGGTACACCGCGAAGAAGGAGAGCCACCACCAGTCGCGCGGGTGCGCCGCGCGCAGATCCGCATAGCGCCAGTCCTCGCGCGCGCCCAGCCGCCAGCGCTCGCTGCGCGGGCGCGCCTCAGAATGTTGACAGCAATACACACTTTTGGCCTGCTGCGGGCGGTCTGGTGACTGCGCATGAGCGCATGCATGCAGAGAAGGCCCGCACAGCGGCCCTGCAGCTGTGCGTTCACTGGCAGCAGCTGCCGCCCCTGCAGGCCGCCCCGCAGTGCTGTGCATAGCTGCAGCAAGGCCCCAGTGCTCGGGAAGGCGTGCCTGCAGCGTGCGGACACGGAGCACGCTCCGTGCCGGACAGCTGACTCACAAAAGACCGCTGGTAGCTGCTCTGCTAGGCGGGCGGGCTGGCGGGGAGCGGGCGGCCGCACCGCCTGAAGTACGAGTGTGTCAGGCGCGCGCTCCAGGCCCACAGCAGCAGCATGCACGAGTCGGCCCGCGCGCTGCGGCGCGCGGCAGGGTGCGCGCGGTAGAAGTGCGCGATGAGAGGCGGCGCGAGCGTCCAGTATGGGTCGATCAGCTGCGCTGCCGCGCGGCGTCAGGCCCCGCGCCGCGGCGCCCGCTGACGGAGCTTAAGCGGGCCCCAAGCTCACCCAGGTGGACCGCTGGGTGAGGCCGACGAGCCAGAAGGCGAGCACTCCGGAGAGGAAGTACAGGGCGGCCGCCGCCGACACCGGGCGCTGCAGCAGCAGCCTGCACAGCGGCGCTGCGGCGGCGGCAGCGGCTGCGCCGTGCGCGGGCGCCGCAGGGCAGCTGTGCGACAGGTAGAGCGCCGGGAGCACCGACGGCAGAGGCGCGGCCGCCAACAGCACCAGGTTGCCGATGCTGTATATGTGCATATCTGGTGCTTCAACGCGTGGGGCTCCCGCCGAGCTTCAGTACATGCAATCAGTGGTTTTGCTGCATTGCACCTTGCTGCTCCACTGCACTTAATCCAATATGTCTACAGGTCAACAAGGCGCGGCACGCCCTACTTTGGCAGGGAAACTGCGTCAATCGAAGCGGATTCACAACAAGCCAGTGGCTACGTGTGGCGACTGCCAGCAATCAACGCAGCGCTGAGTGCTGTGCGTGATTACACCCTGGCCTTGCACTGTGCAGCACCAAAACACTGTCCCATCGTTTTCATTCTGCATCGTAAGGGCCTAAGGGACCCTGGCACTTGCAAAGGCTCTGGAGTCAGGTGGACACCGCCAAGTCCTCTCTGCTTGCCTTTGCACATGCTTGCGCTGAGCAGCCATCAAAGGGGTTTCCACAGTGCGTGGAGAGGAAAGGACACGCGGCCAGTCACCATGACAGCCGCGCTCGGCGGGCTTGCGGCCTGCATTGCCCCAGACATCCTCAGCGCCGGTGAGCACTTGCGCCAAAAAGATTACTTGATGCGCAGTCGGGCACCTTTGCTGTGGATGCTTGCATGTTGCCTCAAGCGCGCGCATGCGCGGTTGCCTGGGGATGCGGGCAGGCTGCCCAGGGCCTTGAACCAGCGCAGTAGCCTGTAGCTAGGCGATTGCCAACTTTGGCGCGCAGAGCTTTGCGGATGTCACGGTAAGAATGCCCGGTGTGCCTGCGTGCAGGCGGCCAGTCCTTTCCCTGGCCCCGCCGGACGGGCAGCGCCACGGCCTTTCCTGGTGAGCGCGGTCCCGGCAGCCGTACTGCAAGAGTACCCTGAGCTTGCGCGCCAAGTCCGAGTTGTGTCCCCCGCCGAGAGCTGCTGATCCCCGCAGGCCAATCGCACGGCTCCGTCAGGCTGTTCCAGCTGGCCCAGCTGGCCTGCCACACAACGGCGGCGGCGCCATACGCACGTGGGAAGGAGTGGGAGGCCGCGCTGAGCTTGCCTGAGGCCATGGACTGGGAGGCTGCGCCGGCAGTCGAGGCAGGGAGCGCGCCGGCGCTGCCAGAGGAGGCCCTCACTATGGAGTGGGAGGCCGCACTGGCAAGCAACATAGAGATCCTGGAGGCTGCACCGGAGCCGGCGGCGCCCGCAGCCCCTTGGTGCGGCCAGGGCGGCGCTGCAGCCCCGATCCTGCAGGCGTCGGAGCGCCCGGTCGTGCCTGCGCCGTGGACGTTCAAGCAGCAGGCGGGCGCTGGCTGGACCGCGGCGCTACCGCCGGCGCCGCCGCTGCCGCCGCTCGGCGCACACCATTGGCCGTCGCTGCTGCCGCCCGTCGCCGGCGGGGCTGTGCAGCAGCAGGCGGGCGCTGGCTGGGGCGCGGCGCTGCCGCTGGCGCCGCTCAGGGCAAACCCTGTAGCGCCGCTGCTGCTGCCCGGCGCCGGCAAGGCTATGCAGCCCCAGTCTGGCGCCGGCCACCCCGCGCCCCCGCCGCCGCCGACACCTGAGGGCCCTTGGCGCGCCGCGGCTGGCAACCAGGATGCGGCAAGCGACGCGCGCGACAGCATCACGGCAGGTGCAGCCCCGCCTGCAGAGCTACCAGTGCGGTCCAGGGGTTGGCCACCTTGCACACAAGCAGTCTGGGCGCTTGCACGACACAATGCAGTGATGCGCCGCGGTATGCTGCAGCTGGGTTGGTGTGTGCCAGCAATATAAGATGACCTACTGACACATGGTGCGCTGGCGCGCGCCGCGGGTGCGCCAGCGTACAGCGCTGCGCGGCAGCACACGCCCCTTACAGCGTGTCGCGTGCTGCGCGCTGCCGAGAGCACAGCCGGTGGCGCCGCGCGCGCAGGCAGGCGCGCGCGCACCCGCCCCCGCACGCGCCCGGAGCAGGCCGCGCCGGGCGAGGATGCGCCGCGCCGCAGCGCGCCCAGCCAGCCCGCGCGCGGCAAGCGGCGCCACGCAGACGAGGCGCACGCGTCGCACGAGCTGCCGCCGGAGGCGACCGCGCTGGACAGCCCTACCCTGAACCTCTTCCCCGCAGCCGACGCAGAGGGCGCCGGGCGCGACAGCCCGCCGCGCGTGCGCAAGCGCCGGACCGCGGCGGCCGCCACACCCTCAGCTGCGCACCTGTCGGCGCTCGCGGCGCAGGCCGCAGAGCTGGGCGCCGCGGCGGAGCACACACAGGCGCACGACCCCGACAGCGCCGCCGCCGCGCCGCCGGCCGGCGCGGCCCGCCGCGCGCGCACGCGGTGGGGTGGCGCCGACGCGAGCGCCCAGCCGGCGCGCCGCGTCGTCGCGCGCAGCGGCGGCCCGCGCCGCAGCGCGCCGGTGGCGGACGCGGGCGCACGCGCTCTCGCCGCCGTGGAGCTGGGGGAGCAGGACGCGCGGCCGCCCGCCGCGCACGGGGACCAGCTCGAGCCGGACCAGGCCGGCCTGGAGGTGGGCGGGGCGGGGGCGTACGTCGATGTGGCGCAGGCGGAGGCGGACCTGCGTAGCAGCGTCGACGAGGCGCTCGCAGACGTGGCCGCGCGCGGCCTCGCGGAGGAGGCCGCGGTCGCACAGGCGGACGCGGCCGGGGAGGGGCTGGCGGGCGCGGCCCTGGGGGCCTGCTAGGGCGTGTGGCCAAAGCAGTGTGTGGGGCAGCATGCTGTGCGAGTGAGGGAAATGAGTTACAGGCACTGCTGGCTGAAACTTCCAGCCAGCACTGCTTATAATGCATTTCCCTCGATTAGTAGGGAATTGACTCATTCCTTATGAATTCTAATGTGGTTTGCCTCCGGGCATCTGGGCAAAGGCCCATATGCATGAGAGCATGCTCTCATGTGCAAGGCTAGCATAGCGTTGTTTGAATGGGTTGGCGTTGCAGATTTAGGTCTTGGTGTTGCTTGTTCCAGGTGTTGCAGGTGTTCACCATGGGGCTGCCACTGAACCCCGACGTAGCTGCTGCGCCACATGCAGTTTCAGCAACTTGTGATCTCCACAGACAAGATCCCTTGTGCGATCAGGAGGACCTAATTGCTGTGCACACGTACTTGACTTGCTGTTGTAATGTGCAGTGACTGTCCTGGCACCGCCCTGCGCCCAGCTCAGCCCCTGAGTACAAGCCCTCCTGCACGCCGCAGCCTCATGGCACCAGCCCATCCGAGCAGTGCAGCCGGCGGCCCATGCGCTCTGGGGAGGACGCGACCAGCACCACCCAGGGTGACGCACAAGGGGCGTGCCATGCTCACCACACAGCAGGCACCACTTGACTGCACTGACTTTTGTGTCGGGTGGTGCAACTTCTCCAGCACGCAGGCAATCCCATGCAGTGAGGCAAGCAGCACCCTCATCATTGGCATGCGCTAGCTAGAGCAGGATATTAGGGAGGGTGATGCACAATGAAGCCGCAGACGCAGCTCAAGCTGCGCGTCAATGCGGTTGAAGGTACGGTGCGGTGCCCTCACGTGCACGTGAGCTCCACTCAGTCCCTGCGTACCAACGTGGCAGTCAGGCACACTGACCGCTCCTGCTTTGTGTAAGCAGGTAATTACTCTTCACCTGCACGAAGTCCACTGCGCTACACGCCGTAGCGCAAAGTTGCAGGGCGGGCAGCATAGCCTCCAGAAGGCCTAGACGGCTGCTAAAGGCAGTGTCAAGGTGCGTTGTAGAGTAGGGCTCGAGCGTTCACTGGCAACATCGTCCAAGAACCCTACTAGGCACACAGCAGAGTGCGCCAGGCCTTGCGAGTGCGGCACAAGCGTGCAGAGCACCCTGGGCGGGAGCTCGGGGCGGGCGCGCAAATTCTGTGCTCTGGGCCTCGAAAAGCAGCGCGCTGAGAACACAGCTCGCCAGGATTACTTGATTGCCAGCACTCTTGGCGCTTGCGCGGCCTCATCCGCCATGTCCGCCTGCACCTGGTGCGCTGTCTTGGCCTGTTGTGCTCTGCTCAGCTTACATGCCGAAGCAACAGCTCCTGTAGAGCTCACTGTCAATGCGCTGAGGAGGGCGCTGGCTGCAAGGACTACGTTGCACTCACTGTGACACAGCACGCCAGTCCTCTGTTCTGCGCCTAACAACTGTAGTGGAGTCCAACAACAGGCGCGCCTGGTCTCATGCGCACGCTGGCGGCGCAGATGGCGCGGCGTGGCGAAGCCGCGGTGACACACCTGTGCTTCAGGACTTATTGATTGGACGCATCCGCGCCCTTGGTGCAGCGCGGAGGGCTGCGCCACGCACCTCGGCAAGAGAGACCACCTGAAGTAGCGCCTGTGCCCTGCGCACTGCGCGTGCTCCGCCGTGCTGCGTGGCGGCGTGCCGCAGCGCCGGCGTGCGCTATGCAACAGTCTCAAGCGCGCTCAGTCTCAAGAGCTCAACTTGACGCTATACTCACTGGCGGTCGGTGCGCGCCTGCCCCGCGCTTGCCCGGCGCGCTGCAACGCAGTTGCAAGCACCTCCCTCTTCATGGACACACCTGGGTGGAGCGGAGTGGCAAGGTCGCCTACTGAGCATGCTCAGCCGCTGGTCTGTAGACTGCCGACTGCGCTGGAGGCGCAACCCCATGATCGCACGGGATCCTGAGCGACTTGCGTGCACCTCGTGGCAGGGCCTGTCTAGCCCAGACGGATGCGCGCGCGCGAACCACCGGGGCAGCCGCAGCCGCGCGCGAGGGGGACGCGCGCCCAGCAGTCGCGTCCACAGCTGGACCAGCGCCCGCGGCGGCGCACTCCAGTGCGCTTGCTCAGGCCCCCCTGGAGATGCCTCAGGTCCAGCGCGGGCGCGCCGACGGCTGCGCGGCCGCCGCGCTGGCCCGCTCTACGCATGAGGCAGCGCCCGCGCCGACGCCCGCTGAGCGCGCGCGCGGCGTCGGCGGCGCAGCACCGGCACGCTCGCACTGCCGCGCGGCGGCCGATGATGGGGCTGGCACACCCGGCTCAGGCGCCCGCGGCGCTGGCAGCGGGCAGCTCGGCAGCGCCGCCCAGTCCGCCGCCACTGCTGGCGTCGGCCCACATGCAGGTGGGCCATGCACGCCTGCCACTTGCAGCGCTGCCAAGCCTCAGAGTGCTGCTGGCCACAAGGGCATGATGGGCGGCGATGTCAGGCTCTAGTCTTTGCTGCCTGAGCGCGCCGGGCCTCTGCTGCGCGCCTTGACAATCACCGAGGGGCATGCAGCAGGCGCTTTGTCTCACTTGCACGCTGGCACGCAGGCGGCATGGCGTCGCGCAGCCACAATGCGCTGCCCGTGCTTGAGGAGTGGTACTACGGAGCAGTGAGCGGCCAGCGGCCACTCAACCGCCCGCGCATGTGCGGCGTGGCGGGCTGCGCCGAGCCGCTTGTCAAATCTTACCACCTGAAGGCCCGCCTGTGCGCTGCGCACATGACGTGCCCCGCAGTGCTGCACCGCGGCGTGCCGCAGCGCTGGTGCGGGAACTGCCAGGTCTTCCACATGCTCGAGGCGTACAGCGGCAGCCAAAGGTACGCGCCTGCCTCGCGCTTGCAGCGCGCTCTGTTCCACCCCAAAATCCCGACTCACATTACCCAGCAAGCAAGTCAGAGTGCCATGTGGAATGGTGTCACGTTGCACTCTACGCAACGCAACCTCTTGCATGCGAGATGCTTGAGTGTGCACGCCCGCTCGCGCATGATCCATGGGCGACGTGCCTGCTCCGTGGCAGGTGCTGCGTGACCAGCCTCAAGGCAGTACGTGAGTGCACCGCGCTCAAGCGCCGGGCGCGCGAGGTGAGTGCCGCCGCGGCGCGGCCCACCGAGCGCAGGAGCGCCCATGCGCGCCCGGCCGCCGCGCCCGCAGCTGGAGCCGCGCCCGCGGCGGCGCGGACGAGCCTCCTCGCACAGGCCACCCAGGGCGCCACTCGCACACTCCAGCGCGGGCGCGCCGGAGGCGGCGCGGCCACCGCGCCGGCCCGCTCTGCTGGGGATGGCGAGGCAGCGTCCACGGGGCCGCCCGCTGCGCGCGGGCGCCACGTCGACGATGCGGCCGCAAGCGGCTCGCGCCCCCGCACAGCGGCTGCAGACGTGTCTCACGGCTCGCACGCCCGCGGCTCGCGCCCCCGCACAGCGGCTGCGGACGTGTGTCACGGCTCGCACGCCCGCGGCGCTGTCGGCAGCGGCGAGTCTGCCGGCGCGGCCGGCGGCGGCCTGCGCGCAGGTGAGGCATGCAGACACTGCGCCCGGCAGGGCTGTTGAGTCTCCATGTGCTGCCGAACCTCGACCTACTGTGCCTCCGCAAGGCATGGATGCAAGCATGCAGAGCTGCAAACAAGCTGGTGTGTGGGTCTCAGGCAGCCACGGCAGCGGCGGCGCTGCCGACCCTGAGCGCGCCATGCCTGCCATGGCAGCTCCAGGCGCCGAGGCGCCCCACAAGCCCGACCAGCTGCGGTCGGAAGGCCGGACCTCGGAGGCCGCCGCTGCAGACGGCGACGCCGATGGCCGAGGAGCGCCCTCTGTGGCCTCGCCCGGCAAGCGGCACAGGGCCGCGGCGGCCGGGGCACCCAGCGGCGACGAGGCCGTCACGGCGCATGCGGCGCTGGGCGCGGCTGAGGCGGAGGCACGCTGCGGCGCCGGCGGGGCACTCGCAGGCGAAGCGGGCGCAGCCTTGCGGGGCATGGGTGTGCGCAAGGGTGATCCGCGGTGGGCAGCGGCGCTCGCATATCTGAGCGCGGGCTACGCCAAGCAGGTGCGCTGTTCATTTCTTGGCGGCAGTTGGCTGCACCCCAAGGCCTTGTGCAGGGCGGATTGCGCGCAGAGATGCGGTGAGAGTGAGGGTGCTGTGCATGCCGCGCATGAGGCAGGTCATGGTAAGCTTGACAAGGCAAGGCAAGCATGCCCTACAGTGTGATGCTGATTGAGCAAGTGTGCCCAGGTGCACCAGGCACGCGCTGAGGCGCGCGCTGAGGCGGAGGCAGCGGCCGAGGAGCGCCTTGCCGCGGCGCTGGCGCAACAGCGCGCTGGGTTACAAGAGCAGGCAGAAGGCCTGTTACGCTCATGCGGCAGGGGCCTGCGCTGTAACACCAGGTTTGCAGGGAACGCATGCGCCATACCATGGATGGGACTGCCGGACATGCTGCGCACGTGCCCGCCTGGGGCACAGGGCGGTGGAGCTCAGCTGGAACAGTGCAAGCTTGCACTGCCAAGATGCGCCATGCTTTCCTGACTTTGCAGTCCTGCTCAGGTGCACCAAGCGCGCGTTGAGGGGCGCGCTGAGGCGGAGGCCGCAGCCGCGGAGCGCGGCACTGCAGCGCTGGCGCACGAGCGCGCGGAGCGCGACAAGCAGGCGCGCAGCTCATTTTATGTTTGCAGGAGCCCGCTGCGCTGCGCTAGCCTGCTGTTGCGCGGTCGTGCAAGTGACAGACAGAACATAAAAGTGCGCTGCACCACTGCGGCACGCCCGCGCGGACTCTGCTCAGCAGGTGCGCTGCTTGTTGTGCACGCGAGGCGCTTGCTTGCACTGCCTGAGCCTTCCAAGGAGTGTGTGGCACGGAATGCCAATGAGGCGGCTGCACATGCTACGCATTCGGAAGCTGCGGCGTGTGGTGGTGAAGCGCCCAGCAAGAGTGAACGCAAGCTCGTCTCTGGCAGATGCACCATGCTCTGCTGACTGCGGTTGTGTGCCTAGATCTCACAAGCGCGCGCTGAGGCGCGCGCCGAGGCGGAGGCGGCAGCCGAGCAGCGCATTGCCGCGGCGGTGGCGCATGGGCGCGCGTAGTGTGTCAAGCAGGCGCGCAGCCTGTCATGCACGTGCGGCACCGAGCCTGCTTTTGCAGAGCTAAGTTAGCGACAAACAAGACTGCTGAGTATGTTGTGCATGTAGCAGCATGGGGCGTGTGGTGGTAGGACTCAGCGGAGTGGACGCAAGCACTTGTCCGACGCATGGTGTGCTGATAGAGCGGGTGTGCCTAGGTGCACCAAGCACGCACAGAGGCGCGCGCTGAGGCGGAGGCAGCAGCCGAGCAGCGCTTTGAGGCGGCGCTGCCACGTGTCAGCGCCGAGCTTGCAAAGCACGTGCGCGGCTTCTTGCGCCCGTGCGGCAGCTGACTGCACTGCCTTCGCCTGACTCTGCAGGCATCGTGTGCGACAGGCTGTGGACGGGACAGCTGAGCATGCTCTGCGTGTGGCAGCATGGGGCACGGGCTAGTGGCGTCGACGTATTTCCCTACAATGACTCGCCATGCCCTCCTGATGACAGGAGAGCGCAACGCTGCTTAGGTGCACCAAGCGCGCGCCGAGGCGCGCGCCGAGGCGGAGGCGGCGGCCGAGCAGCGCTCCGCCGCGGCGCTGGAGCAGCAGCGTGTGGAGCTTGTCAAGCAGGCGCGCAGCCTGTCGTGCACGCAAGGCGCTGGGCTGCACCGCCTGAGCCCGCTTTCCGGAGAACGTGTATGCGACTGAATGCGAGTGAGACGGATGTGCATGCGATGCGTGCGTGGCAGCATGGGGACATGTGACATATAGCGATGGCAAGATTGTCGTCTCAACATGGGCCACGCCTTCATGATCAGGGAGCCGCTGCCCAGGTGCGGGAGGCGCGCGCCGAGGGGCGCGCCGAGTCGCGCGCCGAGGCGGAGGCGGCAGCCGAGCAGCGGCTGGCCGCGCTGGACCAGGCGCGCCACGAGGAGCGGGAGGCCGCCGTGCGCGCGGCCCCGGCGCTGGGCGCCCGGCAGGCGAGCGCTTGCCCAGCGCGCCTGCTCCCCCTGGCATATGCCGCATGTTCGCCCGTGCACCACACGATGAGCCATGCCGTCAAACAGCCACAAAGCAGGCCCGCCTGGTCTCGGCACGGGCTGCAGCGCGGCAGTGCGTGCTGCAGACTGATAGAGGCGCTTGAGACGGTGGTCAGCGCGCGCACCGGGCGCTGCGATTTCCAGGCGGCACGCTTGGCTACGCGCTGCCTGCCTGTGCCTGCGCCAGGGTACGGAGACCGCGACCAAGGCGGCGGAGGCGCGGCTGCGCGCTGAGCCGGAGGCGCAGGCGCGCGGCGCCGCGGCCGCGCGCGCAGAGGCCGACAAGGCCGCGCGCGAGCGGGACGCCCTGCGGGTGACGGGGCCGGCGCGGCCGGGCGCGCAGCGCGGGGCCTGGGCCGCGCCCGCCGCGCCGGCGCGCTCCGCTGGACGCCATGGGGCGGCGCCCGCGCGGGTGCCGGCCGCGCGCGGGCGCAGCGTCAGCGCCGCGGCCGCCGCACCCGCTTCGGGCACTCCTGGGCGCACAGCGAGCCCTGCGCGGCCGCCATTCTATGCGCGCGCGGACGCGATTTGGCCCAGAGTCGTGTCTCGCGGCGGACATGCCACAGCGCGCACAGGCCGCAAGGCCGAGCGGCCGGCGGCAGGCGCACCCCACCCTGCAGCTGGTTAGATCCGGAGACTTCAGTACAGCGGCGGCGGCGGTCATGCACGCGCGCGGGGCAGAGCACCCATGTGGCGGCCAGGGAGGGCAGCGCATGTGGCCTGGCCCTGCGTGACTGACGAGCGCGCCGGCAGCACGACCGGATGCAACACCGGTGATCACGGCGCGGGCGGCGTTTGCGCTTGCGCGCGCGACAAGGCGCACCTGCAGCGGCTCAGACGGCGCCATGCGCGGCCTGCCGCATTTTGCATGCGCCTGTGAGCGCATCTTTGTGCTCTGCGGCTCTGGCCTGCCAGCTGCATGAGTCCGTTTTGGGGTGACATGCGCCGTTGAGTGAGGAGGTCAACTTCCGCCTCAATCAGTTTTGCCTGCCAGAGCTGCGTGGGTAGACTTTGGGGTGGAATGCGGCCTTGTGTGAGTGACTTTACTTGGGCCGCAATCAGCTCTACCTGCCAGAGAATGATGTCTTTTGTTCGCCAGGGCCCAGGGTGAGACGAGTCGGGAATGCGAGCGGCACCGCTTGTTACTTGTCCTTTACTTGGTGCTAGGCCGACTCCAAGTGCAATGCGCCACTCACTCTCACCAGTAAATTACTGCCAGTAAACATGCATTGTGTGTTTGTAAACAGATGGCTCACGCAGAGTCGCATCCTGCCGTGCAGCTGCACCAAGTCTGGGCTCTGGGCCAACTCCAACTGCTCAGGTGCCCAGGGGCTGGCCCTCACATGGAGGCTGTCAGCAGGGTATTATGCAAGCGAAGTCAATTAACAAGCTGTGAATGTTGATAGCCCAGCCATTTTCTGCTTGAATAATATTGTTACCCTAGCTCAGACTGGGACCTGGTCCTGCGACCAAAGTAGCGAGCAAATGCGCATCAAGTACAATCCGCTACACAGTTGCGCCGGGCGAGCAGGACCCCGTGCTATTCCACCAAGGCGCAGTGCTCCTGCGCCAGACAGCTGCGCGGTCGTCACAAGAGCGCCTCAGCGCTTGCGCCTCCTCCTTTGGAACAACTACTGGCACCTGGTGCGCCTGTCCGCAGCCCTGGGCTGCTCAGCGCAGCCTTGCGTTGCCTGCCCGCTACGTGTGAAAACCACTGGCTCCTCATAATTAAGAGTGGCAGGGCGTCGAGGGCGCAGGCGGCCCATCCCGCGCTGCATTCGTTGTAACAACCACGCTGGCCTTTGCCGTGCGCTCAACGACCTCCAATATAGGCCGCGGCGCGCTTTGGTTCACCTGGCAGACGGCATGGCGCTGCACAGCCACGCCGACATGCCCGTGCTTGAGGAGTGGCACGCAAGCGCCGACCCACACAAGCGACCCAAGGCGTGCGGCGTAGAGGGCTGCGCTTTGCGGCTTGTCACAAAGAGACAACTGCAGGCCCGCCTGTGCAATGCGCACTTCAAGTGCCCCGCGGTGCTGCGCGGCGGCGTGCCGCAGCGCTGCTGTGCGAAATGCCGCACATGCCACACGCTCGAGGCATTCTCTGGCAGCCTGAGGTGCGCGCCCGACTTGCGCTGGGAGCGCTTTGGTCACCCCCAAGACTGATTGCACCTGTTCGATGACAGGCAGTGCAGCGCAGTGCAGCGCAGTGCAGTGCAGTGCAGCGAAGTGCAGTGCAGCGCAGTGCAGTGCGCTATGTACAGCAAGGAGGTCTAGATAGCTCAATCAGAGTTGCAAAAAAGATGCTTGCACACGCTAGAGGGGGTTGAGCGCTGAAGTCAGAGGCCTGCACTTTCTGAACATTGGAGTGCTATCACTGGTGTTGAAGCCTCGGCAAGTGCAAGGACCGGACGTTTGCGACGGTTGCCTCAGAATGGCATGCTGAAATGATTTGCAACCTTGCCTGCCCTGTTCTGAGCTATTTGCCCCGGACCCGCGGCAGGTGCTGCGTGGCTAGCCTCAAGGAACAGAGCGAGCGCAACAAGCGCAACCGGCGAGCGCTCGCGGTGATTGGTGCGACAACGCAGACACGTGCACATAGCCAGGTCACCCAGGACAGCACTCCGGTGTCCAGCGCACGTGCGAATTCGGCGAAGCGGCTGTCATGGCGGCGCACTCTGCTGAGCAGCGTAAAACAGCGCCCGTGCAGTTGCCCGCTGAGCGCGCGCGCATCAGCAGTACAGTAGCAAGCCGCTTGCGAAGCCGCACGGCGGCCGATGATATAGCTGACACGTCTGACAAAGCTTCTGGCTCGCCATACGACCCCAGCACTGCGAACGGCACTCCTGAGCCTGGCGGCGCTGCTGGCAAGAGCCTGCGTGCAAGTGGGGCATGCTACCAGTCCGTAGCAGTGCTCTGGAGCCTCAGAGCGCTGTAAACCCCCAACACTTTGTGTCTTATTAATGTTGCAATGCGAGTGTGAATTTTTAGTTCCAGTTGAGCTGCTGTACGGGCCTCAGGTAGCGCTGGCGGCAGGGCTGCCGACCCTGAGCATGCCGCCCCTGCCACGGCAGGTCCGCGCGCCGAGGCGCGCCGCAAGGCCGACGAGCAGCAGGCCGCCGCGGGGGATGCGGCACGGAGCAACGCCTGTGACAGAGGAGCGCCCTCTGAGGGCAGGCCCGGCAAGCGACAAAGGACCGCGGCGGCCGGGGCACCCCGCAGTGACGAGGCTGGCGTCGCGCGTGCGGCGCTGGGCGCGGCCGAGGCGGAGGCACGCTGTGCTGGTGAGGCGGCCGATGAAGACAACGAGGGAGGACATGCGCGCGCGGCATCGCGCCGTCTGGGCGTGTACAAGGCGGACCAGCGCTATGCCGCGGCGATGGCGCGTGAGCGCGCAGGCTTCGCCGAGCAGGCGCGCAGCTCATGACTTTGCGGTGGTCGGCTGCAGTGCAGCAGCCTGCTCTCGCACGGTCTGCTGCGCCATCGACAGAGAGTGAGCCTGCTATTCAGTGCCATGCACATGGTCTGCATGGGGCATGCCGTGATGAGCTTGGCTGACACGGCAAGCGTGCCCCACAGTGTGCCGCGCCTTGCTGATCGAGCAAGTCTGCCTAGGTGCACCAAGCACGCGCCGAGGCGCGCGCTGAGGCGGAGGCAGCAGCCGAGCAGCGCTTGGCCGCGGCACTGGCGCTCGAGCGCGCGGAGCTCGACAAGCAGGTGCAGCTCAGTCTGTTTGTGCGGCAAGCGGCAGTGCTCTGGCTTGGTTTTGAAGAATGTGAATCGTCAGACAATGGTTGAGAGGTGGCTGCACACGCCATGCGGGTGTGGCTGCATGGGGCACAAAGACGCGGAGCTCAGCTGGTCTCGTGAAGTTAGGCTTGTCTTCTCATTGTGTGCCACGTGCTGCTGATCAAGCAAGTCAGCCTAGGTGGACCAAGCGCGCACTGAGGCGCGCGCGGAGGCGGAGGCAGCGGTTGAGCAGCGCATTACCGCGGCGCTGGCGCTCGAGCGCGCGGAGCTTGTCAAGCAGGCACGCGGCTGGCTGTGCATGTGCGGCAACAGGCATGTCCGCAGCACTGCCATACTCTGCTTTTTACTGTTGCACTGTTTGTGCAACTAAGTGCGAGTGCAGCCGCTGTACATGCCATGCGAGTGGCAGCATGGCACTGAAGATTGACAGCGGCAGTGTCTGGAAGCGGCCGTCCTGCTCATGACGCCTTGCTGACTGCGCGGATGTGCCCAGGTGGACCAAGCGCGTGCCGAGGCGCGCGCGGAGGAAGCGGCAGCCGAGGAGCAATTTGTTGCAGCGCTGGCGCTCGAGCGCGCAGAGCTTGACAAGCAGGCGCGCAGCTTGCTGTGCATGTGCGGCACTTGACCAGTCACAGCCTCAGCCTACTTCCGGAGAGATGAGTACGGTGGACTGGAAATACTCGGCTGCACATGTGATGCATTTGCCAGCAGGGGGCATGTGTGAGGTATATTGGCTGCCGTGAAGGCAAGTGTGTTTGTCCTACTCATGTACGCATGCTCTGCTGACCGCGGTAGTCTGCCTAGGTGTTGCTCGCACGCACCGAGGCGCGTGCTGAGATGGGGGCAGCCGAGCAGCACTTCACCGCGGCGCTGGCGCATGAGCGCGCAGAGCTCAACAAGCAGGCGCGCAGCCTGCTGTGCATGCGCAGCAGTGGGCTGCACCGCCAGAGCCTGGTCTTGCGGAGAGTGTGTGCGGCGTCATGGAACGGCCGTACAGGCCACGCATCTTGCAGCATAGGGCGTGTGGTGGTGGAGCTCATATAGGGTGATGGCAAGCTGATTGTCATAATAGTGCCATGCTTTGGTGGCAAAACTGCTACCCTCTGCCCAGGTGCACCAAGCACGCGCCGAGGCGGAGGCGGCAGCCGAGCAGCGACTTGCCGGAGCGCTGGCGCTTGAGCGCGCAGAGCTCGACAAGCAGGTGCGGCTCAGTCTATCAGTGCGGCAGTGCGGCAGTGCAGCGCTGCTCTGGCTTGGTTCTGCGCAGCGTGGACGCGTCGGCTGATGGTTGACACTGATGCATGCACCATGCGGGCGTGGCATGGCCGCGTAGAAGCGGAGCTTTGTCAGAGCGAAGGCAAGCCTGTCTTCTCAACATGACCTCTACTGTGCTGATCGAGTATCTCTGCCTAGGTGTACCAAGCGCATGCCGACGCGCGCGTGGCGGAGGCAGCGGCCGAGCAGCGCATCGCCGCGGCGCTGGCGCTTGAGCGCGCGGAGCTGGTCAAGCAGGCGAGGAGCTTTTTGTGCATGTGCAGCAATAGGCTGCACCGCCTGAGTCTGGTTTTGCAGCAAATGTGTGCGGCTGATTGTGAGCGAGACGGCTGCATATGCTCTGCATGTGGCAGCATGGGTCATGGGGTGATGAAGCTCAGCTGGAGGCAAGCGCTTGTCTTTATATATCGGTGTTTATGCTCTGCTGATCGGGCGCTGCCCTCTGGCCAGGTGCAGCAAGCGCGCGTCGAGGCGCGCAACGAGGCGGAGGCGGCAGCCGAGCTGCGGCTGGCCGCGCTGGACCAGGCGCGCCGCGAGGAGCGGGAGGCTGTCGTGCGCATGGCCCTGGCGCTGGGCGCGGGGCGGGTGCGCGCACCCCCTGGCACGCCTCTCTGTGTACACTTTACGACACACAGTGTGACAGACATGCCACCAAAGCCGCCACAGAGCACACCCGCATATTGTCCTGGCACAGGGGCCGCGCTTTGCAATTGGCGGCGCAGCTGGCCGCCATGCCTTGTTTAGCCAGATTATGTGCACCTCCGCAGCACACAGTGCGCCTGTGTGCGGCGAATGCCGCAGGGCTGCTGACAAGGGATGGCTTGCCATAGACATCCTTGGTTCACGGGTCTGCCCTGTCACAGCTGAGGACATGCATTATGCCAGGGCATGGACACTGCATGTTGCTGCTTTTTAATGCAGTCTCTGCATGTGCCTGCGCCAGGGCATGGATGCTGCGACCAAGGAGCGGGACGCGCGGCCGCGCGCTGAGCCGGAGGCTCAGGCGCGCGCCGCCGCGTCCGCGCGCACTGAGGCCGACTGAGCCCCGTGCGAAAGCAACGCTATGCTGGCATGGGGGACGGCGCAGCCGGGTGCGCAGCGGGAGGCCTGGGCAGCGCCCGCCGCGCCGGCTCCGCCGCTGGACGCCATGCGGCGGCGCCCGTGTGAGTGCCCGCCGAGCGCGGGCGCAGCGTCAGCGGCGCGGCGGCCGCCCCTGGCACAGGTGTGCCGGCATGCGGCCGGCGTGGCGCGCGCGCGCGGGAGACAGGCCCTGCATTCACCTCATCCAGCGGTCCCGGGCTCACAAAGACCCCTGCGCCGCCGCCGCTCTATGCCCGTGCAAGCGCGATATGGCCGAGGGTGTAGGCTCAGGGCAAACGTGCCGCAGCACGCACAGGCGGCAAGGCCGAGTGGTCGGCGGCAGGGGTAGCGCCAGCCTTGGCAGCTCTCTGATGCGCGTAAGGCCGGGTGGGTGGCCGCGGCCCCTACGGCGCGCGCGTCTGAGCAAGCTGTGTGTCGGCAAAGCAGGGACGGACGCGGCTGCCTTGCAGCTTGCTGCATTGAGCGCTAGCGGTCTGCCTCTGCGCTGCTGGCGGGGCGCGCCCGCAACCTTGTAAGGTGCAAGCGCAGCGGGCGCCGATGGCGCTCGCGCAGGCGTGCTCGACCGTCATCTCGACCGTCACCTGAGCGCCACCATGCGTTACAATGGCTGCAGCCGCGTGCGCGCACGTGTGAGCGGCCGCGGGCAGCTGCACGGTGGGCGGCTCTGGCCGGCCAGCTGCATGGCTCAGCCATGCGGTCACCTGTGGGGCTTGCATACGTGAAGTTCTTGTGTCAGTAGAACTTATCCATGTGTCAGTGAATAAGTTCCAGCCTGTATCAGCCAGCTCCAACCAGCGAGAGCGCTTCAGCCCTGTATTTGAGCGCCTGGCCATGTGGTTGGGTGCGTAAGAGGTGCTAGCAGCAGCTGCAAACTGCATTTCATTTGTCCTTTGTTAAGTGCCGGGCTGTCACCAGGTGCAATGCTTTACTTAATGCTTATCAGATACATGTGTTGTTTGTGGGTGCGAGCCAGTGTCTGTAAATAGCTGGCTCATGCAAAGTCTTGCAACTGCACCCTGCCATGCAGCTGGAACAAGTCTGGGCTCTGGGCCAGCTGGAGCTCCTCAGGCGCGTAGCCCTCTCATGGGGGCGTCGGGAAGGTGTTGATGCTGAAACAAATTTGCACAAATCCGCAACCGATTCGCTTGACGCTTGGCCTGTCAACCTCACCTCATCACCACCATCATCTGCCTGTTCTGTTACACCTAGGTTGCATTTTTCAAGACCTTGTCCTGGACTCAGGTGAAACGAGCATAACTGCAATAAGTACGCTCCGCCGACAGTTTGCGCATAGCGAGCAGGGTGTGTGCTATCTGTTGAAGAATAGTGCTCCTGCGCAAGACATTGCACTGTCATCACAGGAGGGCCAGCGCCCTCAGCTTCACATCCTCCCTTGGAACAACAACCTGTACCCGGTGTGCCTGTTCGCAGTCCTGATCTGCTCAGCGCAGCCTTGCACTACCCGGCTCACGCTGAAACCAATGCCTCTCCATTCTCAAGAGTGGCGTGGCGTCGGGGGCGCAGGCGGCCCAACCCACGCTAGACTCACTGCCAACACCACACCGGTCTCTGCCGTGCGCCTGACGCTCTCGTAGGCAGCACGCGGCGCGCTTCGGTCACCTGTGCACTGGCGCGCGTATGGCATGGCGCCGCACAGCCACGCTGACGTGGCCGTGCTTGAGGACTGGCACGTAGCACACAAACGACCCCACGCGTGCGGCGTGGAGGGCTGCGCCGCGCAGCTCGTCACAAAGAGACACTTACAGGCCCGCCTGTGCGCCGCGCACATCAAGTGCCCCGCAGTGCTGCGCGGCGGCGTGCGGCAGCGCTGGTGCAAGCGCTGCCACTGCTTCCACGCGCTCGGAGCATTCTCTGGCAGCCGCAGGTGTGCGCCTGCCTCGCGCTTGCAGCGTGCTTGTCTGGTGCTTCCGCAAGGTTGACCCGCCTCTCTCAAACTTCAATTGCCGAGCAATATCCCAGACGTGCTTATAGCAGGGTGTTCCACTGCGCCTGGCCTCAGCGCCCTGCTGTCAGATACATGACTCCGTATGGCGAAGTTTTTGAGGTCCTCGTTGAGGCGCACCCACTTGCGGCAGGAGCTGTGCAGCCGGCCTCCACTTGCACCGCGAGTCGAAGCGCAAGCATCGAGCGCGCCGCGCCAGTGCGGCCGCGAGTCTCAAGGCGCCACGTGAGCGTCAGGCGCGCGCGGCCCAGGCAGCCATGGCCATGCGCATTGGCGATGCGCACCCAGCGGCTGCGCCCGCAGCTGCAGCGCACTCTATGTGTAACTGCTCAGGCCTCCCTGAACGTGTCTCAGGTCCGGCGCGGGCGCGCCGCCGGCGATGCGGACGCCGCGTTGACCTTCTCCGACCATGAGGCAGCGCCCGCGTTGCCGCCCGCGGAGCGCGTGCGCCATGTCGGCGGCGCAGCGGTGGCTCGCTCGCACTGCCGCATGGCGGCCGATAATGCGACTGACACATCTGGCTCAGTCACCTCTGGCTCCGAAGACAGCGCGTCCGAGTCTGACCGCACTGCTGGCGCCGGCCTGCATGCAGGTGGCCAATCAGGCCTGCTGCCTGCAGTGCGTAAAGAGTGCTGCTAGCCCCTAGGGCGTATGCAGTAGAGCGCGGGCGGCAACCTTGCGCTGGGTCACAGCTTAACCAGCATGCCAGGGCGCTGCTGTGCGCATTCATGACCTCCGCCTAAGCCAGTGCTGTGCGTGATCCCACCAGCGCGCTGGCGCGCAGGCGGCACGGCGTCGCCCGAGCTTGCTGACCTGCCCGTGCTGCATGATGGAGTGCGCTCAGTATTTGGCCCTCACGTGTGCGGCGTGGAGGGCTGCACTGCGCAGCTCGTCAAATACTGCCACCTGGAGGCCTGCCTGTGCGCTGCGCACTACCAGTGCCGCGCAGTGCTGCGCGGCGGCGTGCCGCAGCGCTGGTGTGGCAACTGCCACATGTATCACGCGCTCGAGGCGTTCAGCGGCAGCCTGAAGTGCGCGCCCGCCTCGCGCTGGGAGCGCTCTGGTCACCCCAAGAATGATGCATCTACTAGTTGAAACAAGTCGTGCGCTCTGTCAGCAAGGTGCTATGGATTGCTCAATCAGTGCCGCTTTCAAGAGGCATGAGTTTCCCCGCATGCACACGCCAAGTGGGATTAGTGCACTGAAGTGAGAGGATTGTCCTTTCTCATTACTGATGTGAAAACAATGTTCGGTTGGATGCCCCTGCAATCGCAACGAAGGATATTGGAACGGTTCTGCGTGAAAGGCCATTGTCACATGACATGGAACCCTGCCTGCCCTGTACTAAGCGCTTTGCACCGGACGCCGCGGCAGGTCTTGCATGGCCAGCCTCAAGAAAGCGGCAGAGCGCAAGAGCTACAGGCGCAAGCAGCGGGCGCCCGTGCGGTTGCCCGCTGAGCGCGCGTGCAACATCAGCAGTGCAGCAGCGAGCCGCTCGCGCAGCCGCGGCGCGGCCGATGATGCGGCTGACACGTCTAGCTCAGCTCCTGGCTCGTCATATGCCCCGAGAACAACGGACGGCGCTCCGGAGCCTGGCGGCGCTGCTGGCTCCGACCCGCGTGCAGGTGGGGCAAGGAATTTCGCTCCGTGCGATGCTGCTGGCCCATGGATGGTGAAGGAGGCGAATCTGGGCTGTAGTCTCTGCTGCCTGAGCGCGCCGGGCCTGTGCTGCGCGCTTTGAAATACACTGAGGGGCATGCAGCCAGCGGCGCGCTTTGCCTCACTTGCACGCTGGCACGCAGGTGGCCTGGCGTCGCGCGGCCGCGACGCGCTGCCCGTGCTCGAGGAGTGGCACGACGGAGCAGGGAGCGGCCAGCGCCCATGCAGCCGCCCTCGCATGTGCGGCGTGGCGGGCTGCGCCGAGCCGCTCGTCAAAGCGCACCACCTGAGCGCCCGCCTGTGCCCTGCGCACATCAAGTGCCCCGTGGTGCTGCGCAGCGGCGTGCCGCAGCGCTGGTGTTCAAACTGCTCCAAGTTTCATTCGCTTGAGGCGTTCAGCGGCGGCCGCAGGTACGCCCCTGCCTACCTCGCGCTGGGAGCGCTGTGCTCACCCACAGTTTGACTCTCCCATGCTAACGCCTGGTCGTGCGCTCCATGTAGCAAGGTGCTCCAGTGAGCCTGAGCAGAGCGCCCTGCTGCGTGTCAGAGGGACCGTGCGCATGCGTGTTCACGCAGGATTCCTGAGCGATGTGTGCTGGACACCGCGGCAGGTCCTGCATGCCCAGCCTCCAGGCAGCGGCAGCGTATATGCGCAAGCACCGGGCGCGCCTGGCCGGTGCAGCCGCGCCGGGGCCCACCAGGCACAGCAGCGCTGCGCAGCACCCAGCAGCCGCGCCCGCAGCTGGAACTGCGCGCGCGGCAGCGCGGGCGACTGCACCCGCCCGGGGCAACCAGGACGTCGCTCGGGTGCTCCAGCGCGAGCGCGCCGAAGGTGACGCGGCCGCCGCGCCGGCGCGCTCAGCTGAACAGCCTGAGTCAGCGTCCATGTGGTTGCTGGCCGAGCGCGGGCGCGACGGCGGCAACCCGGCGGCGGGCCGCTTGCGTTACGGCACGGCTGCCAGCAATGATGTGGACATGTCGGATGGCTCGCACGCCCCCGGCACGTTCGACAGCGCTTCCGAGCCTGGCGGCGGTGCTGGCATCGCCCCGCATGCAGGTGGGGCACGCCGCCTGTCCCTGGCAGTGCACTTGAGTCTCGAAGCGCTGCCAAGCCCCAACTCATGGTGTCTTCTCATTGCTGCAAGAGAGTGTAAGGTTGACTCTAAGCAGGCTGTTTGGGCGGGCCTCAGGTAGCGCTGGCGGCAGTGCTGCCGACCCTGCGCGTGGCGCCCCTGCCACGGCAGCTCCGGCCGCCGAGGCGCGCCGCAAGCCCGACAAGCGGCGGGCGGCCGCAGGCAACGCGGCAGGGAGCAACGACTATGACAATGGAGCGCCCTCCGAGGGCAGGCCCGGCAAGCGGCACAGGGCCGCAGCGGCTGGAACACCCCGCGGTGACGATGCTGGCGTCGCGCGTGCGGCGCTGGATGCGGTTGAGGTGGAGGCACGCCTTGCTGGTGCGGCGGCCTACGAGGACGACGACGGAGGAGATGCGCGTGCGGCATTGCGCCATCTGGGCGTGCGCAGCGCGGACCCGCGCTTTGCGGCGGCGCTGGCGCATGAGCGCGCGGACTTTGCCAAGCAGGCGCGCAGCTTCTGGCTTTGCGCGGTGGTCAGCTGCAGTGCAGCAGTCAGCTCTGTCACGATTACTGTGCGAGGCTCTCGCATGGTCAGCCGCAAGACTGACAGACAGGCCCCCTGTACACTGCCATGCATGAGGGCAGCATGGGGCATGTCGTGGTGAGCTTGGCTGACACGGCAAGCGTGGCCCACAGCGTGCCGCGCCTTGCTGATCGGGCAGTCCTGCCTAGGTGCACCGGGCGCGCGCCGAGGCGCGCGCTGAGGCAGAGGCGGCAGCCGAGCAGCGCTTGGCCGCGGCGCTGGCGCATGAGCGCGCGGAGCTCATTAAGCAGGTGAGGACCTGACGGCTGCACATGCTCTGCCTTTGGTAGCATGGGCAACGGGGTTGTGGATCTGAGCTGGAAGCAAGCTTGCCTCTATTAAAAGTGGTATGCGTGCCTGACCGAGCGCTACCCTCCGCCTAGGTGGACCAAGCGCGCGCCGATGCGCGCGCCGAGGCGGAGGCGGCAGCTGAGCAGCAGCTGGCCGCGCTGGACCAGGCGCGCCGCGAGGAGAGGGAGGCGGCCGTGCGCCCCGCTGCCCTGGCGCTGGGCGTCCGGCCGGTGGGCGCTCGCCCGCACGCATCCCTACCTGGCATGCCTCTTTATATATTTTCATAACACACAGTGCGACAGACATATCACCAAGCCGCTGAAAATTGCGCCCGCCGGGGGTCCTGGCATGGTTTCGCGGCGCGGCGGTGCATGCTGCAGGCTGCTGACAAGGGCACAGCCCGCCGTATACATGATTGTTTCATGGATATACTCTGTGACAGCGGAGTACTCTGCATCATATCAGGGCGCACACCCTGCATGTTCTGCTCCGCCGGTGTACAGCACTCCTGCCTGTGCCTGCGCCAGGGCCTGGAGACTGCCACAACGGCCGGGGACGCGCTGCACGTTGAGCCGGATCCCCAGGCGCGCGCCGCTGCGGCTGCGCGCATTGAGGCTGGTAAGCCCGCGCGCGTGAGGGAAGCCATGCTGGTACCGGGTGCGGCGCAGCTGGGTGCGCAGCGGGAGCCCTGGGCAGTGCCCGCCGTGCCGGCGCGCTCCGCTGCACGCCCAGGGACGGCGCTGGTGTGGGGGCTCGCCGATTGCGGGCGCAGCGTTAGCGGCGCGGCGGCCGCGCCCTTTGCCAACGCTGGGCGCACAGGGGTGCCGGCATGCGGCCAGCGCGGCGCGCGCGCGCGGGAGGCAGGCCCTGTATTCACCTTTTCCGGCGGTCCCGGGCGTACAGCGACCCCTGCGCCGCCGCCGCGCTGTGCGCGTGCGGGCGCGATGTGGCCGAGGGCGGAGGCTCGGGGCACACCTGGCGCAGCGCGCACAGGCAGCAAGGCCGAGCGGCCGTCAGCGGGGGCAGCGCCAGCGGCGGCAGGAGGTATCTAGATGCATGTGGGGCTAGCTGGCTGGCGGCGGCCGCGACCCCGTGCGAGGCGAAGGCAAGCACTGTGATGGCAAGGGAGGGACGGACGCGGCTGCCTTGAAGCTTGCTGCAGCTTGCGCGCGCGCCGCGGCGTGCCGCTGTCGCGCCAAGCCTCCTCACATTGAGCGCTGGCGGCTTGCCCCTGCGCTGCCGGCGGGGCGCGCCGGCACCCTGGTCAGATGCAAGCGCGGCGGGCGCCGGCGGCGCTCATGCAGGCGGGCTCCGCGGAGCACATGCGCAGCGGCCTGGGCGCCACTCATGCGGGGCTGAACAGCTTGCGCGCGTTCGCGAGCCGTAGCTGCAGCGGACACATGCGCGACGGGCGGCTCTGGCCTGCCAGCTGCATGGCTCAGCCATGCGGTCATTTGTGGGGTAGGGTTACGGGTTGCATAACTTGGCCATGCAGTCACCTGCGGGTCTTGTGCCAGCAAAAGTCATGTATAAATCAGTAAAGATCAGCGTGTGTGAGCCAGCTCTTACCAGCCGGAGCGTATGCCTCAATGGTGAAGCGCTTGGCCATGTGGTAGGGTGGGTAAGAGGTGCATGGCAACTGCCAGCCGTGTGTCATTTATGCTGTGCTGGGTTGCCACGAGATGCATTGCCGTCATGAACGCTTTGCCAGGAACATGCATTGTTTGTGCGTGCTACCCTGTCTGTGAACAGCTGGCTCATGCAAAATTGATACCCTGCCATGCAGCTGGAACAAGCCTGGGCTGGCCCTACTCAGGCTGCTCAGATGGCTTATTGAAGCTGGAAAAATAGCCAATCTTTACAATTGAGTCTGTTAAGATTGTCTTGCAATTGAGTCTGTTTAGATCGTGTTAACATCTGTTAAAGCACTTTATGCTTTTTCAAACATGGTGCTGTTACACCTAGGCCTCAATACTAGTTCCCATGCTGAAGACCTTGGGTGCGAGCAGAACTGCAAGTACGCTCCGCCAACAACTCCGCCTAGCGAGCAGGACCTGTCCTGCTTGCCGAGGAATGATGCTCCTGCACCGAATGTGTCGCTGTCATCTCAGGAGCGCCAGCGCCCTCAGCACTTGCACCTCCTCACTTGGAACAACAACCTGTACCCGGTGCGCCTATCCGCAGCCCTGAGCTGCTTAGTGCAGCCTTGCATTGCCCGAGGCATGCTGAAAGCAATGCCTCTTTATTTTCAAGTGGCGAGGCATTGAGGGCGCAGGCAGCATAAACGGCGCTGGGCTCACTAATTTCACCACGCCGGCCTTCGCCGTGCGCCTGACAACCTCCAAGGCAGTAGAGCACGCGGCGCGCTTTAGCTCACCTGTGCGCTGGCGCTTGTCTGGCACATTGCCGCACAGCCACGCTGATGTGCCCGTGCTTGAGGGGTGGCACAAGGAACGCAGTCGACCCCACGCGTGTGGCGTGGTGGGCTGCACAGCGCACTTTGTCAAATCCTGACACCTGCAGGCCCACCTGTGCACCGCGCACAACAAGTGCTTCGCAGTGCTGCGCCGCGGCGTGCGGCAGCGCTGGTGTAAGCGCTGCCACTGCTTCTAAACGCTTGGAGCCTTTTCTGGCAGCCGAAGGTGTGCGCCTGCCTCATGCTTGCAGCTGGCGCAGCAGTGACCCACCTATTCACCACCTGAGAAAGTCTGCCTTAGCACTCTGTTGCCAGAGGCATGGACTTCATGTGATGCATCTTGCGAGGTCCTCATTGAGGTGCACCCTGCAGCGGCAGGAGCTGTGCAGCCAGCCTCAGCACGCAACGCGAGGCGGTCCGCAGGCGTTGAGCGCGCCGCGCCAGTGCGGCTGCGAGTCTCAAGCCGCAAAGTGAGCTTCGGCCGCGCGGCGAGGGGCACTGCGCTCCCGGTGGCCGCGGCCGCTGCTGCAGCGCACTGGAGTGTACCTGCTCAGGTCTTCCTGGACATGTCTCAGGTCCAATGCGGGGGCGCCGCCGGCGACGCGGACGCCGCGCTGGTCGTCTCTGGCCACGAGGCGGCGCCTGCGTCTTTGCCCGCTGAGCGCGCATGCGACGCCGCAGCAGCACGCTCGCACTGCCGCATGGCGATTGGTGATGTGGCCAGTACGTCCGGCTCAGACGACTGTGGCACCACAGACGGCGCCTCTGAGTCTGACGGCACTCCTGGCTACGACCGGCATGCAGGTAGTCCAATCGATCTCGCTGCTGTGCGGTTCTACAGGCCCTCAGGGCCTGCAGGCGGCACATTTGAGCCAAGTTTATCAATGCCTGAGCGTGCCAGGCCTGTGCTGTGCGCTTTGACAAACTCTGAGGGTTGTGCAGCCAGCAGCACTTTGTTTCACTTACATGCTGGCACGCAGGTGGCATGGCGGCGCGCAGTCGCAATGCGCAGCCCGTGCTCGAGGAGTGGTTTGACAGAGCAGTGAGCGGCCAGCGCCTACGTGACCGCCCTCGTATGTGCGGCGTGGCGGGCTGCGCCGAGCCGCTCATCAAAGCATACCACCTGGACTCTCGCCTGTGCCCTGCGCACATAAAGTGCTCCGCGGTGCTGCGCCGCGGCGTGCCGCAGCGCTGGTGTCCATATTGCCGCAAGTTTCATGTGCTCGAGGCCTTCAGCGGCGGCCGCAGGCACGCGCCCACCGCGCACTGGGACTTCTGTGCATGCCCACAAATCGATATTAATCTGCAAAGTTATGCTAGTGCGTTTCGCGCAGCAACGTGCTCCAGTGAGCTTGAGCAGAGCGCCCTGCTGCATGCAAGATGCACAACTACGCATGCGCATTCATGCGGAGTTCCTGACCAATGTGCACCCTTTTATGGCAGGTCGTGCAAGGCCAGCCTCGAGGCAGCACGCCAGCGAAAGGCGCGCAAGCGGCGGGCACGCCTGGCCGGTGCAGCAACGCCGGGGCCCACTGGGCACAGCATCGCTGCGCACCCAGCAGCCGCACCCGCTGCTGGAGCTGCGCCTGCAGCAGGACGGGCGACTGCACCCGCCCAGGCCATTCAGAATGTCACTTTGGTGGTGCAGCGCGGGCGCGATGAAGGTGATGCGACCGCCGCGCCGGCGCGCTCTGCTGACCAGCGTGAGCCAGCGTCCATGTGGCTGCTGGCTAACGGCGCGCGCGACGGTGGCGACCCGGCGGCGGATCAGCTGCTGCACTGCACGGCAGGCGAGGATGATGTGGGCATGTCAGATGGCTCGCACGCCCTCGGCACTCTCGAAAGCGCTTCTGAGCCTGGCGGCGCTGCTGGCAATGACCCGCGTGCAGGTGGAGCATGCTGCCGTCCCAGGCTGTGCTCTTGGAGTCTCAGAGTGCTGCCATACCCCAACGCATTGTGCATTATCAGTGTTGCAGTGCAAATGTGCACCTGAGAGTGTGAGCCTGAATTGTAAACAAGCTGTTGTGCGGGCCTCAGGCAGCGCTGGCGGCAGTGCTGCCGACCCTAAGCATGCCGCTCCTGCCACGGCAGCTCCGGCCGCAGAGGCGCGCCGCCAGGCCGACAAGCGGCGGGCGGCCGCGGACGAAGCGGCAGGGAGCAGCACCTGTGACAGCGGGTCGCCCTCCGAGGGCAGGTCCAGCAAGCGGCACAGGGCCGCGGTGGCCGGCGCACCCGGCGGTGACGAGGCTGGTGTCGCGCGTGCGGCGCCGGGCGTGGCAGAGGCGGAGGCACGCTTTGCTGGTGAGGCAATCGATGAGGACGACGCCGAAGGAGACGTCTGCGCGGCATCGCGCCGTCTGGGCATGCAAATTGCGGACCAGCGCTATGCGGCGGCGCTGGCGCATGAGCGCGTTGATTCCGTCGAGCAGGCGCGCAGCTCACGACCTTGTGCGGCTTCGCTGCAGTGCAGGAGCCTGCTCTCGCATGGTCAACTGCAGGACCAACAAGGAGTTAGCCTGCTGATCCTTGTCACGCATGTGGGCACCATCGGGCATGTTGTGTTAAGCTTGGCTGACACGGCAAGCGTGCCCCACAGCGTGCCGCGGCTGCTGATGGGGCAGTCCTGCCTAGGTGCATCGAGCCCGCCCCGAGCCCGCGCCCCCGGAAGCGCGGGCCGAGGCGCACGCTGAGGCGCGCGCTGAGGCGAAGGCAGCAGCCGAGCAGCGATTGGCCGCGGTGCTGGCGCTCCAGCGCGCGGAGCTTGACAAGCAGGCGCGCTGCTAGCTGTGCATGTGCGGCGACAGGGATGTCTGCTGCAGTGCCCTAGCCTGCTTTTGTGCACTGTGTGTCCACAACCAGACTGCGAATGGAGCCACTGTACATGTCATGCGCCTGGCAGCATGGGCAAGTATGTTAGAAATGAGCTGCGGTGCAGGGAAGCGCCTGTCCTACTCATAATGCCTTGCTGAATAAGCACATGTACCTAGGTGCACCAAGCACTCACTGAGGCGCGCGCCGAGGCGGAGGCAGCAGCTGAGCAGCGCATCGCCGCAGCGCTGGCGCTGAAGCGTGTGGAGCTTGACAAGCAGGCGCGCAGCTGGCTGTGCATGTGCGAGAACAGGGATGTTTGCTGCACTGCCATAG
>JAABUV010000874.1_pt1 | contig 45156 bp, 42 predicted proteins | sample 5559971 | NCBI WGS metagenome assembly JAABUV01 (sample SAMN10711881, study PRJNA513362) | rock metagenome | isolation source: Antarctica rocks | place: Antarctica: Victoria Land, Knobhead nord | collected 2015-12-19 | reverse complement strand
GCTGAAGCGGGCGGCGGCGCGCGTGGCGGGCCGCGCGGACGCGGGCGTGGTGCCGAGCGTGGCGTGCGGCGTGGCCGCCGCGTTTACGGGGCAGCTGGTCACCTTCCCGCTGGAGGCGGTCGCGCGGCGCATGCAGGCACGCGCCCCCCTCCGCGCCCGCATCGGGCGCCTGCGCCGGCGCTCCTGCGCTGGCGCTCGTATGGCTGCCGCCGCAGGCGCTGTCGTTCAGCGGGTGCTTGGTCTCCTCCTTTCCTCTGGGGGCGGTCGCGCGGCACGTCCAGGCACAGGCCCTCAATTCCACAGGCCTGGCCCTGTCGCGCGGCGCGTGCAGGCGCGGAGCCCCATGGCTGCCATGTGGGGTGCCAGCGCCCCTGTGAGCATGCATCTGACACCAGCGCAGGCTGCCGTCAAACGACCCGAAGCTGCAGGCTGCGGCACTGCCTGCGTGTGACGCCGCTCGCTTGCTTCCCCAATGTAGGAAGGCCCCTGCTCTTAGTGCACCGCAACGCATGCGCCCTCCTCCCACCCCCTCCCCCGCCATGCTATGGCATCGGGCCGCCTTCCTGCACCGTGCGCCGTGCAGTGGCCCGGGCGCGAGGCCTTATGCCCGCCGTCGCCGCGCGCGCGCAGCGCGGCGCCGCCGGCCAGCAGGGCGTCGGCGACGTCGTGCGCGAGCTGCTCGCTCAGGGCGGCGTCCGCGGCCTGTACAGGCGCGCGCGCGCTCTGCGCCCCTGGGCGCCCCTACCGATCTGCCCATGCGCCGGGTGACTGTGCTGGTGGCTGCCAGCCCAACAGGCTGCGCAGGGGGTGGATAAGTCTGGCGGAATAGTCGCATGAGTGTCTGCTGCTCTCTCTGCCACCGTTGCCTGCGAGTCTTGGGACACCTGAGTTGCGACGCACTTGACGCTGCCTGTGTCCGCCTTTGGCGGTGCAACAAAGCGTTGCGCGCGCCCGAATGCGGCTGAGCGCCTCTGGCGCGCGGCAGGGGCGTGGGCGCGGCGTCGCTGCGCGTGGTGCCCATGGCCTTTGTCAGCTTCCTGACCTATGAGGCGCGCATGCTCGGGACCGCCCTCCCACCCACCAGCCAGACACACCCAGACCAGTCCCATGACCAGGCGTGGCGTGCCGCGCGCGTGCGGGCGCCCCTGTCGGTGTGTGTGCGAGAGTGGGTGTCTAGGTAGCAGGCTTGGCGCACCACGCCAGGCGGCGCCGTTGGTGTGCATGCGCATGCTGTGCTGCCGCAGCCCCACGCCAGAGCGGCACAGCAGCGTCGGGCTATGCCGTGCGCGAGCTGGCGCCCACGCGCGGGCGCGGCGCGGCGCAGGCCGTGCGCATGTGGCTGACGCAGCAGGACGAGCGCGCGGCCGCGCGCGCGTGCGCCCAGGCGATCCTGCCGCCGCAGACCTGCAACCCCTTCCCTGAGCCGGCGTGACGCCTGCAGCGCGCGGACGCCCTGCGAGAGGCCGCCCAAGCCGCGGAGGGTGGCGGCGCCGCGCGCGCGCTAGCGGAATGATGCATGCAGCCTGGCGTGCATATACATGTGCCCTGTACCTGTTGCCGCACGAGCCTCGTATACAGTATCTGATTCTGTACAGTCTGATGTGCCTAGTTGGTTGCCCTGTTTTGCAGGCCTGTAGTTGTCTGGATCCTGAGGGGACCATGTAGTTGGTCTTGCACTCGAGTAGACGTGAAGAGGAAGAGGCGTAGTACATTGCTGGTCCCAGGAGCCATTCTTGTCGGGAGGCACTGGCACTGGTCCAGTGTGCAAAAGCTTGCCAGCTGCAAAGCCTGCACCGCGCTCTCCGGCGAAGTTTGGTGCACTGCACCGCCAGCACTCGCCGCTTAGGCTTGGCGCTTGGCAATGCAACCGTCCCAGCCTGTTGCCAGGCGAGCAGCCTGTACTATGACGACTTGCAGCAGCCATGGCGGCCCTGCTGCACCTGTCAGGCGCGCGCCACACCGCGCGCACCCAGGCGTGCGTGGCCGTTGCACGGCTGCGCGCGCGCAGGCATGCTGACAGCCTGCTGCTGTATGTAGTGGGTGGACGCGCCCGCTGCCCGCGCCGGCGGCTGCGGGGCACAGCAGGCGGGCCACAAGCAGGGGCTGCCGCGCATGGAGGCTCCAGGCGCGGCCGCCCGCTGCGCGCACCCGCCGTGCTCTCAGCGCTGCGCTGCCTGGCACTGCTCTGCTGCGACCCTGCCGCGCCGGAGGGCTGCTGGCGGGGCCTGCTGCATGCTTGCCGGGCCTGCATGGACCCGCTGCCAGCGCGCAAGCCAGGGAGCCCGCCCAGCCCAGCCGGCTGCGCGGCCGAACCGCAGGTGTGCAGCGTCGCGTATGGCCAGGCAGACGTGGATGAGCGCAGCTGGAGCGACGCGGCCGTCAGCGAGGGGGTGCGCGCTCCCCGCTGTGCTGCCCGGGCGCTGCGCCTGTGCGGGGCGCGCGGCGACCCCTGCCTCAGTTCGAGCGCCTGGCCTGCGAGGGCAGGGAATGTGTGCACCTGTCCTGCACCTACACCTAACAGAGCGCCCCTGCTGAAGAGAGCCCGCTGTCACTCGCGCTACAGCACACGCTGTCTGAGCCCCACCCGCACCCGCACATGCAGGCGCGGCCGTGATGCAGGGCGAGCCCATGCAGCGAGTGCACAGCAGCGCAGAAGGCGGCTGGGCGGCTGCACCAGGCCCGCCTCAGGCGTGAGGAAGCAAACCCGCTGGTGGCAGAGCAACATGCAGGCTAGCAAGCCGTGATCTGCGGGGTACGGCAGGGCCGGCTGGTGCAGTGGTACCCGGGCCACATCGCGCGCGCGGAGCGCCGGCTGCGCGAGCAGCTGGCGCTCGTGGACGTCGTGCTGGAGGTCCGCGACGCGCGGTGCGCGGCACGGGTGGCTAGGGACCCACCACTGTCGCAGCGGTTTCGCCACGATCCTGGCCGATGTTCTGGCTGGGTACGGTGCGGACGTCGTGCTAGAGGTCTGCAGTGCATGATGTGCGGCACGGAGAGCGAGGGGTTCAACCCGCCGCTGCTCCAGCGCTTGCGCCACAAATTCGGTGGGCCGACGCGCTGGCTGGCGGCCCAGCACCGCGCGAGCGCAGCTGGGCTGCTTGCATGTGGCCGAGCGGCCTCCCCCGCCGCGCGCGCGTAGACCGCCGCGCCGGCGTAGAGCGGCGAGCCGCCGCGTGTGGCATCGCCTCGCGTGGTGCTGCTCGGCTGAGCGCGGGCGCTGGGCCGCTAGAAGGCTCCGACGCCAGCCCTGCGCGGCTGACCCCGGCGGCGCGCGCGCCAGCATCCCGGCGGCCACCGCGCACCCGTCGGTCGCGCGCTGGTGCGGCGCCAAGCCGCGGCTGCTCGTCGTGAACCGCGTGGACATGGTCTCCGAGCGCGACCGCAGCGCTTGGGCCGCGCACTTTGCCGCGGCCGGCGAGCGGCCGCTCTGGACCGACGGCGCGTCCGGCCTCGGCGTGGGCCAGGCGCGCGCCCGCTGTTGCCGGGCCGCCAGCGGCGCGCCTGCCGCGTGCGCTTGCCCTGCGGCCGAAGACAAGCAGGCCCGGCGGCGACGCGCATGTCGACTTGCTTCAGGCATCGCATCGGCAAGCCCCGTACCTTCTGTTGCAGCCATGCCACAGCATGGAAGGCCGCAGCTTTGCCCCCAGCCTGGCATGCGTCAAGCGCAAGCTGCCGACAAGCAGCCGGGGGCTAGGTTAAGCGCGCTCCTGGCGCTCAGCAGGTGATGAAGGCGGCGCTGGGCGTGAGCGATCGCATCAATGAAGCGCGCGCTCGGCGCGGCCTGCGCCCGCGCCCGGTGCGCGCGGTGGTGGTCGGCTTCCCCAACGTGGGCAAGAGCGCGCTCATCAACCGGTGCGCAGCCACCCGCGCCCGGCCCGCGCACTTATCGCGCCCGACGGCTCGCGCGCACACTGCCCCGCGGCCGCGCGCGCCGACTTGCCGTGCTGCTGGGCCCCGCGCTGCTCCGAGCGGCGCGCTGGGCGCCCGCCATGGCCAGGGGCGCACGCAGACGCGCGCCCGCGCGCGCAGGCTGCTGGGCCGGCGGCTGTGCGAGAGCGCGGCCAAGCCGGGCGTCACGCGCGTGCTCAAGTGGCTGCGCATCGGCGGCCAGCTCGACCTGCTGGACTCGCCCGGTGCGCGCGCGCTCTGACCCTAACCCCGGCTTACCCTGCCAGGCTCAGGCCCGGACGATGGGCGGCGGCCCTGCCTTGCGCTCGCGACCGCGGCGAGCGGGCGCCAGGATGCTCATGAACGGCCCGCGCCTTTGCGCCCGGGCGATCCGCGGCCAGCAGCGCGGCTGCGCGGCCCGGGCGCGGGCGCGCATGCGCGCTGCCCGCGCCCGCTGACGCGGCTCAGGCAGGCCGCCCGGCGCACGGCAGCCGGGCGCGCCGGGTGCGTATGCGCATGCAGCGTCGGCGCATGCTCTGCGGAGCCGGGCGCGCAGCTGTCGGCCGGCGGCGCGTGACGCAGCGCGCCCCGCGCGTGCGCAGGCATCATTCCGGGCAGCTTCGGCGACCAGCGCGCCGCACGGCACCTGGCCATGTGCAACGACATCGGCGAGGCCGCCTACGAGGACTCGCTTGTCGGCGCCGGGCTGCTAGACGCGCTGGCCGCGCTGCCGGGCGGCGCCGCCGCGCGCCGCCGCCTGGCCGAGCGCTACGGCGTCAATTGGGCGCCAGGCCTAAGCAGTGCGCCCCGGCTGCCGGGCAAGACGCGCGCCTTCGGACGGCAAGCCCACTCCCGAGCCTGGCAGTGCGGCTGACACGGACCATTCTTATGCAGCACGCGTTGGCGGCACTGCCCCTGCAGGCCGGTCATGCGCCGGCGCCTGGCGGCCGCCCCAGGGCGCCTGGCCTCGGCTGCCTCTTCTTGGTTGGTGGGGTAGTAAGTATTCAATGCGCATGCTATAACCTGGTGCGCCGCATCCACAACCTGCATAAGATGCACGTCCGTGCAAGGCGCGGCCTGGCGTTGGCCAAGCGACGGGCCGCGCTGCGCAGGCGAGGACTACCTGCTCGCGCTCGCCGCGGAGAAGTTCCAGGGCGACGCTGAGCGCGCCGCGCAGCGCCTGCTCAAGGACTTTCGTACCGGCGCACTCGGCCGCATCGCGCTGGAGCTGCCGCGCGGCCAGAACAGGGGGTAGATTTACGGCAGTTTCACGGGGTTGGCAGAGGGCGTCGCAACTTCCGCTGGTACTTGTAGTGCGCGTTGCAGGCGGCCATCAAAGTCGCAAGACGGCGAGGCGCTGCTCGCGTGCGCCGCTCTTGCCGGACTTTTGCACGGTCTGTACTGAACAGTCTGGCAGTCCTTCGTGTTGTCTGGCGCCAAAGCAGGGTACTGTGAAAAGCAGGCGGCTCGTACCAGGCCACAGGGCTGCTCTGTATCTGCGGCGCTGCTACATACACGCTTACAGCAGGCGGCGACATGCAATGCACTGCCAGAGAGTGCGCGGTCACGTCTGACGCACGTGAGGCTCGCAGCGCCGCCGCTCCCACCCCCCGGCACACACAGCACCGCACGGCGAGCAGAACAGGCAGCACGGCCTGCTCGGGAGCGTGGAGTTGCAGCGCCGCTGGGCGCGCCGAGTCGCCACGGCGTCCCCGGCAGCGCGCGTCTCAGTCGTCGTCCTGGAACTCCCTGCAGCCCCGCGGCAGGAGGTTGGCATGGGTGACGCTCAGACACGCGCGCCGCAAGGCAGCACGCCGCCTGCGCTGCAGCCGCGCACCTCCTGTCCGTCCACCGCGGCTGCCGGATGGCCTTTATCTCCTCCTGCGCGCGCCGCGCCCCAGCTCTGCGCTCTGCGGCGGCAGCCTGCCCAAGCAGGTGCGGCAGCCTGCCCGACCAGGCTCCCCACAGGGCCCGGCTACGCCTGGGGGCGCTCGCGGGCAGAGGCGCGCGCGTTGGCGCGGCCAGTGGCAGGCCGCGCGCCTCGCTCAGGTACTCGCCCGTCTCCTTGAACGTCTGGCGGTTGAGCTGGCGCAGCTCCTCCAGGCGCGCGTCGTCGCGCTCGTCGCGGCTGATGTAGAACAGCGGCGCGCCGATGCCCACCGCCAGGCCCAGCACCGCGCCCGCCACGCCCACCTGCCGCGCGGCCGCCCCGTCGGTCACACGGGGGGCCGCCCGCTCCATGCACGGCACAGCACCATGTGCCATGCCCAGGTGTTGACGGGTTCAGGCAGGCGGCCCTCTGAGAGCGGGAAGCAGAGCGCCCTGCCGCGCGGCCGAGTGCTCCCAAGCGCACGCCGCAGACGCTCCCACCATTGCCGCAGGCGCTGCCCGCTGGGCCTTGCAGTGCTCAAGTGCAAGCACTCCCGCAGGCCACGGAGCCCAGGCACGGCAGCCCGCCCGGGCTCGCTCACCAGCGTGTCGGGGTCGGACCAGTCGAGCGACAGGCCGGCGCGCGGCGCGGGCAGCCGCGTCCTGTGCTGCGCGCGGGGCGGCTGTGCCGTGAAAGCGCAGGGGGCACGTGGCGCAGCGGCCTGCCTGCAGCAGCAGGGCTGAGCGGGCCGCGCCGCAGGCCGCGCTGTCGGGGCCATGGCCTGCATCTTACACTGAGCAGCAATCGCACAGGTACAAGGGAGGGCGCAGTGGACTGGTGGAATGAATTACAACCGGGTGGACAGAACCGCAACACAACAAGGGGAGCAAGACCCTGGCAAGCCTTAGGTCTAGGGGGCTGCTGGCCGGCAAAGTGCGGCTGATAGCGAAAAGCAAGTCTCGAGGTCGCTACACAGAGCCAGAGAGGTGCAGCCGCCCAAGGCAGCTCCAGCCAGCCTCTCATCCGCGCTCCTGTGGTGGCTTCGGCCACAGCTCATAGCAGCCTGGCGGGGTCTGTTGCAGCCCTGACGAGCCAGAGCGATGAAGAAGCGTGGCAGTAATTGTGGTACGTCCGTAACAGCGACAGTGGTCAGCAGCCGCCACACCAACCTGCTCGAGCGCGCGCGCGCATTCCCTGTGGAGGCGGTCCGGCCGTGGGGCAACGCAGCCAAGTTCAAGAACCCGTGCTACTGCGACGTGCGCGCCCCGGGGCCCCTGCCTGTCGCCGCGGCCTGCGGTCGCCGGCGCGCCGGCGGGTGCGCTGGGTGGTGACTGACAGCTGCTTAAGGCCGCGCAGTTGGCCAAGAAGCCCAAATAACAGGACCGGGGAGTTACCAGCGCCTTCCTCATTCCCCGCCTGTGACAGCAGCCGCCGCGATGGCGCTCCCCTGCCCCGGCTTTGAGGGCAGCGAGAAGCGGCTCGAGGTCGACTTTTCCTTCGGTTTGGGCACGCCGGCGGGCGGCCTGCGGACGCTGGCGCGCCCTCAGCTCGACGGCCTGCTCCAAAAGGTGCGGGGCGGCCTGATGCACGGGGTGCTGCTGGCGGCATGTCGGAGGCATATTGTGTGTACGTCCTGATCGACCCGCGAGGAAACCGGCCTGATGCTGATGGCGCGCTCTCCCGCCGCAGGCCGCCTGCTGCATCGTGTCGCGCACCTCCAGCGCGCACGTCGACGCGTATGTGCTCTCAGAGTCGAGCCTGTTTGTGTATGCGGACCGCCTGGTGCTCAAGACGTGCGGCACGACGCGCCTGCTGGAGGCGGTGCCGGAGCTGCTGGCGCTGGCCGCCGGGCTCGGCCTGGCGGCGCGGCGCTGCAAGTACTCGCGCGCCTCGTTCCTGTTCCCGGAGCACCAGGTGCGGCGCGTCCCCTCGCATATGCCGCGTGGGGTGTGTGGCGTGTGCGAGGTGTGAAGACTCCGCACCCGCGCTGCGGTACATTCCGCCACCTGTCCACACTTATGACGGAACTGTCCTGGATATCATATATTTTGCGATATATTGTGTGGTGTAATAATTCTGACTCCGCCGGCATACCTTATGCCTAGTGATGCGTGCCAGCACTCACACTTGAGGTGTGCCTCACCTTTGCGCCCGAGGCAGGGTTGCAGCTGCACAGGGCGTCAGAGGGTTGCGCCCAGGCGTTCACCAGTGTGCTGTGCGCCGCGCGCAGCCGCAGCCGCACGGCAACTTTGGCGGCGAGGTCGCGCTGCTGCGCGAGCGATTGGGCGCGCTGGGCGCGCTGGGCAGCGCGTACGTGCTGGGCGACGCGCTCAACGGCCTGCAGTGGCACGTGTTTGTGGCCGACGCGGGCGCGGCTGCGGGCGCGCCGCCGCCGCCTGTGTACACGCTGGAGATCTGCATGACGCACCTGTGCCCCGCCAAGGTGCGCGGCGGGGGGCTGCCTGGCGCGGCTCGCTGTCGGCCTGTGCTGCTGCAGCAGCGTGGCACGCATGTTCTGGCAGCGCGCCGCGCTGCTTGTGCAGCCCGCTGCGTGTTACCTGTTGCAGCTTGGTGTTGCCTGAATTGTAACAGGTGTGTGCGCGGGCAGGCCTGGTGTGGGGGTGCGAACCTGGCATGGGCAGTGAGACGGTGTGCTGACCCATGAGCTGACGCAGCCGTGTGCACGGGCAGGCCGCCCAGTTTGTGCGCGGGCCGGGCTTTGTGTCGGCGGCCGCCACGACGGCGGCGAGCGGCATCGGCGCGCTGCTGCCGGGCGCGGCGATCGACGACTATGTGTTTGAGCCGTGCGGTTACTCCATGAACGGCGTGGACGGCGCCGCCTTCACGACTATCCACGTTACGCCCGAGGAGGGCTTCTCGTATGCATCGGTGGAGCTGTGCGGCTACGCGGCGGCCGCGCTGGATGCGTCGGCCATGGTGGCGCAGGCGCGCCCGCGGCGTGTGTTCTGCCAGAGCCGCAGCGCTGGCTTCGCTGTTTTTTTAACTGGCACTGCCTTCCTGCGTCAGTGCGGGGCGTTTGCAGGTGGCATGGTGAAACCAGCTGCTGGTGGCGCCTCGTGTTGGGAGTGCTCAATCGCAGGGTTCGAGTTGGGATTGCTCAGCGCTTGGCTGCTCCAAGGTGCATGATGTCACACATCTATCCGAAATCCACAACAGGCGGGCGCTACAGAAAGCAGACTTGCCTAACGTCGGTGTGAATGTCCCTGATCTGTGCACGCACTACCTGCATTGAGGACGTGTCGGCCGGGCGCCGCAGGTGGCCGCCATATTCAGCCCAGGGCGCCTGAGCGTGGCGCTGTCGGTAGACCAGAGCCGGCCGTGCTGCCCCTGGACGGCCGGCGCGCTCGCGTTCCCGCCCGCGTATGCCGCCGCTGGCGCTGCGTGCCAGGTGCGGCGGCGGCGCTTCAAAATGCCTGCTGGCCGTTCAAAGTGCTGGCACACTGGGCACGAAGGGGCTGGCTGAGGCACTGGTGGCTCTGCCTGTAATGCTGTACGCGTGCCCGGCTGTGGCTTGCACAATCCAGGAATGTCTGGCGGCTGGCTTGCAGTCTGGCATTTGCTGTTAAGCTGCGCCGCGTCTGCGTCCCTGGCTTCCCGTTGGGCGATGGATGCCGGTGCCCTGCAGCGCACACCTCAGCGCCTCCCGCGCGCGCACCTGAGCGGCGCCCCGCACGCGCGCAGGCGTTCGCGCGCGGCGGCCGCACCTCCTTCTACTCCGCCGCGCTGGGCGGCGCGGCGGCTGCGCCGGTCGAGCTCGCCCCCGCGCAGAAGCCGCCCGGCGCGCTCTGCGCCGACGGCAGCCTGGCCAAGCCTGGCGCCGGCGCCGGCCCGCCGGGCGCCTGTGCGTCGCCAAGCGGCGGCGCACCCGCTGCGGCGGGGCCGCCCGCGCTGCTGCCCTCGCGCCTCGCGCTGGAGCTGCGCCGGCTCGCGCGCGGCAGCGCCGCGTCCGCCGCCGCCGGCGCCGCCAGCGACGAGGAGATGGCCGGCAGCGAGCGCGGCAGCGACGAGGGGCCGGGCTGCAAGACGCGCCCGGCCAGCCCTGGCGCGGCATCGGTCGGCGCGGGCTCGGAGCGCAGCGACGCGGATGTGGTCGCGCTGGGCGCGCAGCTGGTGCTCGAGGCCGGCCTGGCCAGCTCCGGGTCGTTCGCCGACTGCGAGCGCCCGCTGGCGCATGGCGCCGCGCGCCGCTTGCGCGGCGCGCTCGCGCGCTCCGTTGCGGACGTGCTGGCGCTGTATGACGCGGTGCGTGCAGGGGGCGCCGCCGAGTGCACGAGCTCGGAAACGCATTTGCGCTGCCTTTTTTTAGTGCGTTTTTTTTATGCTTTGTCTAAGACGAGGTCGTGGATGATGTGTGTCAAGGCTTGTTCCTGTGTTCAAGCTCCTGTCGCTATTTGTGCCTGCGAGCTGAGGCGATGAGTTGGGCCTTTGCACACATTGTACTGGCGTACTCTAGTTGGACGCTGTCCAGCCGAAGCGTGCTTGCAGCGTGCACCGCTCGAACGCGTTGTCGCATCTGACACCAACTTCAGAGGTTCAGCACTCTGAGCGCGGCGCGGGCGACGGCGCAGGCGCTGCTGCCGCGCGGCAACGCGGCCGCGCTGGACGCGCACATCGGCCGCCTGGTCGCCGCGCACGCGCTGGAGGACCCCGTTTACGTGGTGGACCTGGGCATGGTGGCGAGGCTGTGGGGCGCGTGGGCGGCGGCTATGCCGCGCGTGGCACCCTTCTACGCGGTCAAGTGCAACGACGACGAGGCGCTGCTCGCGCTGCTGGTGCGCGCGCCTCCAGCAGTCGATGTGCTGAGAAAGGCTGGTGTCGTTATGTGCAGACGGCGTCTGCATACGCATGTGGTATGACCTAGCCATGAGTGAAAAGCAACTCTCATCGATGCGGCAAATGCTGCGTTGTGGGCGTCGCCAGCCAGCCTGACCCACAGGAGGCCGGGCGAGCGCGCACGGCTTCCCGACGTGCGTCTGCTGAGCGGGCATGCACTCATGCTGAGGGGCGGCGGCGCGCGCAGGCGGTGCTGGGCGCCGGCTTTGACTGCGCGTCCGAGGCGGAGGTGGACCGCGTGCTTGCGCTGGGCGTGCCGCCCGGCCGCATCGTGTACGCCAATGCGTGCAAGCGCCCGCGCGACATCCGCCACGCGGCCGCGCGCGGCGTCGGCCTGACCACCTTTGACACGGTGTCCGAGCTGCGCAAGCTGGCGGCGTGGCACCCGCGCACGCGCGCGCTGCTGCGCCTGCGCGCCGACGACCCCGCCGCGCGCTGCCAGCTGGGCAACAAGTACGGCGCCGCGCCGGGCGACGTGACCGCGCTGCTGCAGGTGCCGTCCGCACCCTTCCGGAGGTCTTGCATGTTCTGTGAGGAGGGGGTTGTTGTTTGTGGGGGGGCGGGGAGGGTCCCTGTTGCAGTGAGCAACCCTAATCCTGAGCCGCGGTCTAGAGCGCGAGTGTTGCTGCCGTGGCAGACCATGCGCCTGCAAGGTGTGGTTGGTCGCGTGTGGCACTTGGCTGGCGGACACACGTGTCAGGATTGGCGGAGGTCGGGGCGTGCCCGAGGCCCTGCGGTCGCATGGTGCCTGAAGCGCACCGCGCACGCGCGCAGGCAGCCAAGGAGCTGGGCATCGACGTGGCCGGCGTGTCGTTCCACGTTGGCAGCGGCGCCACCAACCCGGCCGCCTTCAGCGAGGCCATCGCGTTGGCGGCCAGTGCATTCGCGGCCGGCGCGGCCGCCGGGCATGGCGCCATGACGCTGCTCGACATCGGCGGCGGCTTCTGCGGCGGCGTGTTTGGGCCTGACGGGCGCGTGGACCTGGGCGGCGTGCCGGCCGCGGTCAATGCCGCGCTCGCGGCGCACTTCCCGCTCGGCTGCGGCGTGCGCGTGATTGCCGAGCCGGGGCGCTACTTTGCCGAGGCGGCCGCGACGCTGGCGTGCCTGGTGTACGGCGTGCGCGATGGGCGCGGCCCGGACGGGTCGCCCACGCGCGACTACTGGATCACCGACGGCCTCTACGGCAGCATGAACTCGGTGCTGTACGACCACGCGGAGCTGGCCTGCCGCCCGCTCGGCCAGCCGGGGCCGCCGGCCGGGCCGCTGCTGGCGTCCACGGTGTTTGGCCCGACCTGCGACGGGCTGGACACGGTGCTGCGCGGCTATGGCCTGCCGCGCCTGGACAACGGCGACTGGCTCGTGTTCCCCAAAATGGGCGCGTACACGCGCACCGGCGCCTCGGCCTTCAATGGCTTTGACGCGACCGCGCCGCATGTCTTCTACGTGTTCTCGCAGGGCTGACAGCGCTGCGCGCATGGCTGCTTGGCTGCGGCGTCAGTGTACGTATTGCTGCCCTGCCTCACCCGGTGGGGAGCCGGCAGCCTGTGGGAAAGGGTGACCCGGCTGACAGGCGCTGTCTGCTTGTCTGGTCGGCGCTGGAGCCCGCTTGGCGCGTGATGCTGCATCATCCATGTGTTTTCGTGTCTGCGTGACCTCGCCTCTCAGGGTATGGCGCAGGCTCTGCATGGCGCGGGGATTGCAAGGGTTGTGACACTTCCCAGCCCTGTCAGGGCTTGTTGATGTGATGATGATGCTTTGTAGGGTCTGCTCGGTTCAGGCCAGTGTTGAGCTGCTGTCGCAGGTTCGGACATGCATGACATGTGTGTGTGTAAGTGCTCTTCCTGGGCTGGAAAGGTGCTACAGCGTGTTGCTTGGAGCAATAATAATTGGATTATTGCTGATGCAAGCTCAGCCTGTGAAACAGAGCCTCGATGAGCATGAGATGAGCATGAGATGGCGTACAAGGACAGGCTTCCACATCAAAGCGCACCAGAAGGCTTACAATGCCAGGCTTTCCCATCACCGCACTTCAAAACAAAAAATTGGGAAAATCACAGCTTGTGTTCAGTGGCAAGTGCAGGGCAGGCGAGCTCTGGGCTGCGTTCTTAGTTGCCTGCTAACAACAGCCATCCTGTTGTGCAACAGGACCCTTCGTACCTGCCAGGCGGCACAGCATATGCATTTGGGCATCCGGCAGGCTCCTGCACGGTCAGCACATGGACACCACTCGCAGGCAGAGGCCCCTGTTCGACACATCCCCGCTAATGCCAATGTATGGCATGCCTTGGCGCTGCCGGGGCCGCGGCACTCACTCCAGCCCATCAAGAGGCAAGGGGAAGGAACGCTTCATAGTGCACTACATGCTCACCCGCCCTGTCACTGGCAGCAGCATCTGCGGCATGCAGTGGCAAAAGCATGGGTGCCAAGACCCGAGATTAAGCCAAGGGGGAGGAACGCTTCAGAGTGCGCTACATGCACACCTGCCCTGTCACGGGCAGCAGCATCTGCAGCATGCAGCGACAAAAGCATGGGTGCCAAGACCCGAGATTACGCTACACCCACAGCCACCCTCATGCAGGCCAGAAATCTGCGCTAAGGGCTGCGCACTCGCCGCCAGGCAGCCCGGCGACAGGCCGCGGCAGCGCCGCGCCCCGCCTGAACAGGGCAAAATGTACACCGCTGCGTTGCACCCTGCGGCCGCGCCAGCCTGGATAACCGCTCCCGTAGCATTCGGCTGTCGGGCGTGCTGCGAACGCCTCCTCGCCTCGCCTCCTCGCCTCGCCTCGCATCTCACCCGCTCCCCATGCAGTACGCAACGCCGCAGGCCCGAGCAGCGCCGGCTCACATCGCACGCAGGATGCCCGGCAGCGCGTCCCGGAGCCGCTGGCTGTCCGGCGTCGTCACTGCCAGCTCCTGCACCTCGTTGTCTACGCGCACGATGAGCAGCTCGCCGCCGCCGCCGCCGCCGCCGCCCGCGCCGCCCGCGCCGCCGCCCTCGGCGCCAGGCTTGGCAATCAGCACCTGCCGCCGAGCGAGCATGCAATCACTCAGCCAGCGCCCGGAGTTTCCAGGGCGACAGGCGCCGCAAGCGCGCGGGCGACGGCCGGCGTGCGAGCCCGCATGCACGCGGCGCGCTCGAAACACCTGGCAGCGGACGCCGCTTGAGCCCCCGCGCCATGCCGAGCGGCGCAGACCGCTGCGCACGGCAAACACGCACGTGCCCCTAGAGGGGGGGCCCGCCGCGCGCCTGGCACTCGGGCGCCCACGCCTGGCTGCGCAGGCGCCGCCCCGGCGCGACTGCGCTCGCCACGCCCGCCGCCAGCAGCGCAGCGCACAGCGCCTCCGCCTGCGGCACGTTGCCCAGCGCGGCCTGCGCCGCGGCGCGCGCCCAGCTGGGTGACCCGCGCGGCCCGCACAAGCCGCGCCCGCCGCAGCCCCGACGGACGCCCGGGCGCGCGCGGCCGGCCGCACGCGAGCCGCGCGCGGGCGGCAGTGCGGAGGCGAGCCTCGCCGCCGCCGCCGCTCGGCGCAGTCCGCGCCACACGGAGTGCAGCGGGCACATCTGCGTCAAGGCAGGCGACGTGCATACCGGCGCGACTGGCGCCACGCCCACAGCACCAGGTTCATGTGCGGCGCGGGGCGGCGCCGCGCCAGCACCGCTCATTTTATTTTGCTTTGAAAAACTGATGCATGCCCAGCAGCCGCGGTGGGCACGCCCAGGTAGCTCCACTCGCACGCCCTACCCTGACGCACACCTGCAGGTCGGCGCCGCCCTCGCTCGGCCCCTCGCCGCCCGGCGCAAGCAGCTGCTGAAGCGACTGGTCCGGCGCCGGCACGCGCCGTTGGCGCCGCCCCAGCGCCTGTCGCTCCGTAGGCCAACGGGGCCCCATGCGCTGCCGCTGTGGCCGCGCCGGCGGCGCCGGCGGCGCCGGGCGTTCCAGCAGCGGCGGCGGCGCGGGCGCCTGCGGAAACTTCACTGGCTGCGCGCGCTCTGCACCTGATATGACTACGAACGGGGCGCCAGGACCCGGCGCTGCCGCGGCCGCCTGCGCCCGCTCCGCGCGCAGGGCCGCCCGCTCTGGGGGGCCAAACCGCAACGGCGCCTGCCGCTGCGGCAGCGCGGCCGCCACCGGCTTCGCGGTCAGCGGCTGCAGCTGCTGCGGCGGCGGCGGCGAGGCCGCAGTGGCCTGCCGCGCTGGCGGCGCTCGCGCGTCGGTGTCCGAGCTCGCAAACGTGCGGTTCGGGGCGTCCATGTTCGGCTCGGGCAGGGCGCTGCGCTGGGCCCCCGCCACCGCAGCCTCACTCGCAGCAGCCCCGGCCCCGCCCGCCACCTCCGCGGGCAGTGGTGTGCGATCATCCGCTGTAGCGCGCACCGAGCCCTCGCTCGGCCCGGCCAACTCTCTCTGAACACGCGCGCTCGGCCTTCCAGACGGCGGCGGCGGCGGCGGCGGCGGCGGCGGCTGCGCTGCCTGAGTGATTGGCGCAGCGGCCTTGCGCAACGCTTCAGGCACCCCTGCTCCGGCGCTGGGCTGCGGCTCGGCTACAAGCGGCTGCAACCTCGGCCTGCCTGCGAGCGGCGGCGGCGGCGGCGGCGGCGGCGGCGGCGGCGGCGGCGGCGGCGGCGGCGGCGGCACAGGCATTGGCTGCGCCTCGCCTGCCTGTACGTACGGTGACACCAGCTCAGGCGCTCGCTCTGGCGCCCCTTTGCCCGCAAGCGCGTCCGCGGGCTCTGTCGGCGCTCGGCGCGCAGGAGCCCCCGACGACGGCGGCGGCGGCGGCGGCGGCGGCGGCGCTGACAGCGCCTGCGTCTGAGCTGCTTCAGCGCGAGCTGACACCAGCTCATGTGCTGACTCTGAATCCTGCTCTCCCGCGCTGGTCTCCGCTGCCTTCGCTGGCGGCCGCATGGCGGGCCTGCCTGCAAGCAGGGGCGGCGGCGGGGGTGGCGGCGGCGGCGGCGGCGGCGGCGGTGCCTGTGCTGCCTGAACGTATGGCCAAACCAGCTCAGGCACTGGCTCTGCTGCCCGCTCCGCGCCGCTGATCTCTGCAGCCGTCGCTCTCGTCAGACGCCCAGGCCTGCCTGCAAGCGGCGGCGGCGGCGGCGGCGGCGGCGGCGAGGGCGGCGGCTGTGCCTGTGCTGTCTGTATGTACGGCGACAGCAGCTCGGGTGACGGCTCTGCCACCCGCTCTCCCGCGCTGGCTGCCGGCGCCTCCGCTGCCACCCGGAGGGCAGGCCTGCCCAGAAGCGGCGGCGGCGGCGGCGGGGGCGGCGGCGGCGGCGGCGGCGCAGGCGCAGGCGTGCTGCGCTGCACGTACGGCGACAGGAGCTCCGGGACGGGCAGCGGCGCTGGCGCCGCGGTGGGCCCGGCCGCGGGCGCGGCGGGGGGCACGCCGTAGGGAGCGCGCAGCTGCGGCGTGAGGTCCTGCGCACAGCAGCATATTGAACATTCAGATGAGGCGCATCAGGACTTGAACAAAGTGCACTGTGCTAGGACATTCTGCATGCATCTGGCACTGCCCTACCCTTGCTCACAACTGCCTGGGCCTTCAAACCTGGGCCATAACACAGAGTGCTGTGCCTGCCCAGCTCCCATGATGGGGCGGCTGTTGTCGAGCGTCACGGACTGCCTGTGCTGCTGGCGGGGCAGCCGTGCATACGCGGACCTAGACGACAATGACCAGAACTGGGCGCAGCCGTTGAATCTGTTCCAGACGCGCGCCCCCGCCACGCTGGATGACCTGCTGGATAAGACCAGCCGGGCGCGCGAGGCAGTGTGGCAGGCGCTGGGCGCGCTGGAGCCTATGTTCCTGAGCCACTTGGTGAACCCGGCCCTCTCGACGGGCGCGCCCAAGTGGCCGTCCAAACGGCAGGCCTTCCGCCTGGTGCGGCGGCCGAATGGGAACGTCATCTTGGCATCGGACGGGCTCTCCGATCCGTTCGATGACGTGACACTGGGTACGCAAGCCAATGCAGACTGATGCGGGCGCTGCTCTGCTGGCCCTGCACCCTGGCAGGGCCAGCCTGCGCAAACAACGCACCACACAACACCTCTAGCAGTCCCCACAGCGGGCAACCCGCGCCTGCGTTGGGTTTTACTCTCCGCTGCATGCGCTGCGCACGGTCGCACAAGCGGCGCACTGCGGCTGAAGCAGCGCGCACCCGGCAGGCGAGAACAACGTGAACGGCTTCGGGCTGGAGTTCTACGTTGAGACGCCGGCGAACGAGATTGCGGAGACACTCCACGACGTAAAAAAGAGCTGGCAGTTCCAGCTGCTGTACACTGTCAGCCAGCTTGCGGCGGGTGCGTTGCGGTGCAGCCCCCTCGCTCCCTAAAAAAATAATCGTGTTCCCAACGTGCGGCAGGGGCCAGCGTCGGGCACACTGCCTGAGCTCCAGCCGCACGCGCAGGGCACGGCAACATACGCGCGATCCTGGAAGACATGAAGCTGCTGTCAACAGAGGCGGAGGGTGTGAGCGAGGCAATCCCGGAGGAGAGCCGGCCGCGGCTGGTGAACGCGGCGGGGCGGGTGGGCGCGCTGCTGGGGCTGCAGGCTCCGCCGGTGCCGCCGGCCGCGGACGGCGATGGCGACGGCGCAGCGACCAGTGCGGCCAGCGCCAGTGCGCCACAACCTGTCTCGAACCCAGGCAGGAAATCTGTTGATCAAGTAAACAGAAGAAGGCGCATCAAGTGTGCGCAGACGCTCTCGAGCTGCGAAGGACCCCACGTGGGCACGATGAGTGTTCGCTCACGCACCTCTCTGCCGTAGGAGCTATCTGTACCAGTTTGTGCCGCGCTCGGTCGCAGCCTGCAACACGGCGCGAGGCGCGCAGCACCCACCAAGTCGCTCCCATGCGGCGCAGGCGTACCAGATAGGGTGCCGGGCGCGCCGCTGACCGAAGTACTGCTCGTCAACATCAAGCTGCTGACGCTGACAGAGCTCAAGGTCATCACTGACCGCGGCGCGGACGGCCGGCGGCGGCTCAGCGAGGCGTTCGCGGGGCCCGACCGGCTGGTGTCCTCGCTGACGCGCCCCACAGTTATCTGAGCAGCGGGGCTGCGCGGCGGGGCCGCGCGCCGGAGCTGCGCTGCCGCGCCGGAGCGGCCCTGCCGTGTTGTGCAGCGGGGACGGGCTCGGGAGTGAGTTTGCAGGGTGGGTGAGGAACGCGGGTAATACAGGGGGTGGTGCGTCATGGTTCACATTGCGCTCAGCATGACATCCGTTTCTGCCAGCCGGACAGGGTGCAGCACCCCTGCGCGACGCGCGCGGGGCGGCTCCAAACGGAGCACCGCGGGCTGCTGCAGAGGCGTGCGCTGTGAGTGGCGTGCGCGTGGGCTCCTTGCGAACAGTGCGTTTGCGGGAGCCTGGCTCCGTGCCCACATGTGCTGCAGCTCAGCCAGCAATTGCCCTAATACCATGCAGCGTGTTGCTGCGCGGTCTTGCAGGCGTCTGGGCCCGCGGCGGCCGCCGCTGCTGCGGCCCAGAGCATGGCAGAATTGTGCGGCTGGCTTGTGCCTGCAAAGCTGTAAAGGAGAGGACACTTCTCACCTGCCGCCAACCTGCGAGCCTGGACCGACCCGTGCCTCTCTGTGCATGTGCCGGGCCGCCCGCTGGCTGCTGCGCCAAAGGCTGAGGGCTGTAGATATGTAAAGCTCTGGGAGCGCGAGCCGCCTGGGAGCGGCTGAGCTACTGACCGGATGCGAGGCGGGGAGCCCGGCGGGCCGGGCGCGCCTGCGGCGGCGGCCCGGAGCCAGGGCGCATCAGCGGCGGCACGGGCGCGGCGGGCGGCCGCGTTCCTCCCGCGGGCGCCGGCGGCGCCGCCGAGCCGCGCGGCCGCACCAGCGCGGCCTCCAGCGCGGCCTGGTGCGTGCGGCGCGCGCGCGCCGCCACGGTCGCGTTGATCATCAGCTCGCGCAGCGCGGCGCGCCGGCTGGCCTCGCGCTCCTCTGAGCGCGGCGCCTGCTCGCCCGCGCACGCAGCGCATGGAGGCGGTGGGCAGCAGAGCTGCCACAGTCTGATAAGCTGGGTTCTGTTCGCTCGGCCTGGCGCGCGCCGCGCTGCCAGGCATCGCCTCGTGGACCGCGGCCACCACGCAAAGTTGTCGCCGCGACGCACGCGCGCAGCGGCGTGAACAAGGTTGCAGGACTGGGACAGCCGCGTACCGAGCGTCTTGCTGGGTTCTCAGACTAGACAGAACTCGGCACCACGGCCTGACAGCTGCGCTGCGTGTAAGCCACTAAACTTTTCCTCAGGCCAGGAAGACGCCTTGAGCAGGCTGCCAACCGCCGCATGCGCAGCGCATGGCAGGAGCCGCACATCAGCCCATGCTCAGCCACCAAGTGCTCTGCCCCCTACCCGCCAGGTTCTAGGCTGCGTGCGTGCTGTCTGGCCTCACAGGCCTGACGAGCCAGCCCGTCCGGCTCCACGACCGGGGCCGTATGGGGCCAGCTCCCTGCCTGCCAGCGCGCACTGGCAGCAGCCCGGGGTGCCCGGCGGCGCGCTGGGCACGGGCAGCGCGCCGCTCCGGCAGCGGCAGGGGCCGCGCGCCTTGGCCTTTGCGCGGTCCAGCGCCTTGTGCGTCTCCTCGCCGCCCTGCGCGGCCGCGGCCCCCCGCAGGCGCGACTCCAGGGCCGCCAGCCCGGCATCCTCCTCTTCCTTGCTGCGCGGCCCGCAGCGACAGTCGCAGCGTGCGCAGGGACCCCGCTCACGGCTCTCAAACCCGGGAGCACGCCAACTTGACGTGCCGGCAGGTGCTGCGTGCCGCAGGCGCTGCTCCGAGCGCTCGCAGGGGCCTGGCGCGCCGGCGCTCGGCGCCCGCGCGCCCTTACCGAGAGGTGCGCTGCTGTGCGGAGACGCCCCATGACTCGAGACGCGCGGTGTGTGGCGGCGCGCCTGGGCACAAAGCCGCGGATGGCTGTCGCGGCGGCCGCTGCCGCGCCGCCGCGCTGCGCCAGCACGTCTGCTGTCTCCTCCGGGCTGTCGCCGATAAGGTTGCCGAACCGCAGGTACATTGCTGCCTCCTCCTCGCTGACCTCCTGGCGCCCGGCGCCCAGCGCCTGCGGACGCACGGCGCTGCCCGCTCGGTTGTGCAAGCGCCCGTGCGTGTCGGCGCAGAGTGGTGCCCACAGCCGCATTTTAAGCATAGCAAGATTGGCGGCGGCCGGGGTGCGCCTTCTTGGAACCGGCGCGGCATGCCAACCGCAGCGCCCCCCAGTGCCTGCCGCTGCGCGCACGCGCAGGCAGGGGCGGGACGGTCCCATGCTGCGGGCCGCAGCGGTGCGTGCACGGTGCGTGCCTCACACTGCCTTCCATAGGGCCCCGCCCGCGCTGTCGACCTTTTTTTATCCGCCAGCGCTAACTGGATGTGCCACACCAGCAAGCGCGGGCAGGCCCAAAGGCCCTGAGAGGCCACCCGGTCGGTCAGCAAATTGGGCCCCAATTTCCACGGTTTTACGGTGAGCTGCTCTGACATTGCAGCAGATCCAACTGCTACTGGAGTTGGACTTGGATCCCTCCTTAGGCAGCGTTTCCGCTGGGCAGAGTCTGTGTGGGGCGGCTGTGGTTTGTGAGCTCTGGTTTACTGTCGGCCTGTGCATTGCGCGGACTAGTCAAACGCCCGCGGCAGCGCGCCAGCTGACAGCCGCGCGAGCGCCGCCGAGCCGTGCCGGCGCGATGGCGGAGCCTGTTGCGTCCGAGCCGCGGCTGTTCGTGGGCCAGGCGCGGCCCGCGGCCCCGCCAAACCGCAACGCGCTCGCATGGCGCTGTTGCAGAAGCTGGGCGGCGATTGGGCCGCCCCGCGCGCCGAGGCCGTGCCTGCCGCCCCAGCAGCCTTCCCAGCGCCTCAGGCCGGCTCTCTGACGCGCGGGCGGCGTGCGTCTGGCCAGGTGCCCACCATGTGCCGCGAGGAGGACCTGTTTTCCCTGTTCACGCCCTTCGGCACCGTGAGGAACCTGCACCTGCTCAAGGGCGCGGACGGGAAGCCGCGGGGCTGCGCGATGGTGCGGGCCCCGGAGCCCGGCGTGTTCAAGTGTCGCAGCGGCCTGTTCCGAACGCCGTCGGGGCGCATGGGCCCCGGCAGCCTGGCCGGCGGCTGAGCCCCTTGTGCTCGCCGCAGGTCCTCTTCGCCAGGTGGTCGCAGGCGGAGGCTGCCGCCGACAATTTGGATGGTGTCTCGCTGCCACAGGCAGGTGGCGCAATCGGCCGACCCCTGGTCGTGCACTTCGCCAACCCGCGGAGGGCGCCGCCCGGGCAGCCCGCCGAGCCCGGCGTCGCGCCACGGAAGCTTTTTGTTGGACAGGCGCGTCACTTGGCAGTTGCAGATGGAGGCCGGTCCACGTCAGTGCCGTTTGCCGGGCCTCTCGTGATGCCGGCCCGGGGTGGCTCGCCCTGTGCCCGGTCGAGCCTGATTCATGACGTGGTCGGGGGGCTGTGCCAGCTGCCTGTCCAGGCTGCCGCGCAGCGCGGTGGTGCATTGCCGCGCTGCCTCGCCGCCATGGGCGCCGGGCGGAGCGGCCGAGGGGTGCGTCGGAGCGTCGCCAGGCGCGCTGCAGCGCTCAAGCGCGGGTACGGGCGTGGCGCGCAGGTGCCGCGGGACGTTTCTGAGTATGCGCTGCGCCCCTTCTTTGAGCCGTACGGCGAGATTGAGCACATAAACATCCTTCGCACGCACCGCGGCCAAAGTGCGGGTGCGGGGTGTTGTGTTTGGGCGCTGCCTGTGCACCTCCCGCTGTTTTGGCATGCGGCAGGCATGGCCGCCTGTGCGTGCCCGCGTGGCCGCGGGGGTGCGAGCGGCGCTGCCTGAGGCCGCCGGGCGGCGGGATGGCGCGCGGGGGCGGGCGCGCGCTGTCGCACCAGACACCTGTCGCCGCATTTCGACCACGCGCGCAGCTTCCGCTCAAGTGCCGCCGCGCCTCCCGGCTCATCCGAACCTGGATCCGCCGCCCGCGCGCGCAGGCTGCGCGTTTGTCCAGTTCCGCAAGTGGTGCCAGGCGGAGGCGGCGATGGAGGCGCACAATGGCAAGACGCGCATGGGCAACTCGGAGGTGCCACTCGTGGTCAAGTTTGCGGACGCCAAGCGGAAGGACAGCGGCGCGGCGCAGGCGCGCGGGCGGTCTCCGCAGAGGCTCTGTACACTCGGACTGGTGGTTGTGGTGCCTGGCTGGCAGAGGCACAAGGGCCCACTTCTGCCTTGCGCGACATAGAGGTCGGCCGGACAGCAGCGGACGGCAAACGACAGAGGGGGCAAACGTCAAGCTGTGTGTAGCAAATATACACCTAAGTATGTGCTCGGTTGCAGCTGCGCTCAAGCAGGGTCGCTGAGGCCTGCAGCTGCCTCACCCGGCTGCGCGCATGCAGGCGGCCTGGGGCGTCAACGGCCTGCTGCGCAACGGCATGGGCCCCAACGGCATGCCGAATGGCCTGGGCGGCCTGGGCGGCGGCCTCGCGGGCCTGGGCCTGAACGACTACGGCCTCGTTGGCGACAACCAGGCGCTGCTCAACAGCATCGGGCTCAGCAACCTGGCGGCGAACGGGTGCGTGGCAGCGCCTCCTCCGCTTGCCCCGCTGCGCAACGTTGAGGACGGCGCAGCCGCGCGCAAGGTGCTCTTGGCATGCATGTGAACACCTGGACAGCCTGCCATGGCTGCCATGCCGGCGTGTCTGGCGGCCAGACTTGCGCTGGTCGCGCTTGCCTCTCGCACACTGGGCGGCACCCACTTGCTGCCCGGCATGGTGGTCGCCTACAGCGCGGCGCCAGGCGCCCGACAGCTGTCGTGCGGCGCCGCGCTGCGGTGCGAGGCGCGCTGCGCGCGCGCGCAGGGGCGGCGGGTACATGCTGCAGGGCATGGGCGGCATGCCGGACCCGGGCGCGCTGGCGGCCGCCAACCCGCTGCTGGCTGGCTCGATCGCGACCTCGCTCGCGCACGGCGGCCTGGACGGCATGGCGCTCTCGGCCGGCCTGGCCGCGCAGATGCCGCCCGGCGGCCTGTCCGGCTTGAGCCTGGGCGCGCCGATGGGCGGCCCCGGCGCGCCGAACGGTGGCGGCCCCGGTCAGGGCTTCCCGGGCGACCCGGGCGCCATGGGCAACGGCGGCCGCGGCCCGGCGGACGCGCTGGCCGCGCAGAACCTGAGCAAGCTCAGCGCGGCCGGCCGCGCGGGCGGCGCCGGCCCCGGCGGCCCCGGCGGCGCCGGCCCGCCCGGCGGCGGCGCGTTTGCGCCCGCCGGCGCGCGGCTGTGGGGCCAGAAGATCGGCAGCAACGACAAGTTCAATGAGTGGAAGCTGTTCATTGGGCAGGTGCCGCTGGAGGTGCGCGGCGCCCTGGCGAGGCGCCCTGGCGCCCTGCCCCTGGCAGGATTTCTACTGGGCTTGCACAGGTCCCTTGGCGTGCGCACTGCAGCGTGTACCCATGGTGTTACGGGTCACTCGTGCACTCCTCGCTGTCCCTGATGTTGCGGACAGGGGCTCCTGCACTTCACATGCCGCTGGTGTGCTGGGCGTGACATGCTTGTCAAGCAGAGACTGGTGCTTTGGGTTGTGGTAGATGGTGCAATGGTCAAATGTATCACAGCGTGTCCGCGGCAACGCACGGCGAGTTCTTGCGCACATAAGGCGCAATAAGTCAGCCCCGTGCTGACGCCAGCCCCAGCCTCCCAGGTAGCCGCGCCAGGCCGGGCTGAGCCTGGGCGCGCGCGTGCGCGCGCAGGCGACCGAGGAGGAGCTGTACAGCCTCTTCGCGCCCATCGGCGAGATCCTGGAGCTGTACATCCTGCGCAACTCCAACGGCAAGAGCCGCGGCTGCGCGTTTGTCACCTACGCCAACAAGATCCTGGCGCAGCAGGCCATCACGCAGCTCAACGGCAAGCAGGCGCGCGGCCCCGCCGCGCGGCGCCCGCGCTCCGCGGCCGCGGCTGCCCTGCGTAGCCTCCGCGGCGGAGCGCCGCGCGCGGTCCGGCCTGTGTGCGGCTGCCCCCGCATGTCGGTGCCCCGCCTGGTCTTTGCGGCCCATGTTGGCTTCCAGCACGAGGCGACGGTCGCATGAGGCGACGGTCGGAAACCCATTGGCCTAACCCCGACCCTGCGCAGGTCCCGCCGGGCAAGACGCTGGTCGTCAAGTTTGCGGACCGCGCGATCGCGAGCAAGGCGGCCGCGACGGCTGCGACCGGCTACTCGGGCGGCCCCGCCAATGGCTCGTTCTACATGTGAGCGTGTGGGCGCCGGGGCGCGCGCGCCGGCGGCGCCCCCCCGACGGCGCAGCGCTGCCAGCGGGGCGCGGACGCTGCGTAGGCGCCCGGCGCGCTACCCGGCAGGCTGCAGCGCAGCGTTTTGGTAGGCCTGCTGCGCTGGAGCGCGCCCGCCGGCCGGCCAGCCCGGTTGGGGTGCTGGAGCGGCTTGGCTTGAGTGGCTTCAAGACCCTCGCCGGCCTGCGGCGGCTTGGACATTTTTGGCAGGTGGCGCAAGCCCGTGCTGCGCCTGTCTCCTAGGGCGCGGCCGGGCGAAGGCCCGCGGTGCCAGCCCGGCGGGCGACGGGACTAAGGGGTGGCCATGCGGCTTAGGGTTAGGGGTAGGGCGGCGGGGCGAGGGGTGGCCATGCGGGCCACCGCTGGGGTTTGATCGGAGGCGGCGACAAGACGAAGTACGCTTTGGGTTGCAAGCCCTTGGGAGCACTGAGGTTCAGAGACAGGTGGCGTGGCGTCTCAGCACTGCTGTTTGGAGGGACGAACGGGGCTGGAGGCGGGGCGGCGGGGGCCCGGGTGCGGCTTCCTGCTGGCCATAGGAGTCTGCTCGTGAGCCATGTTTGCCGGCGCGGCTGTGCCGGCGCCAGCGCAGGCGCGCAGGCGCGCGCCCCCGCAGACTTTCAGAGGCTGGGCACGCGGGGGGCGCGCGGGGGCGCCGCGCGCGGCCGCTCCGCGCGGCCGCATAGCTGTTCACAAGCCCTTTCGGGATGCAATTTCTGTTGTCAATTCAGCCCGGCCCCTGCGGCCACTGTACCCCGCCCGCTGCAGCCGCTACGCTGTGCGCTGCTTGTCCTTCGCGCGCGTGCATGCACGCACTGGCCGCACCCCAGGCGTCTGCGAGGCTCTGGTAGGGTTTGTTGCCCCGGTAGGTTTGAGGGAGTCGGTGCAAGCCTGTGGAGAAGCGCAGCCTGCATGGCTGCGGGCGGATGAGCGCAGGGCGCCGCCGGCCACGCAGCGCTGCGCACGGGTGCGGCAGTATTTCCGTCAAGTCGGTGTAACACGCGCGGATGATCTGCCCTGGCCGCCCGCCCGGCCCGGCCGCAGCCGCGGCTGCCCGGGCGCGGGGGGGTGGCAACGTGGAGCGGCACTCTGCATGGTTCCGTTGTGGTGGGTTCTGGCAGCTAGGAGGTTCCCTGTGCTGGGGCAGTGCGCGAGCGGCGGGGCTGCCCGCTACTCCCCAAGGTCGTGCGTTACAGGTCTCGGCCCAGGTGGCTGCAAGGGGCAGGCGCGGCGCGCGCGCGGGCGCAGGCGCGCGCCGCTGCGGCGCGCCGCGTGACGCCCGCCGCGAGCCGGCGCGCGCTGCGCAGACGGCCGCGCACTCGCGCGTGCAGCGCGATTTTTGCCGGCGCTGGGTCCCGGAGCGGGCTGGGTTGAATAACCAGCGTGCTCTAGTGGGCCGCCCGCGTCGCGCCGCGCGCGCGGCGCGGGCGGCCTTGGTGGCAGGCCTGGGGTGTGTCTGGAACCCTGAGGCGCGCGCCGCGGGCAGCGCGCCAGCCGCGTCCAGCCGCAGCCCCTGTAGCCGCCAGGCTTTGCCTGGCGGCAGGTTTTGGCGTGTCTCTCTGTGTGCCGGGGCCCGGGGGCGTTCTGCGGCGGGCGGCAGGACAGGCCCCGGGAATGCTGCCCTCTCTCTCAAGTGTCAAACCGCCCGGTGCCGCCCACGGGCGCGCCGCGCCGGGCCGGAATCATTGCAGCGGGCGCGGGCGCACGCGCGGGGCGCTTCAGGAGGCGCACGTGGTGCGGAGGCGGCGGGCGCCTGCTTGCTGGGGCGGCGCCCGCCCTGCAGGCGGGCGGGCTGCCCGCGCCCATGGCCGCTGTCCAAGATAGAACAAGCACGCTCTCTGTGTCGGTCCCTGGTGGTTTTGCCGGTCGGCGGGAAATGAAAGTGTGATCCTAGCTACCGCTTGTTTCTCTTGCGATTCTGCGCGGTTGCTACCCGCGCGCCCCCACCCTGTCGCGCAGCCGCGCACGGCTGGCACCGGCGCCACGCGGCGCAGCGTCAGTCCCTGTGTCCTGGTGTGTGTGCCACGGTCGCCTGATTTCTGCGCGTGCCCCGGGTCCGCCGGGCCTGTCATTCGGGGCGGCCGTCGCGCCGCCCGCTCTGCGGAGCGATCTGGGATGCCTGCTCGCCCGGCACACAGCTGCCCGCTGCTGGCTGCGGCTGGGAATGCCGTGCGGCCTTGCAGACTGTTCACACTTTGCTGCCGGCTGGTGTAAACTGAAAACGCTTGCTTGCCCCACGGACGTGTAATGCAGCCCTGGTAGTTCGCAGTGCGCGCACCGGCGCTGCCGGCTCCATTTTGGGCCAGGCCCTGGCGTAGCTTCAGCAGAAATGGGCAACACCATCAGGGGGCGTAAAAGTATAACACACAGCTTGCTTCACCTCCTGCACAGCCTCTCACACAGCTGCCTGGGACCGGCATGTGCTACCCCCCGCCTCGCCCCGCATGCTGGGGCGAGCGTGCATGCGTCTCCGCATGCTGAGACCCTGGACGGTCCCAAGCAACCCATCCCCGCATGGGGATGCGCGCTCGCATGGGACCATGCTGGAGCGCCAGACCCATCTCAATACAGTGGAAAGTTTTCCGGAGCGTGCGGGCGCCCACCGCGCGCGCGCGCTTACTCGCCCGAGCAGCCTGCCCCCATCCCAAAGGCAGCGCAGCCCGCCTCAGGCGGGCGGCACATTCTCCGTGCCCCTCACGCGGCCGGCCCGCGCGGCGCGCGCCTTTCGCGCAGACGCGCCGCCGTCACCGCCCGCCGCGGCAGCGGCCTGCGCGGCAGGCCGCTGCGCGCTCCTGCGCAGCGGCGGGGCCGCGCGGAGGGCGGCGGGCGCGTCGGCGCCGGCTGCACCGCCCTGCGGCTCCGCTTGGCGCTCGCCATCGGAGCTGCCCTGCGCGGCGCATGCGCGCGGCGGTGAGCCGCACGGAGCCTGCCATACAGTGCAGGGCCTAACATCCCGCTGTTGGTGAGGCGCGCCCTGCCCCGCCGCGCCTGCTCGAGCGTGCGCCGCCGTCGCCCTGCACGACGCGCCAACCCGCAAGCACCGGCACGCCGCGCCCGCACCCGCGCCCGCTCGCCATGCGGCCGCGCACGCTGGCACGTCGGCGAATCGCGCGGCGCGCGCACCTCGCTGCTGGAGCTGGAGGTGTCACACTCGCGTGCGCCTGGCCGCCGGCGCGCCTGCCCGCCGCGCGCGCCCCTCTGCACGCTGCCCGGCTCCGCCGCGGCGCCGAAGGGCAGCCCGCTCGCCGCTGCATGCTCCGTGACGGCCGATAGCAGCGCCGCCAGCGCGTCCGGGTCCAGCCCCTGCGCGCGGCGCGCGCCTCACGGCCCCGGGTCTGTACTGGGCGCGGGTGGGCGGCCGGGCACGTCGCACGGCCCTGCGCCGGCCGCCCCAGCGCCCGCCAGCGCTCGGCGCGCCCGGCACTGGCGATTTGCGGATGGGAGTCTGCGTCCTTGGTAGCCGCAACAAGCCTCAGGGCATGACGCAGGCCAGCCGCGGCCACCATCCGCACAGCCCCAACCCCCGCGCCGGGCGCACGCGCACCCCCGCGCCGCAACCTTGCACAGCTGCCGGTGCGCGTGCGCACCAGACCCCACCAGGCTCCATCAAATCTGGCCATGCCCGCGCGCGCGCCTGTGTGGGCGTCGCGTCCAGCGCATGCAGGCGCGCCGCCAGCGCGGCCGCCTCCCGGCCGACCGGGCTGCCGGCTAGGCGCTCCGCGGTGCGGCCGGCGAGCTCCCGCAGCCGCTTGACCGCGCCCTGCAGGCCCCGCCGAGTAGCGTCAGCGTGGCAGCGCCCGCGCCCTACCCTATAAACTCCCTGTACTGCCGGCTTGGCGCTCCGCGGCGTGGCTGGCGAGCTCCCGCAGCCGCTTGACCGCACCCTGCGGCCCCAACGGGCGGCGTCAGCGCGGCGGCGCGCGCGCTCGCAGGCGCCGCTGCCGGGGCAGGCCGCAGCGGACGCCGGCGGGCGCAGCAGCGCCCCTGCTCGCGGCAGGGGCGCCCCGGCGGACGCGCGGGGCACGGCGACCCGGGAGCGAACGCATGACGGTGGTGACCTCCAGGCGGCAATGCGAGGGAAGCGGCGCCGGCGGCGCCGGGCGGGCCGCGCGCCTGCGAAGCGGCGCCCAGCGGCAGGCCGGCCGCCAGCTGCACCAGCGCGGCCGCGTACGGGCGCGGCGCGGGGCCGCGCGGGCACGCCAGCGCCTCCGCCAGCGCCGCCTCCGCCAGAGCGGCGAGCGGCGCGGCGCCGGTGTCTGCGCGGCCTCCCTCGCCGGGCTTGCTGGGTGTGCGGCCTCCCTCGCTGTCCTGCAGGGCCGGCAATAGTGGTGAATGTGGAGCACCGTGCGGGGATATAAAGGCACTCATATATTGTGTCGCCGCGGGTGCATGGGCAGGCAGGGCCTGTGTAGGTGCTGCCTGCCGAGCAGTGCGTGCGCAGGCCTGGCGGGGCAGGCTTGCCCGGCGCGCACCTGCAGGAGCTGGAGCACAAAGCGCAGCACGCGCGGCGCGGGCGAGCGCACGGGCCCGCCGCCGGCCGCCAGCGCCGCGCGCGCGGCCGGCAGCGCGGCGGCCGCCAGCGAGGCCACGCATGCCGGCCGCCGGCCCGCCGCGTACGCCGCGAAAAAGACCGACAGGCACTGCCGCGCGGCCGGCGCGGCCTCGGTGGCCTGGTCGTGGAACGCCGCCAGCAGCGCCGCCAGCGCACGCGCCGCCTCGGCCGGCTCCAGGCCGCCGGGGCGCGCGCCGGAGCCGCTCGCCCGCCGCGCGTCGGCGAGCAGCAGCTTGGCCAGGCCCTCGGCGACGGCCTCGGCGGCGGCGCGCCAGCCGGGCGCCGCACAAGCGCCCGCCTCGGCGTCCGCCCCGCCGGCGCTGGCATCGATGCGGCCCGGCCACGGCGCGTCGCCGAGCGCGGGCAGGCAGCCGAGCAGCAGCTCCAGCACGGGCGCGGATGCGGCCGCGTCGGCCGCCGCGGCGGGGCCGATCGCGGCGGGCCGGCCCGCGGGGTCGGGCGGGTGGGTGGCCAGGCGGTCGAGCGCGCGCGCGCCCCACAGCAGCGCCAGGTCAGCGAGCGCGGCGGCCGCGGCGGCGGCCGGGCCGGGGTGCCCGTCCAGCAGCAGCCCGGCGCGCAGCGCGGGCAGGCCGGCCGCGGCCAGCCAGCGCGGCCCGGGCCGCCAGGCGTCGGGCGTGCCGGGCGCGCCCAGCTCGCCGGCCGCGTCGCCCAGCATGCAAGCCAGGCCGATGCAGCGCAGCGCGCCCGCCCTGCGCGCGGCGCGCGCGCGCGCTCGACTCAGCGCGGCGCGTGCGGCGACAGCGCGCGCGGGGGCCGCAGAGTGTGCACACTGGCAGCTCAGGAGCCTCCCGCATCAGCGACCACGGCGCCCATCCCCTCGCCCGCCACGGGCCGCATGCCCAGCCCCGTGCAGGGAGCCCGGCGGCGCGGGGGCCCCGCACCGCACGCCGGCGCTGGCGTGCTCCAGCGCGGGCGCAAGCAGCCGCTCATGCAGGCCGGCCACGCCGCCGGCCGGCGCGCCCGCGCCGGTCGCCGGCGCGAGCGCCGGCGGCGGCGACACCTGCCGCAGCAGCAGCGCCGCGAGCCCGAGCGCATGCCGCCAGGCGGGCTCGTTGCTGCCCGGCGCCAGGCCCGGCGCGGCGGCCAGCGCGGCCGCGAGCGCGGCTGCGAGCTCGGCGGTCAGCGCTGCGCGCGGCGCATGCACCTGGCGACCGAGCGCGAGCACCGCGTCCGCCCACCGCGCGCCGTCCGCGCCGGCCGACAGCCCGGCGCCCAGCAGCGCCTGCGCCGCGCCGCGCCGCTCGTCATGCGCATGCCGCCGGTGCAGGCAGCGCGCGGCGGGCCGCGCCCGGGGCAGGGCCCAGGCGCGGAGGGGCGGCCCGCGTCGTGAGGCGGCCACCGTGCAGCCTGCGCATTGCGGCGCCCGCGCGACGGGGTCCCCACTCAGGGTCGAGCGCCGCGCCTCCCCACATCACGAGCTGCCTGGACTGTACCCGTGCAGCTCTCCGACCACCGGCAGCGCTGCCCGCCGCAAAGCGGCAGAACTGGCACTCGCAAGCGCGGGCGCCTTGCGCCGCGCGCCTGCAGCAGCTCGGCGGCCGCGCGGCGGCCGCTCGCGTCGGCCAGGTCGGCGCAGCCGGCCGCCAGGCGCAGCAGCTGCAGCGCCGCGAAGCGGCCGGCCGGCCCCGCGGCCGCGTGCGCGCCCACCAGCGCCACCAAATCCGCCACGCTGTCCGGCAGCAGCGCGTCGAGCGCGGCGTGCGCGCGTCCGGCCTCGGCGGCCGCCACCGCCGCGGCGGCGCCGGCCGCGCCGGCCGCCGCGCGCCCAGCCGCCGCGCCCGCCTCCTGCCACGCACGGCCAGGTTGCAGTGGCCTGGGCGATATCATGGCCGACGGTGCGCCGGCGGCGCGCGCGCGCGCCCTGGCAGAGCGCGGCGGGCACTGTGGCAGCGCCTGCCAGCCGTTCCTGCCAACGGCGCGCGGCGTGCGAGCCCTGGTGCAGCTCAGGCAAGCCGGAGCAGCGCCCCGAGTGTGACGAAGGCAGTTGCGTGGAAAGAGCGGGGCAGGCGAGCAAGGGCGCGGGCGGGCGGCGGCCTCGCAGGAAGCGAGCTCGGCCGCGGCGCGCGGGCGGGCCGGGCAGCGCGCCTGCAGCCACTGCGCGAGCACGCGCCACAGCAGCGCCTCCTCGCCCGACAGCAGCGGCGCGCCCGCGCCGCGGCGCAGCCCGCCGCCCGCGCCGACCGCCGCCGCCAGGCGCGCCGGCGAGAGCACGCCGCCGGCCGCCAGCGCGCGCAGCGCGGCCTCCGCCTCCGCCTCGTGCGCCTCCGGCCCTAGCGCGGCCACCAGCGCCAGGGCGGGCGCCAGCTCGGGCGCCGGGCCCGGCGCCGCCGCCGCGGCCTCGGCGGGCGCGCATTGGGCTGCCACTGGCGTGTCGGGGCTGGCCTGGTCGGGGGTCGCACCGGCGCCGGGACCGCCGGGCGCCGCGGCGCGCGCGGCCGCCAGGTCGGCGTACCACGCGGCGAGCAGCGCGCCGGCGGCCTTTGCGACCGCGGGCGCGCGGTCGTCGGCCAGCCCTCGCCGCACCAGCAGCGCCGCTTGCGCCTGCCTGCGCGCCGCACGCCCGTGCGCCGTCACAGCAGCGCAGGCCAGCTGCCCAGCGGCGCGCTGCGGCGCCAGCCTCGCACGGTCACATGGCCCGCATCGCAGCGGCCGCCAGGCACGCGCCATGGGCGCGCGGGGCAGGCGGCCGGAGGGGGGCGCGGCGCGCTGGGCGCGCACGTGAGGGCGGCCAGCGGCAGCTTGTCCTTGGTGACCAGGAACGCCGTCCTGCGCACCTGCGCGCGCGCTTTCGCCTGAGCGAGCGCGGGCGCGCGCCTGCACGCCGGCGCACGTGCACGGCGGGAGCCCTCGGTGCCAGGTACTCCGAGGAGGCCTCACGGACGCGCTGCTGCCGCGTTGAGGGGTTCACTGACAGTCAGGCAGGGCCGGGCCTGGCGCTCGCAGCGGTGCGCCGCAGGCGCCGCTGCGCCGCAGGCTCGCGCCGCGGCTGCGCGGGGCGCGGCGCGCACCTCGTCGCTCACGTCGCGCGTGCGCTCCAGCAGCGCCGCGAGCGCCGCCGAGCCCGGGCCGGGCGGCAGCGCCGCCAGCACCGCCTTGCGCACGTCCTGCCGCGGCCCGCCCCCGATTCGCCTGTCAGCGCCTTGCCTCGGACACGATCGTCCCGCGCCCCAGCAGACGCCGGGGCTGCGCGTGCAAGTGCGCGAACGGCAGCGCGCGGCGAGCATGGGAGGGGGCGGGCTGCGCACCTTGTTTTTCTCTGTCTCCAGCAGCGCCGTGAGGCCCTGGCTGACCGTGCAGCCCGCAAAGTCGCCCGCCTGCCCGCGCAGCGCGAGCGCGTCAAGCCCCGCCCCGCGACGGGTGCCCCCTGGCGTCCAGTGTCAGGCGAGGTCGGCCTGCGTGCAGCCAGGGCGCGGGTCCGCCGTGAAGGTGTTGACCAGCCTCCAGAGGCGCCCCGGGAACGGATCGCATCACGCCGTGACGCTGTTCGCCGACGCCCGCCGCGCGAGCGCAGGGGCGTGCGGGCCGGCGCGCGCGGCCGCCGGGCGCGCACCGGCCCCGGGTCGGCAAACACGCCGAGCGCGCGCGCGGCCTCGGCGCGCACGGCCGGCGCGCGGTCGCGCAGCCGCGCCAGCAGCGCGCCCTCCAGCTCGCCCGCCAGGCCCGGCGACAGCTCGGCCTGGCCCGCCAGCGCGCCCGCCAGCGCCTGCGCCACGCGGCCGCGCACGCCGCGCTCGCCCGCCTGCGCGCCCGCGGCCGCGCCTGAGCGCGCGCCCCGGCGCCGGGCCCAGCGCGGGCGGGCCGCGCCGCTGCCTGCGGCCTCCTAGCGCGCGGGCCCGCTGCGCGGCTGCCTGCGCCCTCCGCTCGGAGGTACTGGGGAGCTCCGGCTCTGGGCGCGGGACCGCACACCGCATATTCGCCCGCAGCCGGCCAGCAAGCGGCGCCGGCGCTCGGACTGCCAGCCTGAGCTCGCCCGCTTGCCAGCCTCGCGCTGGTCTGTGGGCGGGGCCTGCGCCGCAGCAGCAGCGGCCGGCTCTGCGCGTAAGCTCACGGGCGCACGCGCGCGCGCTTGCGGCCGCCGGAAGAGCTGCGCCGCCCCCCCTGCTGCGCGGTGGCAGGCCTGCCTGAGAGGCGCCGAGCCCGGGCGCGCGCGGCTGCCCACCTGGGCGAGCGAGAGCAGGTAGGCCAGCAGGTCCTCCACGAGCGTGTCGCCCTCCGCCTCGCGCCCGGGCGGCCGCTGGCCCGCGAAGGCCGCCAGGAAGCGCAGCGCGCGCTCGGCGTGCACGCCCTGCGCGGCCCGGATGTCAGCGCGTCCGGGCCGTGCGGCGACCCAGCACGGCCCGGCGCGGGCGCTTCGCGCCAGGCGCCGGGCAGGCTGGGGCGGCGGCGGCGCGGCGCGGCGCGCACCTGCGGCGCGCAGAGCAGCAGGTCGACGCAGCGGCGCAGCTCCGCCCAGCCGGCCTCCTGGTCGGCCAGCAGCGCCTGCCAGAGCAGCTCGCCGAGCTTGCGGTGCGCGGCGACGCCGTCCTGCGCGCGCGCGAACGCCTGCGCGACAGACAGCACCGGCGCCGCGCGGGCGCGCGGCATCCTGCGCTTCCTGAGGCGCGCTGGGCCTGCGCTGGGCACAGCAGCCTGACAGGCCCGGTTTGGAGTGTTGTGTGCAGCGACAGGTTGATCTGCGCAGCGCGCTTTTGAAAACGGGTGTAAATCTGGGTGCCCCCGTCTTCCGGAGCACATCTTGTGCGGCTGCCGCTGGTTCGCACAGCACCAGATCCGATCACCAGCCATGACGACCATGCTCACCGCCGGCGCCGGCGTGCTCAGCCGGCGCAGCGCCCTGCCGGGCCTGCCGTGCCGGGCGCCTGCGCGGCAGGCTGCCCCTGCCAGCAGGCGGGCGGGCCGGGCCGTGCGAGTGGCAGCCATTGCGGCCCCTCTGGCGGCTCCTGAGGCGTTGCCGTCGCGCTATGCGGCCCCGGCTGTTGACGAGGTTCGTTGCCTGGGTGTGTGGTGCAGACAGGCGCCTTACCGCGGCGTCGAGTTGGCCCGGGTCTCCCCGTCCTGCCGGCTGCGGCTCGCTGGCAGTGCCGGGCACGGGCAGGCGGGCGGGGCAGGCCGGCCAGGCGGCACCAGGAGGCATTGCAGCTGGGTCTTCTTGCATGCTTGTGCCACGCTCTTTTCGGGTGGAACAGAAGGCGATATGGGAGTCGGGCTGTGTCCTGGTCACGCGCTCGCTGTGCGAGCGTGGGCCTGAGCGCTGCGTGCCTGCCTGCAGACCGGCAAGGGCCTGGCGGCGCCGCCGCCGTTCACGCTGGCGGACATCAAGGCGGCCATCCCCGCGCACTGCTTCGTCAAGGACACATGGCGGTCCATGGCGTTCCTGGCGCGCGACGTGGCAGTCGTGTTTGGCCTGGCGGCCGGCGCGTACGCGGCGAACAACTGGTGCGCGCCCGCACCCAATGTCGGCAGCTCTGCTGCCTGGCTGCGCCCGCTGCCTGCGCTGGCAGCCTCAACAGGCGGCGGCAGGCTGAGGAGCGGCGGCAGATTGATATCCCGGTCGTGCGTGCGCTTGCATGGCGCCTGCGCCCGCCCCGCTGCCTCGCGCGGCATGCTGAGGCGCGCCGCGCGCGGGCCAGGGCGCTGTGGCCGCTGTACTGGCTGGCGCAGGGCACGATGTTCTGGGCGCTCTTCGTGGTCGGCCACGACTGGTGCGGCGTCCCCTCTTGACAGCCCTCGCATGCGCTCTAGCTGGCAGGCAGCGCGAGCGGTCGGGCGTCTGGCCAGCAGCTTGTGTGTCGCCTGCGCTGCGCCCGCGTGCCCTGGCGGTGTCCTTCGCCCCTGACCCGGCGCGGCGCGCGTGCGCAGCGGTCACCAGAGCTTCTCCAGCAACAAGGCGCTCAACGACTTTGTTGGGAACGTGGTGCACTCGTCCATCCTGGTGCCCTACCACGGCTGGCGCGTGAGCCACCGCACGCACCACGGCAACCACGGCCACGTGGAGAACGACGAGTCCTGGCACCCGGTGTCCAAGGGCATCTACGACGGCATGGCGCGCCCCGCCTGCATGCTCTTGCATATGGACCGCCACCTACCTGGCATGCTGTCTTGTCGTGCGCACAGGCCGCTGGCGGCGGCGCCCGGGACCGTGCTTTGTCAGGCATCAGCGGCGTGCCCGCCACTGCGCCGACACCCGCACCCTGTTGTATGTCGATCAGCCCTTCGGTGGCGAGGTGCAGTACAAGGGTATGGCCGCCCAGAGACGCGAGCGGCTTGTGTCGCACGTCGGGCCCGCAGGAGCCCCTGGCGCGGCTGGGGCGGCTGTCGTTCCCGGCGGCGCTGTTCGCGTACCCGTTCTACCTCTGGAAGCGCAGCCCGGGCAAGGAGGGCTCGCACTTTGACCTTGCCTGCAACCTGTTCACGGCGGGCGAGCGCAACATGGTGCGGCGCCCCGCTCGGGCTGTGATTGGCCGGGGTGAGCGCGTGGGCCGGGCAGGGCTGCAGGCCATGCTGCTCATGTCACGCGGGAAGGGCGCCCGGGCAGCCGGAGGGAGGGCCTGCTGCATGCATCGTGCGCCGCGTGGCTCAGCAGGGCGGGCGCGGGCGGAGGCGGGGGAGCGTGACAGGCGGGCGCTGCGTTCGCCTTGCACCCGCGGCCGTGTCCCAGCGCAGCCCAGCAGGCGCTCGAGATGCGTGCACGCGGGCGGCCGCACGGCGGCGGCGAGTGGACAGAGGCGCGCGCGCGCGCGCAGGTGCGCACCAGCAACGCGTTCAACCTGGGCATGGTGGCCGTGCTGGCGGCGTGCACGGTCGCGCTCGGCCCGCTGGCCACGTTCAAGCTGTACTTTGTGCCGTACTGGGTGAACGTGGTCTGGCTCGACCTGGTGACCTACCTGCACCACCACGGCGCCCAGGACGAAGGCGAGAAGATCCCCTGGTACCGCGGCTCGGTGCGCCCACCCCCGGGCCCGGCCGCATGTCTGGCGCCGCGAGGGGGCGCCCGTGGCGCAGGCAGGGGCTGGGCGTGCACTGCAGGGGTGGGCGCCTCGTGTCCCGCCGCGCGTGCGGAGGTGTGTCACGATTGGGCCGAGCAGTGAGCGCATTCAAGTCAGGCATGCGCTTCACAGCACAGCTGCGGGCGCCGCTGCGTACCGCTGAGGGCTGTGCTTGAGCTCGCGGCGCGCCACCGGGCGCGCAGGAGTGGAGCTACCTGCGCGGCGGCCTGTCCACCATCGACCGGGATTTTGGCGTGTTCAACAAGATCCACCACGACATCGGCACGCACGTGCTGCACCACCTGTTCCCGCAGATCCCGCACTACCACCTGGAGGAGGCCACCGAGGTGGGCCCCTGCTCGCCACGTTGCGGCGCGCTGTTTGGCCCGCCGCGCTGCTCGGCTCGCTGTTGCCCCAGCGGTTGAGAGAGCAGGGCATGCAGCGGGGGGTCTGGCAGAGTGCTACCGGCGGCTGTCGCAACTGTGACAGGATGCGACGGCTCAGGCGCGTGCTCCAAGGCACCAGGTGGCCAGCGCGGCGGGTGCCACATAGGAGGGCGCCGGAGTTGGTAGCCATGGGCAGGGCAGTGGGCGGCGGGCCTGTCAAGGCCTCCCGCGCGCTCACGCCGCCGGCGCTGATGCAAGCAGTGACCCTACCCCTATCTGCCAAGGCCCACGCGCGCTCACGTCGCCGGGCGCGGACGCAGGCGGTGAAGCCGGTGCTGGGCAAGTACTACCGGGAGCCTGCCAAGTCGCCGGGCCCCATCCCGGTGCACCTGCTGGCGCCGCTGGTGCGCTCCTTCAAGAACGACCACTACGTGGAGGACACCGGCGACATCGTCTTTTACAAGCGCGACCCCGCGTTCGGCCGGCCGCAGCCCGCCAAGTGAGCGGCGGCGCGGCGCGGCGCGCGGCGGGGCAGCAGGGGGTTGTTTCTATCTCGGCCTCATTCTTTCCAGGCTGTGTGACGGGCCTATGGTTTAGTTATTAGCAGGACGGCGTGCAGGCGCGCGCGGGCCCCGCCGGGCAGCAGGGTTCGCGCCGCCTGTCTGCGGGACCGAATTCTTCGGGCGCGCCACGCGCCTGCGCTGGCCGCCCCGGGTCAGCTTCCGCGTCAGGCTGGGTCGATGCGTAGTGTCGTGGCGTATTGTGGTGGTCGCGGCGGCGCTCGGTGCCGTACTGGCGTGGCATCTGCCATGCGCCCAGGCGCATGCCCGCCTGCACTGAGGCCAGGACCCACAGGGGCCCGCGCTTTGGTTGCTGTGCGCTGCGCGGTGCCTCTGTGACCTGCCAGCAGGTATCGGTGGGGGTGCGGCGCGCTGGCAAACAGCGCGCGTGCGGTGGCTCATGCCCCGCACCATTGGTTACTGCAGAGCGCAGAGCGAGCTCGGCGCTCGCACTGCTGGCTACCAAAGCGCATTGCAGGCTTTGGACTCGCAGGTCTCAGCTTGCGATGCGCAAAAACTGCCTCTCACTGTCTGGTGGTTGGTGCTTGTGGCACCCTGTCTGTGGCTTCCGTGGCAATATTCTTTGTAGGCGTAGTTGCCCCTCGGCGAGGGCAGGGGGCCCGCGCCGTCTGAGCGGGGCGGTCGAGTTCTCGTCACTACGCGAGCATGGTGCGGTGGGGCAGCTGGGATTCGCGTCGCGCCTATCGCGGCGCCCAGCGCCGGGGCAGACCCGGGCCAGCAGCGCGGTAGTGCAGGGACAGTAGGCTGCGGGCGGGCAGGAGCCCGCCGCAGGGCGCGCGCAGTTGCGCGGGAAAGCTCTGTCGTTTGCACTTGCACGTCGTCTGCCGCCGCTTGCGGTGGCTGTCTCCGTGAACTTGCAAGGTGCCTTCCGGTTGGCCTGCTGGGCGGGCGCGCAGGGGCCATGCATAGGGCCCTGCCCGGCTGACAGGCGAGCGCGAAGGATGCGCACCAGCGCGTAGCATGCCCGCTGGCCTTGTCGACTCCCGCGCATGCGTTGTATCAGACTGTGGTGTCCGCGGCATGCAGGCGCTCACTTCGTGGCGCAACACCTGTGTGCTGCTCTCATAACGCCTGCCTCCCTCTGTGTGTGTACAAATACAGTGTAAAGTCGTGCTTGTCGCACTTGCAGCAGTGACGTGCATGCCAGGCCCAGCTGTGGTCTTGCTGTGAATGTTGACAGAAACGGCAAGCAAGCTCGCCTCAGAATGGTGCAGGCTTACTCTATTCACAGCAGTCCTGCAAGAGGCTAACCTGAAACTTGAGATTATAGAACGGCCACGCGTCAGCAGAGGCAGTGCAGCCCAAGCATGGCAGCCTGCTGACAAGAGCCAACGAGGCGCATGCCACCGGTCCGCCTATGCACAGCAAGTTGCCGTCCGCGAGTTGAGGGCACTGACTCGCGCAGGCGCACCAGACCCGGCGCACCTGGGTGGGTGCCCGGGCAAAGCTGCCACCCCAACTCCCAACGGCGACAACCTGCATCCCAATGGCTACAACCTGCACACGGCCGCTGCACGCGGGCGGTCAGCCCCGCAGCTGTCTGGGCGGCCAAGGCCGCAGGGCTCGCTGCCCAGCAAAGGCACGCGAGCGGGCGGCCGGCGGCCGACGGGTGGGGCGCCGCGGCCGGCGCCGCCCGCTTCCGCAGCGCGCGCCAGCCCCAGCTCCGGCTCGCGCAGGCGGCAGGCAGGTCGCTCAGCAATCGCGCAGCGGGCCCATGGCGCGACTCCCGGGCTCACTCCTCCGCGCGCTCCAGCTCGGCCACCATGTCGGCCAGCTCGGCCTCGCTCTTGAGGCCGGCCGCGTGGCCCAGGAAGGCGGGCGCCTCGGAGAACGCGCCCAGCACCGACAGCTTGGCGGCCACCTCGGCCGCCTTGCCGCCGCCGACCGCGCCGCTCTCCAGCACGCGCTCCAGGCGCGCGGTCTCGCCGGGCAGGTAGCCGTCGCCCTGCGCCGCGGCGGCGCCCCGTCAGGGTCGGGCCGACCTGGCCATGCCCCGACGCGTCGGCACCGTGCTGGCATCAGCCGCATGGCCCCCCGGCTCCGAGCTCGCGGCCCGGATGCGTCCACCGCTGCACGCCCGCCAAGCGGCGATGCGACGAGGCCGCTCACCGGCGCGGCCCCACAGCAGCCCTGCGTTGCAGGGTTAGGGTCTGCGGCGCGCCCACCTTCTCGAGCGCCTTGGAGGCGAAGCGCACGTACAGCTTGGCATGCTCGGCCTCCTCTGGGCTGGTCAGCTCCGCCGCCGCGGCCTTCAGCGCCTCCAGCGCGCCCTCCTTGTCTGCCTGGCGCGCCGCGCCGGCCCGGTCACGGCGCGCTCGCAGCAGGCGCGGCGAGGCGCGCTCCAGCCCGGCACGCCGTGCGGGCGTGCCCCTAGCAGACCAGGGCCCGCCGTGTGCTGCGGCGCATGCGGCACCCGGGGAGGCGCCGTGGCGCGTGTCGTGCACACGCGCAGCCCGGAGCGCCGACGACACGGCCCTGCCGTGCTCGCGGCGCGCCCGTGGCCAGGACGGCAGCGGCCTGACCGCCACAGGCGCAGGGCGCCACCCGACAGGACCGGCCACCGCACGCCAGGCGCGATCACAACGCCGACCACCTCGTGCCCTCTGCTCAGGAACGCACGAGCCCGGAGCAGCGCCCAGCCCCCCGCCCCGCCCGGCGGCGCCCGGGCGGCGCGCCTCGTGCGGGAACGCGGCGGTCAGGCGGTCCAGCGACGGCACGCGCGCAAAGCCCTTGTCCTCCGCGAGCTTGCCCTGGATGAACGACATAAAGGCCTCGGCTGTGCGCCCGCCCGCGTAGCTGCGCGCACGGCGCGGCCGGGTTGACGGGCCGCGCGCGAGGCGCCAGCAGCACGCGGCGGGCGCGGCCCCGACAGGCCTGGCCGGGCCGTGCGCGCCGCACGCGCAGCTCCACGGCATCCGACGCAGCAACGGCTGGGCCATGCACGCAATGTACGGGTGCGGGGCGGCGCGCGCGGGGCGCACTCGTCGGGCGAGCTGACGGGCTTGCCGCGCGAGAACCACTTGAGCGTCGGGAAGCCCTGCGCGCGTGCATCCGGGCGTCGGCCACGGCCGCGTCGCCAGGCCAGGTCGGGAACAGCAGCTTGTGCGGCGGCATGCATCCAGCGACGCCCGCACGCCACCAGGGAGGCCGCCCATGCATGCAGCGTGCATGGGTGCAGCACGCTGCAGGGGTGACGAGCGGGCGCGCGCCGTCACGCCAAAGCGCTCGCCGATCTCGCGGTGCGCGTCGGCGTCCACCTGCGCGTGCCGACAGGTGTCAAGCGCTCCCGCCACCGCCAGCCGGGTGCCGCCCCCGCGGACCGGCGAGCGCCGCACAAGTGGATGCTGTGAGACTTGGGCTCCGCACTCGCAGGTTTCGAGGCCGCTCGCAGGATTCGAGGCCGCTCGCAGGGATTGAGGGCCGCTCGCCGACAGCGGTGGGCCCCGGGGCGGGCCGTCCGCGCACCTTGGCGACGACGACGCGGCTGCTCAGCTTGGGGTCGCCGCTGACCTGGGCGCCCAGCTTCTTGAACTCGGGCGTCAGGTGCTTGCAGTGGCCGCACCTGCGCGCCGGCGGGGCGGCGCGCGCGGTGAGTCGCGCGCCGACCGGATCCGCTTGCGCGCCGTCGGCGACGGGGCGCTTCGGCTGAGCGACCGCGCGGCAGCCAAAGTGAGGTAAGCTATATGCACACACACACACATGTGCCTGCTGCAAACAGCGTCGCAGCGTCCCGGCGCAGCACGGCCGCCCTGCGGGCACGCTCACAGCCCGGCCGCGGGCCGCCAGCGCACCAGGGCGCGTAGAACTCCACCAGCGCATGCTTGCCTCCCGTGACCACCTTGTCGAAGGTCTCCGGCGCTGCGGGGGCCAGGGAACGCCCAGTCAGCCGCAGCAGCGCTGGTGCTCCCAGATCAGCTGTTGCAGGCCGCGATCACGAGCCAACGGGCGGTGGATCACGCGCCCGCCACGCATCAAACTTGCACAGCAACCAGCAGACAGCGCGGCAGGACGCAGAGCCGGGGTGTGGCTCACTCAGGTCGTGCACGCCAGCCAGGGACTCGGTGGGATCGCCGGAGGCGCGGCAGGTGGTTGCCGCTGCCAGGGCCAGCAAGGTGGCCAGGACTGCCTTGACGTCCATCTCTGCTAGTACTCACAGGCACGCGTGCTGCTGTCGCTGGTAATATTCCCGTCTACCTTCTCACCACCTTGCCTCCACCTTGACGCGGCCCCGACAACCCATTGGTCTCCTCAAGCCTAGCTAGGCTCGCCGGTGCCAGCCTTGGTCCCCCAAGGCCCCTGCCTCCTTCCAGGCCGCACCCACTGCAGGAACACTTGCTTCCAGCCGCCGTGCTCTGAATTGGCTGCGCCTGTCAGTGACCACCGGCACCGCGGCTGTGCATAACCTAGCTCGGTTACGCGCGCGACAGCTGCAGCGCGGGGCGCCAGCAGCCTGCAGTGCTGTCGCGGGCGGGCGCTGTCGGGACACGTGCGACGGCGTGCAGGCATGAGCGAGGCCAGGCCGGCGTAGCGGCTGGGCTGGATGCGGGCGAGCGGGTGACGCGCGGTCGGGAGCATGGGCATTGCCCAGGCCTGGGAGGACCTGTGCGAGCTCGTCAACGTCAAGTTCGGCGAGTCGCAGGCGCGGGCCGCATGCACGCTCCCTGCGTGGGCCGTTGCGCCTGCGCCGCACCCAGCGCGCGCTTAAGGCCTCCGCGCCGCTGCCGGCAGGCGGGCAAGTACTTCAAGGTGAAGGAGCGCAAGTCATGCCTCACGACGGAGCTGCGGGCGGGGACGGTGACGTTCCTCACGGCGCGCCCGCCAGCTTCGTCGGGCCCACGCAGCGCCGTCCGCCCCCAGCCGCAGCGCCCGCGCTCGGGCCTCCTTGAGTGCGCGCCTGAGCGCGGCTAATGCGCGCGCAGATGGCATACATCCTCGCCGTCAACGCATCCATTATCTCGCAGACCGGAGGGCCGTGCTCCGCAGCAGACTGCACGGTGCGGGCAGCGCGCGCTCGGCGGCGGGCCGCCGCCCCGCTCCGCGAGCGCGGGGCGCGCTCACCACAATTCCCCCGTCGTGCGCTGCAGGGGCCCGACAAGTCCGATGACTGCGTGTGGCCGGACGTCAACGGCATCACGGACCCGGGCTACGATGCGTGCATGGTGCCGCCCGCTGGCGCCCGACGCAGAAGCCCTGGGGGCCTGCCTGCAGCCCCTGCACGCGCTGGCTTGTAGCCCGCTCGCACCTGCCGCCCGCGAGCCCGGCCTGGCGGCCGCCAGCGAGCTCAGCGCACGCCCACGGGCGGTCTCTGGGCGCGGCAGGAGAGCGTGCGGCGCAGCCTGGTAACGGCGACGGCGGCCAGCTCGTGCCTGGCGTCGCTGCTGATGGGCTTGGGCGCCAACCTGCCGATCGCGGCCGCGCCCGGCATGGGCCTCAACGCCTACTTCCTCACGGTCGTCGGCGAGCGTGGCAGCGGGCGGGTGCGCCGCGGGCCGGCGCCCGGGTCCCGCGCTGAAGGGCTCGGCTAAGCGCGGGCAGCATGTTTTTCAGCGCTGCCGCGGGCGGCGTGCGCGGCGCGCGGGATGCGCAGCGGGCGAGCGGCCTCTGGGGGTGCCTGCAGTGCGTGCCGGAGTTGAGAGCGCGCTGGGCGGAGCGAGCGCCGGGTGCGCTGCTGGGGGCCGGGCGACGGCGGCCTGGGGCGCGCGCTGACGTCGCGCGCGTCGCGCGCAGGTGAGCTACCAGACCGCGCTGGGAGCGGTGTTTGTCGGTGCGCGCCCCGTCTGGGGCCTCGCGCTGTTTGCCCGCTCTGCCCTTCGTGTGCGCCGCCGCTCGCGTGCACGCTGCGGCGGCCGCCGAGTGCGTGCCGCGCAGCCCCGGCGCCGCTGCGCTGCCTGCACACCGCGCACCGCCAGCGCGCCGCACATACAAATTTAGCCCTGCGACGGCCGGCGGCGCGGCGGGGCTGCAATAGGGTAAGTTAGGGTCCCAGTGGCCAACCGCGCGCGCGCGCGGGCCGCGCAGAGGGCATCATCTTCGTGATCCTGGCGGTGACGGGCCTGCGCATGCGCCTCATCCGCATGGTCCCGCGCTCCATCATGCTCGCCACGTCCGCCGGCATCGGGCTCTACCTGGTGCGCCGCGCGCCGAGCCCTGCCCGTGCGCGGGCTGCAGGGGCGGGGCAGCGGCGGCGGCGGTAGCCCACAGACGTGCAGGTCTTGCTGGTCACGCGGGTGGATGTCAGATATTCTCTCGCGCCCGCAGTTGCAGGGAGCCTGGTCCAAGGGCGCGCGCCCCGCGCGCCTCTGGGCAGGCGCGTGGCGGCACGCCTGCCGGCGGCCCTTCCAGGCGTGGGCTCGCAGGGGCGCAGCCGGCGCCGGCGCGGCGCGGACGCGCCCACCGCGCCACCGGCAGGCAGCGGGCGCCGCTCCGGGCAGGGTTGTGCGCGGCGCGCCGGCCGCGCCGGGCGCGCGCACACAGAGCAGGCGCACGCGCGCAGAGCGGGCGCCGCGCGCGCAGGCGTTCCTGGGCCTGCAGCGCACAGAGGGCCTGGGCGTGATGTCGTACGAGCCCAGCACGCTGGTGACGCTCGGCGGCTGCCCGCCCAAGCACGAGGCGCGCATCTGCCCCCCGGCCCGCCCGCCTGTCCCCCGCTCCGCTCGCGGGAGCCCGCGCGCGGCCTGCCGCGCCCCGGTGGCGGCGCTGCAGGCGCTGCGCCGCGGCGCCCGGCCGCCGCGCGCGCGGGCGCTCGCAGCTCGGCGGCGCGCGGCGCCTGGCGGCCAGGCGCCGACTGCACAGCCGCCCGCTGCGCGGCCGGACCGCGTTCTCATGCGCCCTGCGCCGGCGCCGCATCGATGCGGCCCCGGCGGCGGCGCCAGGGGCGGCGGGGCTGCGCCGCGGCGGATAGCGGCGCGGCGGCGGAGCGCGCGCAGGGGCCGGCGCGCGCCGCCGGCGGCGTGCGGCATGCCCGCTGCATGGCGGCGGGCGCTGAGGCCGCGCGCCTCCGCGCGCGCAGACGCACGTGTACATGGTTGCCGATCCGAGCCAGGTCTGCCAGCTGGTGCCGGGCGCGACGGTGATGACCGCGATGGGCCCCGCGATGGTGAACGCGAGCGCGGTCGCGCTCGGCCTCGGGCCGCCGGCGAGCGTGTCCTTCTGCGCGGGCGGCAAAATGACGAACGCCAGCCTGTGGCTCGGCATCGCGGGGCTGCTCGTCATGGCCGTGCTCATGTCGCGCAGCTACAAGGGGCCCATCATCCTGGGTGCGCGCGCCGGCCTCCCGCGAGCGCGGCGGCGCGCATGCAGCCGCCCGGCGACACAGCTGGCCCGCCTGGTGTGTTGCTGCAGCCGCCGCTCGCGGGGACGGCGCTGCTTGCGACATGCATGACGCGGCGGCAGCGTGCTGTGCATGGGCTGCGTCCAGAACGCGTTCATGGGTGCGCCCTGCGCAAACGCAGGGCGGGTGGACTGTTGCGTACGGAACGAGGCGCCCGTGACATGTGCGCGAGCGCGCGCAGGCATCGCTTTCGTGACGATCATCGCCTGGATCCCCGGGCACTCGGCGTCGTACCTGGGCTCGTCCTCCAGCATCCCAGGCGCGCCGGGCCGCCGCGCTGTCGGCGCGGCCCACGGCCGGGCGCGGCCGACGCGCCGCCCGCCTGCGGCGCGGCCCGTCGCTGCGGGCAGGGTCCTGGGGCGAGCCCGGGGGCGCGTGCACAGGCGGCGCGGGTCGCGCGCCCGGGCCTCGCGACCCTATACCCTACCCTATCTCAAGGCCCGGCGGTGACCCCGGAGCCGCGCGCCGCAGGCGGCGCGGAACGCATGGAATTCTTCCGGAGGGTCGTCGACTGGCCGTCACTCAAGGCGACGGGCGCGAAGCTGTCGTTCCAGGGCTTTGTGACGGGCGAGCTGTGGATCGCGCTGGTCACGTTCCTGTACATCGACTTCCTGGACACGACCGGCACGCTGTTCTCCATGGCGTCCTTCATCAACAACTACATCCCGGGCGCGCGCGCGGCCCCGGCCGGCGCTGAGCCAGCGGCGCCATGCTGCGACGGGGTCATCCCCTGCGGCAGGCTCGTCGTGCCGGAATGCTGGCTCGTGGAGACCTGGGGCCAGGGGGTAGGACTGGGAGGCGTGGCCAGGCACATACGCCCGAGCCTCTCCGGCGCCCGCGCGGCGGGTCCGCGCACGCGCGCGTGCGACGGGAGCGAGCGCGCTGCCGCGGGCACTGCAGCCTAGGCTCTGTCAAGAGGCGAGGCGGACCCGGAGGCGGCCGCGCCCGCCTGTGACGACTTGCGGGCGGCGCGCGCGCAGGCTTTGTGGGCGCGAATAAGGAGTTCCCGCGGCAGACATTTGCGTTCTCGGTTGACGGCATTGCCAGCATCATCGGCAGCCTCATGGGCACCTCGCCGGTGCGGCCCGCGCCGGCCCCCCCGACCCACGCGCCCATGCCTTTGTCCCGCCCAGGCGTGCGACCTGCGGCGCGCACAGCAACGCTGGCGTGCGCGGCGCGCCTGGCCGCGGCGTCGCAGGCGGGCGCGGCCTGCGGTGGTCTGCGGTGGTCGGGCTGGGCAGGTGGGAGCAGAGGGAGCGCGCGGCGCGCAGGAGCAGCGCGGCCGCCAGGGGTAGGGTAGGATACGGAAGGCTAGGCAGCCCTGTGATAGCGTTAGGTCATACGCGGGCGCAAGGGCGGGCGCGCGCGCAGGTGGCGGCGTTCATCGAGAGCGCGGCAGGCATCCGGGAGGGCGGCCGCACGGGCCTGACCGCGCTGACGGCCGCCTGGTGGTTCTTT
>JAABUV010000873.1_pt1 | contig 45217 bp, 39 predicted proteins | sample 5559971 | NCBI WGS metagenome assembly JAABUV01 (sample SAMN10711881, study PRJNA513362) | rock metagenome | isolation source: Antarctica rocks | place: Antarctica: Victoria Land, Knobhead nord | collected 2015-12-19 | reverse complement strand
ATTCACTCTTGTCTATGCTTTATCATTTTAACAACATCATTTACTTGAAAAATAAACAATGTTTATGTGCTATTTACACGTCATCATTGCTATCATTTACATCAACTACACATCACATATACTATTTGTAATGTCATTTATACACATTATAATCGAAGATGAATCATCATTTAATTGAAAGTTTCTCTTTTTCTTATTTTCTCACAGAGATTTAAAGGTTTTTATCGAGAGCTTCTAGAGTGAATCAATGAGTGCGTGTTATTGTTTATCAGAGTAAACAAAGACATTAATTATTGAGATCAAGAATGAACTCACTTAGAAAAGAAAATAATTGTCATGATGAATTGACTCATAAAGATTAAATCAGAGACAGAGACTAAAGTCAGAGACTGAGTTGAAGATCAGATCTGAGTTAGCTCTGAAACTCTATGACTTTGTCAAGACATCGTTTAGACTACGTCATATTTTCAACTTAATATATCATGAATTATGTCGTGCTCAACTTGACAATACTTGACAAACTCTCTATAGTCGATTGATCTTCTCAAGTTATTGAGAGCTTCTTAATAATTAGCTTTATCATAATATATACTCATTCTGTGCCTGCTTAAAATATCACATTGTCATATCATTCTTATAGATCTCATTTATTCATTTAGTAGATTTGATCATCACACATCTTTACTATCAATCAGCTAAGCATTGAATGATTGCAATTGCACATTTATATTAACAATCTATTCAACATCTACGTGACATAAGTCAAATCAAGAGAAGAAAAGAGTTATTCAATACAATCACACTCTATCTTCTCATCATGTGCATCTCTCTTTCATCATACATTTCTTTACTCAATGAATAACAATTATTAAGCAAGAGAACACAGCTTTATGTACATTACAATCATGAGCATCACAAATGCAAAGAAAACGTCTTTCATTTTTGAATCAAGAATCAAATTGAAATATCATTGTATACAATATCATTAATGAAGAGCAGAGCAAAGATGATGCATCATAATCAAACAGCACAAACACTTTCATTAAGAGTTTACTTAAGCATCACACGCTGAATAAAAGTTATAAATGACATCAACATTCTGATTTACAACAGATTCACTGAAGAAATCTGCAAAACATTGAGCAAGATACATAATGTTTATATGAAGTAAGTTTGAATTTATGATATAACATTTGCATCGAAAAAATATGAATTTACACACTTCACTCAAAAGTCAAAGAAATTTGACATAATGATCAGCATACACATAGAAAGCTTAATAATTAAGTTAAAATCAGATGTATGAGTTTTAAAAGTTCAGTTGAACATGAAATTGCAATAAAATGCACATCTTCAACAGATAAAAGCAGATCACATCACAAGAATGCTAGCACTTAGTTATCTTGAAGTCTTCATATAAGATGCAATCTTCACAAAGATGTGATAAATGTACTCAATGATAATAAGATTAAAAATAACGTTTGAAGCATTAATTTGATATTAACGTAACAAAGAAGAAAAACTGTCAAGTAAGAAATGTAAATTAGAAACTTTTTAAAATCAAACTTTGTATCATGTTTAAACTGATTACGTCAAGTCAAGTACTTAAGTTCAAGTCAAGTACTTGACTTGAAAAGTATCAAGTTGAATTGATTTTTTTTTGAAAAAGTATTAAGTTGAGTTGAAAAGTTGAACTTGATAATTTGAATCAAGTTGAGAAGCTTGATTCAACAACTCAATTTAAAAACTCAATTCAACTCAACAAGATATTAAATAAATGTAAATAGCTTAATCAAACAGTCTTCATCATAAAGACTTCATGATTTTCATCATGACTTTCTATTGAATACTCTTCAAGATAATGCAAAAAGATAATGCATTATGATTCAATTTATGAATTCATAAAATTATGAATTATGATTAGAACTTAAAAAGTAAGATAAGCGTTGTTCACTAGTTAAACAGCTTTATTATTTTCTTTTCACTTTCATTATCAACATTATTCTCTTTCTTCTTACTACTGATAATTTCATATTCATCATGTTGTAGTTTCTTCTTATTCTTCTTTGCTTCATAATGCATCTCTGCATCATCATTTTCTACTACAATGAAATCATTCAAATTAGAATTTATTGCATGTAATAAATTTTGAATTTCTCGTTCTTTGACAGTTGAGAAAGTGATGAATTCTGTTGCAAAATTCTGAAAAGCTGTCATAGAATAATATTGTCAGTTTGCTTTAACTTCTTCAAATCATCGTGATGAAGAATTCTTTGTTGAATTAAGTGAATTATAGAAATCATAAATTTTGTTATTTCTTCACTTATATTCAACTCATTTGTTGTTGTCTTCTAAAATTAATATTAGTTTTTATAACTGAGAAATAATGCATATAAATAATACATATCTTCATTGCTTTTAAAGCAATTTTCTCTGCAGTAATAATCACATTTTGTATCACAGTAGTTATATTAAAAAGCTTTATCATCTCAGCAACAATTTCAGCATTCACTTTGCATCTGATTTTCAACTTGAAGCATTCAATTATAAATAAATCAACGCTTTGTTTAGTATTATTGCATTATTGAGATGCATTATCATGAATGTTCTTGTTCTTACGCTCTTGTTTTACTTGATCTTTGACATTGTCTTTCATAACTGCTTTGTTTATTTCATTCACTTCTTTTCAAACATTAAATTATTTTAGTTTGTGTAATCATTTGAATATGATTACATGATCATTATTCTGTTGCTTGTAATGTTCTTTGATCTTTTTTTTTCTTCTTCAAGTTTTACGTGCTTATGCAGTCTAAAACTATGAAACATGATGCTATTTATCTAAATAGTAGCACTGAAGCGCTGTGTGTATGTTAAAATACATGTAATCTAGTCATAATCACTGTTGTATATTTTTTCATTGAGCAGTCAGATCATTAGAATGCACATATGAGCATGTGACATGTTTATATAATTAAATGATCATATAAACAAATTGAAATTATGAAAGCTGATCACTTCAATGTAAGCTTTCAAATTTGCTGTTTGATCATTTAGCTGAGCGAGCTAAATGAGCAATTGATGTGTTGTAAAAGTTGATCACTTCAACGTAAGCTTTCATTCACTGTTTGATCATTTAGTTAAACAGACTAGATGAACTTTGAATTGTTTGTGAGCATTGCGATGCAATGCTCAATCTGTGTATTGTAAAAGTCGATCACTTTGACGTAAGCTTTTGAATTTGCTGTTTGATTATTTAGTTGAGCAAGTTAAATGAGCAATTGATGTATTGTGAAAGTTGATCACTTCGACGTAAGCTTTCGTTCGCTGTTTGATCATTTAATTAAGCAGACTAAATGAGTTTTGAGTTGTTTGTGAGCATTATGATGCAATGCTCAATCTGTGTATTGTGAAAGCTGATCACTTCAACATGAGCTTTCAAATTTGCTGTTGAATCATTTAGCTGAGCGAGCTAAATGAGCAATTGATGTATTGTGAAAGTTGATCACTTCAACATGAACTTTCGTTCGCTGTTTAATCATCTAGTTGAGCAGACTAGATGAGCTTTGAATTGTTTGTGAGCATCACAATGCAATGCTCAATTTGTATATTATGAAAGCTGATCACTTCAACGTAAACTTTCAAATTTGCTGTTTGATCATTTAGCTGAGCGAGTTAAATGAGCAATTGATGTGTTGTAAAAGTTGATCACTTCAACGTAAGCTTTCATTCACTGTTTGATCATTTAGTTAAACAGACTAGATGAGCTTTGAGTTGTTTGTGAGCATCATGATGCAATGCTTGATCTGTGTATTGTGAAAGCTGATCACTTTGACGTGAATCTATCGAAAATATGTTGCATACGTTGCATGCAACATACATAAAACATGATTTTTATGCTGATTTTCTTCTTAGCAAGAGATAATCTCTTGCAACAGATTCACAGTTCAAGATGAGCAAAATCTCTCACTATTCAGATTTCAACAGTTTACTTCTTAAGCATGAGTTGCAAATGTTTTATCAGCAATACGCATTCATATTGCAGTTGATTTCTTCTTTAATCACATTGACATGCGTTACTGTTCTTTCAAGCTATACAAATGATGTTTTTGACTAAAGATTGATTCTATTATCAAGACATTCAAGAGTCAGAATTCAGTGAAAAGATGAGATTCTTAAGATCAACAGTCATTATCATTGTATATCATGTTTTGCAGATGCTCACTTTGCTTGTAAGATGTGCAACTCATTTATTTCATGTTATCTGTAGAGATTTTTCTTATGCAGATTGATCATGTCTTGCAAAGATGTTCATATGTTACATCTTTAATCAGACAGCGTAGTTCAATCATTCTTTATTAATTCGCTTGTATCTCTCTTCTTTTAATGAAGTTTTTTCATCAGCATATCGTTTATGTATAAAATGCTTGTGTCTGAACATCTGTTAAATGATATTAATGAGACTTATGAGTTTGCTCATGTCAAACTTAATGAAACTCGTGAGTTGTCTGTATCATAGTAACAGACATGCAGTCTTAACAAGATTTATACATAGTTAGCATGAAGATTTAAAGAATGTTCGTGATTCAAGTTCTTTCTGCTAATCATTCTCAACAATTCAAACATGAGAATGTTCTGTCTCAATTCTTGTTATCACAAACGCAGTGATAAGATACTGAATTGAATGATTTTCATAAGCGATTTTTCTCGTAGTTTTGCATTCTATTTGACTTTCTCATCTGTGTATAAATTGCTTGTAGCATGTGTATTGAGATTATTGATGTCTGCGAGATCATAAAAACTCTGCATGCAATCAATGCACAGCACTTCACAATCAAGCAACGCATCGATGTCATTCAAACTTTTGATAATCTCTAGACTTTACTGTAGTTAGACAGTAGATTTGTAGTCAGCATTGCATACAGATGAGTTTCATTGCTAATCTGTTCTTTGATCTCATTGAATCAATTTTCATCACAATTTCAACTTGCAATAAACTTTGAGTTTATGAATAAAGTGAACATTATTTGTTAGAATCAACATTGTTCTCTTGATAATGCATTTGAGTAATGCAACAGTATCAATGGAATTTGAGTAGTTCAATAAAATATGAACTTGTAAAGAATTTGAAAAAGTAAGAAGTATAACATCAAGTGAAATGAATTAATTTTCATGAAGAATTATTTCTGAACTGTTAAACAAAGTGAAAAGTATTTGTTAAAGTCAGCATTATTCTCTTGATGATGCATTTGAATAATGCAATAGTATTAAGAAAATTTGAATGATTTGAAAGAATATGAACAAATAGAGAATTTTGAAAAGTAAGAAATAAATTGATAGTTCATTAAGTAAGATGAATTAATTTTCACGAAGAATTATCTTTGAATTTTTAAACAGAGTGAAAAGTATCTGTTAAAGTCAGTATTGTTCTCTTAATGATGCATTTGAGTAATGCAATAATATTGATGAAATTTGAGTAGTTTGATAGAATATGAACAGATAGAGAATTTTGAAAAGTAAGAAAAAAACTCATTAAGTGAGATGAATTTGATTTTGAATGCAACGAGAAAAAATTAATTATTAGAACTAACACTTATTTAATATTTAAAACAATTTATTTTTCACTTTTTCATTTTCATTTTTCAAACTATTTCTTGAATAACACTTCAAGAAATAACATATTTGAATTTTAATAAAACATTCAAAAAATTAATTCTTGAATTTTAATATCTTGATAAACATCATACATCAATACTATGACATACAGCAAGCATAAAATCAATAATGCATATTGATAATGTAATATGACTTGTTTATTGCTGACAAGTTGATTTTTAGCATGTGAATCAGTACATAAGAGATTAATGAATTCAAATAATAATTATGCTATCAAAGAAACTATTTCAGTCTTTGCATTTATTAAAAAAATAATGCACATGAATAATGCATTGTTGATTGACATGCTAATGCTTTGCAACAGAAAACTAAAAGATGCTACAAATCAGAAATGATCACATTGCGTGAGATTTGAAAATATCAGAAGTCAGTTGAAAATCTCATTCTTAAAATGATCTTTGAATGACTTGTGAGAAAGATTGTGCACAACTGTGCTTGCACAAATATGCTATCATACAATTATTGCATTCAGCGCTCTGTCTTGAGTGCTCTTCAAGAAGTCACTGAAGACTTTATGTGCTTCTTTATGAAAAGTAAGTGCATTACTCTTTCACATTATCACTTTTGTTGTAGAATTTTCATTGATATTTTGCTTTATGCAAACATCAACTTGACAACAATTCATGTCAAACGCATCATCATTCAAGATAGAAATATGAAATTTATGAAGAATTTCATGATAAATCTTGATGTCATGTTTTTCAAGACAGACTAGAAAATGTCTGTCTTCATTAATTAGATAAACAGTGTAATTCTTGAAATCACATTTGCATTATTCTTGTGCATCACTTTTATGCATTGACTCAACTGTACTTCTAATAAATACTTACTTTAAATGCAAGACTTTTAATAAATGAGATGATATTGCAGATTTATGAATAAATCTGCATCAAAACAATCTTCAAAAATACTTAAAATAAATCAGCAGACTTATTGATCTTTTGATCATCATTCTTCTCTCTGCAATAAATATCTCAGAGCTCAGTAATAATCTCATCTGAATTTAAATTCATAGTTCAATTGTACAAGCATCTTGATGATCTGTTGCATTTGTTCTGCAAATGCTTGAATGTTTGACATTTTTGACATTGATCATTTGATCGATAATCTCGATATTCGACTGTTCAATATGTCGATCTCGCAGCTAAGAGTCGTTTTTTCAGATGTCTTTGCACTTCTGCTTCGATTCTAAATGCTAAGATCATCGATGCATGTCTGTTTCGTGATTGATTTTCGCTCTTCAATAATCATATAGAATTGATTATTAATTTCAATTCAAGATTGTACAACTTTAATTCAGTTTTTAGATTTTTTATTTTAGTTTTCATGTTGAAGATTTCGATTTTCAGACTGTGTATGACTATTTTGTGTCATTTCTCGTCTTTCTTAATGCTTTTAACATCAAAACATGCTTTCATATTGCTCTTTGCGCTAGTAAGACGTCTGCTGTGTATTTTTTCAAGATCATCAGAGCAATGTTGTTTTTCTTTTGTATTTTGACTATCATGATGACTATTAGATCGATTTTCGTCTTTTTCAATACATCATTCATCGAATCTCGCATTTTCATCATCTTTAAAGTTCAGTTCTCATTTTTGAAATTGACAATGAGTCTTCTTTCGCGATATGATATTTCTTGTGATTTTGGCGAGAATTTCTTGATGATCAGATTTCATTCGTCTGCATTTGCATTTGCATTTACATTTGTGTTTGCATTTGCATTTGCGCTTGTGACTTGAGCTGCTTTTTGCACATATGTGAGCTTCTGCGTTGATTTTTGCGAATTTTGCATGACTTGCGACGTTTGTGAATTCTGCGTCTTCTGTGAGATTTGCGAATTCTCTGTCATGTGCTTTGCATTGATTTTCTTTTTGATGTTTTCAGCATTTTGTTGAATCAATTGTAGAATGATCTTCAGTTTGTTGTTTGTTTGACTTTGAAGTCGATCAATTTGCTTCTGAATCGAATTTTCTATGCTTTCATCACATGCTCTTCGAATGTAAATTAAGTTATGATTTATAGTCTCTTTCTGTTCTGATAGTGCTTGTCTTAGCTGATTGACTGCAAATTCAATTCTTTCGCGCAGTCTCTTTATCTGCATCTTTTTAGAGATGACATCGTAGCACTTGCTAGTACTAACTTCGATTCTAGCTTCTTTTTGCGAACTTTTCATCGCTTTTCGCTTTTTCATTTCTTTGAATTTCACAATCGCTCATGTTTGCTCTTTTTGCTGCGAATTCGCATTTCGCAAATTGATTGTATTCTTGTCATTATGTGCATTTGCATGTGAATTTAGCATCAATGCATCGAGTGAACTAAACATGTATTGCGTTTTTCTATTTGCTGATGTGAGCGATTTTTGTTGACTGTGAAATAAATCGACAATGTCGTTCTGCAGTTGTTTGCTTGTTGATGAACTCATGCTAAGTTCATCTCATAAATCTGTTTCAATCTTTAACGTTGACTTTTTGAATTCTATCATTGATGTTTTGAGTTCTGACGTTGAGCTATTGCTTTCGCTGAGTTTCGCGTTAATGCTTGCGAAATGAGAGAAAGAAGAGCGCATGAAGCGACTCTTTATATTTCTTTTCATAGATGGTTTTTTCGAGTTTCAAGCTTCGAGCTTCTAGAAAATTCACTTGACATCACTTAAATATCTCTTTAATCTCTTATTCAGAGTGTTTTACTTAGACAGTAACTTTAGTGTAAAGATTTCTCAATTTCTATCTTGAAATCTGCAATAAATTGTCTTCTATTATTGACTTATGTCAGATGAAAATGATATAAATCTAGTCTGCAAGAGTCTAGACTACTTTTTTTGATAGAAAATGCTTGACGCAATTACTTTATATCTCATGTATCAAAGTAGTCGCTTTATCTCGCTCAGAATAGTAACAACTGATCTCGACTTATTGTCTTGCACATCAAGAAAAGGTAAAACAGATAGTGATTTGATAAGAAATGCTGTACTTCTCTGAAACAACGTTGTTCTCTATGCAATCTTTGAACACAAAAGAGTTCGATTTCGATTTTTGCGTCAGTACTCAGTCTTCTGTGCTGTTCTGAGATTGATTAATGACTTGTTCTTTTCGTGTGAGTTTGCTCTTTGATTTGTCAATCAAATTACTGTCTGAATTGATGATTTTTTCTTCTGCGTTGATGAACTCTCGTTTCGCCGTCGATTTTGGCCTGCGTAAGCGCGAAAATTTTCAATTTTCGATTTTTGACTTGCAACGCAGTCATTTGTGAGATTATTGAGTCGAATGAGAGCTCGTTTTGATCGTACGATTGTGCTTTCTAACTTGTTGATTAATTTGATATATCATACGCTTTGATGAATTGCTGTCATCACATGCGTTCTTTTTAAAATGAACAGAACGAGTGAGAAATACAAAGCTTTACTAAATGTTATAAATTTCTTGAAAAGATTTTCATTTAAATATTTCTTAACTTTCTGAAGCTTGTAGAAAAACATTTGATATGCTCAACATTGAACTGATGTAACATCACTAGTAAGCTTTATCTTATGATCATACAAGTAATGAGACAATAGCTTGTCTGTTTATGCTTGCTCAAAAATATCTAGAAACTTCTGATATTCTGAAAGAAGCTTGACTTTAATATTTTCTAGATTCTGAACTGTTTCATTAATAAAGAATATATTCAGAACTTCTAAATTACATTGAGTGTTATGAACAATTTCTTTATCAATGTCTTCAATGAACATAGTAAAAATCTCTGTCTGATTCTTGTTTTTTCATTTTACTAATGCTTGAAAAAAGATGATGTTCATGTTTTAAATCAAGAATGACTCTTTCTGAATGAATGAAACTGAGCACTTAAACATTTTAAAGATTTTGCTGTGAGCTGCTGAAGAAATCAAAGTTAATTATGATTAACTTAAGTACTTTGTATTTGATGAGATCAAAAAATCGAAATCGAAATATTTAATTGATTAGAAAATACGATAGTATCATGTTTCATGTTCAATGATATTTCATTTTTATTCATTCAGAGTTTGCTTAATATAACTTCATAATGCTTGATATTTAATATCAGCATTAACATAGTGTCATGATGAATTGATATATAGAGATTAGATTAAAGACTAAAGTCAAAGACTGAGTTTAAAGATCAGATCTGAGTTAGCTCTGAGACTCTGTGACTTTGTCAAGACATTGTTTAGATCACGTCATATCTTCAACTTAATATATCATGAGTTATATCATGTTCAACTTGACAATGCTTGACAAACTCTCTATAGTCAATTGATTTTCTTAAGTTATCAAGAGCTTCTTAATAATTAGCTCTATCATAATATATATTCATTCTGTGTTTGCTTAGAATATCACATTGTCATATTACTCTTATAAATCTCATTTATTCATTTAATAGATTCAATCATCATAATTTTAATTATTTTAAACTTTTCTTAAAAGTGATAATTTGATATTCAAGCATGATAATAGCAACGTGATTGCAACAAAGTTGCAACAACAATGTCTTAATATTGCAAAACATTATATCAAAAAACAAACATTACATAATAAAATCAGAAAGTGAAGAAGCAGAAGATGAACTATTTCTTGATATTGATGAACAGCTGACTTAAGTAATGTTTCAATGTGATGAACTGTGAAAGAAACAGAAGTTAACAGTTATTCAATCAAAGATTGAGACTTTGAAAATCATTGAAATGATGAAGAGAAATTATCAAGTTTTCACTCAAGCTTTCATGAAGAATTTGAATGATCTACGCATCATCTTTATAATATCAACGAAGATGAAACAAAGTCTTCATAAGATCATTTTGCAAAAGCGAAGACTTTTAATGTCTTTGAAGAAGTATTATGACAAAATCATCAGAGAACATAGAGAGTGAATTTGCGATATCAAAATCTCATTTCAAAATACTTCTTAACATTTTGAAAAAGATGAGAAAAAGATTTTGTACTGCATGATTTATCTCAAGAATGAATCAAAGAAACTTTAATTTAATCATGAAGAAACTATGTTTGCAACTCAGCAAACACGATTCAATTTTATTGACTTTCTTCTGAACATAATTGAGAATTCAATGAATTGAAACATAAACGTGACTCAACAGTATGTGAATGCATCATAACGTTCAGATCAAATGATATAAACATTTGCAGTCTATCTGAGCACTTTAAAACATCAACTTTCATGGTATAATGATGAGCATAAGCGAATTTATTTATTCATCAAGTTGAGATCTAAGCTGCGTATGATTATTACTAATGTTCAGTCGATTTCTATCAAATGAAATGCATTAATTGATCTTGTCGCTTAATTGAAAACAAATCTGCGAAAAGAACACATCTTGTCGTTGAAATGATCTTGAGATGAGAACTTGCATGATCAAGACAGAGTCAATAAGAAGACTTATTCAAAGCAAAAGAAATTTCATCGATTAACTAAACTTAATTCTTCGTCAAAAACAAGCTCACATGCTTCATCATGTTATAGCAAGAATTTGTTCAACATAATGTGTTACATGTGCAATCAAAAGAATCATTACTTTACTGATTGTAAAAACAAAAAGATCAAGAATAAATTCAAAAAATCTGATGCAAATTGAGTACTTATTGATTTGATATTACATATGAGTTGTTTCAAGATTTCAAGAAAAGATAAGCTTTCAATGAACACTTCAAATCATCAAGAGAAAAACAAGAAATTCTCTTTGTAAAGATTCTTATATATAGCTCAGCTCAAAAACACAGACACTATACTAACACTGTTCATCATCAAGATTGAAAGAATCGCAACACTAGAGTATTTGAAAAATACTCGAATTGCGACGAGAAAATGACTATTAGAAACGAAAGAGTAGAACGCGAAGAGTGCGAAGAGACAAACGAAAACGAAAGTACGATGACGAGAGTTTGAGCGAGAGCGCTTGTATGTGCAAACTATCGATGTGATTGATCAACGAGAAGATATAAAGCAGCGACTCTGATCAGATTACATGTAACGTAGCACACACACAGCGCCTAGACAGTGTCATAGTCATAGACTGCATGCACTTAATGAAGAAATTAAAAAAAAAATTCTTATATATAAAGAGCATGTAATTCAGAAAGATCAGAAGACAGAAGCAAAGATTTACATGAATATTGACATTGAGATGAACGTGATTAGTCAACGTTTCATCATCGAGCAAGACATTTCATTGCTGAACGTCAATCTCTCAAGATTTATCTGAATGAATGATCAGAGTGTTTATTGCTATGATGTTTATGAGATGCATTATCAATTTATAGACAGCTGAAGCATAAAAAGAGAAGATATAAGTATCTTTTAAATTATTAACAAGAATGAATCTTTCTTAATCTTAAGCATATTGAATATGCAATTCAAGCATATTTGAATAAACACAGTTGCAAGAACATGATGTTTCAATATAAATGAGCATGCGTTTAAGTTAATTTTTCTTCTTCAAGTTTTACGTGCTTATGCAGTCTAAGACTATGAAACATGATGTTATTTACCTAAATAGTAGCACTGAAGCACTGTGTGTATGCTAAACTACATGTAATCTAGTCATAATCGCTGCTGTATATCTTCTCATTGAGCAGTCAGATCATTAGAGCGCACATATGAACGTGTGACATATTTATATAATTAAGTAATCATATAAACAAATTGAAATTGCGAAAGCTGATCACTTTGACGTAAGCTTTCAAATTTGCTGTTTGATCATTTAGCTGAGCGAGCTAAATAAGCAATCAATGTGTTGTGAAAGTTGATTACTTTAACGTAAGCTTTCGTTCACTGTTTGATCATCTAGTTAAGCAGACTAGATGAGCTTTGAATTGTTTGTGAGCATCGCGATGCGATGCTTGATCTGTGTATTGTGAAAGCTAATCACTTTGAAGTAAGCTTTCGAATTTACTGTTTGATCATCTAGCTGAGCGAGCTAAACGAGCGATCAATGTATTGTGAAAGTTGATCACTTCAATGTGAACTTTCATTCGCTGTTTGATCATTTAGTTGAACAGACTAAATGAGCTTTGAGTTGTTTGTAAGCATCGCGATGCAATGCTCAATCTGTGTATGTGAAAGCTGATCACTTTAACGTAAGCTTTCGTTTGCTATTTGATCATTTAGTTAGTCAAACTAGATGAGCAATCTGTGTATTATGAAAGCTGATCACTTCAATGTGAATTCTCGTTTGCTGTTTGATCATCTAGTTAGTCAGACTAAATGAGTGATCTGTGTATTGTGAAAGCTGATCACTTCAACGTAAGCTTTCATTTGCTGTTTGATCATTTAGTTAGTCAGACTAAATGAGCAATCTGTGTATTGTGAAAGCTGATCACTTCGACATGAGCTTTCGATCACTGTTTGATCATTTAGTTGAGCAGACTAAATGAGCTTTGAGTTGTTTGTGAGCATCATGATGCAATGCTCGATCTGTGTATTGTGAAAGCTGATCACTTCAACGTGAACTTTCGTTCGCTGTTTGATTATATAATCATTTGATCATATGATCTTGTTGTTTATGAGCTTTGCAATGCGATGCTCGATCTGTGTATGTGAGCATAACATGCACATATCGCGCTGTTACTGCTCTGTTGATGAGATTGTTCAGCTCTTCTGACAAGCATAGCTTGTAGAAAATTCGTAGTCAGCATTTCATACAGATAAATCTTGTTGTCGATCTGCGTTTAAATTATTCATTGCAGAAGATTTTGCAAAAGCTCTACAAGATTAGTCTACTGTATATGCTTTTGTCATGATCAACGTTGTCAAAGAATCAATTGTTGAACATCAAGTGAAAGTAATGAATAACATGATGAATCATATTACAAATATGCTTGAAACGCAAATTCTACTCATCAAATTGAAAGAATATAAAGATGTATTCTTGATAGAAAGTGCAGACAAACTGTCTTTGCATGAAGATCATGATCATGCAATTGAAATCACTGCAAAGTCATCATATGAATCATTGTATAATTTGTTGAACACAGAGTTAGTGACTCTAAGACAGTATTTAGATGATGTTTTGACAAAACATTGAATTAAGCACTTCATCAGCTCAACTGATACGTCTATTTTATTCATTTTCAAAAAGAATGATAATTTTCATTTATGCATGAATTATCAAGATCTGAATAAAATTATTATCAAGAATCATCATTCACTGTTTTTAATTAATGAAACTTTAGATAGACTTAATCAAGTCAAGCAGTTCATTAAATTGAATCTGAAGAATGCATATCATCATTTCAGAATTTAATGTAAAGACGAGTGAAAAATGACGTTTTGTACTCATTATGATCACTTCAAATATATGATCATGTTGTTTAATTTGATCAATGTATCTGTTATCTTTCAAACTTATATTAATAAAATCTTGACAGAGTTTTTAAATGACTTTTGTGTTGTTTATTTGAATGACATTCTAATCTTCTTCATAGAGAAGATTGATCATGTAAATCACATGAAGCAGATTCTGAAGAGACTAAGAAAGTTTAAGCTATATGCTAGTTTGAAGAAGTGTGCATTCTTCATCATTAAAGTAAACTTTCTAAAATTTATCATATTCACAAAGAGTATTTTGATGAATCTAAGTAAAGTAAACATCATCAAAACGTGACTCAGATCGAAAATGTATTGAGAAATACAAGTTTTTCTGAAGTTCATCAATTTCTATCGACATTTTATACATCACTACTTTCAAATAGCAGAGTCTTTAACAGAATTGCTGAGAAATATTGTAAAAGATGTAAAAACAAGCTCATTCATATGATTGAACAAAGCGAAACAAATGTTTAATCAACTTTGTGACGTCTTTATGAAAGCATTTATATTAAGACACTTCAACTCAGAGCAACATATATACATCGAGATCAATACATTTAATTATGCAGTTGCAAGTATCTTGTCTCAGTCAGATGATGAAGATCAATGATATTCAATTGCATTCTGATTCAGAATGATGATAAACGTTAAAAGAAATTATGAGATGCATGATCAGAAGCTTTTAATCATAGTAGCGATGTTTAAACACTGACAACACTATGTAAAAAATAATTATCATACTGTTAAAGTTTTGACTGATCATAATAATCTGAAGAATTTTATGAACATTTGAAAGTTAAACAAAAGACAAATTAAAAATGAATCATGAAATTGTTGATTTGCAACTTTGAAATAGCACATAAATCAGAAAAGATAAACTCGATTGATGCATCATCAAGACAATCTGACTATAAGAATGAAAACATTTCTGCAAATCATTTATTGTTTATTCTGCAACGAAAGTTAACTAGAATAAAAAGCTTAAATAATTTTATATTTGTAGCAATCAGAGAATTATACTGTATACGAGTGATTAATGATGTTGAGAAAACGTTCGTTCACGATATAAGTATGAACAGATATTTAGCAGAACATGTTGAAAGCAAACTGCAAGATGAAATTCACTGATGAACATGAATGATAAATAATGTCAAGAAGATATTCGTTCACAATGTCAGTGAAAGAAGATATTCAGCGAAACATGTTGAAAGCAGATCGCAAGATGAAATTTACTGTACATGAGTAATTAACAAAGTCAAGAAGATGTCTGTTCACAGTATCAGTAAAAACATGAGTACATGTTCAGCAATGCATGTCAGAAGTATGCTGCTGAAAGTCATAACTTTAACAGTGCAAGAAATGCATTTAAATGAAGTACATTTCTCAAGAGATAGAATTTCTTAATTCAAATCAACAACTTTAAGAAGAACAAATGTTAAAATGTTGATTCATAAAGATCACAACGTAGCTGAGAAACAGCTTAATTCTATTGCTGAAACTGTTGATTGCAAACAACTCATTTCACATGCAATTGTCAAAGTATTGATAATTCATGAAATGACATACAACTTTAGTAGTAAATTTATAGTCAAGCTCATCAAGATTTTACAGCAAGAAAATGAATTTGCTGTAGAGTTAAAAGCAAACGAGACAATGAATATATAAAAGAGTGACGTCGAAGCTTGAATATTGAATAGTCAAGAAATGATAAAGTACAATGAATCATTGTATGTTTCAGAAGATCTTTCTGTTAAAAAAGAGTTATTGAAACATCATTATAATGATTCATTAGCGAAGCATTTTGATGCTGATAAGATCAACAAGCTATTAAATTGCAAATATTACTGAAAAAGTATAATCAAGAATGTCAAAGAGTATATAAATACTTATGACATTTTTCAAAGAATAAAAATGAAACATCATCTATCATATGATGAGTTGAAATCATTACTTCAACTCACAAATTTCTGAAAAGAAATTACTATGAATTTCATAACAGATCTGTCGTCTAGTAAATGAAAAAAAGTCATGTATGACTTGATTCTTATGATAGTCAATTATTACATGAAGATGATGCATTATCTGTCTATGAAGAAAACTCTGACTGTCATAAAGTTATCAAAGTTGTTCTTCAAGAAGATTGCTTTAAAATATGAGATTTCAAGTGATATAATCATTGATAAAGATAGTTTATTTATCAGTGCGTTCTGATCAGAGATCTGTTTTCATGCAAAGATGAAATGATGACTAAGCATCATCTTTCATTTGCAAACAGATGATCAGACAGAACGACAGAATCAAACGCTGAAACACTATTTACGAGTATATTATTCAGAAAAGTAAGACGATTGAGCTACACTTTTACTCATAGTTGAGTTCATGTATCATCAGATGAAGCATTCTTCGTTGAACTGTAATCTCTTTAAAATCATGTATGACTATAAGTCAATCTTTGACATACACATTGAGAATGATGCTATAAAAGAAAAAGTGTCAGCAGCAAAAAAACGCGTTGAAATGCTGCAAAATGTGCAAAACACATTGATGCAATAATGATAAAATGCAATCAATAATGATAAAATGCAATCAATGCTCAAATAAAGTACTATAATTGAAAACATAAGTTTAAGTTCTTTAATGTTGATAATTTAATCATGCTATCAACAAAAAATTTGAAGCAGAAAAAGTCAAGCAAAAAGTTATCAAATAAGATGCTAAAGCTCTTTTATATACAAGAATCTATAAACAAGCAAATATATCATTTGAATCTTTCAATCATTTATAAAATTCATTTTATCTTTCATGTATTTCTCTTAAAGTTGTATAATTGTAAATTAAATGATGATTCTATACTCAAGTATTTCACTTTCAAGCTTATTAATAATGAGTAAGAATGAAAAGTAGAAAAGATTCTACAAAAGCAAAAAAGAAAGAAAATCTTATATTATAAAATACAATGAAAAGAATATTTCATGAAATATAATCAATGAATATTGAGCGAAGATATGAAAGAAGTTTCAAAGCTTAAAGAAGCTTTCAAAATGAGGCTGAAACATGAATGAAAAGTATAGTCACTCACTTTCAAGCATAAATTCATGATTAGAAAGAAAGAAAATCACTGTATTATGATGATTTTCGCTCTTTAATGAGATGATCACGTAGAGATATTAACACTCAAATAAAAGATTAAAACATAGACAGAAGAAAAAAGCGCAGAGATGCAAAACGCGCTTGACATGAAAGCATAATTTCAGCATAATTACATTAACTTCATCAGTTATCTTTCACAGAAGACGTAATTACAATTTTCTTCTTCTCACTTATTTTGAGATTTACATTGAGATGTGAAATGAGTGAATCAAGAGTGAGCAGATTTATTTATAAATATATCATGTCAGTTATAAAACTGTGATCAAATGATATCAAAACATGATAAAATATACAGAATAGTAAAACGCGTCAAGCACATCATGAGCAATGTCATTAGCTGTCATTATTTCTTTCAGCTGCAGCTTCTGTACATTAAATGACTCAGACTTGCATATATTATTTAAATGATCTTTCATACACGTTGCAATCATAAACTTCTTTCTCAGTTTCATCTGATTGATAATAAAGATCATAATAGTAATCACATCATCATTTTCTAATGCAGTCTTGAATATTGTTTTGAGTCAAAAAGACTCATTTAATGTTCAAATGCATACATTCAGCATTTAAGAATTTAAACATAAGCATTTAATGAGTGCATTAAGTAAGTTTACTTATTGCAATGCATGAAACATCTTTCTTTGTGCATCAAATGCAGCATTGATACATTACTTTTTCATAAAACTTGATATCACAGCTTTGCGCTGTCTCTTCATCATAAAATCTATGTGCACATTTAATGCACATTACTTTGTTCAATTTTTTTTATTTTTTTATTTCTTCAAGTTTTACGTGCTTATGCAGTTTAAAACTATGAAACACGATGCTATCTATCTAAATAGTAGCACTGAAGCGCTGTGTGTATGCTAAATTACATGTAATCTAGTCATAATTGCTGCTGTATATCTTCTCATTGAGTAGTCAGATCGTTAAAGTGCGCATACGAGTGCGCGACATATCTATATAATCAAGTAATCATATAGACAAATCGAAATTATGAAAGCTAATCACTTCGACGTGAGCTTTCGTTCGCTGTTTGATCATCTAGTTGAGCAGACTAGATGAGCTTTGATCTATGTAGATGAAAGTTGATCACTTTGACGTGAGCTTTCAAGTTCGCTGTATGATCATTCAGCTGAATGAACTAGATGAGCTTTGATCTATGTATTTGCGACGCATGTAAATCGATCAGAAAATCGAAATTGATCGATTTACTGCGTCGCACAGATGTGTATGTGCACAAAAGCTGAGTCGTGCCTTCGCAATGACTGTGTGAATGTCGTATATTAGTTGCAGCGCGTGCGCAAAGACGTTGCTGTTGTTCTGTGTATATGAGCAAAGACTGTGTCGTGTTTTTGCAGTGTATGTGATTGCGATGCATGTAAATCGATCTGATAATGCGAAAAATCGATCGATTTACTGCATCACATGAGCATGTAGATGCGCAAAAGCTGAGTCGTGCCTTCGTAATGTATGTGTGTGTGACGTATATGAGTTGCAGCGTGTGCGCAAAGACGTTGCTGTCATTCTGTGTATATGAGCAAAGACTGTGTCATGTCTTTGCAATGTATGTGCTTGCGATGCATGTAATTTAATCTGATAATGCGAAAAATCAATCGATTTACTGCATCACGCAGACGTGTAGATGTGCAAAAGTTGAATCGTGTCTTTGCAATATATGTGTGTATGTCATATATGAGCTCAACATGTGAATAAGACGCTGTTACTGCTCTGTGTGTGATTGCGCTGCGTGTAAATCGACCTGAAAATCGAAATCGATCGATTTACTGCGTTGCACAAATGTGTATGTGTGCAAAAGCTGAGTTGTGTCTTTGCAATGACTGTGTGAATGTCGTATATTAGTTGCAGCGTGTGCGCAAAGACGTTGCTGTCGTTCTGTGTATATGAGCAAAGACTGTGTCATGTCTTTGCAGTGTATGTGATTGCGATGCATGTAAATCAATCTGATAAAGCAAAAAATCGATCGATTTACTGCATCATGCAGACGTGTAGATGTGCAAAAGCTGAATCGTGTCTATGCAATGTATGTATATGTGATGTATATGAGTTACAGCGCGTGCGCAAAGACGTTGCTGTCATTCTGTGTATATGAGCAAAGATTATGTCATGTCTTCGCAGTGTATGTGATTGCGATGCATGTACATCGATCTGATAAAGCGAAAAATCGATCGATTTACTGCATCACGCAGACGTGTAGATGTGCAAAAGCTGAATTGTATCTTCGCAGTATATGTGTGTATGTTGTATATGAGCTCAACATGTGAATAAAGCGCTGTTACTGCTCTGTGTGTGATTGCGCTGCGTGTAAATCGATCTGAAAATGCGAAAAATCAATTGATTTACTGCATCACGTCTGTCTGTATGTGTGCAAAAGCTGAGTTGTGCCTTCGCAGTATATGTGTATATGTCGTATATGAGCTGCAGCATGTATGCAAAGACGTTGCTGTCATTCTGTGTATGTGCAAGCTTCAACGCGCTGATGATCGCGTTGTCATTGCTTCGCTTTTCAACTGTGTGTAAGCTCAACATGTGAGTAAAGCGCTGTTACTGTTCTGTCAATGTTGATGAGATTGTTCAGCTCTTTTGACAAGCATAGCTTGCAGAAGATTTGTAGTCAGCATCTTGTACAGATAAATCTTGTTGTCTTATTACTTTGTTCAATATGTCAGAAGCATCAGCACTTCTTTCATTAATTGTCACGACTGAGAGCTGAAAAGAATCAATAACAGCATCTAAACACTGAGTACTTGACTTATCATTCTTCTATTGCTAAAAGTTCAAGATGAGTTGAGCAAAAGCTTTAATGCTAAGAAAACATCAGAACTCATTTTGTCACTTATCTCTTCATCAGAGACGTTTAAATCATCTTCAGAATCAATAAATGTAATGAGTTTTAAGACAGAAAATGATGTTACACAATCACAAAGACATCAAGAAGTAAACTTCTTTGCAATGATTGTTAAATTGCAGTTTCAATCAAAGAAATTTAGAATAAGCATTGCATATTTTGCTTATGTCATCAGCTTTGTTATCAACTTTGTCATCAACTTTATTATCAGCTTTATTAATCTTTCGCGTCTTTGAAGTCATCATAAATTGAGCGCGCATCATTTCAATACTTGAAACAGAGTTTTTTCAAGTAAATATTAATATAATTATTTATACAAGCAATTCTTTATCAAAGTTGTGAAAAAGAACTTTGATACAGAACGAAAATGAGATGAGAAGAAGATGAAGATTGAGAGAAACTGAAAAAGCAATAAACAAAACAATGATTATTATTCACTCTTGTTTACACTTTATCATTTCAACAACACAATTTAATCAAAAGACAAGCAATTTTTATGCATCATTCATACATGATTGATGCTATCATTTACATTAACTACACATCACATATACTATTTATAATGTTATTTACACGCATTATAATTGAAGATGAATCATTATTCAATTGAAAGTTTCTTTTTTCTTGTTTTTTCACGAAGATTTAAAGATTTTTATCAAGAGCTTCTAGAGCGAAATTATGAATATACATTATCATTTATCAAGATAAATCAAGACATTGATTATTGAGATTGAGAATGAACTCACTTAGAAGAAAAGACAATTGTCATGATGAATTGATACATAAAGATTAGATCAGAGACTAAAGTTAAAGATTGAGTTGAAAATCAGATTTGAATTAACTTTGAGACTCTGTGACTCTGTCAAGACATCATTTAGATCACGTCATATCTTTGACTTAATATGTCATGAATTATGTCATGTTCAACTTAACAATGCTTGACAAACTCTTTATAGTCAATCAATTCTCTTAAGTTATTGAGAGCTTCTTAATAATTAGCTCTATCATAATATATACTTATTCTGTGTCTGCTTAAAATATCACATTGTCATATCATTCTTATAAATTTCGTCTATTCATTTAGTAAACTCAATCATTACACATAGTCAATTTCTTATGACTTTTGATTGTAAGATTGAGTAGAATCTTATGAGTAATAGTTTTTCTAGTTAACTTCTCATCATAGTTTCATATTAACTTCTTTTTGATTAATAATATAAATTGAATTTCAAGTTTCTTGCATACTTTATCAACTAGTCTAATATGTATCAGCATGTAAATGATGAAATCACTGTTTATCAAAAATCAAAGATTGAAAGATTTGTTTTAAAAGATGAGAAATGCATTGATCAGAAAAGACTTTTCAAAGTAATTTTCTTTCAATAGAACTTTGATTTAACTGTACAAAGATATGATCTTTATCTTTTTAATAACTTTGAAAGAAATAATTAGTTTTTTGAATCAGAATTTGACTCAGAGTTCAATGTAAATTAATCAAACTCATCATCATTTAATGCATTAATTCTTGAAGTTCAATCAAAGCATTCTTTAAAAAAAATGATCTGACTTATAACAAATGAAACAACTTTCAGTTTGTATATTTATCTCTTTGATGTTAATCAAAGTCACGTTACATGATTTTAATGAGTTGACTGATATGATAACTTCAATCTTTATATAAACATTCAATGAATCTCATTTCTTAGCAAAGATGACTTACTTTCTGATTTTGATCATGAATTTCTTTTCTTTGATGTCATTCATGACTTGATGCTCATTGTTCAAATGAATCAGATAACTACAAATTTCATTGAAAGATTCTGATTGAATCAACTGATTACTTCAAGCTGCATGAAGATGATAAACTATCTTGTCTTGTAAATCAATGATCAATTGCTTTTTATAATACTTTAAATAAAAGAACAGACGTTGAAACATTGAATAAAAATCGTTAAATTTGCTCTTTTCTTGAAAGAAATTAGCATATTCTTTTTGAAAGTTTGTTTCTTTGTCAGAATCATCATATAGTTGAGCAAGTTCATTTAGTAAATCATTGATTATTTTATAGAAATTTAATAAATCTTGTTGATATTGAGTTAAAGTAACTTTGACTGTGTTTTCATTGATTCTGAAGTGAATATAAATCAGTATTGCTTTATTAGTATCAAAATGATCGACGTTAATCTTTAACTTGTCATGAATCTTTTCTTGTCAATCATTTCAGATGAGTTCAGTTTCATTTGTAAACAAAGATGAATTCAAAAGCTTTTGAGATTGCTTGCTGAATGTAAAAAGAGTAAAAGTCAATAAAGTGATATTTTTAATCACTTACAGTTGATGTTATGCTTCAATCAATTTGTTCTGAAGCATCTGATTCAATTGATTCAATCATTTCTTTGCTTAATCAATTTCTTCAAAGTGAGTCTTTTATATTTGTTTGCTTAATATTTTGTTAAATAAATTACAAGCTTTCATATTCAAATCTTATTGAGTATAAAAACTGTTTAAATCTGCTAGAAAAATCTCTAAGTCTTGTTCAACTCAATATTGTAACTGATTTACATTTTTTATATTTCAGAAAGTAGAAGCTTTCAAGAAATCATTGAGAATTTGAAAATAAGACAAAGATTGATGATGTTTTCATATGAAGTTGATTCTAGAATATTTCAATATGCAAGATGATAGCTTTGAATAAATGATTGAATCTGAAGTGACAGAAGAATAAAGACTTTGATAATTCTTGAAGATTTTTTTTACAGATGACTGAGTCATAACAAAGAATTGATGATTAAGCGAAAAATGATGCTTAACAGTATGTGATGAGATTGCTGTTCTAGTGTTTTAGTCTTTAAAGAAGAGTGTTGCTGATTTAAGAGAATTTTTTAATAATTCTTAAATAATTAAGATTTTAATTTCTTGATTCTTTTAATCAATTTGAACGAGTGCATACTGAATGAGCTGTAAATTCTTTAGCAATGCAAGATCTTAATTTCTTAATTTTATTAATTTCTTGATGTTGTTCTGTCTTTTGATGTTATCAATCATTAAATACATAAATTTCTTTATACTCATCTCATTGTCAATCAAGTGAATTTGAATGAGTAATGAGATCAGTAATTGTAATTGTAATTCATATACTCTTGTAACATTGATTTAAATTCAACTCATGAAAGAAACTATGCTATGTATATTGAATGAACAAAACTTTCTGAGAAAGAAAATCGCTCGTTGACTACACAGTGACTTCACATCATTGAAATAATGAAATTGAAACAATGTATCAAATAATGAATCTATAACTTCTATTCAGCGTGTGACGCTTGAGTAAACTCTTAATGAGTATCTGTGCTATTTATTGTAACACATCGTTCTTGCTCTGCTTTTTATTGATGATATTTTATACAATGATGTTTCAATTCAATTCTTGATTCAAAGATGAAAGACATTTTTCTTGCATTCATGATGTTTATGATTATAACGTAGAAACTATGTTCTCTTGCTTAATGATTGTCATTCATTAAGCAGAGAAATATGTGATGAAAGAAAGATGTGCATGATGAGAAAATAAAGTGTGATTGTACTAAATAACTCTTTTCTTCTCTTGATTTGACTTATGTCACGTAGACGTTGAATAGATTGTTAGTATAAACGTATGATTGCAATCGTTTAATGCTTAGCTGATCAATAGTAAAGATGCATTCTGATTGTTTTCATGCACTCTCAATTTTTCACGTAGATAGATATATGACTTGATGTTAAGTAAAGAAGATGAGTTTAAGTTCTTTCAATATATCAGCATGATCAACGAGTCACTACTTCTTCAAGCATATGTAGTTACAAACTCAAAACTCATCATCTCATTCAACTATTTTATCTGATATCTTTTCATCAATTACTTAACAGCACTGTTAATGTGATGAAGATGTTTCAATATCAACGCAGTCAACAAGTCATGAATTCTTTGATTACTTGTAATCACGATTCTCAAACTTATCATTTGAATCAACTATTTTACTAGTAGTATCTTTTCATCTCTTACTGACATCGACATGTCATTAATCTTCTTCATAGATTGATTGTGACTGTTAGAAGAAATGTTATTACGTAGATGAAAACTTTGCATAACAGCTTTTCTGATCACGCAACGTTTTAACATCATTTAAACTGCGTTAAATTGAAATTTCTTGACTCTTTTGACTTCTATTTAAACATCAAATAGAATCAAAAGATTCGTAGTTAACATCATGTATAAATGAATCTTGTCATCAATTTAATGAGATCAGTATCATGTGATTAATGAATTCTTAAAGTAATGTTGAAATCATGCTTAAATATTCAATTTAATCATGTCGTGAGTAAAATGTTTGATTCAATAAAGATAGTTATAACTAAGACTTTAAAAATACAGAAGAAAGAAGATAAAAAGAAAAGAAGAATATGCTTTATATAGTAGTTACTCAGATTTGACGCTAGTTTCAAAGAATACAGAAGAAAGAAGGTAAAAAGAAAAGAAAAACATGCTTTATATAGTAGTTACTCAGATTTAACGTTAGTTTCAAAGAGAACATGTTGAAACACAAGAAAAATGTTGATTTGAAGAATATTTCGTTGACATAAAAAGTGTTTATCATAGACATCTGTTAACTACTTGTAACATAAAGAAGTGTGTTTGTTTAAAAGACAATAGAAACGAAATAAAAGATGCTAGAAAATGAAACAGATGCTAAGTCAGATCTAGATTAGATCTGAGTCAAATCTTGACTAAATTATTTACTAGTTTTAATCAATATGCAGTGAACTCACTAACGTTTACTGTAAATTGATATAAGTTTGATCTTTGACACATTTATAACAATTAATCACTAAATGACAAAACAGTAATAAATGACAGAGTAATGAAAATCACTCATGTACTACAAGAAATCATAGAAGAATCTACATCTTAAGCAAAATCATTAAATTATACAAAAGACTTTTGAAATCAGAATTACTCTGAAATCATGATGAAATTAAGATAACTGCAAGTCATGTAAAAAACACAAAATACTTAAAAAGCATGAAATGATTATTTGAAATATAATGATCATAAAAACAAGATCATTAAAGATTTGATTTGATTTGAATTCATACACTTTTGTGACATCAATTTAAGTTCGACTCATGAGAAAAATCATGTTATGTGTATTGAATGAACAAAACTCTCTGAGAAAGAAAATCGCTTGTTGACTACATGATAACTTCACATCATTGAAACAATAAATTTGAAACAATGTTATCAATAATGAATCTATAGCTTCTATTCAGCATGTGATGCTTAAGTAAACTCTTAATGAGTGTTTATACTGTTTGATTATGATGCATCATCTTTGCTCTGCTCTTCATTGATGATATTTTATACAAACGATGTTTCGATTTTCGATCTTTAATCATGAACGTTGAAGACAATTTCTTTGCACTCATGATGCTCATGATTGTAATGTTGAAAACTGTGTTCTCTTGCTCAATGATTGTCATTCATTGAATCAAGAAATATGTGATGAAAAAGAAACATGCATGATGAAGAGATAAAGTGTGATTGTATTGAATAATTCTTTTCTTCTTCTGATTTGATTTTGTCATGATGTCAGATCATCAACTCAATTTAAAACATAAATTGTCGATGTCTTAAATAATCTCAATTCATTGAATCTGTTTTGCAGTTCAATGAATCAAGTCATCAATCTAGTTATCGTCATCTTAATCTAGTTTCAGCAATTTTGTTTCGATCATCTTAATCATGTGCATGAATCTTTGCAATCTTAAGTCATAGAACTACTGTCTAGTCTTGATTCTGCTTGATTCATGTATATAAAAGTCGAGCTCTCGTTCTTTTCTTTCACTCTTTGTCTTTCGTCTTATACATTATTTAATGTATTGTCTTGTATTTAGATTCTATCAAAGTAATAATAATATCAGTCTTCTATATTGATAGTATCTCTAGTTTAGCTCAATCTCTGACATTACAAAAGATTTACACTTTCTGCAACATTTTCATACATTGAAATCTCATCTAGTTACTCTTTTGCTCAAATGAAGTCATCTCACAATCTTTCAATCGACGATGAGCGTGCTGTTGAACAGTTTACTCAAAGTGTGATTGAAAATTCAGTTGAGATCTTTCGCATAATACGTGAGCTTCAAAATCAAGTTCAACAACATGATGTTATCACTTCATTTTCATTCATCGTTCTCAGTTCTTCAATCTATATAGAGTTGAATTCTCAATCTCTTGCAATGATAGTTCAGATCATTGCACAAATCTTGAATAATCAATCTTTCTTCGTTGTTCATCTCTCTGCAAATTCTGTTGCTGTCTTCATTGCTTCTAGATTCAAGAAGCTTCTTGACATATTTAAATATGAGAGAAACAAAGATCAATTGAATGCATGAAAGCAGAGTCTGATACAGCGTATGAACATGAACGACGATCATTATCTCTCTCATTGAGTCAAGATCATTTATGTCGAGTCACGACTCATTATAGATAAGAAGATTCACAATCTAATGAATCAATATTGAGTCAATGATCTTTGTATCATTTTCATCTTTGCAAATTGATGACATAAGTTACATCATTACTGCGACAATTTTTTCAAGACAAAAGATGCTCATTTATATTTTCATGAAACTCTGAAGCAAGACATGAATAACTTTGTTGACTATTACAATTTCTTCTATCAAAAGAAAGAACATTCTTTGATGAAAGATTTCTTATTGATTGATTGTCTGAAGCACAATGTCAATTATTTCACTCAAGTCATCATTTTCTTTCGATGAAATCTCAATGAAACTCAATCATTCATCTTTCATCAATGAATTCAAGCATTCTTTAACATCGATGAAGAGCTTCAGCAGCTTAAGCATCATCAATCTCGCTTTATCTTTGTCATTGTTTCATTCATCAAAGTCAAGAACATCTTTGCATCGACTAGTAATTCTTTGAGTTCAAAGATCATCATCTCTGTGACTGTTGTTTCAACAGTATCTTCGTCTCTTTCTCTTTTGTTTCTCGATGAATCAATGAATTTAAGCTTTGTCATTGTCATCATTCAAGATAAGACTTTGATCGTTTTTGAGATCAAGAAAATCTGCAACAAGTGAAAGCTGTGTTACTACTGCAAATTGCAACATTCAAGCAAAATTGCTAAAGAATGCTCAAATAAGAAGCTCTTCACTCTGCATATCATGAATGTTTACAACAGTGATGTCATCAATATAAATGAAGAAGTCTCGCTGCTTGCAAAAAAAGTTTAGTCTTTAAGCTAAGTCGCGCTCAGAAATCTGTATACATATCATCTTGTCTACTAGTTTCAATCTTTTCACTCTCACTTCAATCATATAAAAAGCTTTCTGCTAAATCTGTCTTGAAACTCTTTGAATTCAATTTGACATTCAAAGATAGTCACATGATAGTATTTTATATTCTACGTCAAGTTCAATCTAAAGTTCATGCTCTCACTTTGATTGATAGTGAAATCTTTACTTATGTCTTTATGAATAAATTCTTCACGTAACAACATCATCTTTTCTTGCATCAATTAACTCATTCTCATAAACTTCAAGAATTTGATGATCAAGTCGCTTTAATCAATGATATTACTCATGTTGTTGAAATCACAATGATTCTTAATGAACACATTGAAAAACTATTCTTCTATGTCATTGAATTAAGTCAGTATCTCATCATCATGAGTTTATCATGACTTCATCATCACGTCATTGATGTTAATTTTGAACACAATATTCTCATCTTGTCTTTCTTTTTCTGTCTTAATCATTGTTGCTCATCTCTCGTCAAGATTTATGATCTTAATCAACAAGAAGAAAATTTCTCGTTCAAAGTTAACAAAGTAGCTTTCTTTCAATGTCGTTCTCAATTCATTCACAAGAAGCAACTCAGTTCATAAATCACTCACAAGAAGCAATTTAGTCTACAGATCATTCACAAGAAGCAATTCAGTCTACAGATTACTCACAAGAAGCAATTCAGTACTCAATTCGCTCGTAAGAAGTAATCTAGTTTCTTATTCACTTGAAAGAAGTAACTCAGTTTTCAGTTTGCTTGCAAGAAGCAATCTAGTTTCTCATTCACTTAAAAGAAGCAACTCAGTTTTCAGTTTGCTCACAAGAAGCAATTCAGTTCTCAATTCACTTACAAGAAGCAACTCAGTTTTTCATCTGCTCACAAGAAGCAATATAACTCTTCGTTCGCTCACAAAAAGTCAATTAATACTCAGCTCATTTACAGAAGATAAAACTCGTTCAATCTTGTCTTTTGTCTGAAACAAGAAGCTTCTAGTTGTATTCTTCAAGTCATTCAAAAAGAATACTCATCAAAAATCAAGTGTCAAAATTCTTTTCTTTCTAAAACTTCTGTTGTTTCTTGAGCAGATCAATTCAATCGATCTTCTATACAACTTGACATAGTCGAGTTGAGAGTTCAAAGCTTTGATCATGCTGCTCATGTCAAAGACATTGAAGTGTTTAGCATCATTCTAAAGAAAATTGATGTCTTCTTGAATCTTGAATCAATCTCATCTTCTAGTCTAGACTCTGACGAGTCAAAATCGCGTCATGCGACTTTGACTGTCTGTTCAAAGAACAGTTCAACTCTTGCTCAGTTCTCATCTCACTCTCAAGACAGTACATATGATAAGAATCATCGTCTGAATCTTCATCAAATGAAAAAGAAATTTCATTTGACTGCATTCACGACACAAGAAGATCTTGAAGTCTATTAACAAAGTAAGAACGTCGATTCAGTCACAATTTTATCATTCAAATATTTTAAGTTTCTAAATGTTTTCTTCAAGAAGAACGTTAATATCTTGTCTTTGCATCAAGCTCATGATCATGTCATACATCTTAAAGAAAATGCTCAATTCTCAGTCTTCGCTTTGTATGACATAAGTCGTGATGAAATTCTAGAACTTCGTCGTTATCTGAATGAAAATTTGAGCAAAGATTTCATTCAAGTCAGTCGCTTTCAGACGATCATTTCTGTTCTTTTTGTTAAGAAATTCAAAGAAGAACTTTGCTTCTGCATGAACTATCAAGATCTGAACGCTATCATAGTCAAGAATTGATATTCTCTGTTTCTGATCTCAGAAACGCTGAATCATCTAAGTTGAGCTAAAATCTTTATCAAGCTGAATATCATCTCTGCATTCAGTCAACTTTGAATCAAAGAAGAAGATGAAACTTTCATTGTTTTTCGCACTCGATTTGAATTATTCAAGTATCTAGTCATGCTCTTTGATTTATATAATGAGTCTGTCTCATTTCAGAAGTACATCAACAATATTCTTTGCAAACATTTAAATAAGTTCTGTACAGCTTATTTGAATGACATCTTGATTTATTTCAATAATGAACTCGAGCATGAAATTCATGTTAAGCTCATTCTGCGAAAGCTGCGAGAAGCAAATCTTCAGATGAATATAATCAAATGCAAGTTTCACGTCATTCAAGTCTTGTATCTAGAATTGATAATCATCATCAAAGAGATTAAGATGAACTCTTTCAAGATAAACATCATTGTTAACTGATTCATCTTGATCAACGTTAAAAACATTCAAAGTTTTCTAGATTTCACGAACTTTTATAGAAGATTCATCTATGACTATAGTAAAATAGCTATCTCGCTCACTCGTCTCATCAGAAAAGATGTACTCTTTGTCTGATCTCAGAAATGTCAGATTGCATTCAACATTCTTAAGAAAGTCTTCACTTTCAAGATTATTCTTTGTCACTATAATTCAAATCACAAGATTGTGATAAAAATCAATGCTTCAAACTATGTGTTCAAAAACATTCTCTTTCAATATGATGAGAATGAGATTCTTTATTCAGTTGCTTACTTTTCAAAGAAGCATAACTTAGTTGAGTGTAACTACGAGATCTACAATAAAGAATTCATGATTATTGTTTGCACTTTCAAGAAATGATGATCAAAGCTTAAAGATTCTATCTATTCTGTTGAGATGATCACGAATCACAAAAATCTTGACTATTTCATGTCAACTAAGCAGTTGAGTTATCATCAAGCTTGTTGAAGCGAGTTTCTGTCTAAATTCAACTATCACATCGCTTATTGTTTCAACAAGATTGATAATAAGTTGAATGCTTTGACACGTCGCTCAGAAGATCTCTTTAAAGAGAAAAATACATTCGATTCTCGACATTAATATCAACATTAGACAATTCTGAAAACTCATGTTTTAAACTTCAATATTGTTAAGAATCTTGTTCTTGACATCTTTGACATCAAAATCATGAAGTTTCAGTCACAAATCATCATTCTAGATTCAGTTCAATTACATCTGTTCTTAATTATCTCAGCATCTTCGCAAATTTTAGCTCTCATGAATTTAGAAATTGAAGAATTCGACGTTGAAGATATTGAGTCTCAGCTAGATCAAGACACTCTGAATCTTGATGAAGATTCTGCTGACATTCTCACTCAGACATTGTGAAAGCAAGTTGAAATCAATGACAAATTCGTAGCTCAAATAATTGAAGTGCTTCACAATAAAGCACAACATCACAACAAGATTTCTTTAGTTGAGTGTGAAGAACACGAGAATCATCTGTACTTTCAAGAAAGAAAGTACGTGCTCAACTCAAATAAACTATGTCTTCGTATCATTCAGCTCGCTCATGATAGTGTCATTGATAATCACTCAGAAAGAGCAAAAAGCTATGAACTGATCAGTCAAGTCTACTGATGATCAAACATTTATAAGTATGTTCAACGCTTCATATGAAACTGTCATGTATGCACACGTTTTAAGCTCTTTAGACAACAAACTCAAGAATGATTATGTTTTCTTTCAATTCTCGAACGTTGTTGACATAATATCTTCATGAACTATTTAGATTCTTTATCGCTCAGTATCTTCATGAATATCACATATAAATATGTTCTAGTCTTCATTGATCATCTTATCAAAATGAAACATTTAGTTCTCACTACTTCTATGAAAGTTGAAGAAGTTATCAACTGCTTCTATGCTTATGTTTGAAAACATCATGATTTACTTGAGTTCTTCATGTCTGATCGAGACACACAATTCATCTTCGATGTCTGAAAGCATATGTGTAAAATGCTGAAGATAGACATTAAGTTATCAACGACGTATCACTTTGAGATTAATGATCAAATTGAAAGAGTAAATGCTGTCATGAAGCATTATCTTCAAGTCTTCATCAACTACATGCAGAATGACTGAGCTAAGTGACTTTCTGAAGTTGAATTCATTGTCAATAACGCATCGTTGTCAATCACTTTAACATCACTCTTCTTAATCAATTTAAGTCAAAACTCATGTTTAGACTTTAAGTCTTCTGAATCTCTGCTTGAGAATCTTATGTTTTAAACTCGAGACAAGTTAATTAATGTCAAAAAGTTCATCAAGAAAATAAAGAAATTAACTGAGCATCTACATGATGAGATGCTTATAGCTCAGATCATTTACGAATTCAATGTCAATCTCTCTCATTGTTCTTGTTCTAGATACTTCATCGAAGATAAAGTTTGACTGAATGCTTGCAATTTCAACATCACTCGTCTCGTTGTCAAGTTAGATGATCATAACGTTGATCTCTTCAAGATCAAGCGTGTCTTCAAGAACAATTCTCTGATCATTGAGTTAAATCTTTCAGCATTCATGAAGATTCATTCAATCTTTCATGTTACTCTTTTGAATCATATCACAAGTGACTTTCTTTCAAATCAACATCAGAAATCTCAAGAACTCATTATTGTCAAGAATAATGAAAGATTCTGATATGTAAACAGCATACTAAACTTCAAATATGATAAACATTATAATTCATCTTTGCTTAAGTATTACATCAATTGAAAAGATCACTTCTTTACTTGAGAGTCTTTTCATCTTCTGAATAATTGTGAGCAAGCGCTTGATGAATATCATCTCGTCAATTCTGTCGTTAAAGAATCACATGTATTGTCATGTGTAATGTCTCAATGTCAATGTTAAGAACTTTAAGTTCAATCTTCATCATCTTAACTCAGCTCAGATCTGACTCAGATCTTGTTTAGATTTAACTCAGACATCTTGTTTAAATTTGACTCAGATGTGATTCAGATGTATTTTAGTTTCATTGTACATCATCACATTAAACTGCATTTCATCTTTTTCTTGTTTAAATCTGACTCAGATGTGACTCAGATGTGTTTCAATTCTTTGTGCATCATCACGTTAAAATGCGTCTCATCTCATCTCACTCTTTAAACATCTTGCTCAGATTTAACTCAGATGTGACTCAGATTTATTCTAGTCTGATCTGTGCTTCATCACATTAAAATGCATTCACATCAATTCTCATCTCATTTCAGTCTTCATCTTCAATTCTTTCTCATTTCATCTTGTTTCTTCTTATTGTTTTGCAGAAGCTCAGTCTTAAAGAAAGAAGTTACTGTCATGATGTCAGATCATTAACTCAATTTAAAACATAAATCATTGATGTTTTAAATAATCTTGATTCATTGAATCTGTTTTGCAGTTCAATGAATCAAGTCATCAATCTAGTCATCATTATCTTAATTTAGTCTCAGCAATTCTGTTTCAATCATCTCAGTCATGTGCGCAAATCTTTGCAATCTTAAGTCATAAAACTACTGTCTAGTCTTGATTCTGCTTGATTCATGTATATAGAAGTCGAGTTTTCATTCTTTTCTTTCACTCTTTGTCTTTCATCTTGTACATTATCTGATATATTGTCTTGTATCTAGATTCTATCAAAGTAATAATAATATCAGTCTTTTATATTGATAGTATCTCTAGTTTAACTCAGTTTCTGACAGATTTATATCATGTAGACGTTGAATAAATTGTTAGTATAAATGTGCAATTGCAATCGTTCAATGCATGATTCTGATCAATAGTAAAGAATGCATTCTGATCATTCTCATGAGTTCTTGATTTTTCACGTAGACAGATGTATGACTTGATGTCAAGTAAAGAAGATGAGTTCAAGCTTTCTCAGTATATCAGCGTGATTGATGAATCACTACTTCTTCGAGCACTGTAGTCACGACTCTCAAACTTATCATCTGAAATAACTATCTTATCTGATATCTTTTTATCAATTACTCAATGACACTGTTGATTTGATGAAGATGTTTCAATATCAACGCAGTTAACAAGTTGCAAATTCTTCAATCACTTGTAATCACAACTCTCAGACTCTTCATTTGAATTGTCTATTTCACTAGTAGTATCTTTTCATCTTTTATCAACATTGACATGTCATTAATCTTCTTCACAAATCGATTATGACTGTTAGAAGAAATGTTGTCGCGTAGATGAAAACTCTGCATGATGACTTTTCTGATCGCGCAACGTTCTAACATTGTTTGAACTGCGTTGAATTGAGATTTCTTGACTCTTTTGACTTCTATTCAAACACAGAATAGAATCAAAAAATTTATAGTGAACATCATGTACAGATGAATGAATTGAAATTAATTTAATGCTTCGCAAAATAAGCTTGAATCAAAAGACAGCTTCTTAAAAAGCTTTTATAGTTTTCATTGCTGAAATGCAATGATTTTAATCATATGATGAAGTCATTTGAGAAAAAAACAAAAATGCTGTAAAAGAAGTTCTTTTCTTCATTTTCTTAAGCAAACATTAACAACATTTCAAGCTCATTTATATCATTGATAATGTCATTCAATTCAATCATCTTACAAGATGAAATGAGATAAATAATTTAATAAATAAAAGCTGACAAAGCATTAAACATGTTTAAAATTTCAAACAAAGTATTACACATAAGTTTAACAAAATTGACTTTGATGTTAACAAGTTTATTCAATGCATGCATGATACAAGAATATTATTTGAAGCAGTTTAGAAAAGTTTAAATAATAGTATTATGTAAGTAAAAGAAAAGCAATTACATTAATTTGAAAGCATATTGACTTATTGCATTACTAAACATCATGAATAAAACTTTGAAGTCAATTATAATCAAAAGACTAAGTGATTTCATTAAGATTCATCATATGCTTTCAGATGTTTAAATGAAAACAAAATGCAAATGCTTTGTAATTTTAGCATTGAATTTATTAATAAATAATAATAAATTCATACACTTTTGTGACATTGATTAAATTGACTTATGAGAAACTCTATGCTATTTGTATTGAGTGAACAAAACTCTTTGAGATAGAAAATCACTTGCAGTTTATACAACTGCTTTACGCAGTTAAAACAATGAGTTTTGAGACTATATATCAAATTTGTTCACGTTGATTGCATGTTAAAAAATGAATGTTCTAGTCACTTTAAATTGCTTTAAGAGCTTCGTTTGCATCATCATCTTTGTTACTGCTTTGAAACTCTTCGTGATAATAATGATTATTTAATAGTTTAAGAAGTCAGTATCTTGTAACATTCTTGATCGCAGATGCAATCAGTTCAAGCAATGCATATATACATGCTTCATCATTTGATGACTTTATTTGCAGCTGCATCATAAGTTATTCATGTCTGAAACATTTTTAAAGTGCAGATAAGTCTTCAGATTAATGCATTCAATTTTGATGTGCATTGCAAGAATGCTTTCTGCTTTCTGAAAATCATCATGCATCTTTATCATCTTATTGCTCAGATACAATCTTTGTGCTGAGATTGCATTAACATTTGTAATGTGTTCTTTGTACTTTTCTCATTGTTGATTTCATTGATCTTTGTGATACTGTGTTATTGCAATGCTATTGCTTGTTGAAATTATTGTAAAGAAGAGAATGCATCATCTGCATCTTGACTGTATCTTTGCATCTTCTTGAATGAAAACATTCAGAAGTACTATTTTCTTGATGATGAGTAAGCAAGAAATGATGCAATTAACTTTCATCAAATAAGTGTGTATTAGTTTGCATGTTTATCTGTTCTTCTGCATTCAATTGTTAACTCAACTGCGTAACGTGATCTTGTCTTGTAGCATATTCAGATGAACATGTAGCGAGCTTATGTACATTTCTGTCTTCAAAGTTTCAATGCTTATTCTTTTGAACACTTCTGTTACATGATGCAATGTCTGATTCTGAAGTGTTTCTAGTCTGCATTCTTTGCTTAACAGTTCTTTCTATCAAAAATATGTTGCATACGTTGCATGCAACATACATAAGACATGATTCTTATGCTGATTTTTCTCTTAAACTTGAAAGATTACTCAGAAAGTTTTTCTTGCAGCAGATTCACAGTTCAAGACAAGCAAAATCTCTCGTTACTTAAATTTCAACAGTTTACTTCTTAAGCATGAATTGCAAACATTTCATCAGCAATATGCATATGTATTATAATCGATTTCTTCTTTAATCACATCAATATACACTACTGTTCTCTCAAGCTATACAGATAATGTTTTCAATTAAAGATTGATTTTATCATCAAGACATTTAAGAGTCAAAACTCAGTGAAGAAATAAAATTCTTGAAATCAACAGTCATTATCATTGTATATCACATCTCACAGATGCTCATTTCGCTTATAAGATGTATGATTCATCTGTTTCATGTTATCTGTAGAGATTTTTCTTATGCAGATCAATCATGTTTTGCAAAGATGTTCATATGTTACATCTTTAATCAGACAGCGTAGTTTAACCATTCTTTACTAACTCGCTTATATTTCTCTTCTTTTAATGAAGTCTTTTCATCAGCATATCATTTGCATATAGAATGTTTATATTTGAACATCTGTTAAATAATATTAATGAGACTCATGAGTTTGTTCATGTTGAACTTAACAAGACTCATGAATTGCTTATGTTGTAGTAACAGACACGCAGTCTTAACAAGATTTATATGTAGTTAGCATAAAGATTTAAAGAATGTTCATGATTCAAGTTCTTTCTGCTAATCATTCTCAACAAATCAAACATGAGAATGTTTTGTTTCAGTTCTTGTCATCACAAATGCAGCGAAAAGATATTGAATTGAATGATTTTCATAAGCGATTTCTCTCATAGTTCTGCATTCTATTTGACTTTTTCATCTGCATATAAATTGCTTATAACATGTGTATTAAGATTATTAATGTCTGTGAGATCATGAAAACTCTGCATGCAATCAACGTACAGCACTTTGCAATCAAGCAGTGCATCAATGTCATTCAAACTTTTGATAATCTCTAGACTTTACTGTAGCTAAACAGTAGATTTGTAATCAGCATTGTGTACAGATGAGTTTCATCACTGATCACGAGTAAGTCATATTTGATAATGCAAATTAATAATGCAAAATTAACAAACTATTAGAAGAAAAGTCATATTAAGTTAGTCTCTGTCTTCAATTAAGAAGATTGAGAAGATTAATTATGCAAAATCTTTATTGACTTAAATTTATTCTTTCAAATCATTAATAACAAGTAATTTCAAAAGCTGCTATAAATGCTTTGTTCAGATTTGCAGATTGTGCATTGCACAAAGATGATAACTATGATTCTTTCTCACTATAAGAAGATTTGTGATCAGATTAGAATAAATCTTAAAAAGTTACAACATGTCTTTATTGCTTTAAACATGTGATTTAGTTCTCAAAGAATAACGTACTTGAAAGTTGTCAAAGACTGAGTTAAACTAAAGATACTATTAATATAAAAGACTGATATTATTATTACTTTGATAAAATCTAAATACAAGACAATACATCAAATAATGTACAAGACGAAAGACAAAGAGTGAAAGAAAAGAATGAGAACTCGACTTTTATATACATGAATTGAGCAGAATCAAGACTAGACAGTAGTTTTATTGACTTAAGATTGCAAAAGTTCATGCACATAATTAAGATGATTGAAACAAAATTGTTGAAACTAGATTAAAATGACGATGACTAGATTGATGACTTGATTCATTGAATTGCAAAACAGATTCAATGAATCAAGATTATTTAAAATATCAATGATTTATGTTCTAAATTGAGTTAATAATCTGACATCATGACAGTAACTTCTCTCTTCAAGACTGAGCTTCTGCAAGATGATGAGAAGAAACAAGATGAGACAAGAAAGAATCAAAGATGAAGATTGAAATAAGATAAAAATTGATGTGAATGCATTTTAATGTGATGAAGCACAAATGAGACTGAAATAAATCTGAGTCACATTTGAATCAGATTTAAGTAAAATGTTTGAGTCAAATCTTGACAAGATCTGAAAGATGAAATGAGATGATATGCATTTTAACATGATGATGCACAGCAAAATTGAAACACATCTGAGTCACATCTGAGTCACATCTGAGTCAGATTTAAACAAGATGTTTGAGTCAGATTTAAACAAGATCTGAGTCAAATCTGAGTAAGAAAAAGACGAAACGCAGTTTAATATTATGATGCACAGAAAATTGAATCACATTTGAATCACATCTGAGTCAAATTTAAGCAAGATGTTTGAGTCAAATCTAGACAAGATCTGAGTCAGATTTGAACAAGAAAAAGATGAAATGCAGTTTAATGTGATGATGCACATGCAAAACTAGAATACATTTAAATCATATTTAAGTCAGATTTAAACAAGATGTCTGAAACAGATTTAAACAAGATTTGAGTCAGATTTGAGCTGAGTTGAGACAATGAAGATTGAATTTAAAATTCTTGACATTGACATTGAAATATTACATATGACAGTACATGTGATTCTTTGACGATAGAATTGATGAAATGATATTCATTGAATGTTTACTCACAATTATTCAGTAGATTGAAAGACTTTCAAGTAGAAAAGTGATCTTTTCAATTGATATAATACTTGAGCAGAGATGAATTATAGCATCTATCATGCTTGAAGTTTAGTATGCTGTTTACATATCAGAATCTTTCATCATTCTTGATAATAATGAGTTTTTAAGATTTCTGACGTTGACTTGAAAGAAAATCACTTGCGATATGATTCAAAAGAATGACATGAAAGATTGAGTGAACTTTCATAAATTTTAAAAGATTCAACTCAATGATCAGAGAGTTATTCTTGAAGATATGCTTGATCTTAAAGAAATCAACATTATGATCATTTAGCTTGATTGCAAGATGAGTGATGCTGAGATTGCAAGCATTCAATCAGACTTCATCTTCAACAAAGTATTTAAAACAAGAACGACGAGAGAGATTGACATTGAATTTGTGAATGATTTGAGCTATAAGCATCTCATCATGTAAATGCTCAGTTAATTTCTTCATTTTCTTGATGAACTCTTTGACATTGATTAACTTGTTTCAAGCTTGAAACATAAGATTCTTAAGTAAAGATTCAAAGAACTTAAAGTTTAGATGTGATTTCTGACTTGAATTGATCAAGAAGAGTGATGTTAAAGTGATTAATGATGATGTGTTATTGATGATGAATTCAACTTCAGAAAGTCACTTAACTCAGTCATTCTGCATGTAGTTGATGAAGATTCAAAGATAATGCTTCATGACAGCATTGACTTTCTTGATTTGATCATCGATTTCAGAGTGATACATCATTAATAACTTAGCGTTTATCTTCAGCATTTTACACATATGCTTTCAGACATTGAAGATGAATTGTGTATCTCAATCAGATACAAAGAACTTGAGTAAATCATAATGTTTTCAAACATGAACATAGAAACAGTTAATAGCTTCTTTAACTTTCATAGAAATGATGAGAACTAAATATCTCATTTTGATAAGATGATCAACGAAGACTAGAACATATCTATATGTGATATTCATAAAGATATTGAGCGATAAAGAATTTACATAGTTCATGAAAATATCATGTCAACGACATTTAAGAATTGAAAGAAAATGCAATCATTCTTGAGTTCATTGTCTAAAGAGCTTAAAATATGTGCACACGTGACAGTTTCATACAAAGCGTTGAACATACTTATAAATGTTTAATCATCAGTAAACTCAACTAATCAGTTCATAGCTTTTTGCTCTTTCTGAATGATCATTGATGACATTATCATGAGTGAGCTGAATGATACAAAAACGTAGTTTATCTGAGTTATACACATACTTTCTTTCTTGAAAGTACAGATGATTCTCATGTTTTTCACACTTAACTAGAGAAATCTTGTTATGATGTCATGCTTTATTGCAAAGCACTTCAATTATCTGAGCTGCAAATTTATTATTGATTTCGATTTACTTTCATAATGTTTAAGTAAAAGTGTCAGCAAAATCTTCATCAAGATTCAGAATGTTTTAATCTAGCTGAAACTTGACATCTTTAACATTAAATTCTTCGATTTTTAAATTCATAAGAGTTAGAATTTGCAAGAGTGTTGAAATAACTGAGAACAAATGTAACTGAATTGAATTTAAAGCGATGATTTGTGACTGAAGCTTCATGACTTTAATATTAAAGACATTGAAGACGAGATTCTCAACAATATCAAAGTTTAAAACATAAGTTTTCAAAATTGTTTGATGTTGATATTGATGTCAAGAATTAAATGTATTTCTCTTTTTAGAAAAATCTTCTGAGTGACGTGTTAGAGCATTCAACTTATCATCAATCTTGTCGAAATGATAAGCGATGTGATAGTTGAATTTAGACAGAAACTCACTTCAATAAGCTTGATAATAACTCAATTACTTAGTTGACATGAAATACTCAAAAATTTTGTGATTCGTGATCATCTCAACAGAATAAATAAAGTTTTCAAGCTTTGATCATCATTTTTTGAAAGCATGAACAATGATCATGAGTTTTTTATCATAGATCTTGTAGTTACACTTGATTGAGTTATGCTTCTTTGAAAAGTAAGCGATTGAATGAAGAATCTCATTCTCATCATACTGAAAAAGAATATCTTTAAACACATAGTTTAAAGCATTGATTTCTATCACAATCTTGTGATTTGAATTATAATGATGAAGAATAATCTTGAAAGTGAAGATTTTCTTAAGAATGTTAAATGCAATCTGACATTTCTGAAATCAAACAAAGAGTACATCTTTTCTGATGAGACGAGTGAGCGAGATAGCTATTCTACTATAGTCATAGATGAATCTTCTATAAAAGTTCATGAAATTTAAAAAACTTTGAATGTCTTTAACGTTGATCAAGATGAGTCAGTTGACAATAATGTTTATCTTAGAAGAGTTCATCTTGATTTCTTTAATAATAATTATCAATTCTAGATACAAGACTTGAGTGACGTGAAACTCACATTTGATTATATTTGTCTGAAGATTTGCTTTACACAGCTTCTGCAGAATGAGCTTGACATGAATCTCATGTTCAAATTCATTGTTCAAGTAAATCAAGATGTCATTCAGATAAACAATATAAAACTTATTTAAATGTTCATGAAAAGTATTATTGATGTACTTCTGAAATGAGACAGACTTATTACATAGATTAAAGAGCATGACTAGATACTTGAATAATTCAAATCGAGTGCAAAATATGATTAAAGCTTCATCTTCTTTTTTGATTCAAAGTTGATTGAACGCGAAGATGATATTGAGCTTGATAAAAACTTTGACTCGACTTAGATGATTCAGTGTTTCTGAGATCAGAAGCAAAGAATATCAATTCTTGACTGTAATAGTGTTCAGATCTTGATAGTTCATGCAAAAGCAAAGTTCTTCTTTAAGTTTCTTAATGAAGAGAACAGAAATAATCATCTGAAAGTGACTGACTTGAATGAAATCTTTGCTCAGATTTTCATTCAGATAACGTTGAAGTTCTAGAATTTCATCACGACTTATGTCATATAAAGCGAAGACTGAAAGTTGAGCATCTTCTTTAAGATGTATGACATGATTATGAACTCAATGCAAAAACAAGATATCAATGTTCTTCTTAAAGAAAACATCTAGAAACTCAAAATATCTGAACGATAGAATTGTGACTGAATCGACGTTTTTACTTTATCAATAAACTTCAAGATCTTCTTGTGTCGTGAATGCAATCAAATGAAATTTCTTTTTCATTTGATGAAGATTCAAACAATGATTCTTATCATACATACTGTCTTGAAAGCAAGACAAAAACTGAGCAAGAGTTGAGCTGTTCTTTGAATAAACAATCAAAGTTGTGTGACGCGATTTTGACTCATCAGAATTTAGACTAGAAGACGAGATTGATTCAAGATTCAAAAAGACATCGATTTTCTTTAAAATGATGCTAAACACTTTAATGTTTTTAACATGAGTGACATGATCAAAGTTTTGAATTTTCAACTCAATTATGTCAAGTTGTATAAAAGATTGATTGAATTGATCTGCTTGAAGAACAATAAAAGTTCTAAAGAGAAAAGAATTTTGACACTTGATTTTTGATGAGTATTTCTTTTGAATGACTTGAAGAATACAATTAAAAGCTTCTTGTTTCAAATGAAAGATAAGACTGAATGAGATTTGTTTCTTATGAATCAGCTGAATATTAGTTTACTTCTTGTGAGTAAATGAAGAGTTATATTGCTTCTTGTGAGCAGATAAGAAATGAAGTTACTTCTTACAAGTGAATTGAGAACTAAGTTACTTCTTGTGAGTAAACTGAAAACTGAGTTGCTTCTTGCGAGCGAATTGAAGACTGAGTTACTTCTTTCAAGTAAATGAGAAACTAAATTACTTCTTGCAAGTAAACTGAGTGCTAAATTGCTTCTTATGAGTAATTTATAGACTGAATTACTTCTTGTGAGCAATCTGTAAACTGAATTGCTTCTTATGAGTGATTTGTGAACTGAGTTACTTCTTGTGAGTGAATTGAAGACGAGACTGAGAAAAAGTTACTTTGTTAACTTCAAGTGAGAAATTTTCTTCTTGTTAATTAAAATCATAGATCTTGATGAAGAATTGACAATAATGATTAAGATAGAAAAAGAAAGATAAAATAAGAATATTGTGTTCAAAATTGACATTAATGACGTGATGATGAAGTTATGATAAACTCATGATGATGAGATACTGACTTAATTCAATGATATAAAAGAATAGTGTTTCAATGTGTTCATCGAGAATCATTATGATTTCAATGACATAAGTAATGTTATTGATTAAAGCGACTTAATCATCAAATTCTTAAAGTCTACAAGAGTGAATTAATTGATGCAAGAAAAAATGATGTTGTTACATGAAGAATTTATTCATAAAGACATAAGCAGAGACTTCATTATCAATCAGAGCAAAAGTGAAAACTTTAGATTGAGCTTAATGTAAAATACAGAATATTATCTTGTGATTATCTTTGAATGTCAAATTGAATTCAAAAAGTTTTAAGACAGATTTAACAGAAAACTTTTTATATGATTAAAGTAAGAGTGAAAAGATTGAAACTAGTAAACAAGATGATATATATACAGATCTTTGAGCGTGACTTAGCTCAGAAACTAAACTTTTTTCGTAAGCAGTGAGACTTTTTTATTTATATTGATGACATCACTGTCATAAATGTTCATGATACACAGAGTGAAGAGCTTTTTATTTGAGCATTCTTTAATGATTTTGCTTAAATGTTGCAACTTGCAATAGTAGCACAGCTTTCACTTGTTGCAGATTTTCTTGATCTCAGAAATGATCAAAGTCTTATTTTGAATGATGATAATGACTGAGCTTAGATTCATTGACTCATCGAAAGATGAGAAAGAAAGAGACAAAGATACTGTTGAAACAACAGTCACAGAAGTGATGATCTTTGAATTCAAAAAGTTACTAGTTGATGCAAAAATGCTTTTGACTTTGATGAACAAAATGATAATGAAGATGAAGCAAGATTGATGATGCTTAAGCTGTTGAAACTCTTCATCAATGTCAAAGAATGCTTGAACTCATTAATGAAAGATGAATGATCAAGTTTCATCAAGATTTCATTAGAAAAAGATAATGACTTAAGTGAAATAATTAACATTACACTTCAAACAGTCAATTAACAAGAAATCTTTCATCAAAGAACATTCTTTCTTTTGATAGAAAAGATTGTAATAGTCAACAAAGTTATTCATGTTTTGTTTCAAAGTTTCATAAAAATATAAATGAGCATCTTTTGTCTTGAAAAAATTGTCGCAGTAATGATGTAACTTATGTCATCAATCTGCAAAGATGAAAATGATACAGAGATCATTAACTTGATATTGACTCATTAAATTGTGAGTCTTCTTATTTATGATGAATCATGACTCAACATAAACAATCTTGACTCAATGAAAGAAATAATGATTGTCATTCATGTTCATGCGCTGTATCAGACTCTGCTTTCATGCATTCAATCAATTTTTATCTTTCTCATATTCAAATATGTTGAGAAGCTTCTTGAATCTAGAAGCGATAAAGACAGCAACAAAGTTTGCAGAAAGATGAATGACAAGAAAAGATTGATTATTCAAGATTTGTGTGATGATCTGAGCTATCATCACAAGAAACTGAGAATTCAACTTTATATAAATTGAAGAACTGAAAATGATAAATGAGAACAAGATGATGACATCATGTTATTGAACTTGATTTTGAAGCTTTTGCATTATGCAAAAGATCTCGACTGAATTTTCAATTATACTTTGAGCAAACTGTTCAACAGCATGCTCATTGTCAATCAAGAAATTGTGAAATGACTTCATTTAAGTGAAAGAATAACTAGATGAGATTTCAATGTATGAAAACGTTGCAGAAAGTGTAAATCTTTTATAATGTCAGAGACTGAGTTAAACTAAAGATACTATTAATATAAAAGACTGATATTATTATTACTTTAATAAAATTTAAATACAAGACAATACATCAGATAATGTATAAGATGAAAGATAAAGAGCAAAAGAAAAGAATGAAAACTCAACTTTTATATACATGAATCAAGCAGAATCAAGACTAGACAGTAGTTTTATTGACTTAAGATTGCAGAAGTTTATGCATATGACTGAAATGATTGAAACAGAATTGCTGAGATTAAATTAAGATAATGATGACTAGATTGATGACTTGATTCATTGAACTGTGAAATAAATTCAATGAATCAAAATTATTTAAAATATTGATGATTTATGTTTTAAATTGAGTTAATGATTTGACATCATGACAAAAGTGTTGATATATTAAATCAATGTTGAATTTCAGTTTCATGAACATTTTATTGAATTTACATCTTTCAATATTGAGCATATTGATCATCAATTGATGATGAAGTTAATGAAAATTCTGAAGAACTATATTATTAAAAACAAGCTTTTCAAGATTGTTATTAATAATGCAAGTAATAATAGTATCTTAAAAGAGAAACTTGAAAAAATCATGAGTCAATGCGAGTTTCAATGAATTTTTTTTTTAATTTCTTCAAGTTTTACGTGCTTATGCAGTCTAAGACTATGAAACATAATGCTATTTATTTAAATAGTAGCATTGAAGCGCTGTGTATATGCTAAATTACATGTAATTTAGTCATAATCATTGCTGTATATTTTTTCATTGAGCAGTCAGATTGTTAGAATGTACATACAAGCGTGTAATATGTTTATATAATCAAATAATCATATAGATAAATTGAAATTATGAAAGCTGATCACTTCAATGTAAACTTTCAAATTTGCTGTTTGATCATCTAGCTGAGTGAGTTAAATGAGTGATCAATGTGTTGTGAAAGTTTATCACTTTGATGTGAACTTTCATTCATTGTTTGATCATCTAGTTGAATAGACTAGATGAGCTTTGAATTGTTTGTGAGCATTGCAATGTGATGCTTGATCTGTGTATTGTAAAAGCTGATCACTTCAACGTGAGCTTTCAAATTTGCTGTTTGATCATCTAGCTGAGTGAGTTAAATGAGTGATCAATGTGTTGTGAAAGTTTATCACTTTGATGTGAACTTTCATTCATTGTTTGATCATCTAGTTGAATAGACTAGATGAGCTTTGAATTGTTTGTGAGCATTGCAATGTGATGCTTGATCTGTGTATTGTAAAAGCTGATCACTTCAACGTGAGCTTTCAAATTTGCTGTTTGATCATTTAACTGAGCGAGCTAAATAAGCAATTGATGTATTGTAAAAGTTAATCACTTTGACATAAGCTTTCGTTCGCTGTTTGATCATTTAGTTGAGCAGACTAAATGAGCTTTGAGTTGTTTGTGAGCATCATGATGCAATGCTCGATCTGTGTATTGTGAAAGCTGATCACTTCAACGTGAACTTTCGTTCGCTGTTTGAT
>JAABUV010000872.1_pt1 | contig 45235 bp, 23 predicted proteins | sample 5559971 | NCBI WGS metagenome assembly JAABUV01 (sample SAMN10711881, study PRJNA513362) | rock metagenome | isolation source: Antarctica rocks | place: Antarctica: Victoria Land, Knobhead nord | collected 2015-12-19 | reverse complement strand
TGGTACGAGCGACCTCCGAGCTATATTAACGTCGGTTAGTAAGGGCCCCTAAGCCATATTATAATAGCTAATACGGATAGGCTTACTACCCTAGTTCTCGCTGGCGGTAGTATAGCTATATACCCCTCGGGTCTAGTATATCTCGCGCATCGAGCATGTTTAGCGCTCTTACCCCCCTCCTTCTTCCTCCCTCCCTTACTACCTAGCTATCGGGCTAGGTATTATAGTACGTCGCAGCTTTATATATACACGTTACTCTATTTATACTTATTACGAATATAGTACGCAGGTAAATAAAGACGAAGGATACTAAGTTAAAAAACCGTAAGGGTTTTTATCCGGTATATACGGTTTCCCTTACGTAAAGTGTCGTCTATAAAAGCCGGTAATTACCTCTATAGTTTAGTAGATACGAGTATAAATTCAATTAATTAATTAATTAATTAAAACCTACCTTATAATCTAGTTAAATAGTAGCTTAGAGATAAGGTTCTTAATACTCTTCTAATATTATTTTATCTCCCTTAAAGCTTTAAGATCTAATTTAATCTTATACTTTTATTTTAATAGTACTACTAACTATAATATATTTACTAATTATATCTAAATATATTACCTATTTATATTACCTTTCCCTTCCCTCTTAATAAAACCCCCCCCTCCTACTTTATATAAGCTTATATTAGTAAACTAGGAACTTGTATAGAAAATTTAAACTACTAATTCTATTAAAAGCGTATTATTTAGGTAAAATATAGGTAATAAATAGGAAAATTTAAGGGTTTTTTTATTCTAGCTTTAAAGTCCTAATTATAGAAAATCTGGATTTAAGGCCTTAAATCCGTAATTTTCCTCTAGCGCTAGGAAGAAATAGGAAGCTCGCTAGAGTTATAATAGCTACGTTATTAAAGCTAGCGTAATATAGGTTTTAAATACAATTAATTCATGTAATTTATATACGTATAAAGTACCTCCTCTAGCCTAGTCCTATTTCTTATACTTATATTACGCCTACGATTACTTTACTTACTAAGTATTAGTACTAATTAATTAATAAGACTTAGTACCTTATTAGAATTACCTAGTTAGTACTAGCCTAGTATATTTATATTATAGCTAATTAGTAGGACTTATCTCCTATTAGTCCTATTACCTAGTATTTCTAAAAGTTACTAAATCTAGCTAAATACGTATTTTACAACTTATAGTATTATAATAAGCTCTAGGACTAATATATAAGTGTATTAGTTATATATATATAATACATATATTTTTATATTTTACAGGTTTCCTAGTTTACTAATATACCTCCTCTAATATTTTTAGCTAGTAATTATAGTATTTTATTAGTTATTTATACTATCTATCTATTAATATATAGAGTAAGAAATATATTACTAAATAATATTATAAGTCTACTTAATATAAGCTATTATTAAAGTTTTTTAAGATATATAATAGTAAATAAGAGAAGGTTTATAAATTTTAATATAAGGTAAAGTAATTCTAGATAGAATATTCTATATAATTATAATATAATTATAAGTATAATTACCCTTTAAAATCTTCTTTCTAAGTCTTTCTACTTCTATATACTTAATATATTATAGTAAGATAGGTTATTAATATATAATAAGTATTTATTACTAATTATATTACTTAAGTATAATACTAGATAGATAATACTAATATAATACTCTAGTAATATTAAATCCTTATAACTAAAATCCTAAATTAATTATAAGTAGAGAATAGGTAGACTAACTATTTTTTAGTACTTAGAGGTTATTTTTAGTATTAACTTAAATTACTAAACTACTTATAACTAGCTTATATCTTATATAAGTTTAGTATTATATAACTTTATAAGTTCAATTCTAAATTTAATTCCTTGTAATTAGTCTAAGAATAGGTAAAATACTAGGATAATAATAAAAAGCTATTATATATAAAAGTATCTAATAACTATATAGTAGTATTTAAAGGAGTTAAAAAGTTAAAGGAATTAGATTGTAAAAGATAGCTATTAAAGAAGATTATATAGAATTAATAATTAAGATTAAAGATATTATAAAGGAGGAAAGATATAAATAAAGAATATATAATAATATAATTAAATAATATAATACTTCCTTCCTAGCTAATACTATATAATAGAATACTTTAAGATAAAGTTATATCTTAAAGATAATAAAGAGGCTATTAAGAAATAAATTAAACTAAATAAGTTAATAAATAATATAAATAATAAATAATATAAATAATATATAATATAAATAATATAACTAACTTTATAAAAAAGGTTAATATATAATTTATCTTTAATTCTATCTTCTAATTAACTTAACTTTTAGAAAACTTCTAAGGAAGATATAAATACTATTAAGCTTAAATTTATTAAATTTAATCTATTAATCTTATAAATAATTAAGTAAAGAATTATATATTATAAGGCTTTAAAGGAGTTAAAAGATACTAAGGACTTAAATATTATAAATACTTATATCAAATTTATATAATAGTATATTAATATATTTAATATAAAGGAATATATTATACTTAACCTTATATAAGAGAATTAAGATAAGGAGGGTATCTTAATTAAAATTAATACTAATAGAAAAGAAACTAAGTATACTACTAAAAGAAAAGAAACTAAGTATACTACTAAAAATAATAAAGAAGAGGATAAGAAGTATAAATTAAGAGATATTAATAAGATTATTAATAATAATAAGGATAATAATAATAAAGAGGATTATAAGTATAAGATTATAAAGATATCTAACTAAATAATTAGACTATTAATTAAAGATTATTAAATAATTATATTACCTTTTTATATTACCTTTTTATATTCTTAATATTATAATCTTAGTAAAATATTTTAATGAAAATAAAAGTCTTAATAATTTAAGTTAATACTTTAATATTAATACTTAATACCTACTTAGGTATCAACTTAAATACTTAGTACTAACTATTAGTATTAACTTAAATACTTAGTACTAGATTTTAGTATCGAATCGCCAAGACTTAAGTCGGGTACCCGACTGTTGTTGCTCACGAAGTTGGCTTTGGCTTAACTCTTCGATTGGGCCAAGTGATTCGAGGGCGACTTTCGCCCCTCGCCCAGACGATTTTGTTTGTCGCGTGGTAGCGGGGTTTTGATTGGACTCTTGATTTGCGGTAGAATGGGAACTTCCACTCGCGGCATTCTTGGAGGTGCCACCTGCATTATCGTTGGTATTTCCGCCTGATGCGTTATTCACCGAACCTTGTGCGTTACTATTCGTGACCGCGTTGCCATTGGGGTTTCCGGCCGAGGTACTCGATGTGCCTGGGAGGGTAGGGTACTGAACACTATCGTTGTTCGGGGGTCTTGAGCTCATGGCTACCTGGCAGTCTCCCTATACTTTTTGTAGCGATATCAGCTTCAACTGACTACACGGCGTCTGCCTTCATCTTCTTCTCCAGGGGAGTCAATCACCGCTCCACTTTCCACAAGCACTAGCTCATTGACTCTGTCCGTGGCATATTCGACCCGCTTCCAAGTCTTCAAGCACCCGGTATTCGTATCGAGTTCCCAAACCCGCGTTCGTCGGTGAAAACGCTTTCCGCCAAACGAACAATATCCCCCGAACCCACTGCCACCTCCATAGCATAGCCAAGGGCCAGGCTGAGGGGGTTTGTCGCCATCCTGCTGCGTTTGTTGTGGCAGCAGAGCGCAAAAGTCATTCACGTGATCATGCCCGCAGCCTAATGCTGATATGCCTCCTTTGACCAAAGCGTCGTAGAAACAGGAATTAAAGCTAGGGCTCTCAGTCGGTTCCCTCCGGTGGCCGTTACGTATACTAAGACGACGGTATCCGAACTCAGGAAGAGGGATGTGTAGGAAAGCCAAAGACATATAAAAGCGGTTATCATTATCGTCCTTCTCACGCGCGCTTCGTTGCGCTTGGGAAGCGTTCACGAACCAGTCAATTTGGCTTTGCTTGATAGGGTCGTAGTCGGGATTGTGTATCAAGCTCGGTATTTGACCGTGCGAATCCAGGAAATATAAAGTCGATAATGGGAGCTGTGACGGGGCGGGAGCTAGGATTTGAAGGTAGAAGTTGCCTATGCCGTCGACTTGCTCTGGGCCTGACTCGCAGAGGCTAAAGGGCAGATTTTCAAGTATTGACATCTGTGCCGCGCCTGTAATCCAGTCAGCAAGAATGCACAGCTATCATTGCCAAGACCCAGCTTATAGAATTGCATGACTACAGTATCTTGCGGAGCAAAGCAGGCTACACCATTTGCGAAAATGCGACAACTCCGAGTGTGTTGTCGACCGCTAGCTCTGTGTATTGGCTACTTTATGAAAGAAGTTACTCACGTGGCAATGCGTGGATACCCTCACTATCATGATTGCCAAAGACGGCTGCGAATGGAATTGAACGCTCGATGATAGGGGCAACCACCTTAAAGAGGGCGGATTGGCTATCGGGGATATTGTGGTGCAATTGATCTCCAGTGAGAATCACAAGGTCTGGTTTCTCGACATCCAAGACCTTTCCAATGAATTTTACCGTAAGTGGGTCAGCCTCGCTCTCTGGTAGATCATTCCCATGGGCATCAATAGCATCTTTGCAAACCCCGACACCAGTGACCATGTGCGTGTCAGAGATCTGGACAATCTTGAATTTGCCGTCCTCCCTGACTCTCAAAGCCGCCCAAGCATATGGCTTGGCCCTGCCGCGGAGTACGCTTAGTTTTGCAACCGGTACCTTTGGCTGGGCGTTAAGTTGGAGCGATGATCGCATGAGAGTCCATTGTGGTCGTGGGTCAACGGCATCCACACCAAAGAGAACGTCCACCTCTGTTACAGCCTGGTCAATCTTGCCAGAGAACTTGCTTCTCAGCACCGAGATTCCGCCAGGTCGACTCTCCCATGAATGATCTGAGCTTGGGTTGGGCTCGCCAACTCTGATATCCATAACCAGTAGGTCCTCAGCTACAAGCTCTTCCTCGTTCGCTAGCGCTACATACAACCATGCACGCTGCTGAGATGTATATAGATATAGATCTTTCTCTACGCGGTACCATATGCGCGGGTCCAGTTCACAGGTGGAAGGAGGAACTGTCGGAGAGAAGATGCACACGGTCAGATCCGTGACAACTGGGTGAGCAACAACGGCCGTGGTATGGGAAGTGGACGACATCGCCGCTTTGGAGGGCAAGACCCGAAAAATTCAAGAGCACGAAGCATTATAGCTAGTACTACTAATACAATCGTAAAATGGCATTTTAAGCCACAGGAGGACATGTGAAGCCAGCGTTGGACTCTATTTCAGGGTGAGGTCGATGAGACGGTAACGAGTTGAAGGTCCATATGGTCTCTTCGTTGTCTTATCTAAGGCTCTTGGTTCTCGGTTAGGGATGTCTTGAAAGTGAAAAGGAGATCTAGATGTAAGGAAGCTCCGCCAACTCCGCCAACTCTGTCTGAAGAAACCAATCGGGGTTTAACGTAATTCACTAGCATGTGGGCCACCCCACCATCTATTATTAATATATCCATACACATACATTCATTCCACTCATCTCCCTCCATACCTACCTAGCCCCTACCCACCCCTAGCTTCCCATCATACCACGAAAGGACATACCACGAAAGGACAAACCACAAACACGGTAATCATCTACCCATCTCAACTTCAACTGAAATCGAACATGATATGAGCTGAGCTGAGCTGCGCACGAGGGGGAGTAAGAATGCTGAGAATAAACAAAGACGATGATGATATCGGTGTGCACATCCAAGATGAGATCTTATACTCTAGTTTTGCCTTATAGCTCGCCCTCTATCCAACAAATAGCGGCCGCCTGGCGCTCTATTCTATCCTGATACAGAACCCGTCCGGTCCCATCCACGCCACGCAATGCAATGCAAAACGCTTGAAGAGCAAGCAACTATCCACCCAAACGCCAACAATAAGCATGCCCAGTCATAAATCCCATCATACGCCTCTCCTCCCACGATAAGGTTCATACCCCATTCCCTGATCAAGCGGTGGTTCCTGCCCGGGAACACCCACATACCCACTTCCCCCGTTCCGCCACCGATCCACGCCGTAATGTGGCTCCTCGTCCGCGAATCCAACAGGCTGTGCGCCATTGAGGAGACTCCGGCCGCTGTCGTTGCTGTTGCGGTACATATGCCGCCGTTCGCTCAGGTCGTTGGCCGCTTGATCCCGATACGCAGGGTGCATCTGCAGGAGGTGATGTGGAGAGACGGTGCGGGATCCACCGTCGGCGCCGCCAGGACTCGATGCTCGTGACGAGGCGCCGGAACCACCACCGCCGTGGCCCATGAAGGATCTCGGCGTGGTGCTTCTCTCGCTGATGAGATCTGTAGGCCGGCCGTAGAGCTCGCCGTCGCCGCCGTTCTCTTCGGCGAAGTCGGGACGGTCCTTGTAGTAGCCGAAATCGAGCTGGGACTCGGGTACGGCTTCGAAGAGCTCTTTTTGCTTGGGAATATCGGGTGCGAAACGCGCGGATTTGCCGGGGTGGTGTTGAGACATGGGACCCATGTCGATGGCCCGCTCAGAGTAAGTCGACGGCGCTTGCGTGTTCTCCGTGTTGAGCCTGCCGCGCAAGATGTCGCCGGCACGGTGTTCAGCTTTGGCATGGACCATGGGCGTCATGAGCTTGGCGTACAGAGCTGGATGGCCAAATTTGGTCGAGACACGATCGTTGCGGTGGCGCTTGTGACCTGCATCTATCATGCCCACCGGATCTTTGAGTGTCGCCTTTGTATAGAATTCATTCTGGTCATCGAAGGCCTTAGAGCAATAGAACTTGAAGATTACCATTAATATCGGAAGAGGCCCCATAGCGGCGACCATGATCCATGTCCCCGAGGCTTTCACGACTAGAGCGATGATCACATCTGCGAGGACTGTAGCAAAGACAAGGCGGTTGAAAAGAATCCGCCAATATTGGCCGCCAGATTCAGTTTTCGTTATGAGAACGTAAAGTAGGAGATACTTCTTGAGCCAGTAGTCGGCGGCGAAAAAGAAGGTGGTGATTGGTATGACCAGAGGCTGTAGTGTGATGAAGCAAAGTGCCACGGTGGAGTAGAAAAGAAAGTAATTGTAGTACACTGCATAGTCCATTGGGGGTGGTGCAGTCCATTCAATGGCTTGTCGTGGCGTTGGACTCAAGAATTTCCGATTGAACCACCCCCATGTAAGGTTGAGGATCTGAGCAATGTCTGCCGCCGAACCCAGATTACGTTGCAAGAGCCAAGTGAGCCAGAAGGGAGTCACTTCGCAAAGACCTGTCAGCATCTGGAAGTAGAAACCGCCACTCTTGATGGCATCCCAAATCCCTTCATGTGCATCATTGCGGTAGAAGATGACCAAGGAAACATAAGTCCACATCGCGGAGAATGCAGAGAAGACAATCAAGTTATTGAAGACAAAGAATGCATATAACCTAGTGGTGACATGCCGTTCTCGAGCTGTCTTTGTCGTATCACCAGCATGAATGGACAATCGTCTGAAGATAATTGGGAGGATCAGGTACACCAAAGACGTCAAGGCCGGGGAGGCGATACCCTGGACAATCGACCAGATGGTCTTATGCTTGCTGAAGTCTTTTCCAAAGGCTTTCCATATGTGTGCAAGATTAAGCAAATTCGATAGGAAGATGGCTATCAGAGCGTTAGGAGCTATCCAGACAATTGTCAGGACACCGATCCAGAAGTTGTTGATGAATCGTTTCCAGCGTCTCTCCCGCTTGGACAATGGTAGGTTCTTCCAGATCAAGTCGTTCGGCCTGGGTGCTAATCTGATAGTGGAAACATGCGGATGCTTGCTCTTGGCTGCATAAGCCACAGTATGTGCATCCTCAATCCTTTCATAGCTGGCAAATCCAAAAGGCATAGGGTTCCTCTTGTCAATTGATTCTCGCACATGCTTGATATCAACCTCAAGCCCACTGATACGCTCGGTCAAATATTCAATAGCATCCACCTTGCCACTGCCGTTTTCCTTTCGGTATTTTCCCGATGGTCGCATGGTAGGACGATTAAGCGGCAACCTGTCTGGATTCTTCAGATACTTTGAGAGCACCACCTCCAATTCTCGCACGGCCTCTTCGTGCTCCTCGATGAGGTCTGGAAGCTCTCTGACATTGCGTGCTATTGCCGCTCGGGGCAACGCAGCAGTATGTTCCACCTCGTCTGCCAAACGCAATATGCCTTCGTCCGACCGCGAAGCCGGTGGAATGTCAGTGAATATCAAAGTCCGAGAGTGTAGGCCTTGTAAGTAATCGGCGCTCTCGAAGTACTGCCTTCTTAACCGAGTGACTGCCACGTAGTTCCGCCATAGAAAGAAGGCCACGATCAAGTTCATGACCCAGGCGCTTGCGACGTGAACCCACAGACCTGCTCCTGAGACATATTGAGGTGTGCTCGTTACCCAGAAACTGCCACCTTCGAATTTCAATTCCTTCTTCACTTTCCCACTGCTGATTACGTTGGTCGGTACCAAGACACCTATGGCAACGGCGGTCATGACTGCGAACATGTTCCTGCACATTCGTGTGAACCTGAGAAAGATGGTGCCATCAAGTCCTATCTTCTCTACCAACTGGGGCTCCTTTAACGAAACGATGGGGCCGAACCAGGCGAACAAGCCCTTTCCTATACGCGGAGGCGCATGTTTTTCATCCGCGTATCTCAATTTAGGGGCGTATACGACAGAGTTATGGGGTCTCATCAAAGAGAACAAGAAGGTTATCAGGAACATCGACCCAATAGAGTAGCCCAAAGCGGCGAAGACGGCGGTCTCTTTCAGCTAGGTAGAGTAACGTATCAGTAATCTTCGGAATTGCATAAACGACGTGACGGCTTACACTCGAAGCATAAGGATTGGCTATGAGGCAGAGGAGCGCTTGGGATCCACTGAGACTGGCACAGTCTTGGCCGTTGTGTCCTCCAGCTGGTGGAGCAATTGGAGTGGACATGGTCGAGTGAATGGACGTCCGGCTTGGATTGGACAAGTTATTTAGGGATTGAAGCGGGTCCAGTGTCTCTGGCTGAGAGCCATTGAATGTATCAGGCCCGCGGATCGAACGATAGGAAGAATGGCCGTTGAGGACGTGGGGCAGTGGATCTTGCCCTAGAGGTGGAGCACAGGGATACGAAATGAAGGGTTATTCGCTCAGACCGTTAGGAAAGTATCTGAGGGCATTGTTAGTACTGCAAATCAAACAAAGAAGAACGAATGAAGAAATTATCAGAAGAATGGAAGATAATTGATTTCACGAACCCCGAGACTATATTAGCTAAAAATAGAGCATGCCTATCAGTACCTTAGTCATCAGTCATCAGTCAAAACGGACTAGCCCGCTCGAGCCTGATTGACATTCGTTGATTGGGTATGAGTTCAACGGCTTAGTATCGTGAAGCCACTGCTTGTCAAGAACGGATCATGGAGGTTTAAAATGGCTGGTTCTAGGTCATGCTCCGTGAAAAACGATAGGTTGCATTTTCTGGCGACATGTATACTGATAATGTATGGTTTAATTCCGTTCTTGCCGAGGTCGATGGAGGAAGCAGAGCTGAGACCATACATGATGACAACGTCACGAGGCAAGGGTCAGGTCACTCAGCAACAACTCTGCTCTCCAAACATGAGCCATATGACGGGCCAAATACCATGGTCGCCGCTAGGGTACCAAACCCCCTTCAGTTCGTTCTGCAACCAGCTCGCGAAGGACTATGGTTCTGGGATGTTCTCTTGCGCTCTGACACTGACCGTCCTCATTACCGCCTCTCCCCCCTTTACGCGAGCCTCCACGTTGAAGTCGCCCAATGCCTTCAATCTATCTCCCTCAATGCCCTTTTCCAGGAGTCCATTCTGCTCCTCTTTTGCCGCGAGAATCGTGATATCTTCTGGCCCTATGACCACTCTCGCTCCCTGCGTAGTCTGGTCCAAGGCTGCTTTTATTGACACTGCAATATCTGCTGTAGACACCGATCCGAAAATGGTAATTATCGGGGACTTGGGAGGTTTCAGAGGCTCTGAAGCAGCATCAAGTTCTGCCGCCGCTGAGCTGGCTGCCCTTCGAGACCGACTTGGGGCTTCTTGAGGTGTAGGCTCGGGCTCGGGAATCGGGGTTCTGTAGAATACTATATGGCTTGGCAAGACTGCCTCCATAATCTCAGACGCTATCTGTGGCTGCAATACGATCAGTGGTTGTTGGCAAATTGCAAGTATGGAGGCCCAGTACCGGCAGCAGCTTCGGCTGTACCTCGATAGGCTTGAATATCTGGCGTGTTGGAGGCGCCGGAGGAACTTCCTCCGCCACTTTGATCCCGAATGTAAAGTCTCTTTCGGCAACGACAGCCTGTGGTTTCACTCCTTGAAGTGTAGCAGCAGTGACATATTCTGCTTTCTGCCGTGGATACCAGGTATTTCGCATTCGGCCAGGCTCGACGGGGGTGATGGAGCCTGCGATGATTCACGTCAATATAGTCGTTGATCTGGGCGCAATGATAGCAGGGTACCCTTTCGTCCGTAGCCTGGGATATCCTGCAATAGCTTCACGTTAATTGTTGTGGGCCTTTTCGCAGTCTTTTTCTTCCCTCGTAGTTGCCTATGAAAAGGGAAAAACGAGTGTGAGATATCATCTCCAATTGTCCGTCTCAAGCAATTGAGACAAAGCGATGTCCTGATTGACAGTGAGAGACTTGTCATTGCGGCGACAGATGTTGTGAGGCTTCAAGCAGTCGATTTGGGTGGACCCGGCAAACAAAGAGCTGGGTCATGCCGCTAGCGCTAGCCCCTAGCCGCTAATGCGCTTCTCGACCCCCGCGGCATTACCTCGATGCCCTGAAGAAGCAGAGCAGACGTACATACTTTAGTCTGTGAACGCAGCGGCGAGGACGTATACCAATTGGCCACCTGCAAGAAAAGATTCCTTAAGGCAAAATCGTTCGGTGTTTCCAACCAATCCCCAACATTGGCGCCTACAACAACGCTTGCCTCCCACTGAATAAGGTATATACCCGAACCTCTGAACTTTTCCCGCTACTACTCTAAAGTCTCCTCATTCTGTGACGACGACGGAAGGGTTCTCTTCACTACCAGTCTCTTAGCGACTGCGTCACACTTCAGAAATAAGAAGAGTTCCACACCCACAGCCATGCTCAACCGGTAGCATCCACCCACCATGCCAGACAGACCGCTTACAGTCCTCACCTACGCAGCAAGTGCTTCACTTGCTGCAGTCGCCCTAGTCTACTTCTTCAGTCCTAACTACCTCATCGACGGCGACTCCTCTGCAAGCTCGGCTAGCACCCGCAAGAAGGGGATCGTAGGTCTCTTCAATCCGGCAAATGATTGCTTCATCAACTCGGTGCTCCAGTCTCTGGCCGGTCTTGGACATCTACGGTTGTATCTGATACGAGAACTACATCGCAGAGATCTCGGAGGTTCAGAAATATATGAAGTGGTACCTTTGGTGGACAGCAATGGCAAAGAGGTGGACGGTAGGAAGCAGGCGAGTATGCAAAGTGGAGAAGTGACACGGGGGTTGAAGATCATGATAGATAAGTTGAATGAACGGCCGATATACAAGAAGACAATCTCTGCCGCGGCCTTCATCAGGGTTTTGGAAAGTGCTTTTGGAACCCGAATCAGCAAGTCGCAACAGGATGCCCAAGAGCTGCTTCAAGTTGTTGCTGAGAGACTGTCAGAAGAATATCACGCAGGACGAGAAGCGAGGAGGAGAGCCGGGAAGGCAAAGCAAGTCCATGGGTCTGAGCCTGATGTAGTGAGACAGGAAGTCTGTTCATCAGCTACAATGGCAGAGGAAGTAAGCGAAGACCTGGACTTTCGTACAGAGCATCCCACAACAAGCGCACCTACCAACTTAGAGCCTGCAAGAGACGATGAGATTGATGCTCTGGACGAAGAAGAGGAAGGCTTTCCACTCGAAGGTCAGACAGAGGCACGGACTGAATGTCAACATTGCCAATTTGTACCCAAGGTTAGCCCTACATCGTTCGTGATGCTGAATCTCATGGTACCTCAAAAAAGCTCCACTACGCTCAACGAATGCATTGATGCGCATTTCAAGAGAGAGTATATCGATGACTACAAGTGTGACAAATGTCGCCTTGAGCATGCCGTCGAGATGTTCTCAAACGACCTAAGGCACGCCGAGTCTGATGAGCAGAAAGCGATTATAGAAAGTTCGATAGCGAAAGTACGGAGCGCATTGAACGAAGACCCTGAAAAGGCTCCAACAGGCGTCGATCTGCCAGATACCAAGTATGCACCAAAGCGAAAGATCGCGCGTCACATCGAAATCACGTCTTTTCCCAGAGTTCTTGTTATCCATCTGTCGAGATCCCTGTATGATCTACGCAGTAGCTCAACAAAGAACCTCGCAAAGGTCTCTTTTCCCGAGAAATTCCCCTTGGGGGGTCTTCTCAATCGACGGAACTACAAACTTCTTGGAATGGTGACCCACAAAGGGACCCACAACAGTGGCCATTACGAGATGTTTCGAAGACAGCACCTGTATGCTCCAATCTCGACACCACACGTGGACAGTACCACCGGCCCATACAGTGCGTCAGGGACCCCAGCTCAACCCATTCCTAAACCGCAAAGCCCAAAGACGTCTCAAGAGAACAGCCCTTCGATACCCGTTCAATCGATCATCGACTCCACTTCACCATCCACCCATTCACACTCGCCTTCATCATCGTCAAACTCACAGTCCTTACCATCCACCAGGCCCTCATCAGGAGACATGCCCGAGACACCCAGAACCTCCAAGCTTTCCAACGAACTATCGAGCGAACCGCTAAAATCTGAAGACGCAGGGCTAAAGCACAACAGCAAAAGTGCCTCACTGATAGACGTGAGCCGCTTAAAGCGAAGGAAACGGCCTGTGGACCGATGGTGGCGCATCAGCGACGACAAGGTCAAGGAATGCAAGACCAGCGACGTCTTATGCATGCAAAAAGAGGTCTACATGCTCTTCTACGAAATGGACAATAACGAGGGCGATGGAGGATGATGACTGGGCGATCGGACCTGGTTATTCGGCATACAAAATGGACCCCTCGCCATGCGGTAGAGCAGTCATAGGGGTTTGATTCCTCGATATCGATCCTGGGGTGGAGACAATAACGAGGGTGATGGAGGATGATAACCAGGCGATCGGCGGTGATTATCCTCCCCATACAAAAGGGACCACTCACCACCCGGAAAAGCGGTTATCCCACGTCCTGGCAACCTTGGCACTTGTCTTTGCTGGATCTTAGCAGGAACCTCTGAAACGAGTGCCTTGCCAGGATATGGCAAAGGAATTCGATACCTCGTAATCGGCCCTGGCTGGCGTGGTGACAGACGACAATCTGTGGGTTTCCAGACCTTACATCACCGGCCCCCCTCTTCCGGCAACCCAATCCGACATCTTGCCGATGCGATGCAGCCATGTTGAGCTTGGTCGATATCCCAATACCCATCCTTCCAACCATCTCAATCAGCGCCCCTTTCCCACAGCCAGCCAGCCAGTCAGTCAGTCAGTCATGCACCCACCCACCTACGCCCAGAAAATCCAGCCATCCATCCATACCAAGAACCAACAGACGAATCACTCCTAAGCTATGAAAGTGACAGTGAACGCGACATCTATCGTATCTATACCTGATAGATAGATAGACAGTCTAAGACAACCGCACTCTAAAACAATGGAAGGCAGTTATTTCAAAGGGGGAAGAAATTGGCATAAACCTTTCGATGGATGGAGGGTGGTAGTGCTCGCTGTGAAGGGTGGTTGATGTTGTTTTTCTGAGATGAGATCGTTAGTAAGGTCAGTGGCGAGGTGCGTAAGGTAGATAAGAGCTCAGGCGGTGGACGCGAAATATGTATACCCTAGAACCTAGAGGAACGCTTACAACAAAGCTTACTACAAATATTCGAACTCCAGAAAACCGTGTTGTGTATTATGTATGAAGTTGAAGCTTTACATACTATATCCGCCATCTATTCACACGAACAAAAATCCAAATCCAAATCCACTACACTTGCACATGCACACGCAGATGCGAAGGAAGGAAGAAGGAAGAAGAAAGAAGTAGTAATCACTAATGAACTAGAAAATCTATAGCTACCTACCTATGCTACGCTATCCTATCCTACCCTATGCAAAGACCAGAGCAGACCAAGACCAAACCAAGAGGAGATTATAAAGGATAGTGAAGACCAAAAAGGCCACTTGAAACCCAACTCCAATCCATGACCAATACTATACCCTCCATCTCGCAAGACAAGAAGAAAACGCCGAGCGCTATGCAAAAAGTCCAAGTATTAGTTATCCCACCCATCCATCTCACACAAACCCGAACAAGTGAGAGAACACAACACCAAAAAACACGATGGATCAACCACCACCCCTCACCCCCTTCCCCGTCCTCTAGAGAAGAGAAAAAATCACCCCCTCCTCGCCGCCCTCCCCTCCTTAATACGATGGAACTCGTTCTCCGGCCAGATCCACCCCCGCCGCGTCTTCGCCATCCGACTCTCCTGCACCCCCACACTCTGCATCTCCTTGTCCCTTCCACACCCCAACACCTTCTGCCGACTCAGCGCCACGGGCGGGCCCACCTCGACGCGCCACCCACACTGGCCCGGCAGCGGCTGATCCGCACACAGCATGTGCAGGTACCACAGCGCGAGGCAAGCCGTCAATCCGTCGCGCTTCTGCAGCGCGATGGGGGGTGCGAGCTGCAGGAGGCCGAAGTAGGGCGGGGAGGAGCCCTCCTCGGTGCCCATGCGGACGCAGACGAGTTCGATTTCGGTGATGAGGTAGCCGTAGCGGCAGTTGTGCTCGCGCATGACGCGCTGCAGGTGCGCGAGGTGGGTGAGGTAGCGGACGTGGGTTTGGCCCTTGCCGTGGCGCATGCCGGTGTTCCAGACGTCGTAGGCCTTGACGAGACCGACGAGGCGGCCGCGGCCGTTGCCGCTGAGGGTGTGGGTGGCGTCGTTGGCGTAGGCGGAGAGGAAGTGCGGGCCGTTGTCGCCGCTGTACTCGGGCTGCATGGTGATGTGGCGGGTGTGGCCTTGGCAGGTTTTGATGGCGGCGTTGATCTTGGAGGCGTAGTGGCGCGTGATGATGTCTTGGAGGCTGCGCTCGTTGGTGGGTTCGAGGGCGGCGGCGCTGATGGTGGGGACGGGGAGGGCGGCGGCTTCGACGGGGACGTTGAGGAGGCCCGATTGCGCTTCCGTGGGCGAGAAGATGCTGCGGGAGAAGCCGGGGATGGCGCTGATGGTCTCGAGGTCGAAGTCTTCCCAGGAGCGCAGGTTGCGGACGTCCCACCAGCAGTGGGCGTGGATGCCGGTGCCGATGGAGAGGCGGGCCACGAGACGGACGGCGGGGTTGCGGCTCGTCAGGTATTCGGTGATGGTGGTGGTGGGGCCGTAGGAACACTCCAGCTCCGGGGTGAGCTCGCGGTAGGCGGATGGTGCGAATATCATTTCGGGTGAGATGAAGTCGGAGATCTCGGGAACGACGGCTGGTGCATATTGTGGAGCTCGTGTCGTGTAGACTGGAAGAGTTCGATACGTAGGGTTGACACCGTAGCGACGCAAGGCGGCAGCGTCGACCGCAGGTTGAGAGGTGGATCTACCATGGCCAGGATATCCTCGGGAAGACGAGTATGTTGTAGGCGAGTTCAAGGAAGAGGTGTTGGCCCAATTGTTGGCGGAAGCAGTACTGTAGACAGGAGGATCGTAAGACGAGCATTCAGGCGGAGACGTCGTGCTTCGCTGGTGCCGTGGTCTGGTCGTTCGCGCATGCTCAGGAGGATTGGCATACGAAGACAAAGCTCGTCGATGTGACTTAGGACGAACATCTGGCTCGAGGCCTTGGTCTACTGTACGAATCCTAGGAAGAAGCACTGGTCCATGTTGTCTGATTGGGGAGTGGGGTGAGCAGGTTGGTGTTGTTGCACGAGTATCAACCGATCCTGGTGAGGACCAGACAGATGAATTAGAAGAGTTGCGGCTGTGTCCGTTCTCTTGTCCAGGAGAGCGGGACCGGACGCGTTCGGGTGTGGCAGGTCGATATCGGTATGGTGCAAGAGACATGGCTTCCAGAGCGATGAGATGAAGAGGCGTAGTGAGGCTGACGATGCTTGCGCTGTCTATTAGTGGAGACCGGCTCCAAAGTTTAGTCTATAGTTGAAGAGTAGGAAAATGCAAGGCAAACAAAAAGAGACTCGTTCAGAGAGAACCACAAGGCGTTTCGTCGGAGACGTCGTTATTGAAGGAAAGAAGAGATTGAGAGGACGTGAAGCGATACTTATTCTCTACAAACACTACCGATTGCCAAAGCAGATATGAAACACAGCCAGAAAGAGCGGTCATCCACATCTGGCTGACACGAACGTGAAACGTAAAGTCGAATGGCTGGAAGCAGTGCCAGGGCAGAGATTGAGACCATCTTCGCTATTGAAACGTAGGGCAAGTCTGCAGGACCATCGATGTCGCGCGTCAACTAGGAGTTGGCATGGTCTCGTGAGAGTCTCGTACTATTTGCAGGTGCTCGCGTCTCGCGGGTCCTTCGTCAAAGCATGTCACGTTGAGAGCTTCTGAGTTCGCGACATCGGGCGTTTGCACTGAAGGACCACAAGCAGCCGGAAGTCATGTTCGCCACAGTCGAATACGGGGACAAGGTTTCAAATAGCCAAGCGCCGACTATAGATAGAGAAGGCAAAGAGACAGTGCTGAAGCAGGCCCGTTGTACGGCCGCAAAGATTCATCCTGCTCAGTGGGAAGTCGGGCGTCAAATGGGTGGAGATGGAGGTGAGGTTGATGCTCCGGCCGGCGCGTAGCGAATCAACGCGTTGATTGGATGGGAGGATAAACACGCTAGTATCTCCAGATCTCCGTTTAGCGCCAAGTATTGAAGAGCCAAATTCTGATGGTGTACGCCCGAGAGTGATTGGCACGCTGTGATTAATGCAATGTCGTTCCTAGGAATCTGACATGAAACGGGCCTGAGGACGTTTCAGGTTGATCAGAGTCTGCTTACCCTCCTGATTTATTTCTGCACCTCCATATATGGGAGCCGAAGAGGATGCAAATTCTTCTCAAACAAGACATTGCATGAATTTCCCATGTACCGAACATGTTGCCGCACCAGGCAATGTCGTCAAGAGTGACTCTCGTATGTCAAGAAGGCATTGTTTCAGGCGTCCCAATCGAAGCGCCGTCAACATTGCCCTGCTTTCATTGTTTCTCGTTCACGGCGCAGTAGAAAAGAATGGCTTCAATTGATTGAGGCTGGTACAAGACATTGCTCGGCGGTTCGAACCTGGTGTTACGGCCGATGACCCAGGTTTGTGACCATGGTGGCTGCATGTGAAGAAGTGAGATGTTGTATTTCCTCACCCTTGAGTTGATGACTGTGCCACCCCCTCGTCAACAGCCTCTTCGACGTTAGATTTCCACCAATCAAGCCAATTCACCACTTTCCTCTCTTTACGGGCTTCCTCGGCTGCGAACACCATGGCGTGACTTCGGATGACCTCTTCCAGCGTGCAGCCAATGTACTCTTTCTGCGCCTCAGCCACGTTCATCTTCTGCATCTGCACAGTCTGTATCGCCTTCACAAATTGCATTGCAAGTCCTGCGTCGCCCCCGCCGTGCCCTCCACCTGGTTGGTAGGTATGGTGGGTTTGAGCGACCTTGGACCTAAAGTCGTATACGCGGATGAGCTTGCTATCGTATTCGATTTCCCCTTTGGTGCCATAAATCCTGCCTCTCCTCTCGCACTGCTTCTCCGTCGAAGCCACCATGTGAAAAGTCGCGATCTTGGCACCTCTACCACTATGTCGATTCTCCTTGTTTGCGCCCGGTGTTGACGGAAGGGGTGCGTCTTCCCAGGTCATCGTCACCACCTGGTCATCGCATACATCATTATCAGACTCGTAAACGCATCGACCGAACCAAGGGCGTCGATCGACCTCTCTCTGGGTCGTGCTCTCATCGTAATCCTCTGAGAGGCGTTCCAAAAGCCGCAGCCTGGCGTCATCATGGTCAGATGACTTCTGCGAATTCATAAGGTCTTCGATATCGGGGTCAATGATGTTAATTGGCCATGCTGCATTACCTTGGTCGAGTTGGCCCTCTAAGTATATCTTCTTAGCACTGTACAGACATTCGGTCTCAGCGGGACAAGACAGGCAATTCGTTGCATCTCCTGCCAACGCTGGTTTTCTGTTCTTCTTGAAGTAAAGTAGTGCGCCTGTAGATGTGATGTGGGACGGGACGTGACAGGCATCTCTGACGTTCGTCGAAGGTGAGCAGAGAAGCCATAACAGAAGATCGATATCATGGCAGCTCTTCGTCAGCAGAGACGGTGCTGTTGTTGATTCTTTGCGCCAGTTCCCTCTTCCCTGTCGTCAGCTTTGACAGGCTCAGCTTTCGTATTTACTTACCGAACATAAGAATGAGAGAAGTGCCACCAGCCCACAGGCTCCGTGTGTTCGATAGATAAAACATCTCCGATCACACCATCATCAAGCAAAAGCTTTCGTAGCAGCATATTGTGAGGACTGTAACGCAATACGTGGCCAATTGAAAATATCGCCTGGGGCGAGTCTGTGCCATGGGGCTGTAGCGATCGATATATGCTTAAACAATCGCTCAATGTAGTAGCCAAGGGCTTCTCACTCATAATATGTAGACCTAACGGTGCCAATGCAGTAATGATCTCCGCATGTAATTCATCCAATGTGCAAACAAACACACCATCAATCGTTTCGTCTATGCGCTCCCCTTGGACTTCTCGTCTTTGCCTACCTTTCTCGAGTTCAACATATGCTTGCCACGTATCGAACAGCTGACAAGTCTCATGCTCACGAACATACTTTCGCTGGAATGCGTTCCTTTTGGATATGATGGGTTCTGCTATTGCGCCGATGCGGGTTGAGACACTTGAAGCTGATTGTGTCAATGCAGCTGCGTATGCGTTACCCCGAGCGCCTGCACCTATTATCAGGAAATTCAGGCAATCCTTTCGTGGCTGAGACTCCGTGTCAAATACGCTATTGCCATGAACATTCGGCATAATTGGGTTCTCCATGACCGTATGCTTTGCCATCGCTCCTAAGACAAGAGGCTTACAGGCTTTATCATACCAATAGCAAGATCTATTGATTCGGTGATATCTTCACTCGAAGTGGTGATGTTGAGACCTTAGGTTGGGGCTGGAAGTTGAGTATTTCAGTCCCCACTTCTTTCACCCGCCGTCAACTCTTGCCCGTCGCCACCATGCATGAAAAGAATGATATCTTGGTTTTTCAAACCACGAAACTGGAATAAAATCGCAGCTTTATTATGGAATCCAGAAACTCGGCATAGGATAGCTAAAATGCGCTCAAATGATCCTCTCGTATGGATCGATTGCGAAGTAGGTCGCAGCATGTACCCATTATCCTAAACCTTCAAAGCTCAAATACATCCAGATGACAGGCCTGAACCCAGAAACAGAAACCATAATGTCAATCGCATGCTTCATCACAGACGCTCAGCTCAAGCTCGTAGATAACCAAGGCTGGGATGCAATCATCCACCACGACAAATCCACGCTGGATCAAATGGACGAATGGTGTACCAACACCCACGGCAAATCCGGCCTCACGGCCGCTTGCATAGCATCCACGACCACCCACGAGCAAGTCGCCAGCGGCCTCCTCGGATACATTAAGCGACTCTGTCCGGAACCCCGCAGGGGATTACTCGCGGGCAACAGTGTCCACTGCGACAAAGCCTTCTTGAGCAAGCCGCCCTACAGCAAAATCAACAACTATCTCAGCTACCGTATCATGGACGTCAGCACGTTGAAGGAAGCGGCGATGAGATGGGCTCCCGAGGACGTGTTGAAGGGGATACCGTCGAAGAAGCTCCTTCATCAGGCTAGGGAGGATATCTTGGAGAGCATCGAGGAGGCTAGGTATTACCGAGACAAACTCATTGTCAGATGAGCATCGCTTTGAGATCAAGACCACCCGCGGTGACTATTGACCGCTGCCTAAGCAGTGATACCATGGATCGCCACTTAATCCAAACGCAGATCAATCTTGGGCATCAGACTCTCGGAATGACGCTGTCTAAGACTGAAAGCTCAAGATCCAAGCGCCGCCATCATCTTCCGTCTCCAAAGATCGAGCGGCAAGCTCACCGCCCATCCGCCACAAAGCTATCACGCATTCCTTGTGCATGGGAACGATGATAACCCCGCGGAGCGGACACACTGAGACTAGGAGTGGCATAGGAGCAAATTCTCCCACAACCTATGTATAGACAGGGCAAGCGACAGTCATACAGTAACGTTTGACGATTTTCCGTCCTGACCCAGGAACATCCGAGAAGCAGGATCAGTTGATAAGAATTCAGACCTCCGTCAGAAAGGCCAGGAATGTAGATCCACCAAGTTCAGCCCACTCTATACATTAAAGGAAGTTCGGACCACTCTATCGTAACTGACCTGTGGTCTCATGTACTTAGTCGAAATGTCCTACATAAGCTACATTGTAATGGGCTTGAACCCAAGGTATGGTGATTCTATAACTACCTTACTGCATTTGATCGACCTTGCTGGTAGGATGCCATTTCCTCATTTAATCTCAGACACAAGCAGTTGAGACACACAGGCAAGATTGAATATTCAACACCGTCCAGTTTCCTCTCTATCTTATCTAGCTTTACACCTTCACCAGCTCCCCAGCCTCCCCCTCCGACTTCCATTCCCAAGCCCTTAGGTAGGTAGACTCGCCGTCATACTCCTCCAACCCTGCAAAGAACCTTGCACCCAACCTCCTCAGAATCACACAGCGCTCCGCCATCGACCTGGCCAGACTTACTCTCCCCGCATCAAGAGGGGGCATGTTCTCTTCCTCCAGAATGCCTTCCATATTGGTATCGCAATCCAGCACCCACAACCCACCACTCCCAGTTCCCCCATCATAACCAGCATGTACCTCAGAAGCGGTACTCCTCTCCCACCCAACTTTGACCCACCTCCTCTCCCGCAACACCGGCTCCTCCACCCTTCCATCGTCCACGTCGTCAATTGCAGGCTGAAACCCAGCGTTAAATCTACTCACAAAGCGATATCTCGCCTCGCCATCCCACCACTTCGCGCCCAGTAAGAGTAGATCCCGGCAGAACGCATCTTCCTTCAATACAACTGGGTCTAGATCAGGTTTGTTGATAGGATCAGGGCCGCGGTCGCGCTTCAATGGCGGATCGGTGGTATTCAGCCCCAAGAACATCAAGTCCACGTGCGCGGCGTTGTCGAGAACTATTACACCGCCCCGCGATGGCCAGCCGTAGATGGCGACGCTGGTATCTGTCAAGACGGTGCGACGGGTGGGATCGTCTGGATTCTTAGGGCGGGCGTAGATGGGGCCGGGCCTGAGGCTAGGTGTAGACTGGAGTATTCTGAAGTATTTGGCAGCGGGAGTCGCACTGATGTAGTCAGAAACCTGGTCAGCAAGGCGTTGGTAGGCATGGGTCGTAAAAAGGTATTGTAGGAGGAAGACACTAATTTAGAGTTATAAGTAGAATGAAGAGGTTTGGATGAAGAGGTTTGGGGAGAGATAAAGAGCTTACACAATGCTTCCAAGGCCAATTGCTGTCAGTATCAGTCGGAATTCATTGGTCCAGTCGATCGATGAGAGGGATGATATGAGTAGCGATTGTGCTTCGATCATGAGACTGTGGAAGTTCGAGTCGTTGTTCATCGTCCCCACGAATATTGATATACGCAGTGTGAAAATGAAAGCCCAAGATGGGATAAGATGCTCAGATGTGACAGAGGATGGAGCGTGGCTTTACAATAGGTGGCAGAGAAATGGGAGCGAGGGGGATACCGGCCCCCAGATTGGATGCCCAGCATCTTGTAGCACTGTGAATGACCCGTAGATGCTCTACAGACATGAAGGAGTGAAAGGGCGAAAATGGGACTCTCACGCCTCTCCAAGATTGACCCTCGCACGGCCTCGGAAGAACTATTATCCCTATTTCGGCTAGAATACACTTTTTGCCAAGCTTTTGCTGGCAGCCGCAACCCTCAACAATTCAATAAGTCCCACGGTTTCAGCAACTCCCCAACGTCCATTGACACCTCGTACCATCAATTGAGCAGGTCAACGGCTACCATAGGAAGTATGAGCGTCCAAACAATTTCCCTACAGCCCTTCACTGATCAGAAACCGGGAACGTAAGTGCTCCATCCATTTACGGCTTCTGTGGAAACGAACCTCGAATGCCCTCTACAATTCACCTACAAAACGGCTTCTTCTCTCGCTGAGAGTCCGTCTGACAGCCCTGTAGCTCAGGGCTTCGCAAGAAGGTTACGGTCTTCCAACAGCCCCACTATAGCGAATCTTTCGTCACCAGTATCCTTCTTTCGATCCCCGAAGGCGTCGAAGGCAGCTTCTTAGTCATTGGAGGAGATGGACGATTCTACAATCCAGAAGTCGTGCAGCTGATTGCCAAGATAGGCGCGGCGTATGGAGTCAAGAAGCTTCTGATCGGGCAGAATGGCATCTTAAGTACACCTGCTGCCAGCCATGTTATAAGGAAGCGAAATGCGACAGGCGGAATTCTACTTACCGCCAGCCACAACCCGGGTGGTAAGTCGCTACTCTCATCAGCTATGCTGTCACAGTAGTGGGATCAACTGAGTGACCCCCAACTACTAGGTCCCACCAACGATTTTGGGATCAAGTACAATCTAGCAAATGGCGCCCCTGCACCAGAGTCGGTCACGAACAAGATTTACACAACCTCCAAAGCCCTCACCTCATATAAGATTACCGACATCCCAGATGTGGATATGTCGAAGATAGGAAGCAAGACATACGGTCCTCTGGAGGTTGAGATTATAGATTCTACGACCGATTACGTCGAGATGTTGAAAGACATCTTTGACTTCCCACTCATCAAGTCTTTTCTGGACAGCCAAAAAGATTTCAAGGTGCTCTTCGATGCTCTCAACGGGGTGACTGGACCTTATGGTACCGCAATCTTTGAGAAAGAGCTTGGATTGCCTAGCAGCAGCACACAGAATTGCATACCATCCCCTGACTTCGGTGGAGGTCACCCAGATCCTAACCTAGTCTATGCCCATTCCCTAGTGGAGGCTGTCGAAAAGAACAAAATTCCCTTCGGTGCCGCCAGTGACGGAGATGGAGACAGAAACATGATCTACGGCGCTGGTGCCTTTGTCTCCCCCGGAGACAGCTTAGCCATCATCGCTCATTACGCCAAACTCATCCCTTATTTCCAGAAGCAAGGAGTCTACGGCCTCGCACGCAGCATGCCTACGTCTGGAGCCATCGATCTTGTGGCTAAAAAGCAGGGTCTGGAGAACTACGAGGTTCCCACAGGCTGGAAATTCTTCTGCAACCTTTTCGATATGAAGAAGATGTCAATCTGCGGTGAGGAGAGTTTTGGGACCGGAAGTAACCATATCCGCGAGAAAGATGGACTATGGGCCGTTATGGCTTGGCTGAACATCATTGCTGGCGTTGCCAAGGAGAAGCCAGGCGAGACGCCAAGTATTTCGACCATTCAGCACGAGTTCTGGAACATATATGGCCGAACATTCTTCACCCGATACGATTACGAGGGTGTTGACAGTGATGGCGCCAACAAAGTTGTTGCAAACCTGACCGAGCTGATTACCACCAAAAAGTCTCAGTTCGTTGGCTCCACCATTCAGGGACGGAAGGTGCTTGAAGCAGATGATTTCTCCTACACGGACCTTGATGGCAGTGTTAGTAAGAACCAAGGCATCTTCGTCAAGTTCGACGACGGTAGCAGAATCGTGGTCAGACTATCAGGTACAGGAAGCAGCGGTGCTACCATCCGGTTGTACGTCGAGAGACACGAGGAGGACTCGTCCAAATTCAAGTTGGACGCCCAAGATTACCTGAAGGACAATATCAAGCTGGCCGTACAGCTTCTGAAGCTGAAAGAATACGTCCAGAGGGAAGAGCCGGATGTCAAGACGTAGGTATCGACGAGAAGGATGGAATGAAAAGTCGTCAGCGGGACCGTTCGCATATCTCCTGTTGACCATGAGCTGGGGCATACGAAGCTAATGTGGTGGTGTCTTGGCGTTCAAAATTAGACATAAAATCGCAGCGCGCGTTTGACGAATATCATTTCATCTCTTTGTGCCACGACGTCCAAAATGATATCAATTTTAATTGGTCTATTCCAGAGGGGACGGGAGAGACGTTGATGAAACGAATAGCTAAAATTCCCCACCGATTACCAAGGTTCTGTCTTCATGATCCTACTTTTTCGTTATGCACCTTTTTTCACACGTTGTTGTTCTTGGTCTATGTGATTATATTCGGCCCCAGCTCTTCTAAGCTTCAAGAAGCACATTCGTCCAAAGAACTATTAATTTCATTCTCCTACATTGCATACCTTAGGTTGCTATATATTGTAAGCCGTAATGTCAACAATATGCCCTCTATGCCTACCTTAACACCCGCGACCCAAATCCTAGTTACGGTTCGGGACGCTGTCCTCCTTTGTTTCTGCACAATCTCCCCAGCGGAACCGAGATTGTGGAGCTACCTTATTAGTAGTAAAACTTGCATTAATCTCTGGCATATGGCTGAGCCTTGGTTCTAAAATTGGTCATCTCTTGTATGTATTAGGATCAGGGGAGGCTCTGGATTATTCGTGGGTTTCGAGCATGAAAAGTATCACGGTATCGAAACGAAGCCTTAGACCTTCGACTTTGTGACCATGGGCTGCACGCCACAGATTATCCACTAGCTGAACCTCCTGATCATTCGGCTACGTTCTGCATGTTCATTGGAGACCGTTATTGTGCCGCGTGTGGAATGAGAGGTAAAGCGTCTGTTTGAATGGTCTTTCTAGGTGCTGTTGTTCAGCACGTTTCCTTTGTCAGTTTTTTCATTCAAGATGCCAGTGTTGGGATAAATGCATTTTATATCGAATGCTGGCTGTCATGACAGATCTATGCATGGTTTCATCATTTCTGACCAACTCAAGTAGCGGAACTTAGATTGAACGTCAAGATCAGAGTCACGATCCCCTACATATTGGGATATCTCTATGGTGGAACTGACTTGTCATTTGCAGGGAAGAAATGTAAGACACTTCCGAGACCAGCGATAGGTGTATGCTAAAGGAAAACTTCAATTCACACGTCGGATGTTGGAGACTACCCGTCATGGGTCAGCACCGCGCTGGACGACCCCGTCGTTGCGATCCAGGCTTGTATCTTTTGCATAGACGGTTACTGCTTCAATCTTTTCAGGAGTACACTCTACATCACCACATCCCTCACGGAAGGACACATATCAGATGTCGTCACCATCAGCCTATGACAGAACACTCGAGCTGGACTTCCATGTATGAATCTTGGAGCACGTCAGACATCCTCATCGCTGACATCGTTGCAGGTGTGGAAAGCATGGAAACCAACATCAGCCGACCAAGTACCCCTTCGCTACTGCAAACAGGAGTGATCTGGCCATACCTGCAGACTTTAAGGACCATTGAGGATATCTTAAGCAGCTATGTGATGTTCATGATCTACACCTTCTCTGCCCAAGCCTTGACGATACATGACGTTGCTGCTTCCAGCAAGAGTTCGCTGCTGGTGAGAATAATCCAGTAGAATCCTCGCGGCTTGAAGTGGAGATGACAGGCTAGCTTTCCTGCGTTGAGGACGCGTGGTACACAGTACGGTCGTTTGAGAAATATCTGTATTGAATTCATACTCTCCAGACCAATGTCAGTGCATGGAATATAGCCAGCCATCATCGCCAAGTTCTCGAGAATGTGATGTTTCAGAGTGCAATGGTTTTCCTTGCCCACCAGTAGAATGGACGGTCTTGTAACCCTAAGTATTGATGAAGTTAACCGCCTTGTGTTGGTATACTTCCACGATGGGTCGAAATCCAGAGCCGATGAAGACTACGGGCTAGAAACGCCGTTCCAATAGGTCTATGTATCACATGTGCACGTCTGGGTCGCAGAGCAAGGTGTGAGGGCGATATCGAGCATGACAGAGGGAGTAGAGGATGATCAGCTTGGCTTTCCTGTAGAGTGACGTGCAAAGTGCTCCGCCCGCCTTGTCTCAACCCAGTTGCGCGTTTGCCCCTCCTGAACCCGCCAAAGAACCAGATCGTCATTCTACTGATATGGCCTTCCTGCCCACCTGCCTTCTTGACCCATTCACTTACCAACTATACCTGTAGATCTTCATTCTTTTACCTACCAGTATGTCAGGCTTATCCAGAGACGAAGGCGGAGGAGTTTCCCCCCAGAACAAAGGGTCGTGGTCCACCTTCCTCAAGGTACACTCCTCCATGGAACGTCTCGGGTGCACGTCTCTTGTCTAACGTCTCTCATAGTCAATCGCCTCTTTCAATGGCGACCTCTCCTCCATGACCGCTCCTCCCTTTATCCTAGGCACAACATCCCTTACAGAGTTCTCTGCCTACTGGACCGAACATCCACACATCTTCGTTGCGCCAGCGTTAGAGCCAGACCCCGCAAAGCGTGCCCTATTAGTCTTGAAGTGGTTCCTTACTACACTGAAGCAGTCATACAGCAGTAGGAACGACAAGTATGGGTCGGAAAAGAAGCCACTAAACCCTTTTCTGGGTGAGCTGTTCCTCGGGAAGTGGGAAGATGAGTCTGGTACGACGAACCTGGTCTCGGAACAAGTCAGGTACATCACTCGACTATGTACATTTTATATACAAACGCTGATCAATCGTAAAGCCATCACCCACCGGTAACAGCCTACTGTATCTGGAACGATAAGCATGGCGTTCAGGTATGCTTCCTTATCGCACAATTAGATCTACAGCAATCGCTAATATGCACTGTTTTACAGCTACAAGGCTACAATGCCCAGAAAGCCTCCTTCTCACGGACAATCCACATCAAACAAATCGGACACGCCCTCTTCACAATAGCCGCTTACAACGAATCCTATCTCATCACCCTACCCGCCCTCCACATCGAAGGTCTCATATACGGTAAACCATTCGTCGAGCTCAACAACTGCACCTTCATCACCTCCTCATCCGGATACGTAGCCAAGATCGATTATTCCGGTAAAGGCTGGGTCTCGGGCAAGAAGAACAGCTTCACCGCCACATTGTATCCCGCCGGCAAAGAGAAAGACATACTGTACACAATCGAAGGCCAATGGACCGACAGCTTCACCATCAAAGCCGGTGGCGGCAGCCACCTGAAGAAGGCCGCGCCGATAGACACCTACAACGCCAAAACCTCCAAAACCACACCCTTACAGATCGCCCCGATCGAGCAACAAGACCCCATGGAATCGAATCGCGCTTGGCAGCATGTCATCGCCGGGATCCAAAAGTCCGACATGGATCAAGTTCACATTGAGAAATCCAAAATCGAGAACCTGCAACGCGACCTGAGGAAAAAGGAGCAAGACGAAGGCCGGACGTGGCAGCGACGGTACTTCACGCACAGCGCCACTTCCGACCCGATCTTCGAGCAATTGGTCAAGGCGATACCGGGCGAGCGAATCGAAGCGGACAAGACGGGCGGCGTGTGGAGATTCGACGAGAGCAAAAAGGTGCCGGCTGGGGCGTCCGAAAGCCGACCTGCACAAGGTTCGGAACTGTGAGGGTGTTGGCTTTTATATTCGAGATAGAAAGCCGACCTGGTTATGTATGGAATGACTGGCTAGGCGAAGGATGGCTCTTTGAAGGGTAACGGTCCGAGGGAATCGAACGGGACAACATGCTCGCTGGCTAGCAAACAGCGACCTGAGGAGGTATAGACTACGTCGGGCTGGAATAGCTGAGAGGAATGGGCTGGACTGGACTGGACTGGACTGGGCGGGACTGGATACCGGAAGATTATATTCACATGCTTGCACGGACCGATTACATACATACCTACTGTAGTCGAGACTTCTTTACGAACAGAGGGTAATTCTATCAGTCGACACTACCTCGCATAGAGGGTATCACCACGTATCCCTAGATAGATCAATCCCTTTCCCATCACAACCCTACAACCAGAACGAGAAGCTATACATCCCATCGAACTTTCCCTAAATCGATACCACTATCATTATAAGACCTACCTACCTACCTACCTACCTACCTAATAGTATTAAAGAATAAGATAATAAATAGGTATATCTCTAACTAATTTCATACTATAATCTATAGAATATCCTATCTACTATATTAAATATTAAATAATCTCTTATATCTATAGATATCTCTTATATTACCCCCTCTATTAAATAAATCTCTATTATATATACTTAATTACTAATAAAGTACTATTAGCTATTATAAATTCTATATCTATATCTATCTATTCCCTCTTTCTATAATATATTACTTCTTTCTATCTACTAACTAACCTACTCTATCTTAATTATATTATATATTACTTCTCTCCTCTCTACCTACTAATCTAATATATAAAATCCTTAATAAATATTTAATAATAAGTTATAAAGTTTTTATTAGATCCCTATTTATATCTATATTTATATCTCTTATAACTATTAATTAGATAAATAAATATTACCTTCCTTATTAACTATACTCTTATATTAGTAGTAATTACCTATCTTATCTCTACTATTCCCTTCCTAATTATCTCTAATCTAGTATTAAATCTAAAATACTTATATTATAGAATCTAATAAATCTTATACCTCTATCTATCTATATCTATCTATACTATAATTTATACTACCTACTAGCTAGAAAGATATAGGATATCTTACAGGATATCCCACGTAGGATAGTATAAGACTATAGGATAGAATAGGTAAATTAGGTCCTAATCCTATATCTTTATAATAGTATAAGACGGGGATAGAATAGGTTATTTATAGGACTACTTTATAAGATAGGATATTTTTATATTAGTAAACTAAGAACCCGCGTAAAATAAATAAAACTACTAATTCTACTAAAAGCGTATTTTTCAGGTAAAATACAGGTAATAAATAGGAAAATTTCAGGGTTTTTTTTATTCTAGCCTAAAAACCCTAAATATAGAAAATCTGGATTTAAGACCTTAAATCCGTGATTTTCATCTAGCGCTAGGAAGAAACGGGAAGCTTACTAGAGTTATAGCGGCTACGTTATTAACGCTAGCGTAATATAGGTTTTAAATACAGTCGACTCACGTAATTTATATACGCGTATAGTACCCCCCCTAGCCTAGCCCCGTTTCTTATACTTATATTACGCCTGCGATTATTTCTCCTACTAAGTATTAGTACTAATTAATTAATAGGGCTTAGTACCTTATAGGAATTACCTAGTTAGTACTAGCCTATTATAGTTATATTATAACTAATTAGTAGGACTTATCCTCTATTAGTTCTATTACCTAGTATTTCTAAAAGTTACTAAATATATAATTAGTAACTTATAGTATTATTTCTAGCTCTAAGGCTAGTATATAAGCGCGCTAGTTATATATATAAAATACACCTATTTTTTAGTAATATAAAATCAGTCTATTTTTATAGTAAGACTAATTCTTAAGAAATCTAAGAATTATTTTATAAGGGATCTAATAAACCCCTTAAGGAGACTAGTAAGCCTTATATATTATTTCCCCTTACGAGTTAATATAAGAGCGTGACGTATACTAAGCGTATACGACGTATAGCCTATTAAGTAGGTTATAATAATTACCTCCTCTCCTAAAGAAACTCGCCCTTAAGTTTAATATAAATAGCTTATTTAATTAAGTTTAATAAAAACCTTTAAACCTAGTATAAGATATAAGGAAAAGAACTTAATAAAGTAAGATTATAACATATATAATAGTTATAATATATAGTATTTATAACTCTATATTATAATATAACTATCTATTATATATAGATATTATAATCTAAAGTATACGCGTTATATATAATAACTTTTTATATATAATAATAATAGTTATATTAATATAGTCTTAGTACCTTAGTATTATTATTATAATACCTAAAATTACCTAAAATTTTCCTTAATACTTTATATTTTATAACTATTATTAATATCTTTCTAAGTACTTAGTACCCTCTCTTTTTATATATATATAATAATAGCTAATTATATAGTATAATATCTAATATCTTAATATCTTAGGTATTATTTATAAGTTAGTTTACTAGCTCTTTATATAAATATAGCTAATATAATATAACTTAATCTAATATAAAATATATATAATACGCCTAGCTTTTATAATAAAAGCTAAAGTAGATTCTAATACCTAGTTTAGTAGTTAAATAAATAAGGATCTAGTTAAAACTCCTATTATAAATCTTATAAAGATTCTTATTAAAGATCCTATTAAGGGGCCTACTCCTCTATTATATAAGCCTATTCCTAAGCCTATTTCTTACCCTAACTCTATTATAAATATTAATAACCTATTTAACCTAGATAATAATCTAGTTATATCTACTTATTATCCCTCTTTTATAAATATAAGTACTTAGGTATATCTTAACTATATAGCTAATATAAAGTAGTATATTATTCTTACCCCTACTAGCCTAGCTATATATTCCTAGAGAGCTCCCTATTTAAAATAAAATATATATAAGAGGTATATTTACTATATTAATAAAGGACTTATAAAGTATAAGTATTTATAATTATATTATACTTAGTATATATATTAATAGTATAAGTAATACTATATTTATAATTACTAATAAAAAGAAAATAATATTTAAGTAGTATAACTATTATTTAAAAGTCTATTATAATTATAAACTAGTAGGTTTTCCTTATATTCTTAAGTTACTTTTATAGTTATAATATATACTAATTACTTAACTTCTAGATTCTTAATAATATAATCCTAGTTTATAATAAAGTAATTAAGCTCTATTAATTAATTAATAATATAGATTATTTAAATACTTTAGAGGATGAATTAAAGTATTAAGTAGTAGGCGTTACCCTTATAAATATTATAATTATTATTTACTCTAAGCTAGCTTCTTATAACTATATTATAATATATCTTAGTAGTAAAAAGAAATTAATAAGTATATTAGAAGTATAAATTATAATTCTTTAAATAATAAAATATATTAATAAAACCCTTATAAGTATTTATAATATTAAGTAAGCTAAGGTATACTCCCTTATACTTTTACTATATTTATTACTTATTATAACTATTACTTATATATCTTTAAATAGGCCTTAAGCCCTTAGCCTCTAGCCTAGAGGATAAGATAGATATAAATAATAAGGAGTAGGTACCTAGTATATTAATATTATATTACTTATACTTATATAAGTAGCTAAGTAAGTTTTAACTACTTAATACTAGGTTTCCTTCTCCTAATTTAATTAGATAGTTTTTTATTTCTTTCCTAAGTTATCCTTATATATTAATACCCCTAGGGCGTTTTACCTACTCCTAGTAAGTAAGATAAAAGAGATTAATACTCTTTATACTTACTTTTAAGTAAGTAATTAAATATCCTTTATTATATTCTTTAATTCTATTTTTATATTTATAACTCCTACTTATAATAATAGTACTTTTACTTTTTATTAAAGTCTTTATATATTTCTTATATATCTTCTAGATTTTCTTCTAGAACCTATTAATTATATTAGGGAGGATATCCCTTCTACTTAATAAGATACTAGAGTTTACCCTTCTTTATCTTTTTATCTAAAATCTCTTTTAACTCCTACTACTTATTATTATTAATAAGTTCTAGAGGTAGTAGCTTAGGTATAAAGGTATTACCTTACCTACGTATATACGGCTCTAAAAGAGAAATATAAAAAATAGAGTAGATTATATATATTAATAGTAATACTAGGTAGTATACCTACTTATTAATAGGTTTAAGGATATAGAATAGACTAATAAGCTTATAAGATAGCTTCCTACTTAATTACTTTTACTTTAAGTTCTTTATATTTAATATAACTAAGTCTCCTTAATTAAAAGATATTAACTTATACTTTTTATTATAAAACTTTACCTATATTTTTAATATATCTTACTATTAACTTAATAGGTCTTTATATAATTTATAAAGTTTTTAGATATATTATCTTATATCTAGTACCTCCTTTTAATAAGTTCTATCCCTAGAATATATAAAAATCTTAGGCTAATAGTTATAGTAAAGTTTAAAAGGGTTATAACCTATTATTATATTCTTTATATTATAATATATAAATTTAGTTAAGGGTAATAACTCTATTTAATTATCTTATTTATTATTATTAAAAGATTCTTAAATAATATTTTAATATCTAATTTTAATATTTTATTTAACTATTAATTTATAGATAGAAGGCTATACTTAGCTTATAATTTAACTTTAAATAGTAATATAAGTTAGACTAATAAGTACTTATAAATAGACTCCCTTAATTTAATATAATATTATTAGGAGTATTATACTTTAGGAAGACTTCTTTAAATAAGATATTTATAAGATTAATTACCTTAAAGTCCTTTTATATAAGAAGGTAGTAAAGTATCTTTATATACCTATTAATAATTATAAGAATAGTATTATAAACCCCTTTATACTATTTATATAAGGGAAGATTTATAATAAAATCTATTATAATTAACCTTTATAGCCTAGTTAGCTTAGGAAGTATAGTTAAGTTATTATATAATTAATATTATTTCACCTTAACTCTTTAATAAATATTATAAGAATTAATATATTCTTTAATATCTACCTTTATACCTATCTAGGTATACTTTTAGTAAAGGAGACTAAGTATCTTATTAAGCCTAAAATACCCTACTAAGGGGTTATTATAATAGTATTTTAATAGCTCTTTATAAATTAATAAGTCTTTAGGAATATATAACTTTTTATTATATTTAAGTAAACTTTAACTATTAAATATCTATTAACTAGCTCTCTTAATTTATCTATCTATTATTTTACCTACGCGTTACTAGCTAATAAAAATATCTTCTTATTAAAGTACGTTAATTAATTTAATTATAAACTTTAAAGTTATAATATATACTATTTTATTCTCTATTATTATACTAGCTAGAAAATATAGAATAAGTTATTTATAATTAATAGTTCTAGTAATAGGGTTAAGCTATTTCTTAGTTATATTATAAGTATATTAAGGTAGTATCTTACTTATACTCCTTATAATTTTAGGTTAAGGGTTCTTATACCTTAATAGATATACTTTATCTAAAACTATTATTTTAATAGCTATATTAATAATTCCTAGTACTATTAATCTTATAACTAGTACTAGTATTTATAACTACCTTATATATATATTATATATTATAGTAAGTTTACCTTTATTACTAGAGGGTTATAAGCCCTATCCTAGTATAGGAAATATATAGGCCTTAGTTATAATATAGAAAATAGGATTTAATAAACCTACTACTATTAATAGCTTTTACTATAATATAAAGATAAGTTTATTTATTACTTTACTCTTACTTTTATAATTAGGGCGCCTTGATAGTATATTAACTAAGTTAGTCTTACCTAGTCTATACTTAATAATAAAGTTATAGGTTAAGAGTCTTATTACCTATCTTACCTATTAACTATTTAAGGCCTTTATATTTATAAAACCGCTTAGGTTATTATAATTAATAAGTACTTTAACTAGATAGAAACTACCTTCTAAGTAGTATCTCTACTACTTAAAGATTATAACTATTACAAGTAACTCCTTATTATAAGTTTTATAATATTCTTTAACTAAGTTAATTTTCTTATTTTAAAAGGTTATAAGATACTACTAACCTAATACCTAGAGTTATAATAAAATTCTAGCTAGTCTAAAATCTAATATATTAATCTTAATTTATATAGGTAATATAAGATTAAAATATCTTAATATTAATATATTAAGAAATACTTAATAGAGTATATTAAATATATACTCTACTCTATTAGGCTAATTAAAAGGACCTATTTTAACGCCTTTTATACTACCCTTTAATAGCCCTATTAAAAGTAATATAATTTATAAATATTAATAATAAAAATAATAATAAAAATTTATAAATCTAAGAAAAATCTATACTTTATAGAAGCTCTTTAACCTAGGGTATAACTAGATAGTATCTACCTTATATTAATCTATTATAATACCTTTAATTAAGATAATAAATCCTAAGAACTCTACTTTAGTTATAAAGAACTAATATTTCTTTAGATTAATAAATAATTTATACTATTAAAGCCGCTTAAGTACTTTATATATATAATCCCTATACTTTATATATAATTCTAAATAGATAAAAATATTATTAAGATAAATAATATAAAATTTATCTAGTAACCCTATTAAAGACTTATTAATATAGGCTTAAAAGGTTACTAGAGTATTTATAAGATTAAATAGTATTATTAAATACTTAAAATAACTATATTATATATAAAATATAGTCTTCTACTTATCTCCTTTTTAGATATAAATATAATAATATATATCTTTAAGATTAAGTTTTATAAAGACCTTTACTCTATTTAAGTAGTCTAATATTTTACTAATTAGGGGTAAAGGATATCTATTCTTAATAGTTACCTTATTTAACCTATAATAGTTAATATATAGACGTAGGCCTCTATCCTTCTTTAAGATAAATAGGATAGGTAATTATAAGAACTAGTTAGGAATACGGTACTACTATTAACGTGGCGTTTATAATACGTAGTAGTACTACGCTACCCCTTTACCTATAATATATAGAGGAGGGAATTCCCTCTAAAGGAAAGGGTAGTGATTAGTCTTACTATTAATAAGAATAGAGAGTTCTATATATATATATATACGTACCGTTTATAGTACTTAATAGCTATATTATTATATAGTACCCTTATATTCTAATTACTCTACCCTATTTAGGAGTAATAGCCTAACTATTAGTAAGATAAGTAGAGAAGGGTTATTATAGGCGTAAGGTAAAAAGGTTAGTTAACTAGCGTAGATAACCTACCTAAATATAAGGGATTAAGCTTATAGAGAAAGTAAGTCTTAAGAATTAATTAATAAATTAATAATAGATATATCGCGATTATAACTAACTATCTAGGGGTAGCTATTAAGCGTATAAACCTAGTCCCCGCTACCTAAAACCTAAGAAGTACTATTATAAAGGATATAAGAACTTAAAGAAGAAGTCTCTAAGAGGTAGTAGATATAAGATTTATAATAATATTTATAAGAGTTAAAGTAGGAAATATATATTAATAATACTACTTAAATAGGTTATTAATATTACCTATTATTAATAGAAGAATTAGAACTAAAGCGTCTTTAATATAGAACTTATATTTTTAGGTTATAAGACCTACGTATATATAATAGGAAGTTAGTATAAGAATATTAAGAATAGTTTAATAATATAATTAATATAATTAAAATAAATATAGCCTATTTTCTTAATAACTCTATAAAAATCTAATACGCGTTATATTATATAGCCCTAGACCTTAAGGCTACGTAGCGTAAGTATATAAAGGATATATTAAAGGATAAATAATTCTAGGAATAGTTTAATAGCTTCCTAATAGATTAAATAAAAGATCCTTAAAATTAATATTTAAAAACTAGTAAGCGCTACTTAGAAGCTAAGTAAAAGGAATATTAAAAGATTATAGACTTTATAAATTACCTTATTAAATTAGAAAGATAACTTAAGCTATTAATAGAGTATATACTTTATAATAACCTTCTAAATAAGTTATATAAAGATCTTTATAATTAACTTATAATATAACCTAATATCTTAGAGATAAGGGATACTCTTATTATATTAATAACCTAACTAGAGCCTTATATAGTACTACTTATATATAAAGATTAAAGGGATAATACTCCTACTAAGAGCTAATATCCTTAAAGAGGAAGAGGAAGTTTTAAAGGGCGAAGAGATAATAGCTTATATATAAAGTAAGAAGGGCGGGGCGCTATTAAGGTGTTATTATACCTTCCTTAAAGGCCTAAGCCTAACCTTTCTACTATTAAGTATTATAATTATTAAAAGAAGGGATATATAGTTAAGGATTACTAGAGCGTAAAATTAATAGTTATAAGTATTATAACTAATAAGCTTATAACTAATAAGATATCTAGTAATAAGCTAGAGAAAGGCTTAAATTTAAAAAACCCCTAAGTATTATAATTACGTCTACTATTATAATATAAGGGAAGAAGTAGATATAACGACTTATTATTATAGTATAAGTAGAGCTTAAGAGCTTATAAAGAGAATTTATTATATTAATTAACTCTAGAGTAGATATTAATTATATTAACGCACGCTTAATAAAGGAGTAGGATTAGGAAATAGACCTAAGCTCTAGTAATACCCTATATAATAAAGTTAGGAATCTAATATTATTACTAGGTTCTTATATAGGAGGAATTAAACTTATTAATTCTAATAGTATTATATAATACTATAAGGGCGCCTTCTATATAATAGTAAACCTTAATTATAACTTCTACCTTAGATATTTATAATTAGAAGAATAAAATCCCTAAGTAGATTAGCCTACGTAGAACTAGTAATTCCCTATTAAGAAAAGTAATATTAAGGAGTACTTTAATACTACTAAAGCCCTAGAGGAGTAGCTTAATAATATTATATTTATTATAACGTACTTAGGAGTAGGTAATAAAAGCCTACTACTTAAAGTTAAGCTCCCTTTAAAATTTTAGGAATTTTAAGACGTCTTCTTAATTAAGAATATTAGGGCGCTACTAGATTATATATATTATAATTATGTGATTAATATAAAGGAGAATAAGGAACCTCCCTTTAACCTATTTTATAACCTATTAGAGAAAGAGTTACGCGTATTAAAGGAGTACCTTAAGTAGACTTTAAAAAAGGGGTAGATTTATTATTCTATAAGTCTAGTAGGTATACTAATTCTTTTTATATTAAAGAAGGATAGAATATTATACTTATATATTAATTATAAGGCGTTTAATAAGATTATAATTAAGAATTACTATCTACTTTTATTAATTAATAAAATATTAATAAGATTAGTTAGTACTAAGTACTTAACTAAGTTAGATCTTAAGGATATATATTATTACTTATATATAAGAAAGGGTAATAAATAGAAGACTATATTCTATATAAGGTACGGCTATTTTAAATATATAGTTATACCTCTTAAACTTATTAATATACCTACCTTATTCTAAGTATATATTAATAAAGCCCTAGTAGGACTACTTGGTATTATATATATTATTTATCTAGATAATATCCTTATCTACTCCTAGGATAAAAAGTCCTTTATTAAAGTTATAAAGATAGTATTATAATATCTTTATAAATTTAAACTTTATATTAGCTTAAAGAAATATAAATTTATAATAGTAGAAGTAGAATTCCTTAGCTTTATTATTAGTTATAATAGCGTATATATAGATCTATATAAAGTAAATATTATAGTAGAATAGCTAGAACCTAGGAGTATTAAGGATATTTAGATCTTTTTAGGGTTTACTAATTTCTACTATTATTTTATTAAGTACTATTCCTTTATAACTATAATATTAATAGACTATTTAAAAAATAATTATTTATATATTAAAAATAGAAAGTTAATATTAAGTAATATTATAAGAGTAGTATTTAAGTAGTTAAAGTAACTCTTTTAAGAGGTACTATTACTTATATATTTTAACCTTATAAGAGAAATCTAACTAGAGACTAATACTTTAATTCTAGCTATTATAGCTATTTTATTATAAAAATTCCTAATTAGCGCGGAAGGGGTAGAAGTAGAATAGTATCCTATTACCTTCTACTCTTATAAGTTATATTTAGTAGAAACTAGATATAAGACTTATAACTAGGAACTACTTATAATAGTTAAGGTATTCTAGGTATAAAGGTACTTCTTAGAAGGTAGCTTATACTTAATTATAGTAATTACTAATTATAATAACTTAAGGTATTTCTAGATAATATTATTATTAATAAGGAGATAAGTATATTAGGTAATAAAGCTTATAATATATAACTTTAAGATATACTATTATATAAGTACTAAGAACCTAGCTAATACCTTATTAAAGTAACTAAACTATATACTAGTAATAAATAAAGAAGATACTTATCTATTAATATTATAAAATAAGTTAAAGAATATTAGGTATATTCCTTCTAATAAGTACTATATATATAGCGTTTATAAAGGTCTATAAGATAATAAGGCCCGTAGTTATAAATAGTATAAAAGGTTAGAGATAGGGCTTAAAAAGCATTATACCCTAAAAATAGGGGAGAGTAACGCGCTCTTAAGGATATAGAGTAGTATAGGTAATAGCTTAAACCCTATTATAGGATAGTTTAATATTAATTAAATAATACTTAGAAGGTATATTATAACTACGTTAATAATAGAGCGCGTATAAAATAAGTATAATAACTTAATATTAGAGATACTCTAATATCTCTAAGAGGGAGATAAGGATATTTATAATAAGAAATAATTATTAAAGTCCTAGGGCTATAAAAAGGCCGCTAATATATCTCTATTAATAGATAAGATAGGGGTCCTTTATAAGGGTGGCGTAGTTTTTATACCTAGTAATAAAGTAATTAGATAAGAAATCTTAAAGCTTTATTATAATAATCCTTATATTAGCTACTACTTATAGAAGTATATATAAGAGCTTATTAAGCGGAAGTTCTATTAGAAATTAATAGGATAAGATATTTATAATTATATATAAAAATATTTAACTTATTAATTAATAAAGCCGCGTAGATATACTATTTATAGTATACTATTACTATTATTAATACTTATAAGACCTTTTTAGGAAATTATAATAGATTTTATTATAGATCTCCCTCTAAGTAAATAGAAGGGTAGTATTTATAATATAATCTTAGTAGTTATAAACTATTATACTAAGGTAGCTAAGTATTTACCTACTATAAAAATAGTTAATACTATTAGTATTACTAACCTATTATACTATAAAATCTTTTTAAAGTTTAATTAGCTAGAAGGTATTATTAGTAATTAAGGGATAGTATTTATAAGTAGCTTCTAGGTAGCTATATATTATTATACTAATATAAAAAGAAAGCTTAATATTACTTTCTACCCTTAAATAGATAGTTAAATAGAGAGATAGAATAGTATACTAGAGTAGTATCTATATTATTATTCTACTTAGAGATAAGATAACTAGGTAGAGTTACTTTATCTAGTAGAGTTTATATATAATTATATAAAGTATATTAATACTAGGTTACTTCTATATAAGGCGCTTTATAACTACTTACTTAAGCTAGATATAGAGCTTTTAGAGCTACTATTAGGAGAAGTCCTATTAATATAAAAAAGGGCTAAATTACTTTAGAAATAAAGGGAAGGTTTAAAGTAGTACCTATATTAAGTATAAGCTATATAGGTAGAGTATATAAATAAATAGTAAAAGTAAAGATAATATAATATAAGTAATTATATCTTATTAAATATAAAGTATAAGTAATTAGTATAAGTAATTAAGAAACTATTATAATATTATCTAGGGCCTTTTAAGGTCTTTAATTATATTAGTAGTTAGGCGTATAGGTTATAACTACCTTAACCTTTTATATATATAATATCTTTTACGTCTTACTTATAAAGCTATATTAGGGTAATAGTAAGAGTATTATAAAAGTTATATAAGTAGAGCTTATAAATAATAAAGTTAAATAGGAAGTTAAAGCTATTCTTAATTATAAAATTTCCTATAATAAACCTTAGTATTTAGTAAAGTAGAAGGGTTAGTCTTACAATTATAATTAATAGCTATATAAGTAGGACTTAGTTAATATACTAGATATATTAGAAAGATTTAAGTAGGATTACCCTAAGATATAAAGTTTATATTATATAGGAGGGGAAATAATTTCTATTATTATAAAAAAATATATAAAAAAAAGATACCTAATATAACTAGACTACTAAAGGTATTATAAGAGAGAGCTATTATACTATACTAGTAGTAATACTAGGCCTATTACTATTACTACTACTAGTAATAAGAGTATCCTCTTTATTATCCTCTTCTTTATCCTTTATAATAGGAGGGAGGCGCTTTTATAATATATTAGTAAGGCTTTAAAAGTGCTTTAAAAGGGGAGATAGAGTAATATATATATATTAATAAAGGATATTAAGAATACCCTCTAGGGTATTTATAATATAGATAGTAATAGCTAGGTTAACCCTAGTAGGAGCTATAGTAGTAGTAGGGGCGGAGGAGGCGCGGTAAAGGTAGTAATAATACTATTAAATAAGCCTATTAAAAGTTTACTAGAATCTAGTAAGTTAAGGGAGGTTAGAGCTAGTATCTAAAGTAGTTATAATATCTAAGGACTAAAGAAGGCGCGTATAAGTATAATAAGTATAGGTAGGGATCTCCTATTAATATTTAGTATTAAGATCTTTATAATAATTATATCTAGTAGAGCTAAGGGAGGCGCGTATATAAGTTATATTATTAAAGGAATAAATAAAGCCTTAAGTAAAAATATTAGACTTATAACTCTTTAGATTAGAATATAGTATAATAAAGGTATATTATATAAGATAATATAAGAATAGGCTAGGAGCGGCTTAATAGGGGAGGTTATATACTATTATAAGTAGAGGGGGTAGTAGTAGTCTTCTTTTAATTAGTAGTAAGGGTAAGTTTATTATTAAGGATTACTTATAAAATAACCGCTAGAAGTATAAGGAGGTATAGTAAGGCGCGGAGGAGGTGATAATATAAATAAGACTTAAAAAGGACTTAATATAATTAATAAAAAATAAAGATATTATAATTAGAAGAATAATATTAAAGTTATATAAAGAAGGTACGCCTTAAATACTTAGTAAACCCTTAATAGCGATAACTTCTTATTTACTTTAAAATACTAAGACTTCTAGCTACTTTTATAATAAATTAATAAAGGATAATAAGAAGTATAATAGGAATATATTATAATATAAGGATTATATATAAGAGTAGCATTTATAATTATTATAGTTTAATAAAACTATAGATTCCTTAAGGCTTAGCTTAGAGGGCCTATAATTAATTACATTATTACACTCTTATTAGAGGTATATTCTATTATTAAGGGAGTATCTTTTATAGATTATAACCTTTTATACTCTTAGAGCCTAAGAGCCTAGATAGGGAGATAATTATAAGGACTAGTTAGGAATATAGTACTATTATTAACGTGGCGTTTATAGTATATAGTAGTACTACACTACCCCTTTACCTATAGTATATAGAGGAGGGAATTCCCCCTAAAGGAAAGGGTAGCGATTAGTCTTACTATTAATAAGAATAGAGAGTTCTATATATATATATATATGTACCGTTTATAGTACTTAATAGCTACGTTATTACGTAGTACCCTTATAGCAATCTTATAAGACTCTTAGAGTACCTAATCTATCCTTTTATTAAGGCTTTATCTAGATAGTATCTTAATTCTATTAACTCTATATTTAATAGGTTATATAAGGGTTTATAAAGTAGGTTACTAGTTATATTAATAGTATAATTACTTTCTTAATAAGATAGTAGATATCTAGCTTCTTTAACTAAGAATATATCTAAGAACTTATTAAACTTTAGAGGTAATATATATAAATTAACTATATATTCCTTATCTAGATTACTTACTTCTACTACTCTAAGTTTTAGTTATATATATTCTAGATCTATAATATTAGAAATAAGGAGTATATAAATAGTAGGCTATTTTTTAAAAAACTTTATAAACTATTATAGATTATTTAATTAGAATAATAACTTATTAATTCTAAAGTACTACTTCCTTATACTTATTAACCTTAATACCTACTATATACTATATAAATCTATTAATAACTAGTAGTAATCCTACCTTATTAATTATATAAAAAATATAGGTATACTAATAGGAAGAGCCCTAACTATTAGTAATTTAATATATTATATTATATATACTATAATAAAATATAGGCTTACTATTTATAAAGCCTAGTTATAATAACTTAGTATCTTTAATATATTTTAAACTTACTTTAATAGTATAAGCTTATAAGATAATATTTAACTAGGAATTATAATTAAGATATCTCTTATACTTAAGAGGCTTATATTTTAATATTATCTTAACTTTATATTAATATAATATTAGAGGTTTAACCTCTACTCCTTATAACCTCTCCCCTAATAATTTAGAGTCCTTAATAGGGTCTAGCCTTTTCTCTACTCCTTACTTATATATTAGCCCTATTTACCTATTATAATAAGGTTTAAGTATCTTCCTTTTTATTAGAATCCGCCTTATTTTAGTAGATTAGGATAACTTATAATATAATAGCCCTTTTTATTATAATTCTAATAAATAATATCTAATAAGTCGCGTAATTTAGGCTTATTATAACTACTCTTACTATTATAACTATTTATTCCTTATCCTCTTATAATATAATCCCTATTTATTTATAATTTTTTATCTTTATTATAATCCGCGTACTTATATAGTATATTTTACTAGCCTTTCTTTCTAAGGCCTTTAGTCTTATTAATATTAGCCTTAAGGCGTACTACTAATAATAGGAGTTTATCTCTTATATTAAGTAGAGACCCCTAATTTATAAGGGTAATTTAAAGCTCTATAATAAGCTTAATATATAAATTTATTACCCGCTTACTTTTAACTTTTTTAGGAAGTTAGGCTTCTAAAGATATTAAGTATATTTTAAATTAATAAATTACTTATATTAAGTATTAATATAGCCGGCGACGAGATCTACCTATACGTGGTACCGGCTACGAACCTTCTAGTATCTCGGTACTAGGAGAGCTGAGAGATCTCACGGTGTTTTGGAAGTACCGTCTAGGGTTACCTAGTTATTACGGAATCGACACGCAGGTAGAGTATAGTAATAACGAGAATAGGAACGCTAACGCGACAGAAAAACAGAGAAGATAGAAGGAGAACTCTTAGAAGATTACGGTAAAAGATGTAACGCGATAGAATACATAGATATAGATAAAAAATGCATGCCATATAGATACCCCTTCCACCTCTCCCTAATATAACCTCCGCTTCCCTACGCGTGTTATAAACGCGACATACTAGTAATACTAGTAATACTAGTATAAGACGATAGAAATACTACCGATATAAAACCTCTATAGTATTACAGGATATATATGGTGCTTCTATACCTATACCCGCCACAGGGTCTCTTACGAGGCCACGTCCCTATACTCCAGCCGATTCCGCTCCGCGCGGTCTAGGTAGCCTAAGTCTGCCTACCTCAGGGTAGCTATAATACACACAGATAATAATAGTATAATAAAAAGATAGTAATACTATAGAGCTAGCCCTTCCTTCCTCTTAATAATCGAGCGTAAGCTAGATAGTACACCGGGTATATACTGCCGCCATTACTGCCGTACGGCGGCGAGGATACTCCAGTCCCCTTCCTAGGTAGTCCTTGCGGTACGGCTGCAGGTAGTGGGTACCTAACCCGAAACAGGACGTAGGTATTAGACTCCTCACCTAATAGCCTGTAAGCGCGATAGGGCCGCCGGTCTAGTTAGCTAACGGTACCTATTATCTTCTACACGTATATACCTTAATAGTAGCGGCCGATATAACCGCGGTAAACACACCGGGTATCCGCTACCTTACTATTATACGGCGGGGGGATACTTAGCCGCACCTAGGTAGTCCCTACGGTATAGTAGTAGGCAGTAGAGGCCTAACCCGTATAGAGATACGTGGATATTAGCCTTCCCACCTAATGGTCTATAAGCACGCTAGGGCCGCTGGCCTCCTCACCTAGTAGTACCTAGCACCGATAGACTAGTAGGTAAGTACTAGTTCTATCACCTCCCTTTACGTATACACGCTCCCCGTTACGGACGTTATAACCGGGACTATAAGAAATTATCCGTTATAAGGATTCATCTATTACGCTAAACGGATCAGATTAAGAATAGCCGGTAGAGATAGAAAAGAGAAAGGGGCTAGGCCCTAGATAAGGAAAAGGAGTTTTACCTGCAGACGAAACTTTAGTGCAATAGGTAGTAAACCCGACCCCTCCACTACCTCCCTAGTGGTAGGCCTACTAGGGGGGGGAGGGAAGGAGCTGTAAATGGTTAAGAGAACCGTAATTATCAGGTGGAGTTTTTGTCCCTGTAGTAGGGTTTCTCCCCGAATAACATGTACGTAATACGTACCCCCGAATAGCCTACCCTTATTAGCTTTTTAGCTAGTATAGGAGTATAATTAATTAATTAAATCAATTAATTAAGTATTAATATATATTAGTATATTATTAATAAATACTTAACTCCCTATTTATAAGATCCTTAATATAATTTAGTAAAAAGTCTATAAAATCCTTCTAACTTAATATTTCTAATAGATAAGAATATAAATAAGTAGCTTTAAGTTATTCTAAGTTACTCTTAAGCGCTAGTATTATAAATAGAATATATAATATCTATATAATAAAGTTAAATAGAGTTTATAGAAAAGATATATTATATTATTATATCTAGTCTTAATATTCATAGATATTCTTATTATAATAGTTAGAAATAGGGGTTAGCTTTAATATACGTTAAAAGGGATTTAAGTACTCCTTAGCTTTATTATATATATACTTCTAACCTATACTACTATTACTATAAAGAGAAATCTATTCCCTAATTCTAGGGTAGTAATATCTACTTTAACTTCTTTAAGTTACTAAATTTATAGTAACTCTTCTTACTTATACCTTACCTACGTAAAGCGTTCTATTATAAGGGGAAAACTTCCTTTATAATTCTCTAAATCTCCCTTAAGGGTATTTTTAGTATTATTAGGTTTATTTATATCCCTTATATAACTTTCCTATTCCCTTTCCTATTAATTAAGATTATTATTAATAGTATTTAATAAACTACTTTTATCTTAACTTTATTATAACGGCGTGTTACTTATAATACTACTAGAGCGAGTTATATTTACTATAACTAATAATAGATTACTACCCTTAAATAGGTAGAAGAATTAGAATTATTATAATTATAAATTATAGGGGTTATATAGTAATATAAAAT
>JAABUV010000871.1_pt1 | contig 45257 bp, 82 predicted proteins | sample 5559971 | NCBI WGS metagenome assembly JAABUV01 (sample SAMN10711881, study PRJNA513362) | rock metagenome | isolation source: Antarctica rocks | place: Antarctica: Victoria Land, Knobhead nord | collected 2015-12-19 | reverse complement strand
CTGCGCGGCCTGGCGGCCGAGCCCGCCGCCGCGGCGGCCGTGCTGGAGGACCTCACCGCGAGCCCGGCCGCCGCGCGGCTCTGCCTCGTCGCCACCAGTGCGCGGCCGGCCGCCCCGCCGGGCTTGCGCTGCGCGCCGTACATAGAGTGCGCACACAAGGCGACCCACATCTCACACGTGCTAAGATTGGCAAGCGCGTCGGCCCGCCGCTGGCGCCGAGCACGCTGACGCGCGCCTGTGCGCGAGCTGCGGCGGCCCCGCGCCCGCATAGGAAGGCCAAATCGTCCAGGCAGCAGCGGTCGCCAGAGGGCACCTGACGCCCGCTGTGTGCGCGCAGGCCGGCTGGCGCAGTGGCTGCCGCCGGCGCCGGGCGCGCTGGCGCGCGCGCCGCTGCGCGAGCTGCGGCCCTGGGCGCCCGCGATCGGCAGCAGCTCCTCGGCGCGCAGCCTGAACCCGCGCCCCGGCCGGCGGCCCCCGCAGCGGCCCGGCGCCCCCGCAGGCCCCCCGCCAGCCGGCGCGGAGGCGGGCGCGCCGGCCGCCGGCGCAGCGGCCGGCGACGGCGCGCGCGGCGGCGGGGCTGCAGACCCTGCCGGAGCCCTGCACCTGGCGCCCGACCCGGCGGGCGGCCCGCCCTGCGCCAGCGTCGAGGACGTGGCCTACCTCGCGCGCAGCCTGCGGCGCCGCATGGTGCAGCGCCTGGACGCTGCGTCCGCCGCGGAGTGAGCGTGGGGCGGCGCTTGGGTTTGAAACCCTGTACCAAAGCCCATGCATGGCCCAGATCCGTTGGGCTGTCGCAGCCTGCTGCGCTGTGTGGTGTAATGGCCTGGCGACCGCGTCCGCGGTGGAGTAAGTGGGGGTCGCGGCGGGGTTTTTTACCCTCTGTGAGTGCTTGGCGCGCCCCAAGTTTGCTTTACCCTGTGGCGCAGCGACCTGACGGTCACGTTGCTGAACAGGGTCGTGTAGTGGTGCGCATGGTGCAGTCGATGCGTCAGAGGCAGAGCAGCGACACGCGCTGAGAGTGCTAGCCCGACAGCCTGAGACTCTCAGAAAGCCTCTGTGACAGGTGGTGAACCCGACGCTGAGCGCAGTCTGTCCGTGACGGCGCCCGCCCTGAGGCGTCACTGTACCGTCGCTCTGCAGTGCGCCGGAGAGCGGTTTGTCAGAGGAAGTACGGCGGCAAGGGGAGCAGAGCATCCGCCGGGTTTGACAATTTCCGCATCTTGCCGGAATAGCACAAGCACCAGGGCAGCAATGGCAAACAGCGCGAGCGCGCGGTGCGCAAGTTGTATACTTCTACGTCGCCAGGCACAGCATGCGACAAGTTGCAGAAGGAGGGACGCCAGGCGCGCGGAGGGGCCTGCTCCCCACAGCTGCTTGTCCCACGGACAGCGGCAGCCCTGGGGCGGGTATGTGTGAAACGTGCATGATGGTTTCCACTCAGGCCTGTTCAGTGTACAACAAAAGCTTGCTCCTAAGCTGGGCCCGGGGGTGCGCTGCTGCCAGCCGCCTGCGGTGGCAAGCGTGCGCATGAACGCCTGTAGGCGCGGGCCTGCCCCGTCCGATGCACATGCAGCGGCTCCTCAGGGGCTATGCCTCGCCGACCATGGTCCTCACCGGCGACGCGTGGCGCGCCTTGCCTGCCCCGCCCTCCCGCCCTACGCCCCTCCCGCCCTACACCCTAGGTCTTAAGCTGGCCCCACAATGCGCTAGCGAGTGCAGACTGAAGACTTGCCACAGACAAGGCGCGAATCACTACTCTGCATTCATTACAGCGCCTCAGGTGCCATTGATCACCCGCACACGCTCCCGCTGGGCGCCGGGCGCCGGGCCGCGGCCGCGCGACTGCGGCACGCTCAGGCGCCTCCTGGTCATCAGGCTGCGCCGCTGCGGCATGCTCAAGCTCCGCCGGTGCGGCGAGGCCGGCGCTGCCGCCGGCGCCGCGCCAGGTGATGCCCCTTTCGCTGCAGCGTCCTGCGCCTGCGCGCCGCGGCACACGGTCACGCCAGGTCGCAGCTGGGCAGGGCTGAGCGGCGGCACCGCGACCACGCCATGCATGCAGACGCGCACGGCAGCAGACGCGCAGGGCCCCTACGGGCGCCCCCCAGCCACCACCACAGCTCGTCTGAATCGCGCAGGGTGCTTGGCAGCGCCTGTCATGGCAGCGCATGCATGCTAAGGCTTGTTTCATGATGCGTGTCTACTCGGTGCCAGGGCATCACCCGCCACAGCGCGACCTTGGGGACTGTCATGGCGGCGCATGCATAGCCAAGCCTCTTCGCAGATGTATATAGACTCGCTGCGGGGCGTCACCCGTCATTGCGCGACCTCGGGGACTGTCATGGCAGCGCATGTATGCCAAGGTTCTTTCCTAGGGCAGGCATCCTGACTGGTTGCGTTGCGAGGGCGTCACCCGCCACTGCGCGACCTCGTGCACGATGTACGGCTGCATGAGCAGGATGGAGGTGTCGTTGTAGTCGCCATGCGACACGAGGCCCAGCAGGTCGGCGCGCATGCCGGTCACCTCGCCCGACCCATCGCTGCTGTACCGGAACCGCGTGCTGTTCCACACCGGCGAGCCTGCCGCGCGAGCGAATGAATCTGGAAAATGCAACGACAAGGCCCAGTAAACACCCAAGCGCATCTGTGCCGCAGCATCCTGTTTGCTGGGGCGCGAGTCGGCGTGCCAGCTGCGCCACGCTGCGCATGCGTCAGCCCCGACATCTTTGCACCTGAGCACTAAGCTCCAGCGCTGGCACTGACATGCTGCACAGGACCTGCGCCTGCCTGCCTGCCTAAAGCGGCAGCAGCGACAAGTTCGACAGGGCACCACACGCGTGCTTGTCGTGCAGTCAGGAATGCCGCATGGCTGCATGCGCAAAATCAGCCAGCGCATGGGCGCGCGCGGAACATCAGCTCCTGCCCGCACCCGACTGCCCGTAGAACACCCAGCACTCAACGTAGAAGTAGCCGTAATCATAGTCCACGGGGTCGGTGTCGGTGCAGTTCTGCATCCACATCGTGCCGGGCTTGTCGGCCGGGTAACCGGCCGTCTGCACGGTCTGCCCCTGCGCGGCCGCACGCGTGCGAACGGTGAGCGGGTGGCGAGCCCCATGCAGCGTGTGTGCCCAGCAGGCATGCACGCTCTGTCAGTGCGACAGCCCAGGCTGCGCAGAGGCTCAGACGTCCGCACGTCTCGGCAGTGCGAAGCTGCAAGCAGGTGCACGCACTGCGCCCCTGGCGCGAAGTAGCAGCGGGCGCCGCTGCAGGGGCCTGACACCCGCGGCGCCGCGCCTGCAGCCAGTCCTGCGAGCTGTCGTTGCGCGTCGCGCGCATGTGGAAGTAGCCGGTGCTGTTGGAGCCGCCCACGTCGCGGTCCAGTGTTATGAGGCCATAGTCGCTGAATTGCGAGTTGGGGTCGTACAGCTCGCTGACACGCGAGTGCGCGATGCCCGCCCAGCCGTGCGGCTGCTCGTCCAGCGTGCCCAGGCGCGGGTCGTAGCCCGGGACGAACCTGGCGCGCACGGGCACTTGTGTTAGCTGCTCAGCCGGTTGCGCGACGGCGCAAGCTGAACAGCCCAGCCCAGCCCAGCCCCGTATCGGACAAGAATGCCCTGCCGCAGCTGCAGCCCATGGCACCTGACGCACCCGTGCCGCACTCTACTGGCTGGCATTGAAAAAGTGCAGACAAATATGCTTGCGTCACCAACCCCTGTGGTGCAGCGCTTTCTGTCAGGCGCTGCTTCACCGCACACTGCGCACACTGCACAGCCGAACAGTGCACGCGGCCTTGCACACGCCACTTGGCTGCGCTGCAAGCGCAGCATGTGTGATGTTGACACCGTTCACGCGCACTGCCTCCTGGTCTCCTGCCGTGCTGCGCATCCTCACAAAGCCTGCCGGGCTGCGCACACATCCTCCTCCAGCGAGGTCGCGTTGATGCAGTGCGCGGCGGTGAGCACGTGCCGCGGGCCTATCAGCGCGCCCGTGCAGCCCGCCAGGAACAGGATGCCTACCGCCGAGAACGGAAACTCCTGCGAACGGCACGCGCCCGGCAGCTTCATCAGCGCGCTTGCACCGTGTACACGCCCCCGCACATGATGCCCTCCTCCCTCTGACAGCACGCACGCGGGGCGCCGCAGCCGCCAGAGCAGCGGCCGCAGCGGCGCGCACAGGCGCAGCGGCGCCCGCGCGGCATTTCTGGCACAGGCAAAGGATCCGGCGCGCCGGCCTGCAGGCTAGCTGGCGCGCAGCGGGCCGCACTGCGCACATGTATGTTGTGCACCGGCGAGCGCGTGTCGGTGGCGTTCAGGTTGTCCGGGATCGGCAGCCCGGCCTCGTCAATACCCGCCGCGCCGGCCCAGGCCAGCAGCCCTGTCAAGCAAACCGCGACCAGCCAGCGGCCTCGCCTGCTTCGCTGCCGTTCGCTTGCGTGCATCGCGCCCTGCGACGGCTTCCTGCGCTCGGCCTCCAGCCACCTTCCGAGAGTGGGCTTCCGGCGAAGGGTTGGCAAACCCTGTACGCAGGCTCCCCACCGGGCCAGCTCCCGCTTGATGCCAGCAAACCGAGAACCATTTTACTGCAGCGCCTTGCGCTCCAAGACAGCCACAGACACAATCATGGCCACTGACGAGCAACGCCAGCTGGCATCCCTTGCGCTTGTGCTCATTGCTGCGGTGGGCGTTGTGCTAGCCGCGCTGAGCGGGCGGAGTGTGCAGGGCATGTCGCCGATGGGCGCCGGCCTGAGCGGCCTTGGCAGGAACCGAGGAAGTGTGGGGAGCTATGGCAGCATAGGTTGGTCCTTGACAACCTGCGCTTGTTCTGCAGTCTGCTCTGGGCTGCCTTCAAACAGAGCGCGTTCTGCGTGACACACCGTCTCAGCACCTGTTTTGCACGCAGGTTCGGTTGGGAGCTACTTCAGCATCGGTATAAGCCCATCAGTGCATTTGCCTTGCACAAGAACAAAGTAAGCTCTCAGAGTGCCGGTGGCGGTGCATGCGCAACCACCGCTGGCTGCGCGCCAGGCTCCGTGGGCAGCGCTTTCTCGATAGGCAGCGTCGGCTCTGCCTTCTCTATTGGAAGCTTCTTTGGCCTGGGCACCGTGGTGGCGGTGCTCAGCGCTCTGAGCTTTGGCGGGTGTGCTCCTCGACCGTACTGCGTGGAGACATTCTGCTTTTGTCCAGGCAACAGCGTTGACTTTGCTGCGTCTAAAAGAAGGTCCGGCGAGCAACTGTCATGGAACGCGCTCACAGGTGTCTGCAGCTCGGCTACTGCGGCCTCCCCTACGGCCTGGGCCAGGCGCGGGCTGCCGCACGGCGCAGGAGAATGCGCTGAGTGCGGCTGCCGAGGCACCTGCCTCCAGCGGGGCGTGGCTGTTTAGCTTTCAAAGGCTGTGGCGGAAGTGTTGCAAGGCAGCGCTTTGCATGTAGAGCCTGGGCCGTTGCTGCCCAAGCCTCAGCTCATTGTGATGCATTTGCCTGCAGCAAAGCCTCCAAGCAAGGTCTGTTGACACGCCTGCCTGCATCGCTGTTAGGAAGTTTTGTAGCGTTGCTGCGCAGTGAGTACTTTGCTGGTCCTGCAAGCTTGTTGGAGACATGCGAGTATGATACAACAAGCAGCTGCTCATTCGTACGGTGTTGCCCTGAGCACACCAGCAGCCCTGACAGCGCCATGGCCTACCAAGCTTTCAGGGCGCACGTCCAGGCTAAGCACAAGGGGACATTGCTGCACACTTGGGCTCACGCGCCAAGTCCTTCACACAACAACAACTGGCAGCACGCATATGTCGTGAAGCCGCTGCCTCCGCGGCTGCCTCCGCGTCTCCGAGAGTGGCGCTGCCGCGAAACCGCCCCTGGCGCCACCCCACCCTTCATGCGGCCAACTCCCGATTGCTCCTAGTGGACGTGTTGCAAAGCAATAACCAGACCGTCTCTTCAACACTTCGCACACATGTGTTCCTGCCTGACCTGGCCCAGGTCCAGCTGCATGTGCGATGCATGCAAGGCTGAAGTGCGATGCAAGCAGCACTGATTGACCCGCATGCAGTCAGCCCCCCGTCGCCCAAGCACAGCGGGCGGTGCCTGCAGCAAACCCCACCAGGCAAGCCCGCCGCGCCATGTCTGGCTCCCCCTCAGCGATGCTGGACAACCACCAGCGGGCGGTGCGTGGGCTTGAGGACCACCTTGATGCAGTTGTCCTGCGCGCGCGCGCGCGGGTCCGCATGCAGGTACGGCTGCTGGGCCTGTCACAGCGAGCGAGCTCGGCGCGCGCATGCCACCACCCTGCACTGCAGCCATTGTGCTGCACAGGGTGTGAGCTGTCGACGGCCTCCCGCATTTGGGCTTGCAATAAGGCCGGAGCGGCTCATGCTTGCGGCGCAGGCCTCGCGCATGTGCCACATGAGGCTCGCTCTTCAGCTTGTTCACAGCGGCCCCTAGTCACGAGCTTGTCCTCCCGCACACGCTGGGCACGCATGGGCGCATTTGATGCCGCGTTCTGTCCCAAACCCCGTCCAAGACCCTCCAGGACCCTGTGGAGGATGCTGGGCGCGCCTTCTTCTCGTTGAAGATCGAGTATGCGTGGGCCACGTCCTCGAGCGGCGGCCGGTGGCTGACGACCACGGAGGGGTCCAGCTTCACCGCCTGCACCAGCTCCAGCCTGTCGCAGCAGCGCCACACTCGTGTGATGCAGCGCGACAGGCGCTTTCGTTTCACGCACGGAGCTCCCGTTTATCTGCCGTGGAGTCAGTGCCAAGTGCGCACGCGGCAGGGCAAGAGCAGTGTTGTGTCTGGCGCGCAGGTAGTCAACAAGGACTTTGCCGTCTTGTTGGAGGGCAACAAGAAGGGGGTGCGCCGCACAGGTGCTTCCAGTAGCGCTGGACGGGCGTCTGCGAGCCGCGCATCTGGTGCCCCTTCTCCATGAAGGCGCCTGCCGCCGCAGGCGCGCACCGCCTGAGCCGCCATGCAGCGGGATACAGGTGAGATGTGCGCACGGAGCATGCTCGCGGCGCATGCTAGCAGCGGAGCGGGCACCGGCCTGCTACGACGCATCACAATCCGCAAGCCCTCCCTTAGCACAGGGTCAGCATTCTGTGCCGGCCGGCCGACAGCACGCAGCACAGGGCTCTACACACACGTCCGTATGAGCTCTTCTTGTGTGCGCCCATGTACTCGATCCGAGATGTCATGGATTGAGCCGGTGTGGTTGTACTCGAAGCACATTTGCGAAGGTATGCCTTGTGGACACTTACGCCTGGTGCAAAGGAAAATACAAGTTCTAGCCGCAGATTGCGCCGAAGACAGCAGAGTGCGCTTATATCTCGAAATGAGCACATGCGCAGGCTGCTGTGCGCCGCACCGATGTTGAACTTGTTGGTGAACCCAGCGTACACGCCGACAATCGAGATCCGCCCCGCCTGTTGCAAACCCCAGCCCATGTCGGACCGCCTTGTGCGCTGCTGGCCAGCAGCACCATGCGCAGCAAGCAAGGGCTGCAACTTAAAAGAAGCCCCAGGCCTTTTCTGATGTGACATCGGACGTGCGGCGCACTGGCAGGCGCGCAGCAGCTGCCACTACCAGAGCACACAACATCTGTGAAACGCACAGCAACTTGGTGACGATGTGAGAGGTGCAAGCAGCACGGCACACACGCTGCAAGCTGTGCTCACGCAGGACACTGTAAAGCACCACTGCTGAGCTGCTGAGCTGCGTGCTGATGTTTGTGCCAGCGCATGTGCTGCATGCGCAATGGTGCCCTATGCACATGCATGGGCCCCTGCATGTACACGCAATAGGGCGTATGCCCACTTTACGCCCTGTTGCCTGTACATGCAGCAACTCGCGCATGTGCATAGTTCACCATTGCGCATGCAGTACATGCGCTTGCACAAATATCCGCGCTAATGTATTCTCAGCCTGCTCTGTGCAGTCCAAGCAACATGCGCGCCTCGCACGTGTGACGCGTCTGGCCTCATGCAGCCACCCACCCAGCTCTGCTTGCCCTGCAGGCATGCTCTAAAGGAGCCCGTGCCTTGCGCGTGCAGTAGATGATCTCGTCGAGGACCTCGGAGGGGTCGGTCTCCACGTGCAGCTTCATCTGCAGCCTGTGCGTCAGGCTGTGCGCGTAGTGCTGCCCTGCGCGCGCGGAGCGCAGGCTGTCTTCCATGCCAATCTGCAGATCTGAGCCAGATATGTTCTCAGAAGGTCACCTTGCAAGCACATACACCAGGGTCATGCTATACAGGGCAGCTTCCTGCATCATGCAAATACTAGGCAGTTCTGCATGGGACTGTCGGGTAGCTTGCGTCCTGAGCGCATAAGAGCAGCCCCTCGTTCCTTCGCTACCGTAATGCTGTCCTGGGACGCGGGTACCTGGTAAGGCTGCACCAGGTCCTCTCAGCGCATCATGCAAGGCGGGACATGCGTTATCAAATTGACAGTACTTCCATATGGCCTGAGGGTAGGGCGCACCGACAGCCTCAATGCCGACATCGGGGCCATGCGGCACCATCTTGGCCAGCTGCTCCTTCACGCTCACCTGCGCCGCGCTCACACGTGGTGTCCAGCTCAATACCAAACAATTCAGAAGCATGCAGATGGACATTACGTAGCAACTGCTTGAAGGCCAGGGCCAGAGGATTGTGAAAGGGCTCACGGGGCACCTCATGCACCACCGACACACAGCGTGCCTGCATAACTGCAATGGCAGCGTCCATGCTGCAAGCTGAGCGGACAGGTGTCCCAAGACGGCAACAAGCAGGTGCACAACCTGCAAACGAGGATAGTATCTGTGTCAACCGCTGGTGCGCGCATGGTGGGATGCTGAGTGAAGCGTGTGCGGCTACCCACTAGACCATACCCGTTACGGGCGCACCTCGCGGAAGTTGATGGTCTCGACGCCCGGGACGACCTTCCTGACGTGCGCCTGCGCGCCGCCGGACACACGCCCGCTGCTGGCCTACCCGCCAGCCCCCCGAAAAAGGCGAGCACAGGAGAGGAGCTGACAGGAACACGGCGGCGGCAGCAGCAGCGCCGCGCTTGGGAGGTGCCGTGCCCGAGCGCCGGTGCTGGCTGTCACTGGGTGCGGAGCAAGAGGGGCGGGGCGAGCATGTGATGTACGAGATAGGAGGCACAGGGCGAGCACACGATACTTGAGGATGGGGGCCAGGCCAGGCGTGTGAGCCGGCGAGCGAGAGAGCGGGCGGCTCTGTCATGCGGGGCGCGCGCGCGGCCGCACCAGGCGGTAGGCGTGCTCGTCGATGAGGATGACGCGCGCGGCGCCGCGGTGCTTGGCGCACTGCGCGGTCAGGATGCCCACCGGGCCTGGCGCGCGCCAGAGATCGTGGCCGTGCAGCTGGTGCAGCCTATCCTTTCACACCATCTAATGGGGAGGAAGGGAGCTTGGTATGTGCAGCAATGCCCGGCATGCAAGCCATGGCAGCCTCACGGCAAAGTCACACACAGGGAGCAAGTGCTTAGGCGCTCGGGAAATTGCTCGGCAATAACATCGTGACACCATGGCAGAAGGCACACAGGGCCCGCAAACTTAGGGCCCACATCACCTGGCTGCAAGGCACAGTGTGCCCAGGGAGTTCCCATCCTGTGGCTCACCCGCAAAGTAATAGCGCCGGATTGGCCTTGGCAGCAAAACCTGGAGGACATGCGGTGCAGAGGCGCACCGCAGCCCCAGATGGCCACCACGTCGCCCAGCCCCACGTCGCCCATCTCGTTGGCGTTCCTGCCGCAAACACATGTTGGGCTACCTGTGCAGCTTGCAATACATGTGATGCCTGCTCATTGCCTGGCATTGCCAGCCGGCTGCTCGGCCACAGTCCCTGGCGCGCACGCTGCCACACGTGAACATGTCAGCCACTGCGCTGTGGCCCCTCAGGCAGCACGCGCGCGCTGACACGGCCTTGGTGACCTGCATGTCTGTCCACAGATTAAGTGCGGCATTTGCTGTGGCCCCGTGTCCATCATGTCAATCATCACATGTGCATGACAGACATGCGCCTGCACAGGCTGTGGGGCAGCGCACCAGGCGGTGGGCAGGATGTCGGACAGGAAGACGACCTTCTCGTCCGGCAGCTCGAGCGGGCTGGGCAGCTTGAGCAGGTTGACGTCCGCTGCGCGCACGCCGCCTGGGTCAGGCGAGCACGGCGCAGCGCCTTCGGAGGTAGCGCGGCCGCGCCGGCGCAAGCGGGTGCACTCCCACCGCATGCACAAGTGCTTTGATGGCAGCACATGGCCTGCTCGGCAGCTCTCCCCCAGAGGCTGCAGCAAGGTCTCCCACAGAGGCTGCAGCATCAGCATGAGCGCGTAGCATAGTCGAGGTTGAGAAAATGCAGAGCAGCTGCCACAGGCACGGCCCTCAGAGCCTGGAGAGCACATTACCATTCGAAGCCTGAGTGCAGGTGCAGCAAGGGCCATGTGTGAAAAAGCACTCATGCATCCGGAGGGTGCCTGACTCTCTACACCAGCATGCAGGCACCGGGGCATACCGAACGGCACGCGCACATACTCGGCCTGGCCTCCGTCGTACCCCCCCGTCATCTGGGAGTACCATGCGCGCACGGCGCGTCGCATACCAAGTCGTCACCACACAGCACACGTCAGTGATGGCGTGGTGACAGGAGGCTCTCATCTGATACAGAGCCCTGCGCCTGAGGTGCATGAGCAGAGCCGCGAGGAAACGCAAGTGTTACTCTCATGCGCAATTGTTGGACAGACCCCATTACGCACAGCATCTCAACGTTCCGTATGCTCACTCTCTCAAGTCATGGATGCGCGGCGCAGGGCAGAGCGCACCAAACATGCCGCTGATCTGGTGACCGTACAGCTCCTTCATCTGCACGTTCGGGTTGGTGGCGTCGCAGCATGAGTAGGCCTGCTGCAGCACCAGAAGTGAGAACTGCCACAGCCGCAGGGTTGGGACAGGACGCGCGCGCAGTGCGTGTGTGCCCTCCACGCGCCCGTTCTCAAGCAGCGGGCTTGACCGTGGCAGCGGGCTTCACCATGGCGGCTCAAATCAACCACAGCAGCAGTCCTGTACTACCCCTGACCCAAAAGCCATGCTGATGACGCCGCAGCTCTTCCTGTGTAAAGGATGCAGCGGCGCTCCTAGCGGCTGCCAGCCCCGTGATGAAAGAGCCAGGCACGGGCGCAGGCCCACAGACTGCAGTCTCTTGCGCAGGTAGCAGCAATTTGGTTGAATTACGGTTGGGCAGGCCCATGGGCGGCACCTTCTTGCACAGGTAGCAGCGGCCGCAGGCAATGTCGAAAGCGGCGACCACGCGGTCGCCCGGCACGATGTTCTTGACGCCGACGCCCACCTCCATGACCGTCCCCATGAACTGCGCGCAGATGCCATCATGTTCCGTGACTGGCATGCAAGTGCATGCAGAGACCCCTGAGCTGGCCCAGGGGCGCTCAAATAACCTTAAACAACCTGCATGCTGAAGAGGTCACGAGCCCCTGCAAAGCCGCAAGCAAAATTGTCTGCAGCTCCCTCTGAAATCAAAAGCGTGAGGCTGCTAGCCACAAAGGGCCAGCAGCAGGCGCAGCAGCGCAGGCAGGGCGCGCACCTCGTGGCCCATGACCTGGCCGGGCTTCATGTTGGGGATGGTGCCGAGGTACAGGTGCAGGTCGCTCCCGCAGATGCCTGCTCGCGCAGCGGGAGCAGGAGTCACCGCGTTGGTGCGCCTTGGGAAGCAGCGCACGTATGCACAGGAGGTAGGGGCCCTTGTGCGTCCGGGAAGAGAGGCTGTCATGCTGATGTGCCATGGCAAGCTTTGCAGCATACATGCTGCATACACCTGCATGCACCGGGCAACCAACAGCTGCAGGCTGCAAGAGCTAAAGGATCCCTCACTGTAAGCCCAAGCAGCTGCGCTGACTGGGACCTGATGACTACAGGCCAGAGGAGCACTTACTGAAGTATCAGGAACGCACATGTGCTGCTGACCTTCAGCACGGCATCCTCCTGCCCCCGCATCATTTGCAGTCACCTCGAAGGGCCGACAACATGCAGGCGACGCACACAGGCTGCAACACGCTATTTTGCTCCAGCAGGCTCAGGGCAAATAAGAGCCGTCGCAAATGGTGGTTTGCACAGGCCCCGATGCCTTGAACAATGACAAGAAAGTCTGACGCTTTCCAAGCATGCACCATTATGTCATGCACTACAGCACAGCGGGTGCGCACCGGGTCAGTCACCAGGGGAACCGGTCGGTCGACGAGCTGCGCACCCAGAGCAAAGCTCTTATCAATGTCAGACCGCTTCACGCTAGATGCACCATACTCATGAGGTCTGCTGGTAGGGCACGTCAACGGACCGCGATGTGCTGCTTGCCGCGGTACTCGGCGGCCTTCATATGGCGCTTGGCATCGTGCAGGCCGCGCAGTGTCACTGAGGGCAGCATTTCGCGCTCCTTGTCCCGCTGCTCCTCTGCAGGAGTCTTCTCGTGCACTGTCATTATGACTTTTCGTAGGTCAGTGCACCAAAAGCTTTTGAGAGAAGAGAGCTGAGAGCAGTGCCCAGACACTTCACACTGGTTGTCAGCTTTCTTTGCTAAGCTGAGGCAGGAGGGGGGGTGCTCCCCCAATCTGCAACTTGTGCATGATGATCAAAACTCATATGTGCATGTCTGAAAGCACTGAAAGCACTAATGGTGCGTAGTATGCAGCGCACGCTGTATGTAAAGCAGTAACATGCTGATGCACATATATGAAAAGAATACTGTGGCTTCAGTCGGATTGCCCAGAATATCAGTAAGCTGGGCATGACTAGCATGGCGCACATGGGCGCGCTGTCACGACCATGTCCAGCTCAAGCGTGTGCGAAGTAGCATCCCTTTGACCAGAGTGATTTCCGGAAGTTGACCACAGGTACTAACTTTTTACATCAAGACTTCCTCACTTGCATACACATGCGCTCAAGGCAAACGGTGTACACGCAGCGTCAATCCAGCAGACTATGCAGACAAAAATTCCACACAAGTCACGGCATGCGTTTCAAAGTCAGACCAGGGCAGTCCCTGCATGCGGGCCTAACCTGCATGGAAGCAGCTACACGGATGAAAGAGGCAAGCGTGCTACCAAAGTGCAGCAGCAGCCTACCGTCTTCGCCTTGCTCTTCCTCAACACTCTATGGTGAGCACGGCGGCAGCTCAAGCTAGGTGACCAGCCACTAGCACAGCAAAATGCAGTTGGTCGCCCTACGCGAGAAAATTGCCGCAAGGCGCACACTTAAGTATTGCACAGGAGCAGATGCTGCTTCAATGAAATCACGATCAGTGCGCCGCCAGGCCCTTGGCAGCAGGCGTCTGGAGGATCACCTGCAGCGCGAGGCAGGGTCACAGCGTCAGCCGTGTGTCTCATGCGCCCACAACTTGAAAAGCGTGCAGTTCCCCAGCGCACCTTGCAGACCATGGTCTTGCCGTCCTCCTCGTACTTGTTGTCAAAGATCTTGTAGCCACGTGCTGCCTCGGACAGCGGCAGGTGGTGCGTGATCACCTGCCCAAGCAAGACAGATGGTATGCCATGTAACACATTTGCACTTTGAGATCGCGCACAAGCAGGCAATAATCAAGCAGACAGAGGGAAAAAACCGGTGGTATCATGCAGCTTACAATGCCCGCACCATGGTCGGGTCAATCTTCTTCTCCTGGATATTGCGGAGGAGCATGTTCCAGTACTTCTGCACAGGAGTCTGGCCAGCGCGCCTGTTGTGCGACAGCCGCCAAGGTCAGAAGAGGCATTCAGGTCAATGCCGTCCCCGAAAGTCATACGACCATGCCCACGTCCCCACAGCTTCAACATAAAAGACATGAGAACGATCAGGATCTGAGCAGAGTTCCCCCGCAGACATGTAAGCGGGCACATCAACGGGTGCGCACATGCACTGGCCCTTCTCCATAAAGGCGCCTGCGCACTAGCACCGTTGGTTAGCACCAGTAGGCGGTTTGTCCTTGCATACATAGGTGCATGTGCTGCTCAACAGCAAGCACAACCCACTCGATGTGCCACCTGCAGGGCTTGCATGCACAAACGCACAACATGCAGTGCAAGGAAGTGGGCGCTCACCAATGTTGAAGCCGTTTGTGAAGCCTGAGTAGACGCCGACGATTGAGATGCGGCCCGCCTGCACACCGTCATGCTCAACCCTCAGTGCATGCACAACGCTCACATGGTATGCCAGGCGCCACACCACCAGCTGCGCCTGCTTACGCAGCGCACGCGAGGTAGTAATGGAGCGCGATGTGCGACAACACTGGCTGGTGGGTTAGGGACCCGTAGGGTAAGGTGGAGCAGGGCACCTTGCGGCAGCAGTAGATGAGCTCATTCAGGACCTCGGACGGATCCGTCTCCAGCTTGAGCGCCATCTGCACCTTGTGCAGCAGCGTGGTGCAGTAGTGGAAGCCTGCGCGCGCGCGCGCACGCTGCGTGACCGTCCGCACGTCGCGCCGCTGGTGCTGCCGCTGTGACAGCCTTGCTGCGTGCGCTTTTGGTACGCCACAGCCAAAGCATGTGCAAAAACCCGTGACACGCTTGATGCCAGCTGCTGACCTGCTGCACATGCGCGACACGTCGTACCTTGCCAAGACGGCACGCACAGCTTAGCATTGGAGTCGAGTCAAGGCCGCAGGGAGGTTTGACATGGGACGCCGGCGCCGCAGCACCCAACCACATGCAATTGCCATGGCCTGTCACGCCAATGGCGGCATGCAGCGCCAGGGCTCGCGCGTCAAGGGCAGCGTGAGGCGCTGGGCCGCGCACCCACAGCCTCGATGCACACGTCCGGCCCGTGCCCAGTCATGCGCCCCAGCGCATCCGTGGTCTTCTCCTGCTCCGTGCCCCGCCCGGCACAGTCAGCGCGACTGGCAGCCCGACAGGAGGTGCGCCCCGGGCGCCACATGCGCCGCGCGCCAGGGCACCCAGCGCCATCACCAATTTGCGGCCACACTAGGCACCTGGTAGTGGCAACAGGCATGGTACGGCCATCACTTACAGCACCGCCAAAAGACACCGGTCCCGCTATCATAACTTGCATCTGCCATCTTCAGCACCACCGCTGCTGTGCCACAACATGCATGAGGCCTGCCAAGCCTTCGCATAATAAAACAGTGCTTGCACATGCGTTTCTACCTTTGCCGGAGCCTGCAGCACTAGTGGCTCGGCGGCCCCCTCACCTTTGAGTTGTCAATGACCTCCAGCCCGGGAATCTTGGACTGCGCAAAGGTGAGCCGCTCCGCGACCTTGTCGATGAGGATGACGCGCGCAGCCCCGCGCACCTGAGCGGCACGCACGCCTTCAGCAGGTCAACTCAATCCTGAGTAATGACAAGAACGCGCTTGCATAGCCAGTCTAGGCAAGCTTCTAGCAGAACATCCATTGGTCAGGTCTTGCTGCCTGACTGAAGCTGCGGATGCAAAAAGACCCTTTCTGTCTTCACAACAATGGCAAGACAGCTCAGACGCGAGCATAAGTATAGACATCCAAGAAAACCAAAAAACACAGATGCATTATACTGTTGTGTTGATCACCCCTTCTGTGTGTAAGCAGGGGTCCATGACCTCAGGTGAGCATGGGTAAATGGAAGCTTCTCATTCTGGGCAGCACCTGGGAGAGGTGCGCAGCCAGCATGCCCACGGGGCCCGCCCCCCAGATCGCCACTACATCGCCCTCGCCCACAAAGCCAAGCTCGCACGCGTGCCTGCAGCATTACCGCAGCATCTCAGAGCTCTGGTCTCCCTGCCGAGCTGACATCACAGATGCGCGCAGCCATGGTCACAACTCACGGTGCACGTTCAAGTCTATGGAGGAGTCCAGCTAAGCACTTAAAAGCGAAACTCGCAGAGTGCGCTCATGCCTTGCTTTGCACACAGGGCCACCAGGGCAGGGGCAAGGCCACCGCACGGCGCAGGCGGCCGCACCAGGCGGTGGGCAGCACGTCGGACAGCAGCACCACCTGGTCATCGGTCAGGTTGTCCGGCACCTTCAGCAGGTTGACGTCGCCTGCGCCGCCGCAGGCCCGGGCGTCGCGGCCACCGCCCCGCACTCATGTCCACTGCACACTAGGACCCACTCTGCTACTGCTCCCACTGCACACCAGGACCGTGCATTGCTGCTGCGCGGCAGCGCTGCGGCAAGGCCGATGCGCTGGCAGTGCGCCAAGGCAAGAGCTGCGCCCTGGGGCGCACCGAACGGCACGCGCGCGTACTCCGCCTGGCCGCCCTCATAGCCGCCGGTGAGGTCGGTGTAGCCTGCGCGCAGACCTGTGAGTCTCAGACTGCCAGGGTTTGGTCATTGCTACGCAGTGGTCACAGCAAAGCTTGCATCTGCAACGCTACGCAGCGGTCACAGCTCAGCTTGCACCTGCGATTAACTCCTTGCATTGGCCGCCGGCAGCAGAACTGCACTGCCCCGCGCGCACCGTGGAAGCCGCCCGTCTTGTGGCCGTACAGCAGGCCCTGCACCTCGGAGTTGTTTGTGGTGTCGCACGCCGTGTACGACTCCTGCGGCGGCCACGCACCACTTACCAACCACACAGACACACATTGAGGGCAAATCAATAACTGCTAGGTGTGGTCGGGCTTCCCATCAGATCCACAAAGAAAGTGTCAACCCACACTCCTGCACTTGGCACAAGCTTGCCACAAGCTTGCCACATGCTTGCCACATGCGTTTAAGCCCTCTTCATGTCTTGCGGTGCGCGCCTTCTTGCAGAAGAAGCACTGGCCGCACGCGATGTCGAATGAGGAGACCACGCGGTCGCCGACGTTGACGCTCTTCACGTTGGGGCCCTTGCTCTCAACGATGCCCATGAACTCGTGGCCCATGGTCATGCCGGAGTGCATGCCTGCGCAGCGCCCCTGTCCTCAGCCTTGCAGCTCCCCGTCATAGCCGAGCGGCAGGACACCAGCCCCTAGCGCATGAGCTCACACTTCATGGCATGCTGGAGTGCACTCCTGCATGCCCCCCATCGGCCATAGCCCACACAGCAGTGACTTTTAGCGCAGGTGCTCAAGCAACAGCGGACCCGAGAGTAGTTGCGCCATTGATATTCAGCCTGCTTAGGCCTGAGCGACGACAGGTGGCTGGGCTAGAGTTGGAAGCGGAGCGCCGGCGCCCGACCAACCCACCTGGCATGGCCCCGGTGTAGATGTGGAGGTCGGAACCGCATATGCAGGTGGACGTCACCTTGAGCACCACGTCGTCCTGCGCCAGCCCGCCCTTGAGCTGCCCAGGTAGACAGGGGCACAGCATTGCAGGCATACTACGTTGGAGCGTATGCTAGATAATAGAATAAGGAGACACTTGAGAGGCCCTGCTACACACGCAGCCTGGCCATGCTTTAATCAATGACCATGACGTGCAAATGCTGGGCGCAGAAGCAAATAACGGTGTGGTGCAGCGCGGGAGTGCTCACCGGGTCCGTAACGGCCACCTTGGGACGCTGGTTCACCTGCGCGGGACGGGCAATGGGATGACTAGCGCGCATACTGTGTATGTGCAGAGGCGGGCTGCACGCGCTGGCTCACGCACAGGATGCTGCGGCGGTTGTCACCTTGATGCTCTTGGTGCCGTGCCACTCTGCTCCCATCATCTGAACACTGTCATCGTGCTTCGAAGCAATGGTGACGTGTGGCTGCGACTGCTTGTCCTCCTTGCGATCGTCGCGCGCAGTCGTCATACCAGCGGGGGGCATGCCGGACACCATGATTGCTCTAAGTTTCGCAAAGTGCTGTGCCTTTTGGGCCGTCGTCGGGAGCACTGAGCGGGGGGCCCCGGGGCGTCTCTGAACAACGCTATCTGTTCAACTGCGGTTCATATATTCTAGGGTAGGGCGTCTCTGGACATGTCGTGGTGAGGCAAGTGAGGCAAGTGCGCTTAGTGTATGAAGTGTAGGGAGCAGAGCGAGCAAGGTTGGGTCTAGTATCTTTACTCTCACTACCGTACTGCGTAGCGTGGGTAGCGCGTTCTGCGCCTTCACCTTGTGTATTAGCACACCCGCCTGGCAAAGCTTGGAGAAACAACGAGCCGAGCGAGCGCGCGTGGCCGTGGTGCCTAAAGGAGCTCGTACGCCGGGCCTGGTGAGCAGCTGCGGGCGCCGAGTAAGCGAGGGCGCAACGCACGGAGCAGCGCACCAGCGCAGGAGCGGGTGCTCCGTGAGCTCAGGCACCTGCGCCGTTCTGTGAGGACAGAGAACAGCAGCAGCGCAGAAGCGCGCGCCAGCGGGCCAGAGCGCGTGCACGCTTGCGCAGTCACCGGAAGCAGCAGCAAGGGGCTCGCAAAGCTCTCAAGGAGCAGGAGGAAGGACCCGCAGCGCCTGCCCTCGGGGCATGGTCCACGGCTCGCTGGCAGCGCTCGCGGCCGCGGTCGCGCGCGCCGCGCCCCGGCTCCGCCGCGCGCCGATAGCCCTGTCGGACGCGGCCGCTGAGCGCATCCGCGCGCTGCTGGGCCAGCGCAGCAAGGTGCGGCGCCCGCCGCTGCCTGGTAGCGTGGGCACGGGACAGGCCTGGGTGCCCAGCCCTGGGAGTCGTGTGGCGTAGACAGCGCCAGTCTGAAATGCAGCGTAGTGTTGCAGCAGTGTGCTGGGTGAGCACTAAGAACCGGGATGTGAAGCAGCTCTGCTGATATGTACAGTGTCAGGCCTCCTGGCGCGCAAGAAAGCAATCAGGCCCTTGGGCGCAGCAAGAGCAGGCTGCACGCTGCTGGCGAAGGCTTGACTGGTGCAGCGCGTGCTGTTCATATGTCTGGTGCCATGGTGCCAGTCACATTGCAGTGCTGAGGGGATTTTAAGAGCAGCAACGCCGTCGTGAGCAGTGAGCGCTTCTGGTGGTGCTCCCCTTGCAGGCAGTTGGCCAGGGATTGTAGTCCGCAGAGCAGGAGAACAGGTGCTGGCAGCGTGCTGTGACTAATCTCGGGAGGTGCAGTGATATGAACGCAGCGCCTGTCATGAGGAAGGCACCACGCTGGCCCACCGTGCCACGGCGCTCAGGCGCAACATGGGAGAGTTGGGAGTGGTTTGCATTTGGTGTGAGTGACTCTGACCATGGATCATGGTTGACACGATGTAAGGGCCTGCGTACAAGCAGGGCATGGAGTGCTGCGCGCTCAAGAGCGGCTGTCTGTCGCAGGAGTATCTGCGGCTGGGCGTGAAGCGGCGCGGCTGCAACGGCCTGGCCTACACACTCAACTATGCAGGCACGCTCTGCGCTGGCCGTCCGCGCGGCTATACGAAGAAGTGCTCGTTGTACGCTGCGCAAGCGCTGCGTCGCCGGTGGGGTGCTGCGCGTGAGCTGTGTGAGCTGCTGCGTCGTAGCGGGCGCGCCAGCTCCCAGACAGCGCAGCGCGGCGCTGCCTGCGCTGGGCTGCTGTGGTGTGTTGCGGGCGCACCAGCGCTGAAGCGGCCGAGCGCGCCCTGGCGGCGTGCAGACGAGCGGCAGAAGTTTGACGAGCTGGTGGAGGACCAGGGCGTGCGCATCCTCATCGAGCCCACGGCCATCATGCATGTGGTCGGCACCAAGATGGACTTTGTGCAGGACCGCTTGAAGTGCGCGCCCCTGCCGCGTGCAGTGTGCGCGGAGCCCGCGGGCATTGTATGTGGATGGTAGAGGACTGCTTGGCGTGTGCGGTGCTACGGCATGCATGATGTGTGACTAGGTCAAAGCGATAGGAGCGCGCGCCGCTGCTGTGCCCATCACGCGCGGGCCATGTGCACTGCCACGCGTCCCGTGCGGCGGCGCGCGCGCCCCGCGTGCTGTGCGCCAGCAGCTGGGCACCCGGCAGTGCTTGGTGCCAGCGGAGCGCTTGTTCTGGAAGAGGTCAGGATTGTAAGCGGGCGGCTCGCTGCGTGGTGCTATGCCCACGCGCACAACGCTCGCACTTGCTGCAGCGCACAGGCCAGCTGAGTAGCGCTATGCTCGCGCGTCTGAAGCTCATACGTGCTGCGGCGCACAGGTCCGAGTTCATATTCATCAACCCCAACTCCAAGGGCAGCTGTGGGTGTGGCGAGTCCTTCACGACCTAGGCCGCTGCGCTCAGCGCGCCGGGGCTGCTCTCTGGCGACCCAGGTGACGGATATCGCTGTGCCGGGCACTGTGGCTTGCCTAGGAGTCGGAATGCGATGCAATCTGGTCTCTGCGCGCATCCAGAGTGCCTGGTGTAGTTGCCGGTGGCTTTGGTCAGCGACTTGTGGTCAATCGTCTGTCGGCCAGTGATCTGTTGGCACGTAGGCCTGTTAGTTGAGAGGGTTGCTGCACCTTGCGGGCTGTGGCTGCTCTTTCGCGGCCCTGCACGCAGGCAGTGTGAAGGTGCTCAGCCTGTTGCATGTCCGTCCCCATTTGGTCCGTCACTTTGCCTAGGGTCCAGCTGGCGCAGGTGACATTGCTAGACGCTATATGAGCGGAAAGAGTAGGTGATGCAAGAGCAAGTGCCAGGTGCAGGATGCCAATTGCATCGCCCTGTGTAAGACAAACGACTGCCATACCTCGTGCACACTATGCTGTTTCTCTTGCAGTCATTCCTATATAGGCAAGTGCATCCCGCAACTAGCACAGAGCAGACACAAACAAAGCCCACTGGCCCTGCTGGGCCCAGCGCTTTCATGCGCAGAAGATGCCCTTGACCCAGTTGCCGCTCACGCCGGTGCACGTGTCCAGCGCAGCGCCCACGGTGAAGGCCTCCGGGTTGCCGGCTGCCACCGCGGTCGCGACCCTAGGGTTCCCGGCCACCGCGGGGCCCGCGCCGGCGACCACCGGCGCCTCCGCGCCGCCCGCGGCGGCGGTGGGTACGCGCGCGCCGGGCGCGACGCATGTGCTGCCGGCGGGCCGGGGCAGCCCGTCGCACGCGATCTGCGACCCCAGCTGTGTCAGTGGTTTGATGATCTAGCTCCGCAAGGTCCTTGCCGCCATGCATGCGGCATCGGGGGGCGGGGCAACCGTCGCGCGCGATGCGCGCAGGACAGCTGTGTCAGTGCCTCAGTGCCAAAAATAAAGCACATGCAAAAGGCTAGTAAATAATGTGTCACTGCGGGCCCTGCCTGGCCGTTCAGAGGGCTGGGGTCCCGCTCCTAATGGGTAAATGTGTCAAGGACTTCTTGACGGTCAGGTATTGGTTGGTCCAGCGGTAAGTCAGCCGTTCACAAGGCAGTCACCACGGCGCTGACATGCACACAGCTTGCCAGAGGCGCAGGAGATGCTGTGGCGACTGCGGCGCCTGCATGCGCTCGCCGCCAGGTACCGGCAAGAGGCTGTGGCCGCCCCGGCGGGGACGGGCGCGCGCACCTCCAGGAAGACAGTGATGTTGGAGAGCGCGAGCGGCGCGGTCGCGCCGAGCGCGGGCCAGTCGCCGACAGCATTCACGCCCGCGGTCGCGTTGCCCAGGTACGCGTCCGCCAGGCCGCCCTTGCGCACGGCCGCTGCGGCCGCCGGCGAGCCGGGCGTGATAGGGTTTGCAAGCAGGGTTAGGGTGACGCCCGCGTTGGTCTCATTGTAGACCGGCGCGGACACCGCCATGACATACGCCGAGCGGTTGGCGGTTGGCGCGTCCAGCGGCGCCGCGACGACCACGGCCGGCACGTTGGCAAACCATTTGGTCGTGTTGAACAGGTGCCGGCCCAGGTAGTCTCCCGCCTACGCGCGCGCCGCATGCGCGCAGTCAAGTTGGAAGGCTGCTAAGCTACCACAGCAGTGCTCCCACCCTAACCTAGGCAGCGTAAGGGCGTTTTGCCGCCGACGCTGCACGGTGGTGCCCGCGGCGCCCACACGTACATGCGCTGCCCCCTCGCCGCCTCCAACGAATGGCGTGCAACCACAGCGCGCCAACCTGTCACCGGGTCTGTCTGCATCCGGCGCATCAGGAGGTGCGCGTGTGCGTACACCGGGTAGGCTGACTCCCAGCTGCTTTGAGCGCATGCCAAGGCCCTTGCCTCGCAATGTATGAAAGCATAGGGCTGCAGGTCGCATCCAAGCAACACGTGAGCAAGCTGCGCAGTGAAATTGCGCGGTACTGCGGTCACCGCCGCGCGCGCACCAGCAGCCGCGGCGAAGCACCGAACACGGCAAAGGGCGTCGCGCGGTGGACAAAGTTGAGCTTCAGCGTGGCCCCGTAGCCGCCCGCGGCCGGCGGCGCGCCCAGCGTGCCGTTGGGCGACAGCCACATCAACTGGCGCTCGCACCAAGGCATGGCTATCACTTTGTGCACATGGACCTCGGGGTGCCATCACTGTTTCTTTAGCAGCCCAACCAAGCACTGAGCAGTCATAGCACTGAATGCAGCACAGAACGCTACTCCATGCAAGACAAGGGGAATAGCATGCACTGTATGTGGAGTCACGCCACAGCGCTCAGGCAGCAATATTCCTGACACCAGAGCCGTTCGGTGCGCACCTGGTAGAACGGCCCGGCCGAGTCGACCTCTGCAAATGTGGGCGCGGGCGCCGGCGCGGGCGGCTTGGTCGGCGCCGGCCTCGGCGTCGCTGTAGCCGCAGGCACGGTCGTGGGCGCGGCCGTGTTGCTGACGGCGGCAGTCGCGGCCGGGGTCTGTGTCTGGACGGGCGTGACGACTGCTACGCCGCCCCCGCCGCCCGTGGCCGCCGTCGCTGCAGGGGTGGGCGCTGGGGTAACGACCACGGCGGCGACAACAATGATGGGCGCCGGCGTCGCAGCCGTCGCGGCTGTCACGGCCGTTGCGGCCTCCGGAGCGGGCGTCGCGGCGATGGGGGCGGGCGTTGCGGCGATGGGGGCGGGCGTTGCTGCAGGTGTGGCGGGGGGAGGCGTTGGGGCAGGCGTCGCGGGCTTGGTCGCGGCGGGCGTCGGCGCGGGCGTCGCCGCGACGGGCGTCGGCGCGGGCGTCGCGCCGACCGCGCCCGCCCCGGCTGCGCCCGCCGCGGGCACGGGCACGGCGGGCAGCGCGCCGGCCGGCTGCGTGGGCGCAAACCACCAGAGGTTGGGGTCGAACGCGGGCGGCCCCGCGGCCGCGGCGGCCGTGGACGGCGCCGGTGTGTTGATCGGCGCGGGCGCGCCGCTGCTCGGCGGCGTCAGGCCAAACTTGGCGGCAAACCAGCTGGCGTCCAGGGCCGGCGCGGGCGTCTGAGCGCCTGCGAGCACAGGCGCGCCCCATACATCGCGCGAGCTAGGCGTCAAGCGCAAGAACAGCACCTGCTCTGCAGCACATGCTTACCCTACCCTAACCCTACCCTACCCTAACCATAGACTGGCAGCCAGGAGCGCTGCGGTGAGGCTTGCGGCAAAGGTTGGGTGCGCGTTGGGTGCGCTATGCGGTTCAGTTGTTCAACCGCCCTTTGGGTCAGCGCACCCACAGACACAGCGTGCAGCGCGAGCCCGTAGACGAGCACCGCCAGGCAGCACTGCCCAGCTCTCCTCTTGTCCTGGGGCTGCATCGCTAGTTGCAGGTGGGGCTCGGTTGAGTGATCTGCAGCTGCTCGGCAATCAGTCGCGCCAAGCTACTCGGTTCTGTTCAGCAACAGCAGTTCTGTACAAAGCCGAGAACCTCTATGCACGCTCTCAAGCGCGGCAACGTGCAAGGGACCAAGGAACCTTGCAAACGATAGTTGAGACGATCAAGGGCGCCTGTAAGCACCTAACGTAGCTGGATGGCTTCTTTGAAGCAGCAGGAAAGGCGGAGGACGTACGCGCGACTCGGGCGTCTCGGACTCCTCCCGGCGAATTCAAGTGTTCAAACCTAACCCTGTGTACTTACAGGGCAATTAGCTCTGCAGTCCGATCCTGCTCAGCAGCGTTCGGCTCTAAAAACTCCGGCCTACCAGGTTTCTGGTGTCATAGCTGGACGCAGCAACTACCCACGCTTCAGCACCACTCTTTCATTTGCGCTACTCACTGTGGCCGGTGCCTTGTTCTTTTGTGCAGCAGGCCTTGCGGTGTAAGCCAAAGTGTGCCGAAGTGACAAGCCGTTCACTGCCCTCTGCGCCTCGTAGAAGAGGCCTGGTGCCACTTGCGGCGTCTGCTACAGTGCACAGCGTGTTGCTGGGACGCCTGAGCAGGCAGTGCGAAGGGCCGCCTCGTTGCAGGCTAATTGCTGTGCTAGGGAAGAGCGCTGCGCACACAGACCGGCGCACAGGCGTGCGGCGGCGGCCGCGCCATGCGGCCGCCCAGGGGCAGCAAGGCCGCGGGCAAGGGCAAGGCCGGGGACGGCAGCGCGAAGAAGGCCGCCAAGGGCGGCAAGAAGAAGGATGCCGGCGGGGCCGCGGCGGCCGCGGCGGCGGCCGCGGGGCCCGCCGCGTCCGGCCCTGCGGTGTGGCGGCCGGGGCAGGACGGCATCGGCGAGGACGAGGCGCTTCAGTACGACCCGAGCGCATACGACTGCCTGCACGCGCTGACGCTCGAGTGGCCCTGCCTCAGGCGCGGCGCCCGCCGCTGCACCAGCGCAAGCGGCCGGCTGCACACACGCTTTCACACACATGCTGACCGCCGTCCCGCACTGCGCTCACACCTTGCATACCTTGCAACGTGTCCTCTACAGCGACTGCAATGCGTTCACCCTCCTTCAAGGGGCAGGCCGGCCAAGCCTGCCACGCGAGGAGCCTGCCACGCGGGGCAGCACCAGCAACCTGCAGGCCCAGGCTTGCAGCAGGTTCGTCGGGCCCGCCTGCTGCGCTGGAATGCGGGGCCCTGCCGCTCGCGCGTGGCCCGCAGCGCGGCCGCCTTCGCTCCGGGGCACCTTCTCGCGGCGCCCGCCATGCTGCCCGGCGGCGCCGCCCCATGCATGCATCGCAGGCGGCGCGCGCACCAAGGCTTGCTCGGCCGCGCACTTTTCACTGCAAGCGCGCTCTGTCACAACCATACCCTAACCCTTTCTGGCGGCGGCGCAGCTTTGATGTGCTGCTGGACGCCCTGGGCGGCCCGCGCAGTGCGTTCCCGCACACGCTGCTGCTGGCGGCGGGCACGCAGGCGGCCACGCCGGGCGGCAACAGCGTTGTGCTGCTCAAGCTGAGCAACCTGACGCAGGGCCGCCATGGCAGCCGGGTGCGCTGCCCGCGCCGTGTCCGCACTGCGCGTGCTGCGCTGCGCGAGTGTGCTGAAACCTTGGACACGTGCTGGTGGGATTGCATGCCCATTGGTCGATGAGTTGCGCTGCGGCGCAGACCTGGCCAGCCGCGCGCAGGCGTACCTCGGCACGAAGAGCTGGACAAGGGCATGGCTATACCTAGCATGGCTAACCCTAGCTAACCCTAGCAGGGCCCCGCCGCAGGCCCCGCGCGAGGACAGCGACAACGACATGAGCAGCACCGATGAGGAGGACGACGCGCCACCGGCGCTGCACTCGCGCGCGCTGGCGCACGCCGGCGGCGTCAACCGCCTGCGCGCCATGCCGCAGGCGCCCGGCGTGCTTGCCGCCTGGGCCGACAGCGGCGCCGTGCAGGCGCGCGCGGGCGATGCTGGGCCTTGTTGGGCCGCCAACAGGATGGGGAGGCACGGCCAAAAGGGTGGGAGGGGAGACTCTATCAGCAGGACGTGCCGTGACTGCCTCTGATGCAGGCCTGCGGCATGTGCGGCATGTGCGCTTCATATAATTGCGCTTCATTATAACTGCAGGAGGAGTGGCTGCCTGCCCGTGCGTCAAAGCCGAACAAGGCTGAGCGCGGCGCGGCGGCGGCGGCGCGCGCAGGTGTTTGACGCGGCGGCGCAGCTGGCGGACCTGGCGGCCGCGGCGGACGCGCGCGCCGCGCGCGGCAAGCCGCTGCGGCAGGCGCCGCGCGGCGCGCACGCGCACGCCGCGGAGGGCTTCGCCCTGGACTGGTCGCGCGTGGCTGCGGGCCGGCTCGTGTCGGGCGACTGCGCGGGCGCCATCCATGTGTGGGAGCCGACCGACAAGGGCGGCTGGCTCGTCGGCGGCGCGCACAGGGTGCGCCCCCACGCAGGGTCTTGGGCACGGGGGTGGTGACAACGGCTTGTACTGGCTGTGTGCGCCAGGAGGTATCTTAGATTAGCGTCGGGCCTGTTAGTCGCCAAGCAACCCAAGCGCGAGCACGGTGGCTGGCTGGTCAGCAGGGGCATGGGTGTCACTTGGCAGGATACAATATGCGCGGCCCGTGCGCGCGCGGAGCACGAATGTGTTCCTGCGGGATTCATTCTCCTGATGGGCAGCGCCCTGCGCTGCAGCGGAGAGCCGCGCGTGGCCGGTGGAAAAGCTGCGGTGCTGAACCCGAGCGGGCGGCCGCGCTTGTGTCCGCCCTTTCTGTACATAAGGTCCTGAGTAAGCTGGGACCCCGCGCCGCCGCGCAGGGCCACGAGGGCTCGGTGGAGGACCTGCAGTGGAGCCCGAGCGAGGCGACCGTGTTTGCGTCCGCCTCGGTCGACCGCACCATCCGCGTCTGGGACACGCGCGCGCAGGGGCCGCAGCTCACGGTGCGCTCGCGCGTCGCAGTCAGCGACCGCTGCCACAGCTTTCGCACACACCTACGCTGTGCTGAGAGCGCGCGCGGTGACGGGGACGCAAGGCGTGTGCCTGGAGGACGTCGCGCTCGTGCGGTGCAAGGCCTTGCAAGCGAGCTGCCACCTCTGTGTGTGACGAGTAGGCAACTCAGCACATTGGGTAGTGCGGCAGAAGACGGGAGGCGCCCCAGAGTGGGGACTGGAGGCCGGAACAACACAGTGAGAGTGAAAGCGGGCTCGATCACACGCGGCAGGTGGCGGCGCACGAGGCCGACGTGAACGTCATCTCCTGGAACCGGCTGGCCGCGTTCATGCTGGCGAGCGGCGGCGACGACGGCGCGCTGCGCGTGTGGGACCTGCGCAACTTTGCGGCCGGGGAGCACGTCGCCAGCTTTGCCTACCACAGGTCTGGCGCCCGTCCGCCCCACCCGAGCGTGGCCTTCACGAACGGGCATGGAGCAGCGGGCATCAGCATTGCTGAGCATGTGTGCGTGGGTTAAGCACGACGCGAGCCCGGACGGACCTGCTACAGAGCTGTAAGCCTGCTGCGCAGGCCCCGCCTAGCGCGCGGGCTCTGCAGAGCTGTGCCCATGGTCAGGTCGCCCGTCCTGCCTTCTGTTGCCCGACAGGCAAGCGCTCCTGCGTAACAGCATTGGCCAGGGTACCGCGGTCGTGCGGGCGCAGGTGCCAGATGGCAGCCCGGGGAACACGCCGGGGCTTTGTCCAGGCACTCGGGGGCGCTGACGGCCGCCCTCGCTCGACAGGGGCGCCGTGACCTCGGTGGAGTGGTGCCCCGCGGAGAGCTCGATGCTGGCGACGACGTCCGCCGACGGCTCCGCAGCCGTCTGGGACCTGGCGCTGGAGCGCGACCCCGAGGAGGAGGCCGCGGCGGCGGCCGCGATGAGCGCGGCCGCGCCGGACGACCTGCCGCCGCAGCTGCTGTTCGTGCACGGCGGCCAGGGCGACCTCAAGGAGGCGCACTGGCACCCGCAGGCGCGCGCCCCGAACGCTGCCGTTGTGGGCCGGCTGCCAGCCCCCGCCATGCCGTCGAGCACTCCATGCGCGACCCTGGTGCGGGCGCTGCTTTTGCGGCCTGTGCTGCGTCGTCGTGCCGTGAGCTGTTGCCCAGGAAGTGAGGGGCCACGTGTTCTTGCTCACAGTGCCACCATGGAGAAGTTAATCACGGGAGTGTGAGCTGTGTATTGCTGACATGTACATGCACTTGGCCTGTGGTAAGTTCAGTGCATTTGGACTTTGCTTACCTGACCTGTGAGAACTTTGCCATGCCGTGCAGGTAGAACTGCACAGGGCACAGTGAGCGTGGAGCACTAACAAGATGTTTGTTTGGCGCATGCAGATTCCTGGCATGCTGGTGACAACTGCTGCAGATGGCTTCAACGTGTTCAAGCCATCAAATGTACCATGATGGGCCCATTGAAGTCGTTTGTAGGACAGCCTCGAAGACCGCATGTGTGTTGTGTTGCGCGAATGGCGTATGCATGGAGAGCATATTGCGTGTTGGTCGGCCTATGTTACATTCACTATGTTACATTACAAAGTGCAAAGTGCAAGTGCAACCGGTGATTATCTGTGTGCTGAAGCTGAACTTGGTGAGCATTTTTACCCTGCTACCATCTTCCACACTTGCATACCTATTCAAAGAGTCAGAGCTGACCAGAGCACAGTGTGTTACAAATACATGATGCTTCAACCGCTCACAGACGGGGTACCTCTGAAAACATGTGCTTGCTAGGAAAATGCACACTGCTCTGCACTAACACAAAAACGCAAGCGGGTGGCGCAAAAACATACATTGCCAGACAGCTTACTTCCCGCTGGATCATCGCTAGCCAGCGTTCGCACAACGCATGCAGCCCCATTCACCATTACTGTGGCTCAATGATGTGTATTCACTGCAGCCAAGATCGCTGCAGCCCGACTGCAGCCTACTACACAACCCCTACAAACCACTTGCGTGTGTCATTGCACTGCTTATAGCACATGAAGTCCACCGGCGTCCACGCATACATGCAAACATCTACGCAGCCAGATTGACGTGCATTCACCGCGTGCCTACCACGAAACCCCCCACGCCGCTCACATTTTAGAATGCAACGTCATTTCCATTCGTACTCGCCTGTGCATATGCACTGGCAGCGTACACATGCTACAGGATGAAGAGTGGTTTCGCCCGGAAAAGCTTGCCATTCCCCATGGCCCTGTTAACTTTGCGTACGCTCGCACCAAAACCTCAACACTGCGCTACAGTGCTGCCACTCAGCTCATCCTTCACTGCAGCTAGGGTCAGGAGCAGTACGCTATTGTCAGCCCTCACAACAACCCCTGTTGGAGTGCACTGCCAACAGCTCGCAGCAACCTTAGCAACCTTTGCTGCAAAACGCCATCTCCAGGTCCACGCCGTCTGCAGATCCAAAATAAACACGTACTTATACATGGGACACTGCTTATGCCTGCGCCAGGACCTTGGGCGAGGCAGCCTCGATCTTGCCGAGGTTCTTCTCGGCCAGCTTCTTGTTCACGATGTCCAGCGTCCGCTCGTACAGCCGCGTCATCGCCGCCTCGTCACGCACAAGGCCGTTGCCGGGCTCGCGCATGCCGGCGTGGTCCAGGTTGATGGCCAGGACCCACAGCCAGGGCGGGCTGAAGTACGAGCCGCCATAGCCTGAGTGCCCCAGCCCATTGTTAGCATGTAGTTGTTTTAACAAATCTCGATTTACTTTTAAGCCTGTCTCCCACTTGATCACACAGTCCTCAATGTACAAAGACCCATATAAGACAGTACAGCACATACTCAAACACTTCACAATTGCTGCGCATTAGACGCCAGGACATCACATGCAGACACAGCACCGAACGCAGCACATTACGTCTTCAGCCGCCCTGCGCTGGGGTGCACGCCGCAGCCTGGGGGACGCGCCTGTGACGGCGGGGTCGGACGCCGGGCGCTGCAGGCAGTACGAGGCGATCTCCGCCTTCTGCCCGCCAGTCTTGGCGGCGACATTGATCGCGTTGGCGCTGAACTTGCCGTGGTCCAGCTTGCGCCCGTTCAGCTCCGTGTTGACCAGGCCAGGCTGGGACGCGTAGACGTCCACGTTGGAGCCCTGCGCCAAGCACAAGCATTGTCAGCGTCGTGTCCAGCTCTGGCCTAGAGTGTCGCGCGCATGTTGTGTCGGTGCTGCTCTTTGCCAAAATGTGCAGGCAGACACTCTTACCAGCATTCCATACACGCTTCCATACACGCTTCACCTCTTATTCAATAGAATCAACACTGTCCCTCTATGCCATGCAAGCACAACGCATTCTCAAACCCTAACCCTACCCGCCTATCATCAGGTAGCTCTTGCTTGTGTCACTTGCCTGTCTTACTTTAAAACATAGGTTCACGCAGTTTGGTCACCAGCAAGCTGTCTCAACAGCACTCAGCATTGAAGCTATACACAGCTACAACTTTGTCTGTGCTACTTTGTAGCATCTGCAGTGTCTTACGCTAGCTGCCACACTGTCTCCTCCCCCACTGCGAGCTTCCACTGTGAGGGGGCACACCTTCAGGCGCTTGTTGAGCTCGCGAACCATCATGATGATCTCAACCTTGGACGTTGCATACTCGAACACACCGCTCTCGCGTGCGTTGTAGCCCTCCAGGTCGCCCCAGTTGACCACGCCGAGCAGCTCAAACAGGGACGCCATGGAGACAATCCTGTGCAACGCATGCGCTGCCTCATAAACCATGCACGTGCACGTTGTTGTAATATACTCCCATGCCAGCCCGCAGGCACAACCAACAACTTATTACTAAATCTTTATCTAGCCTTTATTTTTCCCAAAGGGTAGCAGCAGGCCATCAGGGTCTGTGTCTTACACAGTCCATTGCGGCTGTCTCGAAGCTTCTTAATCTACTCGCCCTCACATGCGCGACACGTCCAAAGCTTCTTAATCTACTCGCCCTCACATGCGCGACACGTCCAATAACCACTGGACAAGTGAAGAACAGTGTCATTAGCAAGCGTCGTTGTTGATCGTGTTCAATCACAAGCCAGCATGATTGGGGTTGCGCACCGCGTGGGCATGCCGCCCTTCTTCGCGGTGTCCTTGATGGTGTCCAGCAGCAGGTGCGTGAGCAGGAAGTGGCCAAAGTAGTTGGTGCCCACCGTCGTCTCAAAGCCCTCCTGCGTGCGGTCGTGCGGCACGAGGAACACGCCCGCATTGTTCACCAGTGTGTGCAGCGGCAGCTTCTTGGCCTTGAACGCGCCGGCAAACTCGGTGATGGACTTGAAGGATGTCAGGTCCAGGTGCATAGCCTCCACCTTGCCGCTGGGCCGGCCGGCCTGCCACAACCAGCAGACACTCAGACCAACCCTGCTCCAAGCAATTACTTCCGCAGTAATTGCTTCCGTGCTGTGCGCCCCCCAATTGAATACAGACGTCCACGTCGCACTCTGCTTATGAGCTGACGATGTGTGAACTGTCACATTCTGCTTATGAATTGACAAGGTGTGAAGCGTTGAACATACTAGTTGTCAACACGGTTAAAACCCAGGCGACATCTTGTACAATACAATGCGCACCTGCTTACACCACTACACACGCCTCACACACTGTTTGCACATCCAGCACTGACAGCGCTGAACAGCACCGCACCATGATCTTCTCAGCAGCTGCCTGCGACCTGTCCAAGCTCCTGCTGGCAATGATTACGTGCGCGCCATGCTCCGCCAGCGCCTGCACTTGAAACACAAGGTCAGCCTTTCTAAGGCAAACGGTTCAACCCCACACACCCATAAAGCTGCAGCAGACACCGGGGCTCGCCTTTGCGCAATACCACCCCATCCCGCTCGCGGCGCCGGTGACAATGACAGTCTTGCCGCTCTGGTCCGGCATGTCCTTGGTGGTCCAGAAGTGCTTCTTGCGTGGGTCCTCCGTAGTGGTCATCGCGGCAATGGGGGCCACAGTCGAGTGCGCAGGGCCCCTGCTCGCTGCCTGCAAGTGCTGCGGCGCGGCCAACGCCCGCGCTGAGGGGCAGATGACTGCCTTGCTGCAAAGACCGGCGTAGCGCTGGCAGACCGGGCGCGTGGACAGCGGGCGCAGGCTCACAAACATGCTTAGTTCCTTGTTAGACACTAAGAGTGTTTGAAACAGGTGTTTGTTTTTGCTTGTAAGGTCTCGTGCAGCCTTGTTGATCAGGGAAACACCGCAGCAAGAGTTGCAGAGGCTGTACAGGCTTGCGTGGAAGACCGCGCGGCCCTGATCACCTTGTGGGTGTTTTCACGACAGCGTCCGAAATGCAAGGAACAGGGTTGCCTGTGACTCTTGAGTTCGCATTTTTACACGCTAGCAGGAGCTCACATGCCTACACATGCGCCGGGTACAACGCTTGGAAACAATCCCCCGTATGGTACACTGCGTGCTGTGCTCCAGCACAGCACTGGCATGCTGGGCTCGCCCCATAACAAGTACACACATGTACAAAAGCAGAGGTGCCCCCTCTGCACGATGCAAAACAAGTGCTGTGGCCCACATGTGTCAGGGAGTCTTCTCAGCGTACTCAACCATGTGGAGCCTATCTAGGACGTAGGCCAGCAACACCTTAAACTTTATGCCTCTGCGCGTTTGTGCAGGACTTGTCCTGAATCAAGCTCAGCCCCCCGGCTGGGCATGCACGGAACCACAGCCCAGGCACGCTCAGCGCTGCATTTGATTGCGCCCCATTGTTGCTCTCTGACGCTCCGTGCTCCAGGTCGCACCGCCCTGCTACATTTGCCAGGCGTGGACAACCTACATGCACGAACCTGCCCTCTGATCGTGGGACTCGTGTACTTGTACACTTTTCAGCCTCAAGCGGTCATCTGGGCTCCCCTGTTGCACAGAAACTCAAAGCTGCCTGCCTCTTCCAGCAGGCTCAGTCCCTCCCCATACCAGCATTTTTGGGTGCTACTAGGGCGTCGGCCACCCCCTCAACTCGCCATCAGCGTCCACTGCCCTGCCACATCTACGCTGCCGCGCACGACGTGTAATGCAACATCACCCCAACATCACCCGGACGGGCGCTGGCCCGTGTCCCCGCGGGGCCAGCCGCATCGTCGCCGCACCAAGCAGCAGCGCGCCCCGCGCCGCGCAGCAGCGCGCGCGGCGGCCGGGCGCGCGGGCCCCTTACTGGTGCCGCGCCACGCGGCCGGCCACGTCGCGGCGCACGAACAGCGGCGCGCCCGTGCGCGCGGCCAGGTTGATCGCGTCGGACGGCCGCGCGTCCAGCTCCAGCTCCGCGCCGCCGGCGGCCGCCAGGTGCAGGCGCGCGAAGAAGGTGTTGCCCTCGAACGCTGCGATCGCGAGCACGCGCACCACCTGCGCGACCGGCGCCCTATCCCTGACCCTACTCACAGAAGGCGCGCGAAGAAGGTTGCCCTCGAACGCCGCGATCGCGAGCACGCCCACCACCTGCGCGGCCAGTACCCTGTACCTGACCCTACACTATGACTAAACCTGCCCCCACAGTTGACCGAACACGCTATGCTGCACTGCCGCCGCTTCCTGCCCTCTCCGCGCTGCATGGCCCGCCAGGTGAGCACGGCGGTTGCCACTTGCTCGTGCAGATGTGCGCGCTCTAGGCAACCTGGTAGGCGGCTGCTGCACGTCTGGATACGAATGCGTCAACCATGCACTCCTTGCAGGCAGCAACCGCGAGGCGCGTGACCCCGCGGCGCGCCTTGCAGCCGAGAAGGTCGATGCAGTTTTTGTAGAGGTCGTGCGTCAGCGGGCGGGCCTGCGCGCGCGGACGCCGTCGTCATGTCTTGGCGCATGCCGGGGCGGCCAATCACAATCACAATGTGAGTCTGTTACTTTAGGCACGCACATGTGTGCACAGACTGCCTCTCGGTTAAGTACCCACTGTGTTGTCAATGTCGGAAGTGTGCAACCGCTTTATTTAGTGGATGGCTTTGCCACGTGCAGGAGGGGCTCAGGGAAAGGGCCGCACCATCTTGGTGTTCTGCAGCTTGTACTCCAACGCGGTGCCCTCGAAATTGCCTGCATGCGAGCCAGTGTGACTCAGACCCTCACATACCCTATGCACACCCTGCCGACTTGTCTGCAAGTGGAAACTGATGGGAACGCAAGACACCCCACCAGGACTGGGAGAGGTTCACTGGTCCGGTCCCGCCGGGCCTCCGCGCTGCGTACTTGTCATGCACCCATGCATGGAGTGTCGCCATTGCGGTAGGCCGCGCCTGTCGCTTAACAGCCCGCCACAGAGGATTGACCTCAAAAAGAGCGCTTCCGGGTGCCGCACCTACATAGACGCGCACGATGGAGCCGCGGCCGTCCTGCAGCTTCAGGCTGATGCTGGCGCCGTCCTTGGTCTTCTCCACTGCGCGAACATGGGCTGGTTTTGACCAAACAGTCCATCACTTTCGTAATATACATAAACACCGCAGACACCTCACCTGCCCACATAATCTCTCAAACTCTCGCACCCCGAGCGCGGCACGGGAGGCGGCTGCGCGGCTGCAATCGGTTTTTTCTTCTTTAAACTGCAGGTTTGTCTTTACTTCTCAGCTGCTGCTCTACATCTAGAAATAGCAGTCGCCCATACGTTTGCATTGTATCCCACCGCACAGGGGAAGCACGCTTACTTCCTGCAAACGCCAGCGCAAACGCACCGCTGGCAATCTCCGCCTCGGTGAAGTCAGCCGGGTCGAAGTCGGCACGTGACGCGGCGGGCGGCTGCGCAGTCTCGGCGGGCGGCTCCACCTCCTTGGCCGCCGGCGTCGGCGCGGCAATGTCCTTGGCCTCAGCTGCGGGCTGCTCCTTGGCAGCTGCGCCGTTTGCCTTGACGCCTGCGCATTCACAACCGTTTCAACACAGCCGGCCAGCCTTGCTTCGCGCTGGCACTATGTTGGCTGTGCTTGCTATCAAGCAGTGGCAGCCAGCCTGGTGCGCGGGTGGAATGATGCTGCCTGCGTAGCTATGAACAGCACAAGAAGCTGCGGCAGCAGTCACTTCCAGACATGCCTGCACATGTATTCCAGTTACTGCAAGCACCCGCAGCGGGCAATGTGCTGCTCAGGCGCGGCAACATCACTGCAACGTGCGGTGCATGATGGCATGCGCACTGCGCCGTGCGCGCGCAAGGGCCGTGGCCGAGTGGTACAGTTCGCCTGGCGGTGTCTTGCCACAGCACGGGGTGAAGCGCAGGCCGGGCTGACTAGGCGCAGCGCCTGGATAGGGGGCGCTCTACCTTCGGCGGCGCCGTTTGTTGCGACATTTGGCAGCGCCTCGCGCAAGTCGCCAAGGAGGTCCCATCCAGAGTCAATGTCAGAGGCATCCAGCGCGCTCTCCGCTCCGCTCTGGCCCATGCCGGCCTGGCACAGAACGAGTAAGCCGCAAGCACACACCCGGAAACTTGCCTTGGGAGACACGATCATGCGGTGCTGTGCAAGCACCTCTCATATGCCAGCAGCCGCAGTCTTGCAGCGCGGGGGGAGCTCCCCGCTGCCTCAACACATCCGCACCGATGCCTGCATACCACGGCCCAATGCTACCTCCCGAGAACGTACTGAAGGATAGCACACCTCCTGAGTTGCGCTGTGCACTTGCATGGCCTCACGTGAGCAAGTCGCGCGGCAGGAACGCCACAATGTTGTTCGCCAGCGCTGCGGACACACCCAGGCGCGCCAGATCGGGTCAGAACTTTGTACACAGTGGCAAACGGCTGCAATCCTGGTGCTCGCTCCAGGAAAAGTCTGAGCTCAGCTTGCCTTAACCCCTTGCCCCTGGGTAGCTGCTCCAGATGATTTGCCTGAGCGACAGCCACAGGGAGTGCCTGCAGGTGCTTTTGCGAGTAGGTGCCCTGAGTGCATTCGTAATAGCAGAGCAGCATACCTTGTCTATCTGGTACACCTTGCATGTGGTGCGGGTGCATGTGGAGCCCCACTGCAGGCTAGTGGGACATGACAGGCGTCAGCACTCTTGGAGCGGGGCAGCTTCATAGCGTGCAATGTCAAAGCAGTGTCCCGGCGCGGATGCCGCATGTGTCACAGCAGGGAAGGCGACTGCAAGGCACCTCTGTCACACGCCTCTGTGTGGATGTGCGGCTTTCGTTGCACTACAGAACGCGACGGAGGCAGTGTGTACGCTGCTTGGCAGGGCCGGCGGCACCGGCGCTCCCGCGCGTGCAGTCACTTGACCTTGGTGAGCACCCCGCAGAGCTGCCTCTGCTTTGGTGCTTTGTCTTGAGCTCACCGCAGAACTCAAGACAGTGCCTGAGCGAGTGGCAAAAAGAGTGGGGCAGCTTGCGACACTGGTGGCAGGAGCGCTCACGTTGACAAGCGCAGGAGCTGCGGTGCGGCTGGCTAACGCTGACAACGTCTTTGTAATATGCTTGGGTGCTTCGCTCCAGTTGTTCCTGCTCTGCGGCTTCGTGGGCTGGCTGCTGCACTCTGGACGCATCCCCAACGATACTGCGCCCGTGCTCAGCAAGGTGCAGTCCCCAATCTACCCTCTTTGGGCCAAGAGCACCACACGCAAGAAGTGTGCCTGACCATGTTCTGGCCTGTCTCCAGTCTGTCAGCGAGAGTGATCTTCACAGGTACAGCAGTGCAGCTGGTGATTGGTGCCGCGCACCTGCAGAAGGCGGACATCTCACTGTGTGCACGGTGTGACGTTGTTGCCCATGTCGCTTTGTACTGCCATGTTCCGCGCGCCGAGGGGGCATGGTGTGCATTCCATGCTTGAGTCTGCGTTGGCAGCTGCTGCCTACCGCCAGAGGTTGCGCCGCGCTGCAGGTGGCCTTCAACGCGCTCATCCCGTGCATGCTCTTCACCAAGGTCGGTGCGACGCTGGCTGCGCAGTCTGATGCGGCGCTGCTCGTCATTCCGCTCGTAGCCCTGGCACAGGCGCGCTCCCCAGCAGCCACACAGGTGTTAGGAGGGATGGAACCACCTCTACGCTGCACAACAGGCACCTCACTGTATGCTCACCAATGCCCACCAAAGCTGCCAGATTGTGGGGGTGCTTGTCCCTCTGCCTTCCGCACACACAGTAAGTCATTTGTGCCAGGGGCCATGCCCATGGGGAGGAGCACAGCATGCGCGGGTCAGTGCAACCAGGGAAAGACATTATATTTACTGTTGGACGGCTGTATGGCTGTACCTTAGCTGCTATTGTGCGTACTACATGGGCACAAGAATTGTTGCACACCTGCAGGTACCTCGGTCGCAGCGGGCTTGGGGCACTGTGCAGGTGCGGCGCCGCGCGGTGCAGTAGGCTGGTACGCAAGGGAGGATGTTGTTCGGTTTACGATAGGCTCCCATCCCTATGGCTGTCGCCGGAGGCCGCACAGGCGCCCCGCAGCGGGCTGGGGCAGCTGCGCTTGGATGGAGCGGCGGGCGGCGCGCGGCGGGCCGGGCTGGCGCTGCGCGCAAGGGCAAGTGATTGAGGGTTTCAGGCTAGGCTCACCCTCCTCGCGGCTGCAGGTGGGCATCGGCGCGATGGCGGGCCGGCTCGCGGCGGAGTGGGTGGGGCGGCGGGCGGAGGGGGGCGCGCCCGGCTGGCACGCGCGCAAGGGCGGCGCGGCCGCGCGCACGATGGCGCTGACCACCGCGGCTGCCGCCGGCGTGCCCATGGCCGCGGGCGCGCTGCTCGCGCGGCCGCCGCCAGCGCAGGCGGGTGCGGGTGGCGCCTCCCCAGCGCAGGGAGGGCTGGCAGGCCACACCAGCGCAGTTCAGCTGCGGGTCTGTGCCCCTCCTGCCGGCGCAGGTAGGCGGGGGCGAATGCCTGCCTTCACAGGGAGGGCTGACAGTGCGTGCATGTGAGTACATCCTCCACGTATACAGCAGGTGGTCACCGTTGCTGCATGACCAGCGCTGCCTGGATTGGTATGATAGCCGGCAAGGCGTGATACAGCAGGCGTGGACTGCGTGGCGGCGCAGGCGCGCGCGAGCTGACCGCGGCTGCGTGCGCTTTCGGCAACTCGCTGACGCTGCCGCTGGTGTTCCTGGCGGCGCTGCTGCCGGCGGGCGCGTTCGACCGCGCGGCCGGCTACACTGCGCTCTTCCTCGTGGGCTGGAGCCCGCTGCTGTGGAGCGTCGGCCTGCGGCTGCTGCGCGGCGCGGGCGACCTGGCCGACGAGACGGGTGCGCGGCTGGTGGAGCCAGGGTGTTCGGTAGGGTGTGAGGTAGGGTAAGGCAGCTCAGTCAAGGCCGGGCGGCCGCTGAATTGCGCGGCGCGAGCGCGCGAGCATTGGAGGGGGGTGCCGGGCGCTTCCCTGTGTTGGCTTGGCCCGGAGCGCGCTCCTGGCGCCTGCCTGGCCAGCAGCGCGCTGCGCAATGCAGGCGATGAAGAAACGGGTGCGTTCGCTGCTAGGTTATTTCCCATGGTGACGAGCCGTCGTGAGGTAAAACAGAGGCACATGGCTGTTCCTGAGCCGGCGAGCAGGTTCCATGTGTTCACTTGTCTTCCAAGCTGCAGCAATTCCTCGACAGCCTATCAGAACTGGCGCAGTGCTGCTGCAAGGACTGCCGGCCTCTGCCATACGCCGCATCGTGCTGCGCAGAGATGCAGACGGGCAGGTGTGGGGGTAATGCAGGCCGGCGTATATCCCACATAACTGCTCCGCCGCACGCAGCGGCCGCGCTGTGGCCGTAGCAGACGCGCTCCGCATGTGTCAGCGCCGACCTGTGCCGCGCGCTGCGCTGTGCATCTTGACAGTCGCTGCCTGGCTGCTGAAGCTTCACCAACACTTTGCAGGCGGGGAGCTGACGCGCATCCCCTACGGCGGCAACTTTGCGGCGGGCGGCGGCGGCGGCGGCGAGGCCGCCGCGGACACGCGCCGCGCGCTGGCGACCAACGCGGGCCTGCGCCGCGCGCGCACGCCGCAGCTGCGCGCGCAGCTGGCGGCGGAGGGCGCGCGGCAGGCCTTCGCGCGCGCGCGGGGTGCCGTTGCGCGGGTGCGCAACCCTTGCCCAGGCTCCTGCATGTGGCCGCACTTGCTGTTCTTTGTGTAGCTAGGCTGATCGAACTCCTGCCATGCACATGTACTCTGGTGATTGAACACCCCTGCATGCGGTGTTCACATGCAGGCTTTGCATACAATGATGCTGGGCACGCTTGGCGGGCGCGTCGCCATGCCAGGACGTGACGCGGGCCCTGCCTGCGCACAGGCGCTGAACCCGCCGCTGCTGGGCACGCTGACGGGCGCGGCGGTCGGCCTGTCGCCGGTGGGCAGCCTGCTCTTCGCGCCGGCGAGCGCCGCCGCGGCGGACCGCGCCGCGCGCTTGCCGCTGGAGCTGCTCGTGAGCCTGGGTGCGCAGCGTGGACTCCAAATTTGGCATAGAGTGCGGCTCCAGGCATGGCGCGAGCTGTACACCGCTGTGCCTGCTTTGTGGAAAAACCTGAAGGCATGCTAGTACGGTCCCTTGGTATTCTGCTCGCGCTCACGTCACGCACAGATCTGGTTGGCGACCGCACACGCTGTTCTCGGCTTGTGACCCAACGCCGGACGCGCCAGGCGCGCTGCGGGCGGTGGTCCGCGCGGCGGGCGTGCTGGCCGGCGCGACGCTCGCGGTGCAGGCCGTGGTGCTGGGCGCGTCGCTGTTCCAGCGCCGCCGCCGGCCGGAGCCGGCGGGCGGCGCGCGCGGGGGCGCCCGGGCCGAGCTGGCGCCCGGCGACGCGGGCGGGGACCCGCCCGCCGCGAACGGCAGCGGGTGGGGGCGCCCTGGCCCGGCCCTGACCGGCGCGCCTGCCAGCAGCGTCGTGCCCTACCGCGCCGCGCCGGCGGCCGGGCGGAGGCTGCCGGGGCCGTCGACCTTGCCGCCCGCTTCCTCTGCTGAGGCTGGCAGAGCGTCCTTCTCCGCCAGCGCGGGCGCCGCGGGGCAGGGGCCGCGCGGGTCGGCAGGCCCTGCGGCCGGGCCCGGGCGCGACAGCGACCGCTTGGCACAGCCGCAGGCAGCTGCGTCATCTAGCCGCAGTGCCTCTCTGCCATCTCCTGTCGGCGCGCAAGCAGCCAACTCCGTGGGCTCTGGACTGCGCGGCAGTGGCAGCGGCAGCGGCAGCAGCAGCGGCAGCGGCAGCGGAAGCCCGGGCGGTGCGGCCGCGCCGCCCGCGCGCGGCAGCTCTCCGCGCGGTCAGGGTGCGCGCCGGGTTTGCGTCAGATTTTGGGACATGTGTCTGCCAGGGAGGTTTGTGTGCGCGCGCACGAGCAGCGCAGCATGCAGTTGCACTCGACCGCCCAGCCCGTCCCTGCCGGACTGCTCAATGCTGGCCTGGCATCCGCGCGAGCTGGCGCAGGGCGCTTCCTGCTGGGGAGCCCATGCCCTACAGCCCTGCCCTTCACCCCCCGCTGCACATAACCATGCAAGGTGAGGATGTTGCACGGCATGGAGGAGGCTGCAGCTCTAGGAACAGTCGTGTTTAGCCTTCCATGCCGTGTTAACCAAGCGCCCTGATGCATTGGCAGGCGGCGGCGGCGACGCCGCCGCAGCGCGGCCTGGCGAGGGCCTGCTGCGAATGCTGCTGCCAGCCAGCCGGACCGATCGGGACGTGCTCCTGGCCGTTGTGCTGGTGCGGGGCCGACTCTGCTTGCACGCATGCGCACAGCGCTTCTTAGGTGTTGTAGGGGCCCGGCAACGCCAGCTAGGCGATTATTCTCAAGCAGTTGTAGGATTGCAAAACCTGCGCTGACTGGCTGCCTCTGCTGCTGCTGCCAGCCGTTGTGCCTGCAGGGCAGGGTGCAGCAGATGCTCGGGCGCTTCTCCGCAGCCTGGTCTGCTGGCGCGGTGAGCACAGGGTCATCTGAGCATGCTGCATGTGCTGTTGCACTCATGCATGCAGGCTCTGCCAGGTATGCTGCCCGAGCTCAGAGGGACAGCAGCAGGTGTCACGCAAACTCTGTCCATGTGCAGGCCCGCCAAACCGGGGCAACGAGGCTGTCCGCAGGTGCGCCATGCAGCGCCCTGTGTCGGCTGTCCCATTGTGGGCGGCCACGCTGCGGCAGGTGCGCTCGCTGGTCGTGCCGGCCACGACGGCCGCGCTGGTGGCCGCGCTGCATGCGGCGCGGCTCCTGCCGGCCGATCCCGTCTGCCGCCTCGCGCTGCTCGTGCAGGCGAGCCCATGCCGCTTCCGGCATATGCGCACAGTGCCTCACTGATCATACACAGCTCGTGTGTGAGGGTGTGGGACTTGCATGGCGCTTATCTTTTCGTGCAAGGAGCAGGTGGATGACCATGCTGCAGATGCTGCATGGTCCTGGCGAGATTGGCAGGGGCTACTGCCCTTGCCAGGCGCGGTGCTGCACCAGTCGCTTGGGCTGCCAATGCGTGCTGCAGAGCGCAGGGTCGCCAGACAGGAGCTCAGGCGGCCAAGCCAGACGCCACACTCGAACACGTGAGATGTGGCCTGGTGGCTCTCAACCTGCTGCCAGTCAAGTGCCTGAAGGCGCACCGGTTGCGGCGCGCAGGCAGCCATGCCCTCAGCGCAGAACCTGGTCGTGGTCCTGCAGCTCCGAGCGGCCACGCAGCCGCTGGCGCCGCGCATGGCCGCCCTGCTCCTGCGGCTGTATGCCTTGTCCGTGGTGCCGGTCGGCCTGTGGGTGTCGTTCTTTGTGTCGCGGCTGCGCGTGCCGCTGGCAGCTCTGTAACAGCATCGCGTGTCACTCGTTCATGGTTCGTGACAGTGTTGAAGATCCTGATACAGTGAGACCAAGATCTGGCGCCCCGCTGTTTGCATGCTTGCTCGCCAGAGGCAGCAGCCTTGGGACCCTGACCCTTTTGTACCCCGCCGCTGGATCGGCAGCGGAAGTCTGCCCGTCCACTGATGCTCACCATCGCGGCGGCAACTTGTGCCTTGCTTCAGCAGAGTAGCCTGCGTGCCATCACAGCCAGCGGACGCACGCGCCAGGGCGCGCCGGCCATCTTGGGTGTATATTGGTAGATGCCACAGAGCGCGGCCGCACGTGCCGTCTAGCGCCGCGGAGCAGCTTCAGCAGCCGACAGCTTGTGCTGGGGTCGCCCGGGGCAGCGCCTGGAGCGCGGGTCTCTGCCGGCAAGGCGTCTAGTAAAAAAGATTTACACGGCAGGATGCCGAAGAGCTCAGTGTACCGAGGTGCGCGCTGCGCCTTGGCTGCTCAGCAGGCCCGCGGCGTTTGCTGGTGGCAGCCGGCACAGCTGGCCCGCGGGCCAGCCCAGCGCGCGCAGGTCTGCGGGGCCACCTGAGCCTACTCATACCGGCGCCGCGCAGGTTGCACCTTGTTCAAGCCGACCATGAAGTGGAGGGCTCAGGTGAGCGCCATAGCTGGCCCACCCCGGCGGGCCGGGTTGGGTGTGTGTGTGCAAGATGGTCCTGGGCGCCGGCTCGGCCGGCCGGCCGATGGCGGTCCCGACGCCCGCGATGGCTCCGTCCGTGGTCGACAGGAGCTCAGCGGAGCCCGCGTGGGTCTGCGTGCAGATATCCGCCGGGGGCAAGACCACCAGCCTGGGTGACCACGACACGGAGGAGGAGGCTGCCCGCGCGTTCGACCGGGCGGCCATCAACAAGTGCGGCCTGGAGAACGCCAAGACCAACTTCGACATCAACGATTACCTGGACGAGGCGGAGGAGCTGCTGGGTGCGTCCCGGGCACAACCCTGCCATGTTGTTCTAGCATCTTGTTGTTGAGTTTGCCAGAATGTCGACCAGCCGGCCGGCGCTGGGCCGCGTCGCGCCGGGGCGCCGTGCCGTCGCAGCCGCAGCGCTGCCGCCGCTCGCCAGGTGCGCGCAGCGCTGAAGCTGCCGGCCGCTGCCTGGGCGCCCCGCGGGGTTTGTGCCGCAGCGCGGTGCAGCGGCGTATAGGCGCAGCTGGCTATGCATGCTACGGTGCTCTGGCCAGCTTGCGCCGCAGGAGGCAGCATGTTTGTGCGCGCGTGCGGAGATGCGCATGCAGCCCCTTGGGCAGGATGGCAGCCACTCTGTCATTACGGCGGACTTTGCGCCAGGTCTGGCAGCCTGTGTTGTGCACAGAACAAGGCTACAGTCTGGGCCCTGGGAAGGATGGGGCAGGAGCGTGTCGAGGGCCGTCACCTTGTTGTAGAGTGTGTGTGTCATTAGAGCTGGGGCTGCCGACTCCCAGCTTGCAGCGTGGCGTGTCATGAAGCAAGCCGTTGCTTGCAGCAGTCGCGGCCGGTCAACGTTGTACGAGCGGGCATCACGTGAGTGCAACTTAGGCCTCCGTGCGCATTGCTGCACCTGGCAGGGAGTACGCTCTAGGTGTCGCTTGCCTGCACAGGCGGCGCCGCTGGCGGCACCACCTGTCTGCGCAGCAGCACCTTTCCCCCCCCCCCCCCGCGCTGGGGCGTGTCAGCTGGGGAAAAGCTCATCTTGCAAACTAGATGACAGGCGCCGGGGCACCTGCGCGTCAGGCGGCCGCGCCTGAGCTGCCGCCCGCGCCGCGCGCAGGCATGTCGCAGACGGAGCTGGTGGCGATGCTGCGCAGCCGCGCGCGCAAGAGCGGCACACAGACGTCCGGCTACCGCGGCGTGTCCATGCTCAAGCAGACCGGCAAGTGGCACGCGCAGATCAATGTCGGCGGCAAGCAGGCGCGCGCGCGCGCGCCGCTCCGCCCGCGACAGGCTGCCCAACAGGGTATGCGACTCGCGACAGCTTTGCGCCGTTGCTGGGTGCCTGGAGGAGGGTCTGTCGTGTCCACATCTGTGTGGTCGGTGGCTCCGTGAATTTTGTGCAGAGGTAAGTGTGCCCTCAAACCTGGCGTGCGTTGATGATGATCATCATCATCATCGTACGGGCAGCAGGCGGGCACGGCAGCATGACGGTGCCCGCCCCCGCCGTGCGCAGGTGCACCTGGGCTTCTACGAGCGCGAGGAGCAGGCGGCGGCCGCGTACGACCGCGCCGCCATCAACAAGGGCGCCAAGGACGGCGCCAAGATCGTGACCAACTTCGACTTTGACGACTACCTGGCCGAGATCCCAATGCTGTTCCACCTGAGCCAGGACGAGCTTGTCTCCGCGCTCGGCTCTGAGAGGTGCGGCGCGCCCGGCGAGCGCGTGCGCATGCATGCGGTCGCGTGTGGGGCTCCTCTCAAAGCATGCGTGCGTAACAAGCACCTCGCCTATCAGTATCAGCACAGCGGGCACCCTTGCCGATGTGCAGGTACAGCGGTGATATTACCAGTTGCGGCACGCAACCTGCAAGCGGACCGAGCGCCACGCGACGCATGCGGACTGAGCGTCAGACGCGCGGGCCGCGCGCTGAGGGGCGCCGGCGCGCGCGGCGCGCAGCAAGCGCAAGCAGACGATGGAGATGCTGGCGGGCGGCTTCGGCGGGCGCGCGGCCGAGATCTTCGCGTCCGCGCGCACGTCCGACGGCGCCGAGGCGCCCTACATCGCGGCGCTGCGCGCCAAGGCCGAGCGCGCGCAGCCCAAGCCGACCGACAAGAACCCGCTCTACGCGCACCTGGGCGCGCGGCGGTGCGCGCCCGCGCTGCTGACCCTAACCCAGTACCAGTTGCGCTGCGCGAGCGACAGCAGGAGGGGCTGCAGGCGGGCGCCTGACGACGCCTGGGCATGGCGCTTGTACATTGCCGGACCCGCATGCCTGCAGGCGCTGCAGACATGACCCTTTGTCTTGTAGGCAGGCAAAGCCACATCATGCTGGCAAGCGCAGTCACTCGATTGAGGACCAACGTTGGGGCAGAGACCCTGCTCAGGGCTTATGGGGGGCGCGTCGTCGGCCGCGCAGGGACGGCGCGCCGCTGACGCCGGAGGAGCGCGAGGCGGCGGAGCAGCGCCGTGCGCTGGCGCAGGCGGCCGCCGCCGCGCGCGCCAAGGTGCGCCCCTGGGCCTGGAGCAGAGAGGGGCTCCCTCCTTGCATGTGGCAGTACAACCGGATAGGCCACTCCTGGCCTTGCTCCCCAAGGCTTGATATGAAGACCGCGCCGGGCTTGCCTGACAGGCGCCGCACCTCCGCCGTGCCATGAAGCGGAGTGTGGGGCGCCGCGGTCGTGAACCCTAGTCGGGCATGCGCCCCTCGGCACAATCGCCGCTGCAGTAAACGGGCGTGTGGCGCGCGCAGGCGCGCCGCGAGAAGGCTGCGGCGCGCAAGGCGGCCGAGGCGGCGGCGCTGGCCAGCGGCATGCGGTGCGTTCCACGCCCTGACTCTAGTGCTTCGAGGTTTTTTCCCCGCTCTCCGCTCTCACACAGCAGGGTAAGCGCCTGCCTTCTTTGCCGCTGTGCTCTGCCGCGCGCCTATGTGGAGCTCTGATGTCTCGCTTTGGCTGTGCACACCCCGTCAGAAAAGGCCGAACGTGCGGCCCGAGCGCTTGTCTCCTCTGAGCTGCAGACAGCGCCAGAGAATGCGCATGCTGGCTGAGCATGCTCCTGCGTTGCACCTAGCGCGCTGCCTGCCTGGCGTGCAAGCAGAGCGGCGCTGCGCGCAGGCGTGAGGCGTCGCCCGACCCGGGCGCCTGCCGCCTGGGCGGCGCGCACCCGGTGTCGCCGTACATGCGCGCGCGCAAGCCGGAGCGCGCCGCCACCGGCAGCTTCCCGCACCGCGAGCTGTTTGGCGCCAAGGGTGCGCGCCGGCGCCCGCGCCCTCGCGCACATGCGGGACCCTGCTGCCGCGCGGCGCTGAGCAGAGGTCGGTTGAATCAGCCGGTGTCATGATCACCGACGCTGTCTTGAGAAAAGAAGCAGGGGGGGGGTATTTTTGTGGTGAACATAAAAATAGGGTTACTGAAAAGGGTTTTGGGTTTTGGGCAGAGGAGGAGGACGACGGCGGCGCGAGCGACGCGACGACCGCCACCGACGTCGCGTCGGCGCCGTCCGGCGAGTCCGACTCGGACGC